>Ga0255338_1000354_pt1 | contig 163379 bp, 161 predicted proteins | sample MeOH1_35cm_T4_19_FD_203715 | JGI IMG/M metagenome (GOLD analysis project Ga0255338, IMG submission 203715) | Sandy soil microbial communities from University of British Columbia, Vancouver, Canada - MeOH1_35cm_T4_195 | ecosystem: Engineered > Artificial ecosystem > Sand microcosm >...
AGGTCATTGGAGAGCAAATCGACGCCCTGATAGCGACTTGAATTTTGTTGCCGTGGGTGGGGCTCGCCCCACCCACGGCAAAGCGCTACACTCACAACGGAAATTCGCACTTCAAATAGAAAGCACACAGCAACGTTCAAATGTCACAGTCGCGCAAAGTAGAGATGTCTCACTTGGGCTACCGTGCCCTCCGGCTGTTCGGAGGTATTGAGCATGGCGGTGTTGCGTATGAGTACCGAGGAGCTTTCGCGGGTCGAGACGTTAATGCATGTGGTTTCAGGTCGCATGACCGTTACCGAGGCCGCAAGGCTGATGAGCGTCAGCCGCCGCCACGCCCATCGGCTTTTGACGCGGTACCTTGACGACGGATCATCCGGGCTGATGTCGCGCCGCCGTGGTCGCCCCAGCAACCGGCGCTTGGATGATGGTATCCGAGATCAGATTGTCGCGTTGGTTCGGACCCATTATCATGATTTTGGGCCTACCCTGGCCGCTGAGTATCTGGCCGAGCGGCATGATGTCCGGATTTCGCGTGAGAAGTTGCGGCAGATTATGATCGAAGCCGGGTTCTGGAAAGATCGTCAGGCTCGTCGCCCTCGCCCTTATCAGCCACGTTATCGTAGGGATTGCCGTGGGGAGCTGATCCAGATCGACGGCTCGAAGCACTGGTGGTTTGAGGATCGCGGGCCGCAATGCACACTCCTCGTCTATATTGACGACGCGACCAGCGAGCTGATGCACCTCAGGATGGTTGAGAGCGAGAGCACCTTTGCCTATATGGAGGCGACCCGCGCATATATCGAACGGCACGGCAAGCCGGTGGCCTTTTATTCCGATAAGCACAGCGTTTTCCGGAACGCGCGGGCCAGCGCCGCTCGTGGCGACGGCATGACGCATTTTGGTCGCGCGCTCGATGCTCTGAACATCGAGATCATCTGCGCCAACTCTCCGCAGGCCAAGGGCCGGGTCGAACGGGCCAACGCCACCTTGCAGGACCGCTTGGTAAAGGCGATGCGACTGGAGGGTATCTCGTCGATCAACGACGCCAACGCCTTTCTCGACAGATATATGGCCAGGCACAACGAGCGGTTTGCCCGCCCTGCCTTCGATGTCCGCGATCTGCACCGCCCCCTCGCGCCGCACGATGATCTACGCTCGATCATGGTGTGGCGTGAACAGAGGACAGTGACGGCGGCGCTGACGCTGCATTACAACAAGGCGATGTTCATTCTGGAGCCGAACGATGTCAGCCTGGATCTGGCGCGCAAGCGGGTGACGGTCTGCGAATATCCCGACGGCCGGCTGGAGATAGAGCATGAGGGCCATGTCCTGCCCTATCGTCAGTTCGACAAGATGCGGCAGGTGAACCAGCCTGCTATTGTCGAGAACAAGCATCTGGACGCGGCGTTGTTGCTGGCCAGACAGATGCAGGCGATTATGCCGCATCACCGTAAGCGCAACAACGACGCCCCTGCCCGCCGTGACCAACCCATGCATCTGTTCCCCGAGCCAGACCCGCCACCAAAGATCGACCGCCGCAAACTGGGTGGGTCAAAGCTCAAGCGCGGCCCAAGGCTGAGCGATGCAGAGTTGCGCGAACGCCGCACGCTCGCCTTCGTGCAGAGGACATGACCGGGCCCACTGCAGGGCAGCGGGTCCATGGGTCCGCTACCCCAAGGTCAGCGCATCAGCAGGGTCTGCGCTGCGCTGTATCGATGGCTCCACGCAGCCCCTGCTGTTCCCCAACCTGTGACATTTCTATCTGGCAGAGAATGGGACTTCTCTACATGGCAGGAACAAAAATATAGAGGGGGCGGATTCTAGATTGAAGTGCGAATTCCTTGGATTTCTATGGGGTTTCCCCTTTTCAAGGAATGCAAATGATGGGCAGATATCATCAACTCGGATTGGACGAGCGGCGAATATTATATCGTCTGGTGCAGACTGGGCGAAGCGTCAAGCAGGCGGCGATGGAACTGGGGCGTCACCCCTCGACGCTTTATCGCGAGATCAAACGCAACCGACATCTTGACGAGGAGCCGCTGTTCCGCGGCTATTTCCCTACGATCGCGCAGACCAAGGCTACGGGTCGCCGTGTGCGCGGTGCCAAAGTTGCGCCATCCTGAACTGGCCATCTATATCATGGATCGTCTGGCGGCGGCCTGTGACGTGCGCCCCTGATTGTTACCAGTTAGAGGTAGAGTCCGGCTCCTTCATGATGGTTGGTTGAGGGGATGGCAACGTGCCTGGGGGCATGCCCCCAGGCACGTTGGCCGGCGATCTCGGCGGGGGTCTTCCCGCCCAGTTTCGAGTGCGGTCGCACGTGGTTGTAATCGTGCCGCCAGGCATCGAGCACGAACCGGGCATGGGCCAGCGACGTGAACAGCGTCTCGTTGAGGCATTCGTCGCGCAAGCGACCATTGAAGCTCTCGACGAAGCCGTTCTGCATCGGCTTGCCCGGCGCTATGTAATGCCACTCGACGCGCCGTTCCTGCGACCAGCGCAGGATGGCCGACGAGGTCAGTTCAGTGCCGTTGTCGCTGACCACCGTGTGCGGCTTTCCGCGTAGTCCGATCAGCCGGGTCAGCTCCCGAGCGACCCGCACGCCCGACAGCGACGTGTCGGCCACCAGCGCCAGGCATTCCCGGCTGTAATCGTCGACCACGCACAGGATACGGAACCGCCGGCTGCACGTCAGCGTGTCGGAGACGAAGTCCAGCGACCAGCGCTGGTTCGGGCCGTCCGGCAACACCATCGGCGCTCGCGTGCCCAACGCACGCTTGCGGCCACCGCGACGGCGGACCCGCAGGTTCTCCTCACGGTAAATCCGCCGCAGCTTCTTGTGGTTGGGCGTCATCCCCTCGCGCGCCAGCAGATAGCCCAGACGGCGATACCCGAACCGGCGGCGCTCCGCCGCCAGCTCACGCAAACGCGCCCGTAAGGGCGCATCATCGACCCTCGTTGGCTGATACCGGATAACCCGGCGGCTCACGCCGACAAGACTGCACGCCCGACGCTCGCTCAGGCCGTGATGCTCACGGGCATGGGCGACGGCTTCCCGCTTGGCGCCGGGCGTTACCATTTTTTTGAGGCCAGATCCTTCAGCACCACGTTGTCGAGCATCGCCTCCGCGAGAAGCTTCTTCAGCCTCGCGTTTTCGTCCTCCAGCGCCCTCAGGCGTCGCGCCTCGGATACCTCCAAACCGCCAAACTTCGCCTTGTACTTGTAGAAGGTCGCACCGCTGATTCCGTGTCGACGGCATACCTCCGCCGTCGGCATCCCCGCCTCGTGCTCCTTCAAAATCGCTATGATCTGCTCTTCGCTGAACCTGCTGCTGCGCATCTTCGTCCGACTCCTTCGCGTCGGACTCTACCGAAAATCGGTCACATTTCAGGGGTGCACGTCACCTGGTCACCCGAACAGATCGCTGGTTATGTTCGCCGGCATCGCCTGGCCGGTCTCTCGATATGCCACGAGACGATCTATCAATATGTCTATGGCGGCGTAGGTCGTGACCAGGGATTGTGGCGTTTCCTGCCTCGCGCTCGCCGATCACGACGTCGGCGCTATGCCCGCAAGCCGCCCGGCGTCCATATCCCGCTGGCCAACACGATCAAGGCGCGGCCTGCGGAAATCGGTCGCCGGACCAGCTTTGGGCATTGGGAAGGCGACTTGGTGGCTTTCCGGCAGGAATTTGGCAAAACGAACCTGACGTCGCTGGTCGAACGGCGTAGCCGATTTACGATCCTGACGCGCAATCCGAGCCGTCACTCGGCCGGTGTCATGGCGGGTATCGACAGGCAGTTGAAGGCCCTGCCCCCTTCCCTTCGCCAAAGCATAACTTTCGACAGGGGGACGGAATTTGCCGCCTTTCTAACCCTGCGAGAGAAACTCGGCATGACCAGCTATTTCTGTATGCCATCGGCGCCATGGCAAAAGGGCAGCGTCGAAAACAGCAACGGCCGGATACGGCGCTTTCTACCGCTCGATACTGACATCGCGCTGGTGTCGGACAGGGAGCTCCAGGCGCTGGTTGACCGGCTCAACAACACGCCCCGCAAATGCCTCGACTACCGAACGCCGCAGGAGGTGCTGGGAGAGCAAATTGCCATCCTTCGGGCAGGGTAAATTTGGTCAGCCATGGTTGGGGCTCGCCCCAACCATGGCTGAAGTGCTATGCAAGCCACGGAAGTCGCACTTCAAATGGAAAGCGCAAGGCCCTCCTGAATTATCCTTAAGAGACTTGTCTCTGAAGATCCGGGGTTTGAAGCGCATAAGTTCCGGCCAGCTCGTCAGTGGGCGGGTGCGAACTGCCTTTGAAGGAGACCCTGGGCGTTGCGCTCTTGCGCACCCTGGGACGTGAGAGCGGAGAGGATTATGGACGCCAGCCAGAATGCCGTCAGGCCCAGGAAAACGCCCGCCGCAATCTTGAGGACCTCCCGAACGTCCGCACGCATGTCGTCTCCTCCCAACCATTAGCGCACTACAGTCTGATCCTTGCGAACAAACCTCGAACGCACTATACTGCCGGCCGTTCGGAGCTGTCACCCATGTACGATCTTAGAACCTATATGGCGACGAAGGATCTGCCTGGCGGTCCCTTTTATGTCCCCGAAGAACATTTGGGACATGACAGGATTGCTGAGCGCCTTGATGATCGTCCTCTGACCGTCGGCAAAGCTATTGGCGGCATGATCTCGCTGTTGCTTCTTGTTGCGACGGGTGCCTACCTTTTCGTCGCTCTTTAGATCTACGGTCACTTGCGCAAGTCGGGATCGTTAAAGAACCCGCGATTGTGATCCCTTGATACCTCTGACTGTAGGTCAACCGTTGCCTGCGCGCGGCTCGTACGCGCAGCCGCGGCAACCGCCCTGTCGTCATCAAGTTTCCCACGGCCCTCATCGATGATTTTGGCGGCGGCAGCGGGATCACCTCCTGGACTACCACCACCGATCCGATCGACACCGTGTGGATGATAGGACGAGCGTACCGCAGCAGCGCCTCCGACGTCGGTCCGATGCACATCGACGAGAGAGGGCTCCGGAAGATTTCCCTTAATCTCTTCCCAGAGCGCATCGCGCTTCTCCTGCGACCATTGCTGGATCATCTCGTTGCGCACGGCCCGCTGATGATCGGTCAAGCCGGTTGCCCATAGCTCCGGCGCATCCATGTTGGGATGCATCGCCTGTTGCTGCCGGTACCACTGCGCAAGATCCTGGCTCATATTCTCACTAAGCTGCATGCCGTGCGATTCTGCAAAGCTCGCGTCACGGGACAGCGACTGAGCGAGCTCCTCCATTCGGCGTGCGGCCTCGGAGTAGGACCTTGCCTTGGCCAGTGAATCTTCCGTGCTTTGAGAGGACGACGAAGTTGACGATGCTCGGCTAAAGACGCCCGAGCGATCGTAAGTACCGTCGGAGGTTGAGGCGCCGCTACCGCTGGAATGTTCATCCCGGACTCCGCTTGACGAAGAACTAGCGTTGTCAGTCGAACGAGTCTCTTCTGTTCCATACCGCAGACCGTCAGTCTGTTGGCCGGTTCTGCTCACACCCAAGCTGCCGCTGCTACTCGGAAGAAGGCCGCCGAGGCCACCTTTTCTACCCGCAGTTCCCCTGCCAGAGCCACTACCCGACCCTGCGCTCAGGGACCCGGTGACCTGGTCGTTAGTTGCCGCACCGCGATCATGCCCTTGGGAAATCCGCTGCCCTTGGCTGGTCGAAGATCGCTCCTCCAGGCCCTGCGAGCTGGATCCGGTGGTCCTGTCGAACTGCTCGATATTAGTATTCGCCGACCGGCCGCTCCCTGACTCGAAGCCCGACGAGCGTTCCGATGACGTGCCGAACGCACTACGGTTCGTGTGCGTGCTGGTGAGGATATCCTGCGCCGCATTTTCGAACGCCTCGGCCTGCCGGTGTGCCTGGCTCGCCATTTGGCGCCACTCAGCCACCGTTCCAGAGTTCATGGTCGGCGTGAAGCCGAGCCGCGAAATCGCGCTACCCATGTCGATAACGTCCTGGCCATTGCCGAACCCGGACACGACTGCACCATTGTCCTGGCGCCAGCCGACGCTCGTAGCACCGCCCATGAAGCTCGGTGCCGTGGACCATTGATCGCTCTGGCGCATGTTCGAGGTGGCGTTCGCCCAGCTTACGTTTCCATAGGAATAGTTGCCGGTGGTCTGCTCGAGCGCCGCTGCCTCTGCCGCGTTCTGCGCCGGCGCCAGCATCGACGTTGCCTGCCCCGCGATCGACATGGCGCCGCGCGCCAGACCGGCAGCTAGAAACGGGATGCTCATCAGCATGAAGCCGGCGATCGTCGCGGTCTCGCCATTCACGGCGGCGATGCCGGCATAGCTCCCCAGAGTCACGCCGCCATCTGCCACGCCCGTGGCCGCTGCCTCCGCCCGGGTCATGCAGATCATGTGGAGGATGACGTAGAGCGGTCCCCATGCGGCAAGGTAAAAGAACCCCATCGCATAACCCTTGAGCGTGCCGAGCCCGGTCTGCGGCATCAGGAACAGGGGAAAAATCACCGGGAACATCGCGAAGAACACGACGGTTAGGACGATGTTCAGGATAGGGACCCACGCCATCGCCTGCTGGGCGATCGAGTTATAGGTGTTGCGGGCCTGGATGTCGGCGCGGGTCTGAGCGAACGTATCGATCGTAGCCGCGCCGGAACCACCCGCCATGCTATTGCGTGCCTGCATGAATGCGTTGATCGCGGTGTTCTGGCGCATCGAATCCGAATAGCTGCTGGCCGAGCCGGTGAACGCCGCGTTGGCGATCGGCAGGTCGTGCTTCAGCTTGTCAGCCGCCAACGTGTTGCTCAGCTTCGGATAAAGCTCCTTGCCCCAGAGCGGCGTGTTGGCTTCGATCATCGGCGCCCATTGCGCGTCAAGCATCTGGTAGGCCTGCCGGCAGGTGACGATGAAGTTGTTGACGGTCCCGTCGCCCTGTCGTTCAAGCCACTCCTGGGAGCGGGCCTCCGAGCCGGGTCCGATGTCCGCCCACAGATCCTTGGACTGAGCGAGATTGGTCAGGGATTTCTGGTAGAGCATGACATCGCCGAAGAGGCACTTCTTGAAATGCTCCTCGAGGTTCGTCGAAAACTCGGCGTCGCGGACGACGAAGTTGCGCGTCGCGTCGAACAGGCGCGCGCCGTAAACCATGCCGTTCGTCGTGTAATTGAGCTCACCGGGCATCACGAAGACCGTTTCGGCCGTACGAGTGAGCCAGTCGCCGATTTGGGTGGTGAAGCTTGCGAGGACGCCCAGCCCGAGCGGAACGTTGGCGACCGTCGCCGGCGCGAGCGACGGGTTGATCCGGTCGGTAACCTTGACGTCGATCGTCGGCACCATGAGGCAAAGATAGATCAACGTCGACTGCAGGAACCAGTTGAACCACACGCGAAAATTGAGCGTGAATGCGACCACCAGCAGCGAGTAGATAAGGCCCATCACCATCACGACACGGAGGAGCGAGCGGTATCCCCCTCCCCCCGACCATGCCGCGACGGCGTTGAAGGTATTGACGAGATACTCGCCGCCGCCGACCGTGAAGACCTCCAACATCGCTTTGGCCCCTACCCCGCTTTACATGAGCCCCTGGGCGTTCAGCCCGCGCGAAAAGTTGAGCGCCGACGACATGCCGGGCGTCATTGAATTCTGCAGGGTGGACTCGAGCATGATGCTGCGGTTGATGATCTGCATCGTCACCTGCAGCTTGTTGTTGAGCTTGACGTCCCGCTGCGAGAATTTCTGCCGGGTTGCCGCGATCTGCTGCTTCCATTGGGTCGCAGTCGCCTGATCGAACGTTTGGTAATGGGTCTGTGCCTGCTCGACGCGATCGAGCATGTTGTCCAGCATCGCTGCCAGCAGATCGACCGCAACGATCTCCGACAACGTCTCAATCTCGCCATCGGTCAGCGCGTAATGCGCGTACGCTTGCACGGCGAGGATTTTGTAGATCGGCACCGTTGCGAGATTCAGAAGCTGCTTCTCAGCCGCATCAAGGGCGGTGTCAGACCGGATCTTTCCGCTCATCGACTTGATCATGCCGGCGATCCGAGGTCGCAACGCGGCCGATGCCGGCACGGTCAGGGTCTGTTCGCCGACATGGTAACAGTTCGTGTCGTTGCACTTGAGGATCTTCACCGCCGGCGCGTTGGCCGTGCCGTCAAGAAGGGCCGTCACTACCGCTTCCTCTGCCGGGCCGAACATCACGACCTTCCCGCCGACGGTCGGGTCGGTCGATGGCGTCGTTACGACCGTGCCGACCAACGTCATGACGAACTCGGAGAAGGATTGATCGAATGCGCCAAATTTTGCCGATTTCTTCAGCGCCTCCCAAGTGTAATTGTGCGGCTCGCCGACGAGCTGGTCCTTCATGCTGCCGTCGGTGTTGCCTGCGATCGTCGCGTCGCGCTTATTGCCGTTATTGCAACCTTGGCGCGATGCCGCCCAATCCGAAAACACCCCCTGGCTGTTGCCGACCGCCTCGCAGATCGTCGAACGCGTGGAATCCATCTGCGGCCAAATGCCGCCGACGAGCGCCTGCGCGGTTTCGCAGCTCGATATATTCATCTGGTTGAGGAGCTGTGCCTTCTGGCTGAATTCATCCATGACCTTGCCGATTTCCGGCGACACGGAATCGATCGCGAGCTTGAAAGCAAAGCCAAGCGCATTGTTAGCCGTCGCCTTCAGCATTGCGACGATCTCAGACGCATTGATGAACGAGAAGCTGCCGCTGAAGAGGTCGATCCCGCCGCAGCCGGCGCGCGCGGATGGCAGCTGCAGGTTGAAGGGCGAGACACTCTTCTGAGGGAAGCGGGTCCACACGTTTCCCAAGGAGTAATAGCCGGCAGACTGCCCCTGGAACGCAGTCGGACCGGTGACATTCGCAGCGCCGCCCGCGTCGTTGAAGAAGCCGTTCATCTCCGATGCAACGTCGGCCCTGGCTACGCCGACAAGCGCAAGGTGCGACGCGGCTACCAGGGCCAGCCATGCCGCGGTTTTCCGGCGAAGGACGCGCACCCATCCCTGCTCTATTATCCGTTCCATCAGTAGTCGCTCCCTACCTTGGTGTTGGTCAGCATGAAGATGCGATCCATGATCTCATCGGCGCTGAGCACGCCGTACCCGACCGGGATCGTCCGTTTGGTCTGCGTGTCGAACAGCACGAGCGCCGGCGTTTCGTTGCCGGGGACACCCATCCGTGATCGTTGCCCGGAATCGACGACGTAGTTGGGGAAGTCCTTACTCGGCCCGCCATCCATAGAAACCGCCATCACGGTCATGCGGTGGCTGTCGGTCACCGACCGCAGGATTGGCGCGAAGACTTCGCAAGCACCGCAGCTCTGCGCGTAGAAGTAAAACAGACCGTAGCGCTGCCCGAGGTTCGTCAGCACGGCGTCACGGTCCGCCTTGCGGTTGTCGAGCCAAAGCCTCTTACCGACAGTCGAAACCGGCCGCTGCAGGGTGTAGTCGAGGTCTGGGTTTTGCCACAAAGCCCGTTGCCAGGTATCCGAAAAAGTCGATGCGCGATCCAATTGCTCGCGCTGGAAACGGACGTAGGCGATCACATTCGCCTCAGTCGGCTCGAGGATCGCGCGCGCCTTCAGCTCGTCCAGCTGCTTGGTGATCGCGGCGATCCGCTCCGCCGCGCTCACTGTGGGCTCCGGCGCCGCGCTTCGTGCGTTTTCGGTCGGCTTGGGCTTGGTGCAATAGAACCACTGCCCGAGCTTGCGCTCACCGCAATAGAAATCATCCGGCGCGTCATGCTCGATCGCATCGCGCGCGGTCGTGGCCTCCTGCGCCCGGGTGGCAGTGGTGGCACCGACGGGTGACAAGATCAGCAGAAGCAGCGAAAGCTTAGCGTTTCGTGACATCCTGTATCGTCCTTTCATCGTCGGCTCGGGTTCGCGGGGTAGAGGTGAAGGTCGAAGAGAGCGTGGACTGGCCGTTCCAGATTGCTAGGTGAAGGCAGCAGTCGAAGCCGTCGGGAACGCGCCGGCCACTGCAATGATCTGTCGGTGGAGTGACGGGCCGTGGTGGCACCGTGTTGAGCATCAGCATCGCGATCAGCATAGGCATCTCAATCATCGGCATCGCCCAACTCCTCTCTGGTGAGCCTCAGCACGGCCATCATCAGCGCGACGTCGATGAGCCTCGTCCCCTGGTCGAACATCCGGATGATTCCGTTCACCAGGTGGCGCGCCACCCGGCGGCCGTCTTCGGTGGCTTTCAGCTTCCCGCCGACCACGACCAGCCAGCCTCGGCCAACCATGCCGGCTGCCGCCGCTGCGATGTCGTCGGGCGCGATGAAACATTCGAACCAGCGGCACAGGATCTCGGATATGACGTCGGTATCGACCGGCTGCACGGCACGAAAGACGGCGATGAAGATCGCCAGCTCGAGCACCGTCATGGCCCAGTCGCATGCCGGGCTGTCGCCCGATGGAGGCGGATCATTTGCCGTGCAGATCATAATAGGCCTGAATCTTGTCCTGGATGTCGGACATGGTCTGGACTTCGTCGGGCAGCTTCGCCGCATCCATGAAGTCCGAGTACACCTCGGTGAAATCCATCACTGACAGGTCGAGGGACGCAAACTCCTCGATAGTGAAGCCTTGGCATTGCTCCTTTTTGGGGCTGGCCCATGGCTTGCGCAGCTGCACTCGTCCTTGCTCCTGAAGGATGCGCGACAGCTTGCTCTCGAAGCAGCAGTAGGCGGTGCGCTTCGTCGAGCAGATTCCCAGAAAGCTCGATGAGCAATAGGTGCCGACATTATGACAGAAGCCCATCCTGTCCTTGATATCGAGTTTCATTTCGTCCTGAGAACAGGCGAACAAGACGAGAAACGGCGTAGCAAAGGCGGCGATCGCCGCGGGCCCGCCGGCGAGCGCTGCGGCGCCGGCGGCGACGGGCACGGCGCCTGAAACCTTTCCTGCGCAGCAGTTGATCAGCCCGAAAACCGGCTTGTGACAGGTCTCGCGTGTACCGCTGAACACCCTGAGATCGGTTTCGTTGAACTCCTTGCCGGCCTGGTCGAGCGCATGGAGACCGACCAGGGCATCCTTGAACTCGGTCGATGCCTCGCGAACGATCGGCTCGCAGTCGCCGTTGATACAGTAGACGTCGTTGCCGCAGATATACTGCTTGGTGTCGGCAGATGTGCCGGCAGGCGTCTCGCACTTGTAGACCTTCGTGAGGGTCTTGCATGGGCCCGGTCCGGCCTCATCCGGATCATCGAGGCACTCGTCGCGGACGTACGAGCACTTCGGATTCGCAGACAGGGTGCCGCAGTCGTTGCCCGTGCCGACCGTGTTGCAGGTGTAGGTCCGGTCCCACGCCCAACAGGGTTGCGTTATCGCGACGCCGTTCACGACCCGCGTCTCCGGGTCGCTCGATGTACAAACTTCCTCCGTTACCGAGCAATTGCTGTTTCCTGCCCAAGCCGAGCAAGCGGTTTCGTCTTTCACCGAACCGGCGTAGACATTCTCGACGCCGATCAATGTCCCTGGCGCCGCGGTCCTGTTCCAGGATCCGAACCTCGCCGAGCCCCCTGCCGGGGACGCCGTCTCACTCGAGCAACTGTAAGTTCGTGTCGATGTCGTCGAGTAATAGTTTGCATCTCGACCGACGACGTAGCGGCGATGGTTATCCGCCAGAGCCTCGTTGGTCATGGAGCAGGATGGAGCGGCCGCGTAGCCGGTACAGCTGTCGAGCGAACTGGTGACGGTGACGGCGGTAGAATATTGAACGCAGGTGCGACCTTGGTAGCGCACGCAGCTTGTGACCTCGTGCGTCAGCTTGGCCGTCCCACAGGTGTAGGTGTAGCTTTGGCGGACGCTATGGCTCAGGCCGACGGAACATGCCCCTGTCGTCGTGTCGACCTTGGCCCCAACGTTGCATGTCGCCTCGTAATAGCCGGCGGTTCCCGCGCCTGGCGGCAGAGGCGTACAACTGCCGCTCGAGGAGCCGATCGCCTCACCCTCAAGGTAAGTCGAGGGATCATTCTCCACCGCCGTGGCCCGCGTTGTAGTCGCCAGGATCTCAGCGTTACTGAACGTTGGTCGGACATTGGCGCTATCTGTCGTGACCTGATACTGTTCGTTGGTGGACTTCATTGCCTGGCTATCGGCAACCAGCTTGTCGGGATCGTCGTAATAGGTGCTCTGAGGTTGGTTGGTCCCGGTATATCCAGGGACCGACGCTGCCTGTGCGTCGCTGGAGGGGACCAGCGAGGAGTCGTTCCTCTTCTCCTGAGCCATCGCCTTGCCCTCTTCGCGGGCCTGCTCGACGGTCATTTGCTGCGCGGCGATCGGTTGCGTGACGAGCAGCATCGCGCACAGACCACTGAGGACGCGGCGGGCGATCATTGCCGTTCCCGCTTCATGTTGGAGAGTGCCACCGCCGCGATCCGCGCGCCCGGCCCATTGCCACTGGCGAACGTCGAGAGCGCGTAATCGACAGTGACGTTGCCGACCATGCGATCATAAGGTGGAAGCTTCGTCGTGCAGGAGAAGCCCGCGCACAGATCGAAGTCCGACGATACGGCGACGTAAGTTGGGACCGCCTGCACGTCGAACGCGCGGAAGAGCCGCGGATCGATGCCGATGTTCGCAAACTGATCGCGCTCGACCACCTTGCTGATCCGCCCGACGAACTCCTTGGCAGAGTTATTGGGGAAGCCTCTGAACACGACCACGCCGCCGGCGCTCGCCGTGTCGCGCACCAGCTGCTTGAGCGCGGGGTCGGGCATCGAGAGGCTGGCGAACACGATGAACTGCGGAGCTTCGCCGCTGCGGGCACCGACATTTTTCGCTGCGCCCTGCACAATTTCGTCGAAGTCCACGGCCCCTGTCGGGCCTTTCGGGAGCTCGGTCCCGGCAACCCGCCGCATGTTCTCCGTGCCACTCGTCCGAACGGTTTCAGCGTCCTCGCGAAACTGATCGCCTCGGTCCTTCACCTGGTCGACGAACGCTTGAGCCTCGGCGGCGAGATCGGCCGCGCGCTTCTTGACCGCCTGAACGTCGACGCCGTCGACGGATCGAGCGAGAAGCGCGGAAAGTCCCGCCGTTCCGAGGAGCGCCAACACGCCCATGGTGAGAAGGCGCATCGCAAGTCCCCTAAAACACGCAGCAATTGCGCTTGCGCCACACGAGGTAGCCCATGTCCTCGCCACCAGCGGGATAGGCGCGCCCCGCGTCGGGCGGCATGGTGGAAGCCCCGATCGCCGAGCACGCAAAACGGCCGCTGACGGTCGGTATCGGATTGACCATCTGGAAGCGATATTGCTGCTTCCGCATGATCGGCATCAGGTACTTCTTGCACAGCCCGGCCGAACCCATCGTGCCCCAGGCGAGCGCTTCGCGGTGCATCTTGTAGGCAAACCGCGACAAGGCGAGCCGTGACGACTGGACATGCCCGATCGACGACGGGATGTTGCCGTTGAGCGGGTACATCGACCCCTGACAGCCAGCGCACCAGAAAAGCGGATCGAGCGGCAGGTTCACGGTACCGGCGATGCAGTCGCCGGCGCAGGCCGCTTGGGCGATCGGATTGGCGAAAACGATCGCCTCGGGATTGATCAGCGCCGCGAGCGAGTCATCCTGCCAGAGCGGATCGACCTCGGTCATGTAGGCGATGTCGAACGACGCCTGCTCGAAGCAGGCGAAATCGGTCAGGATTTCCATCCAGTACAGCAGCGGATAGACATACCAGTGGACGTGCCATTTGGCCGTGCTTTGGGAGCGGCCGCCCACCATTGACGGTCCCGTCAGATAGCCCTGGCCGATATCGAACCCCGGCGCGATCCTGATGCCGCCGAGATTTGGAAAGCACCACGGCTTCATGGTCACGTCGGCGAGGCGCGCAGGCTCCCAGAATCCGACCGAGATACCGATCCGGGGAAGAGGGTCGGCGCACGCGCAGATTGGCGACGCGGGATTGCTGGGATCAGGCCGGCTGCTCGGCCAGATCTTCATGGCTCCGACGGAGAGCGGGAACAGGCACGACCAACAGACATCCGTGATCGGATTGACGAACTTGCCGTTGCATGTCGGTCCAGCGGCGGCCGCTGGCGGTGACATCGCGACCATGGCGAGAATGAACGCGACAAGGCCGAACGCGCGGGGAATCAATCGAGTCACTCCGTGCCTCCGACGCTATCGAAGAAGGCCTGATCGGCCCGCTGCTTTCGCATAAGGTAGAGGCAAGTGTATGCCGCGGTGCCGATCAGGAGGACGGCCGCACCGATCGGCGCGGCGCGGCCGACAGCATGCCGGATCGACGAGAAGAATCCGATCGCCACCGCACAGGTGAGACACATCGCCTGCCATATGTAGCGCATGCGGCGCAGCGTGCGTGTTTCGGGCGCTGCCATCGGAGTGCAAAGCAGATCGAGCCACAGCGGCATCAGCCGGCCCTCCCCGTCTTCAGCACTTGCTCAGTGACGCGCATGGCACGGCCGTTCTGCCGGACCACCGCCGGCGTATGCTCAATTCCGAAACGCGACGTCAGCTTGCCAGCCTGGTCGAAGTAAAACCGCCGTTTCCGGTTCGTCATCTCCTCGAGCGGCGACCCCCTGACGAAGATGATCTTCGCGTTGAGATCGGTGTAGTGACTGGTCGCCCATGCGAGCTGGCCAGCGTCATCGCCGTCAATGAAAACGAGGGCCTGCTTGATTGTGACAAAGTCGAGCGGGTTGATTGTCTGTCCGGCCGACGCGATCAAATTGCCTTTCTGGTCGTGGATGTCGCGCTCGAGCCGGACCGATGGATCATAATCCCACTCGCGGGCAGTGATCGCCGGCGACATGCCGGCGACCGGCGTCGGGCGCCGCACCTTTGCTTCCACACGCTTTGCGAACATCTCGTTCGTCTGCGCGAGTTCGCCGGTCGCCTCGGCTCGTTTCAGCCGCGCTTCGATTGTCGAGAGCAAGTCGGGCTCAATCACGGGGAATGCCTGAGCCGCTTGGCCATAGTCGCGCGCTACCGATCGTGTCGGGCTGGCGAGGAATGCTGTGACACTGAGCAGTGCGATCCCGGCCGCACCGGCGAGGATCCGGATCACAACACTGGCTCCCCGATGCCGATGATCTGACGGCCGCAGACAAAGCCGACTTCAGCATATCGGCTGTCGAACCCATCGGGGTGCGGCGAACCCGCATAGTAGCAACCGGCGGGTATCCGCCCCACGCCCCCCGGCGTGAGCGGTTCTCCCGCCTTGGTTCGTGGCTTCATGCGGCTGACGGGCGTTCCGTTGACTGTGACAATCGGACCGAGATGGGCCACCACATCCCCCGGCATCCCGTAGACGATCTTGCCGAACATCTGCGGTTTAGCCCCAAAATGGCGTCGCAGCAGCGCGCTGGCCGGCGGGTCGAAGAAAAGATAGTCGCCGCGCTCCGGTCGCTGATAACGACGGATCAGAAACGCCCAGTTCGGCAGCGAGTCCGTCGTATTGATCAGCAGCAGGTGGCTATCGCGCCAGCTGCTGATTGCGCCAAGCGCCACCGTTCCGGCGATTGCCAGTCCCAAGAGCGCCCATAGGCGCTTGCGCGGCCGCCAGCGCGCGATCGCGGGTTCACTGGCCGCCGTTGCCATCGGGTCCTCCAAAGGTGGAGACTGACGCGCCTCGGGCCGCGGGAAGCATCTCCTGTGGCGGCGCGCGCCCTGCCGACGGAAGCGCCTGCGCGGCGGCCATGGGGTTGAGCGTGTCCTGCGGTGCCAAGGTCGCCGGCTGGGCCGCAGCGAGGGCTGCCTGCGCGGCGGAAAGCTCTTGCATGCGCTGCAGCTCTTCGACCGAGATGCGCTTTGGGACGGGCACGCCGGATGCGAATACCGCCTTCTTCAGGCTGTCAGTGATGTCCGGCACATTCTTGGTGAGGACCGCTTCGCCGACGAGCACAACCTGGCCGTTAGCGCTGCGCCGCTGAAGTTCCTTGTCGAGCGAAGCCATGAACGCACGCATCTCGGCTTGGACCCGATCGGGCGGAGAGCCCGAGAAGCGCTGCGCCTCGACATAGTCGCCGACCAGTGCCGACAGGCGCGCCGACGCGATATGCTCCTCCTTTGGCGCTGTGAGTGCCCTCGTCACCCACATACCCCAGACGATCATGGCAAGGAGAACGAGCCCAACGAAGATCTGCTGCCTGCTAAATCCACCGAAGCCGGTTCTGCGTGTCGCGGGTGCGACCATAGGGGGAGATGCTGGGCCGGGCGGGAGATCGAGTTCGGGCTGCTCAGCCATGACGCTACACTCCTTCGTGGGTCCGGTCGGGGAGGATCCTGTCTCGGCGGAAGGCGATCACGGCCGTAGAGAGGATCATGTGCGCGATCGCGAAGATGTTGAGGAAGGCACCGGTCCGTGCTGCATCCGCCGCCACATAGCGCGTTGTGAAATTGTTGAGCTGGTGGATGAAGCCATCAAACGCGAAGCCGCCGATGGCGAGGAAGAACAGAAAGAACAGTCCCCAGGTCATCAGGAGCGTCGAGCCGACGAACCCGAAACCGTGAAGCGTGAAGTACAAGACTGATCGCCACTGTGAAGACCGCCTGGCGTCCGCTGCGAGAGCCTCAGTGGGCCGGGTGATGTCCGTCGCCATCTCGCTACTCCGCGGCGATCGCGATCTCGTCCGCAGGGGCGAGATTGCTGACCCATTTCTCGGGATTGTCGGGAAAGGCGATCCGCTCGATTGCCTCGTCCATGCTCATGCCTTCGGCGATCAGCGCGTCGATTGCGGCGAAGGTCGTCGGGCTCGACGAGAATAAAGTCGCCGAATAGGGATCGAGTACCAGACGCCCGACCGCGAGCGTGTCGGGACCCTTGATCATGATGTCGGAATATTCGAATCCGTTGCGCTTGAGCGACCGCAGAAGGGCGTCGGTATAGTCGTCCATCTCGAAGCGATCATGCTTCTTGAAGTCCGCAATCGTCTCCGGCTTCTGCTGCAGGATGACGAACCAGTCGGAATTCTCGAGCGCCGCGATCGAGCCGGCCGATTTGTAGTAGTCGTTGAGTGACTGGGTCGCCGTGACCAGTGAGGCGCCGTACTTGCGGCACGTGCGGGCATAGGTCTCGATAAAGTCGGCCATCGCGCCACCCCGGAGCATCTGCCACGCCTCGTCGAGCAACAGCGCTTTTGGAATCGATCGATCGAGCTTGCGCATCATCTGTTGCGACATGAACATGATCGCCGTCAGCACGACGCTGCGCAGCTCCTCGCGCGCCGACAGATCGGAGAGCTCGAACACCGTGAGCTGCGCTTTCAGCTCGAACGATACCTGGCCCTGAAAGAACCTCCCATAGGTCCCGCCCGACGAGAAAGGCCGCATGGCGATGCCGAGATTGGAAGCAAGCGGGTTGCCGGTCGCCTCCAGCGCCTCGATCACCAGGTCGATCGACCCTTGGCTGCCATGTTCCTCCCACACCTGGTTGACGGCGCCGTCGATCAGGCCACGTTCGGTATCGTCGAGCAGGTTTATATGGCGCGACATCTGATTGATGATCGCCTTGAGCATCGCCATGCAGTCGAGAAGATAGTCTTCGTCCTCGGCCGCCTGCTCCTGATCGATCATCGAGAAGGGGTTGAGGCAGAATCCCGAGCTCATCGTGAACTCGACGAACGCGCCGCCCTGGAGCTTTGCAGAATGCTCGAACGATCGGCCGTCGTCGATGACCACGACCTTCGCGCCGGCGCCACACAACGAGCCACAAAGTTCCTGGAGCGCGACCGACTTTCCCGAACCGGACTTGCCGAAAACCGCGACATTATGATTGCCGGCGGCGTTCTCGAAAGGGCTCCAGAAGAAGGGCTGTCCGCGCCGACCGATCAACAGCAGGTGCGGCACCGTGCCCCCAAGATATTCTCCCTGCAGCGGCGCAAGGTTCGCAGCCGTCGTGGTCAGAAGCGTACGCATGCGTTTCATGCGCTCGAGATCCTTCGACAGCCCGTTGGCCATCGTCATCGGCATCGCGCAGAGCAGACCCATGACCTGCAGGTATCGATCGTCGAGAAGATCCCAGCCGGCTGCCCGGTAAACCGATTTCAGAACCCGCTCGTTGCTGTCGCCCTTGCCCTTGGGCGAGAACGCAGTGACGCTGAAGAACACGCGAACGAGCTTGCGGCCCTGCCGGATCTCCTCGTTGACGTAGCGCCACTCCTGCGATTGCTCGCGCAGCTGCGGCAGGAATTTCGACGATTTGGAGTCGGCAAGGCTTGTCGTCCGCATGAACTTGTAGCTGGCCTTGTTGGTCGAGGCCTGCGCGTCGGGGAAATCGATGCACAGGTTCGTTGCGACCGGGCACGGCATGCGCAGTTTGTCCGTGAACATGTCGCCGATCAGACGTGCCACATCCCAAGGTGCCCAGCGGTTTGGCAGGTTGCGCACCGAGAAGGACCGGACATCGAAGACGTCCGGGTAGATCTCGCCGATCTCCGGCGCGCCCTCCAGCGTCTTGCCCGTCGGCCTGAACCGTTCGGTCCGCAGTAGCATCCGATCCGGCTCGACCAGGAGTTCGATGTCGCGGCGAATGGCCTGGTCCGCGATCGGGTCGAGTGGATTATAGCTGACGGCGTCGTCGCCGGCGGCGGTGGTCGGCGAGGTAATGTCGTCGATCCATCCGATCAGTGCGACAGGGTCCATTTTGCGGGCCGAGACGTTGATCGACTGCAAGGAAGAAATGATCCCTTCCATCACCGAGACAATCTGCTCGACCGAGACGCTTGATGATTCCGGGGTGGAATAGGAGATGGCGACGCGGTGGTTGCGCAGACAGAATGGCGCGTCGGCGGAGAGCGATTCCCAGACCCCGTCGGTCAGGAAATCAACGCGGTGCTTCGCCATCCGTTCGTAGACGCCGCGCGCGGAATAGCGTGGCAAATACCATTTCGACAGGCGCTCGCCGATGCGCGGCGACATCCACTGGTGAAACTGCAGGCAGCCCGGAGCCGGTATCCCCTCAGATAGGAACTGCGCGAGAATCTCGCCCGTTCGCTCATCGGCGCCGACCAGCGGCGCCGCTTCAATCACGAAGCCGCGCGACGCGCTGTTGTAGAAGATGCCGGTCTTCGGATCGTGGCTGCGGTAGGGAAGCCAATGGGCCAGCATGGGCACCGCAAGGTCCGGCCGCTGCGTATCCGGGCGCTTGCTGTCTCCAAACACGCCGGCGAGCAGTTCGTCGAAGAATCCGCCCGCCATGTCAGTTGTCCTCCGGGACGGCGCCCGGAAAGCCGGCTGCGCGGACCGTCGCCTTCGAGGTCGGCTTCGGGTCGGATTGCAGCGCCGTCGGCGCACTGCCCCGCGCCGCTTCTTCGACCTGGGTGGCGCCCGCCTGGAATTGCGGAGTGGCCTTCACCCGCGCCGCGGCCTCCTGACTGACCGCGGTCTTTGAGGATGACGCGGCAGCCGACGCGACAGCTGGCTTCTGGGCTGTGCTGGCGCCGGTAACGGGCGGCGGCGCGCTCATTGGGCCGGTGCGGACATCGCGGTGCTCGGGCATCCTTCCCTGTGCCGCCGGCGACTGGTGCGCCGACGGCGTGCGGCCCGTCTTGGGGGCGAGACGGGCCGCAACCTCGGATTTAATCGCTTCAACTGGGTCGGCCGCCCGCGCCCGGGCGGCGGCGACAATGGCCGGATCCGGAAGATTGGGGTCGATCGCCGCAACCTCGCCGTTCGCCGGGTCGGCGCGGTCGACGGCTTCGGCGAGCGATTCCGGCGCCGACGGCGCGCCCCGTGCGTTCCGATCGGGAATGGCGGTCGCGCTGGCCAGGACCTGCTGTTGCCATTCGCCGCTCTGGACCACGGCGTGGACGGCGCTTGCTTCGTGCAACCGGCCCTGCTCGTCAATATAGGGCTGGAACACGATCCGCAGCACCCGTTCCTGGGTTCGCCGCGGATCTGCCTGGGCAATGGTCAGGCGTTGACCTGCCGCCGATGTCCGCCAGGCCTTCGCTTTTGGCCGCGAGTCCATATAGGGACCAGCCGGCGAGGCATCGCTAGCGGCGTTGTCGCCGGCGATCATCGCCAGTGCCCGATCGTCGATGGAAGACGAGGGCGCGCAAACACCATCGGGCGCCGCACAGGAAAAGCTGCCCTTCACATTGCCGCCGAACGTCGCGCATCCGCTCAAAGCTACGAGCACGACGGTGGCGATGATCGCCCGGCACCGGATCGCCCGAAGGCGTCGCGCGATCACGACTTGGCCCCGTTGAGCCAGGCCTCGAGGAATTCCCTCGGACGATATCCCTCGATCATCGCGCCGTCGCTGCGGACGATGACCGGCGTCCCGCTCAACCCATGCTGGTGCGCGAACTTCTCATTCGCATCGAGCCCCTTCGTGTCGCATGCGCTCGGCGCCTTAAAAGGCTCGCCGGCATAAGCGGCGTGCAGGGCCTGTTCCTGATTTTTCGAGCAATAGACCCGATCGGCGATGTCTCGGCTTCCGAGGACCGAGATTGGCCGCTCGACCACGCGCACGTCCATGCTGCGCAGAACATTGGTCAACGCGCGGCAATATCCGCACCGGAAATCGGTGAAAACAGTGACGGTCTGCTTGGCAGCCCTGTTGCCCCATATGATGGCACCGTCTGCCGGCAGGCTCGCAAGATTCAGCGCCGCTGGCCGCACCGGGCCCGTCGTCCTTCGCACGCCGCCACGCGCCAGCGAAACTTCCGGGCCTGCCTCCTCTGGTCCGTCGGCCGCAGCAGCATTTGCTTTGGCCGCGCCGCCGACCAACATGTCCGGGTTGATCTCGAGAAGGCGTGCCGCGGTCAGGTCCTGGCGCGTCTCCATGTCGTACACCCGGCCGATGATCAGGTACCGCGCGTCGTGGCTGACGTAGAACAGATTCGAGCCGGCGGTCACCTCGCACAGGCCGTCGATCTTCTTGCATTCGACCTTTGTCAGCTGGGTCTTCGGCAGTCGGGTTTTCAACAACCCCGTCACCTGTGCCTCGTCAGTCCCGGCGACGTCAGCCGCCAGCGCGATGCCGGCGACGCCGATCGCTCCGATCGCGATGATCGCAGGAGCGGAACGCGCAAGGGAGCCCAGCCCCCGCAAGCGGTCAATTACGAACATACACACCCTCCAGGAAGACGATTTCGACATCGATGCCGGTCGGCATCTCAATCACCGGCTGATATTGCTCGGCGCGCTCGATCAGGTATTTCGAGACCATGTCCCCGGTCTGGGCAACGCCCTCACCAAGGCCTCCCTCGAGGATCTCGCCGCCGGACAGCTTGTTGCGCTGACCGTTGGTGCTAATGTTGGTGCCTTGGAACACCGAGTTGGCATTGGCCGAGAATCCTCGCCCGAAGCCGCCAGCAAGGCCTGCGATGAAGGCTTGGGTCACGAGCGACCCTTCGCGCGAAACCACGCGTCCCCGGACGCCCGTCTTGCCGCCAAACGCGATGAAGCCCTTGACCTCGGATACGGCGTAACGCCCCCCCGGCTGGGGACAGGTCATCTTCTGGAGTTTGACGTAAACCTTCTCGCTCGAAAGCTCGCCGCGGGCGGCCCCGTTGATCAAGCAGCCCTCAATCTTTGTCGTGAGCAGCCGGCCGTTCTGATAGACCGATCGCGCCGGGCCGGTGACGCGCAGGACGACCGGCAGCGGATCGGTCTGGCTGTTCACGCCGGCGCTCGCATCGACACCGACGATGACCTTGGCACTCGCGAAGCTATTGGGTGGGAGATAGTTTATGCTGTCGGTGTAGGTCGTCGTTCCCTTTGCGACCCGTGTTGCCATCCCCGCGTCGGCGGTTTGGAAACTCACCATCTTCACCTCGGCCCCGCTCCCGATCGGCGCAATCTTGGGCGCAGACGTCCCATCCGGCCGCTGGTAGCCCTGCGTGCCGTTGGGGCCGTACATCGCAGAAGGACCGGGCGTTGGCGGCGGAGCAGCCCGGCTGGACGCAACCTCCCGCCTCAGCTGCTCGTTCTCCTGCTGGTAAGCGGTCAGCACTCGCGCGCCGTCTGCCTGCATCGCCTGGTTTTGGCCCTTGAGCAGCTCGATCTGCTGCGCGAGCTGGTCCATTCGCTGCTGCTGGCCGTTCACCGATTTCAGCTGGTTCTCGACCGACTGCATCTGATTTTCAGAGAGAGCCATCCACTCTTGCTGGTTGAGGTTCTTGTTGACCATGTCCTTGGTCGAGACCTCGACCTTGGCAGGCTCGTCGCCAGAGGACGCTGACTTGCTGCCGTCGTCGCCGAAGATCCAGAATGAAGAGGCGACCAGCCCGACGCCTGCCACCCCGGCGAGCAAGAGCCGCTGCCTCTTTCGAACGCTCTCGTTGGCGGTCAGGTCGCTCGACACCGGCGACACGCCGTCTTCGCCACCGTCCAGGGGCAGGCGCTTGCGCCTGAGAAGATCACCCAAGGCCATGTCATTGCCTCCCGTTTTGCGAGACGAGGTAGGCCGTCGTGACCTTCCCGGGATCGAGCTTTGGCTCCGCGATCGACACGGCGAGCGCGCTGCTCGGCGCCACCGTCGCTTCGGTCAGCGTGACTGGCGCGGCACCCTTGTTTTCGATGCGCAGCACGCGCCCGGTGAACTCAGCGCCGCGATATTCGGCGATCATCTGGACCTTGAGGTTGCCGACATAGACCGGCCGAAGCGCCCGCTGGCGCATCTCGTACCCGTCGACGACCTGGTTCGAATACATCGCCTGCACGAGTTCGACCGCGCCGTCCTGCGGATTCACTGCAGCCGTCTGCGGCGTCGCCTCTCCCGCCTTGTCCTTCGCGATCGCGGGGTTCGATATGAACACCTGGACGGCTTGCTCGCCGGCAATACGGCACACAAACTTGTAGACGTAGCCCCGCTTGCTGGTCGCAAAAAACGAAAGGGACTGGCGTCCGAAGCCCTCGGGCACCGACAGGTAGATGTCGCCTCGCACCGGCTCGTTCACGACCGAGAAATCGTCCTGCGGATTGCCGGTCGAGATCTTCGACACCGAGGCGAACTCATCCTCGACGAGACTGATCCGGGTCAGATCCTTGGCGGACGCGGCACAATCGACCTGGCTGCCGTCTGCGGCCATCACCGTCTGGTCCGCCCAGGCGGGCGCAGCGGTGATCATGAAGCTCATCACCAGCAGTGCCGCGCCGATGCACCGGCTCAAGAGGCAGTAAAAGCGGGAGAGGAAGACGGCACCGATCGCGGCGCTGCCGATGGCAAAGACCGACATCACTGATCCTTTTCCTTGCCGGTCGTCACCATGCCGAAGCCGACGAGCTTCAGGGACAGTCCGGAATATTGCCAATCGAAGCGGAAGGTCCGTCGCTCGTTCGACACAACCTTGTTGCCGACGATCGTGTGCAGGTCTCCCGTGACGGTGGACCACAGATTCTTTGGGTCGATTTCCATCGTCTGGATTGTGAAGAACTGCGAGATCGACGAGCCGCGCTGCTCGTTCACGATCTTCATCAGGTCCGCCCGGATCCGCCCCTGCGCACTTGGCGCCGTGATATCGAGGACCGACTTCATCCAATATTCGAGATTGGCTGGGCTGCGGTCGAGCGTGAGCACCGCGGTATCGCGTGTGATCAGCTCCAGATACTCCCGCGACACGCCGGCGCTATTCACCGTCAACGCTGAGCCGAGTACGGGTTGCAGGATGACCTCCCGATCCCGCGTCGCTGTAACCAGGAGCAGGATCGCCGACAAAGTGCCGAGCCCGGCTGCCACCAGCACCAGCAGGTTGCGCTGCCGGAGAACGCGCTGGCTTTGCGCGTGCGTGTAGGAGATCTCCATCTTACCCCGCCATCAGTCGAAGGTACGAGGGTGGTGTGGCCTTCATCCCGGTGAAACCGGCAGGAAGATGCCAATAAGCCATGTGAAGCAGCCAGGAAGTCGCCCGACCTGCCTTAGCCTTCTTCAATCCCCACCAGCCTGCGCCCGCAAGCAACATGCCGAGAAGGATATGCTGAGACAGGATTCCCCAGACGAATGGGATGACCATCGCCAGGAATTCATCTAGCGTCCACAGCCCGATTAGCTCCGGGTCGTCTAGATGAGACGGTATGACATACTTGTCCGCGGCCATTGCACCACCCCCTCCAAGAGCCGGCCGGAACTGCTATTCCGACCGACCATCGGACTCGTCAGATCGTTGCCGTTACCGTGGAGGTGACGATTGGAATGCCCGTCCCCGCGCCGACGCCCACGCCGACCGGGATCGCGATCTGGCCCATCGAGAAGCGCCCCGACGCGAGCGCCACGATGCCGCCGGCCAAAGAGAGGACGGTGATGATCTTGCCACCCGACCCTTCGAGGAAGTCCGTGAACTTCGTCAGGGCCGTATCGAAAGTCGTATCGGCGCCGGCGAACGCCGGGCCAGCGAAAAGGAGAAGCGCGAATGCCAGTGCGACGAGGGCGAGGATCGCCAGCTCCGCACGACCGCTGTACTTGGCGACAGACTGCATGAGAGTTTCCCTTCAAATCGAACGCGACGGATCCGCGCCCGAGTGAAGAGTGGGGGCCGCCAAACACGGCGGGCAACAATGCGCTCCGAGGACCGATCAGAATCAAACGAAAAATATAGGCTTGTCAGCGATTTCGGGACGACTCGTCCTTCATTCCGGGACACGCCGTCCGGCGTTCCGGGACGCCGCGTCCCAAACGCGCGGACACGATGTCCCAATCGCGGGACAGCCAGATCTCGCAAATCGGAGCCCGACATTATTCGCCGAGTCGTTGTTTGGACTCGAAGCGACTCGCCTTTTTGCCTATCGTTACACTGGGCTGCTCGACGGATGTACGTTGGCGCGGGGATCGACGGGTAGGAACACGAACATGAGTGCGGACACCCGCAATTACGTTCTGGATATTTCTACGGACCTCTTCCGTCTGTCGACCGAGAGTCTGCGCCTTCGCTCTAACGAAACGCTGGTCTATGCAACACTCGAGAGCCTCATTGATTCTCGCGCAGCTTCAAGCACTTACAGCGACGAGCTTAAGCCCGAAACGCTCCGAAAGCACCTCCGGGTGGTCCCGACCTCAGGCGATATCCGGATAAACCTCAACATTCGTAAGACCAGCGCGGAGAGCCTGGACGAGGCCCGCGCACGTCTCGGCCAGAGACTGGGATCGAACATGACGCTCGCAGATGCGATATCGGTCCTGCTATTCGACTATGTGGCCGAGAAACGGGCCGCTCAGGTACTGGATCGCGCCGGGTTGGGAGAAAACCTCCAAAATGGAGATGAATCGCCCGCGGGCGAAACGAACGCCGGAAATGTCGTCCCTCTTAGGTAATTAACCTTAGTCGTTTGCATTGCTTCGGATTCACAATATCTTGCCAATTTCTGGACCCTGTGATCTGCTCGACTTAACCGACCTTTACAATCGGGGGCAGTGTTATGTCATCCCTTGCCAGGAGTGCGGCGGGAACGGACGACGCTCATCATCTGACCGATGTTGAGCCCCGTGACTATATCCCGCTGATCCAGCAAGCGATGGCCGAGCGAGGCCTGCATATCCGCGAGCTCGCCCTGAAGACGGGCATAAGCAAGAGCCGACTCGGCCTGCTGCTGCATAGTGACCCCGCAAAAAGACCGAGCCTGTCCCTCGTTGAGTTTCAGACGATCCTGAGCGCCTTGGACATCAGCATAATCCTGGCGATCATCAGCGTCGAATCCGCCATCGATCAGAAGATCGTTCACGATGAACGCTTTGCGACGCTGCTCGCTATGCTGTCCGAACTCTTCAGCGGCCTGCCCTCCATGCTCATCCAGGCTCTCGACGAAATTGAGGGCATCGACGGTACGGAGATTCGGCGCGAGTGGGCCGCTCCCCTTAAAGAGGCAGTCGTCGAAAAGCTGGTCAAGGAGGTAACAAAAATCATGGCCCGCCGGGCCGTCCTCAGCGAAACAAGCCGAATCGGGCTCTGAGCCAGCCGCCCTAAAACATCGAAACCGTGGCTGAACGACCTGTCTTGGCCCGCCACCCGGCGGGGGGCCGCACGGCAATGCTTTGGCCCGCTACGGTCGTTTCCAGGCCGGCCAGCCGCTGCCAATTCAAAAGCACGTTGTCGACATATGCCTGCGTCTCAGCGATCCGCGGCAGGACACCGTTGCGCACCCTTCCAGGGCCTGCATTGTAAGCCGCCAACGCCAGATGCACCTGGCCGAACCGGTCCAGTTGCTGTCGAAGATACTTGGCTCCGCCGCGCAGGTTCTGCTCGATATCGTAGCGATTGACGCCCAGTCCCTCGGCCGTGTCTGCCATAAGCTGCGTCAGGCCGAAGGCGTTCTTTGGTGAGTAGATCGACGGCTGATAGCCGCTTTCCCGGATGATCATAGCGTCGAAGAGCCCGGTCGGGATTCCGTACTCGCAAGCAATGCCGCTCATCAGGCCATAATAGCCGAACCGCCTGTTTTCGGCGGCCGCGCTGAGGAAACCGGCAGGTCGATATGCACTTGTCCCACAGCCCGAACGGTAACTCGACGCGGCGGCCGCGAAGGCCAGACCGCCCCTCATCCACCCCGGGACAGATATTGGTGGCGCCAGCGGAACCGCGGCTGCTCGCGGGTCGGCTTCGAACCGCGCAATCCCGACATGAGCGAACGGATCATCGTCGATGGTGGGCGCCATCGCCGTCCCGGTCGAGGAGAGAAAGCTGCTCTTCATCTCAAATTCAACCCAGCGACGACTCAAGTCATGCACGCGAAAGGCGGCGTCGAGCTTGCCGGTCCCGGGCGCAACGGAGGTGTCTGCCTTGCTTCCCGGTTCATGCTGCTCCTCGGCCGCTTCGGGAGGCATCAATGGCGAGGCAACCCCCGACATCGAAATGACCTGGGCCACTCTCACCGGCCTGACTGCTTGTGCAGCTGCCTGACCTCCCGTCGCGCTCGCGACAAGCAGCACCGCACATCCCACTAAAAGTGATCGCATCCCGACCTCCAAAGCGACTGTTCTGAAAAGTTGAGATCAAGCGAATGAGGATTGTCAATCCACCAGCACTCGGCGAGCATGATGCGAAATCCCGCTTCGACAGGCTCGTTCATGTGGTTGATCGATCGCCATAGCGACGGGCTTGGCAAAGCCCGTATCCCCCTCCCCGGCCCACTTCGGGCCGCGCTAGTGCGCTGGTACGCCGGCGAAGGCTCCCGGCCGGACGAAGAGGCGGGCATCATGCTTGTCCAACAGGCTCGCATCGGCGAGAAATGGATCGCTTGCGACTGCCTTGGCAGCGATCGCGAGCCCCCGATGCTCACGCCGGCATTCCTGTCAGAGGCAGAAACCTACTATCTGCGCCGGCTTACTGGCTCGAAGCGCGCCGAACACCTTCCAACCTGCCCCTTTTTTCGTGACCAGGCGACCAACCGCATCAGCGAGGTCCGCAATCCCGAAACTCCGGCCGATCCGCCCGTCGGCTACTTCGAGGTCCTTCGGCCCGCTCCCGAGAAACTCGCTCAGCGTCCGGACGAAGACAGCAGCGACGATCGTACTCGGAACGCTTCCCTGCCGAGGTTGGCGCGGCTGCTCTGGCGCCTTTTGAACGTCTCCGGTCTCAATCTCTCCGCGCCGATCTCAGAGGAGCCGCCCGACCGCTCGATCACACATGAATTCGAAGCGTTGACCGCTGCGGCGGGAAAGATCGAGATCGCGCCAGGCATCGAACTCGGCCGGGCACTGTGGACACACGCCAAGGCTCTCCACAGCAAGCGCGCTTACGCTGGCATCCGCGAGCTGGCCCCAACATGGCCTCGCGGGCATGCGCCCCAGGGCTTTCTGACGGTCTTCGCAAAGGGGTTCTGCGGATCGACGATCTTTCCAGCAGGGTCGGATCCGATTTCCGTCGCAAACCGAATTCAGTCCCCATCGGTACGGGGCAATCACATCAAGGGCCCCTTTCTCGTTATCGTGGTGATCGGCGAATATCCCGAGGCACATGGCTATGCGCCTTTGAGGGCCTATGCTCAGCCCGTTTTCTCCGGCAACCGCTTCATCCCCGTCGATTCAGAATTTGAGCGAAGCATGTTGCGGGCGCTTCTCGGTGCGCGCTACGCCTTCGACCGTGGAGGCGTCGACATTGCGATCGAGAAACCGGTATTCGACAGGCTAACGCCGCTCGGCTCTTGCCGACCTGATTTCATGCTTGAGGCGCGCTCGCGGCGCACAGGCGAAATCCGGACGCTCATCGTCGAGGCGATGGGATTTTCCAATGAGGAGTACCTGGCCTCCAAGGCCGCCACCCATCCGAGAATGGCGCAGATCGCCCCCGTCGTCTGTATCACGCCGGAGGATCTGGAAGCTGGACATGTCGGCAGGATCCTGTCCGACGCGCTGCTGGGTTGAAGCGAGGACGGCCGCAGCCGTCAGGTCCAAGTCAGCGTCGCGGCGAATGATCCGACGATGAGCAGCGTCACAGGCGTCGATAACAAGTAGCTCTTCTGCCAACGCCACCAGGTTCTTGGCAGAAAGCGCAGCACATCCCCTGTCGACTTCAGCCCGAGCCAGGCCCGTTCGCGATACAGATCATAGATTGACGTCGCGACAGACAGTATCACGGCCAGGCCGCAACACACACCTGCCGCTGCGTATAGCGCGAGCCAGTTGGCGATCTCTGTTTGAGACAGAGCTGTCATAGGCAAAACTCCAATCTCCACACGCGCAATGCCTCGACGTTCTCATTCGAGGATCGATTCCGCCGCAGGCGATCGCCGAAACGGCAACACGGCTGACCTGACTGATGTAACAACCTCATTTTAACAATGCGCTGGCCACGTCACCATAGCGAAGGGGGTGAACCCGATCTCGCGTCGGAAACCGACCCAGATCCAGCGTCTCGTCGCCGAATATGAGTGCTACCGAAGCCACCGCATAGGCCGCAGGCCGAGAATGTGGCAGCAGCCAAATCACGCGCCGCGTGCTGATGCGTCGCCTGATTTCGGCGAGACCGCGCTGCAATGTCCGTCCTGGTGGGTCGTTGGAGCCAATTGCCATGATGGTCATACCGTAGTTCTTGGCCGGTTTGCGCCATGCCCGGATCTGCTTAGCCGACGCGCGCTCCACGGCCATGACGTCGCAGTGCAAGGCAGCCCGCGCGTTGATCGCTTGCGCCGTACCTACACCGATGCTGTCGCCGAGAATGAGGCACTCGAACATTTCTCTATGCCCCAGGGCCAGGCGCCTTACCGCCTGGAGCGGCGCCGCGACGGGTTCGCTCAAAAATTGGCACATTTACCTCGACAAAGCGACTCGAGCTGCGCCTCGAGGTCGTCCAATTCCGTCTCGGCGATGATATAAAAGTCTTCCTCCGCAGCGAAGAATCGCTCGATATGGTCTTCTTCTCGCGCAGCCATCACGGCGGGCCTTTCCCCGAGCTGTTCGGGCCATCGACTGACGACGAAATCCACGAGAGCGGTGTGCGCCGCCGCATGGTTGTCGTGGATCGTAATGAACTCCGCGCCTTGGTGTATAATCACCAGAACGGTCGCCTCCATAGTCTCGCTCCCTAGCAACCAAAGCCGATCGACAAAAAGGCGGTGCGCCGCAATTCCCTGAGGCCTCGCACGGTACGGCGCCTGTCCGATGCCGTGGATCCTGCGCGGCGGATCAGCGCCTCGAAAAGGGTGACGGCTATCGCAGCCTCTTTAGAATGATCGCGACCGCTCCTCAGGAGCGCCAACAACGGATCCAGATCCTCCATGTAGCCTCCAGCGCCTAATTTCTAATACGCAGCCCGAGGAATGATCCCTCATGGAGCTGCGGCATCGTTCACTTCCAACGGAACCGACGGCTGCGCCGGCACCATTTTCGACAACTGATCGGCCGGCGGCGCATCGATAGTCCGGCAAATGCCCGCCTCACTGTCGACGACCGTCATGCCAGCAAGTGCTGACCACCATCGACCGGGATGATCGTGCCGGTGATGCGGTGAGCTGCGTCGCTCACCAGAAACGCGGCCAATGCGCCGACATCTGCGATATCGACGCGGTGGCGGGCCGGGGCGCTGGCGGCGGCGCGTTCAAGCAGTTCGTCGAATCTTTCCAGGCCGCTTGCCGCGCGCGTCGCGATCGGTCCGGGCGAGATCGCATGCGCCCGGATGCCCTTGGGCCCGAGCTCCGCCGCCACATAGCGCGTCGCACTTTCCAGGGCAGCCTTCACCGGCCCCATCAGGTTGTAATTCTCCACGACCCGTTCCGAGCCGTAGAAGGTGACACAAAGCAGACAGCCGCCATCGGTCATCAGCGGTTCGGAAAGCCGTGCCATGCGCAGGAAGCTGTGGCACGATACGTCCATCGCCGTCGCAAAGCCCTCGGCCGAACTGTCGACGACGCGGCCATGAAGATCCTCGCGTGGCGCATAGGCGATCGAGTGCAGCACGAAGTCGAGCCCGCCCCAGTGCGATCTGACCTGTTCGAACAGCGCTTCCAGTTCGCCCGGAACCCGCACGTCGCATGGTGCCATCCACTCGATGCCGAGCCGTTCGGCGACCGGGGCGACATGGCTTTTCGCCTTCTCGTTGAGATACGTTGCGGCCAACCGCGCACCACAATGTGCAAAGGCCTCCGCGCACCCGGCCGCAATACTGCTTTCGTTGGCGATCCCGACAATCAGCCCGCGCTTGCCCGAAAGGTCGACGAGCGGCTTCATAGCTGAGCCCCTGTATCAGGTCCGAGAAGCGCGACGACATGATCGGCGATCACGCGTTCCTCGTCTGTTGGGATGACGCGTACGATCACCCTGCTGTCCGGCGCGCTGATGACAGGCGCGTTCGTCGCATTGGCATCGGGATCAAGCATCACCCCAGCCCAGGCCAAGCGCTCGCAAATCGCGGCCCGGATCATCGAATCATTCTCGCCAATGCCGGCGGTGAAGACGAGACCGTCGAGACCGCCAAGCGCGGGGATGAGAGCGGCGGCTTGGCGGCCGGCTTGCTGGACGAAGAGGGCGACCGCCTCCTGCGCTTCCGGCGCGTCGCTTGCATGCAACGTACGCATGTCGCCTGAAATCCCGGACACACCGAGTAGGCCCGACTGCTCGTAGAGCAACGTCTCCACCGCCTGTGTGGCCATACCGAGCTGAGTCTGAAGATGAAGCACCACGCCGGGGTCGATCGCGCCCGAGCGCGTGCCCATCATCAATCCATCAAGCGCCGTGAAGCCCATGGTCGTATCGACGCTCGCGCCGGCACGCATTGCGCACATGCTCGCGCCGTTGCCGAGGTGCGCCGCGATGACGCGGCCTGCGGCCAGTGCAGGGTCGATCTCGCGGAGGCGGCCCGCGATATATTCATAGGACAGACCGTGAAAGCCATACCGGCGCACGCCCTGGCCGTGAAAGGCGCGCGGAATCGGCAGGCGCGTCGCCAATGGCGGCATGCCATGGTGAAACGCGGTATCGAAGCAGGCGATCTGCGGGAGCAAAGGCGCCAGCACACGCAAGGCCCGGACCGCGGCGAGGTTATGCGGCTGATGGAGCGGCGCCAGTGGGATAAGGGCGTCGAGCGCATCCAGCAAAGTATCATCGATGATCTGCGGCGCGGCGAAGCGAACGCCGCCATGGACGATACGATGGCCGATCGCGGTGACCTTGCGGTCTCCCAATTGGGTTGCGGCCCAGGCAAAGAGGTCCTCGAGCAGATTCTCGTGGGAGAGTGCGTCCCCGCCCGGCCACGTCTTTTCGACGATGGTCTCGCCGCCCGCGTCGCGCGCGATTAGCCGGGGGCTGGAGCCGATCGCCTCGATCTTGCCACCCGCATCGAAGTCGAGCTGTCCGCCCGACAAGCGATAGAGCGCGAACTTGATGCTCGACGAGCCGGCATTGAGGCTGACGATCGCCTTCATGCCGGGCTCGCAATCGGGCCGGGCGTCGCCTTGGGAGCGGCGCGCGCCAGCAGGACCGCGACGGCGCAGGACGCCAGGCTGGTCCGCAGCGAATCCGCCCGGCTAGTCAGGATGATGGGCACGCGCGCGCCCAACACCACGCCGGCAGCGTCGGCGCCGCCGAGGAAGGTGAGCTGCTTGGCGAGCATGTTGCCGGCTTCCAGATTAGGAACGACGAGGACTTCGGCGCGCCCTGCAACGGGGGAGACGATGCCCTTGTCCTTTGCCGCCTTCTCGCTGATCGCGTTGTCGAAGGCGAGTGGACCGTCAAGGACGCCCCCGACGATCTGTCCGCGATCGGCCATCTTGCACAAGGCGGCCGCATCGAGCGTCGAGCGGATCGCCGGATTGACCGTCTCCACGGCCGACAAGATCGCGACCTTCGGACAGGCGATGCCGATGACATGCGCGAGGTCGATCGCATTACGGATGATATCGGCCTTGTCTTCCAGGCTCGGCTCGATGTTGATCGCCGCGTCGGTGATGATGAGCGGCGCTGGATGCCCGGGGACGTCCAGCAGATAGGCATGGCTGATGCGGCGCTCGGTTCGCAGGCCCGTCGCAGCCGGAACGACAGCACCCATAAGTTCGTCGGTGTGCAGCGATCCCTTCATCAGCAGCAGTGCTTCGCCCGAGCGGACCAGTTCGACCGCACGCTCCGCGGCGGCATGGCTGTGGGGCACATCGATCAGGCGGAAGGCACCGATATCCTTGCCGGCGTCCTTGGCAGCCGCACGGATGCGAGCCTCGGGGCCGATCAGGATCGGCACGATCAGGCCGGCTTCGGCAGCGGCTGTCGCAGCCAGGATCGCGGCTGCGGTGCAGGGATGTGCGATCGCCGTGGGAACGGGCTCGACGCTTCTCGTCATCTCGATCAACCGGCGAAAGCCGTCATGATCGGAGAGCTGGATATCGGGCAGCGCCATGCGCGGGCGCCTCACTTTCTCGGTCGGCGCCTTGACCTCGGCCTCGCCGTTGATCACCTCCTCGCCGGCCTGGTTGACGCAGCGACAGTCGAAGATGACGATATGATGTTCGGCGCGTTTCTCGCGTACCGTGACCGACGCGATGATCGTGTCCCCCAGCCCTACGGGCCGCTTGAACCGAAGGCTTTGGCTCAGATAGATCGCGCCGGGCCCAGGAAGCTGCGTGCCGAGCACGGCGGAGATCAGACCACCACCCCATAGGCCGTGCGCGATCACCCGCCCGAACATGTCGCCGGCGGCATATTCGGCATCGAGATGCGCCGGATTGACGTCGCCCGAGACCAAGGCGAACAACTGGATGTCCTGTTCGCCCAAGGTCCGCGTCACGCTCGCCGTCTCGCCCACGACGATCTCGTCGAAGGTCCGGTTCTCGATCATTTCGAGGCTGCTCATTGCTCAGCGCTCCAGCACATAATGGCCTGGCGCGTCGCAGAGCGCTGCGAGGCCCCTGTCCGGATTACCCATCGGCGGCGGGGCCTGCGGCGCGCCGGAATGATCGCCGAGCCATGCCACCCAGTCCGTCCACCACGGTCCCTCGCGCGCCTCGGCCTGGTCCAGCCAATCGTCCGGATCGAGCGCGGGGCCGTCGAGGACGCGGGTCGCGACATGATAGCTGCGGTGGCGATGCCCGGGCTCGGACACGATGCCGGCATTGTGGCCGCCGCTGGTCAGGACGAAGCGGATTTCGGCGCTGCTTAGCCAGTGCAGCTTGTGGACCGACTGCCACGGCGCGACGTGATCGCGCTCGGTCCCCACCACGAAGATCGGCTGCCGCAGCGACGAGAGCGTAATCGTGCGCCCGTCGACCTTGAACCGGCCTTCGGCCAGATCGTCGTCGAGAAAGAGCGCGCGCAGATATTCGCTGTGCATGGCGTAGGGCATGCGGGTGCCGTCCGCATTCCACGCCATCAGGTCGGTCATGGGCTCGCGCTCGCCCATCAGATAGGTGCCCAGGATCTGGGACCAGATCAGGTCGTTGGACCGCAATATCTGGAAGGCGCCGCCCATCTGGCTACTGTCGAGATAGCCGCGGCTCCACATCATATTGTCGAGCAGGTTGAGCTGCGCCTCGTCGATGAACAGGCCAAGCTCGCCCGGCTCGCTGAACTCGGTCTGCGCCGCGAACAGGCTGAGCGATGCGAAGCGCTCGTCGCCGTCGCGGGCCATGGCGGCCGCCGTGATCGCCAGCAGCGTTCCGCCGAGACAATAGCCGACGCCGTGGACCTTGTCCGAGCCTGTGATCGCTATGACCGCGTCGAGCGCCGCCATCGGCCCGAGGCGGCGATAGGCGTCGATATCGAGGTCGCGGTCCGCGCTCTGCGGATTATGCCAGGACAGGACGAACACGGTATAGCCTTCGGCCACCAACCAGCGGATCAGCGAGTTCTCAGGCGACAGGTCGAGAATGTAATATTTCATGATCCAGGCGGGCACGATGAGGACCGGCTCGGGGCGAACCGTCCCGGTCGTCGGCGCAAATTGGATGAGCTCCATCAGCGCGTTACGGAAGACCACCTTGCCGGGCGTGATCGCCACCGTCTCGCCGGGGCGGAACGCCTCCGTCCCCACGGGCGGCTCGCCTCGAGCACGGCGCTCCGCATCCTCCATCCAATGCTTCGCACCCTCGATCAGGCATTGGCCGCCGGTTTCGACGATCTTGCGCTGGAGCACGGGATTGGTCGCGAGGAAGTTGGTGGGCGCGACCACATCCAGCATTTGGCGCGCGGCAAACGCAACCATCTCTTCGTGATGCCTGGACACGCCGCTGATCCCGGTGGTCGCGGCGTGCCACCATTGCTGGGTCAGGAGGAAGGATTGCGAGATCAGGTCGAAAGGGAACCCGCGCCAGGCCGGATCGGCAAAACGCCTGTCCTGCGGCAGCGGCTCGATCGCCGGCGCGGCATCGCCCTCTCCTACACGCCGCGTCGCATAGTCGGCGATCCGCTGGACCTTGCGGCCCGCCTTGCCGACAAGCTGCAGTCGCCTGCCCGGCGAAATGGCGAGGTGGGCACACCAGTCCAGCCAGGCTTGCAGCATCGTCACCGGCGACAGGCCGGAGGTCATCTGCGCGATCACCGCGGCCGAGGCATGGTCGAGCGTCCGGGCGATGCCATCGAGCGGGTCGCACTTGGCACAGTCTGCGGACGTATCGATCATGCAGCGTTTCTCCGTGGGACGTCGCGGCATGCCCGGCATGCCTCGAAACAACATTACGTAATGTCCCCAGATGCTTGTCCTTTGACGGGCGCACACGCAGAATGACGGCCATGTCTCCCGAGGCGCGGCTCTCCCAACCCGCCCGTCTCGGTGACCCGTCAGGCTCCGGAGGGCCACCGCCAGTCGCGAACGGCAGGCATATCGATCCCGTGTGCCGCAATGTACCGCTTGTGCTCGACCAGTTCATCATCGATCGTCTGCTTGGCGTAGGCGGCCGCGCTATCGGGCAGCTCGACGTGGTCGATAACCTTCCCCATGAGATGGAAGCGGTCGAGATGGTTGCGGACCACCATGTCGAAAGGCGTCGTCGTCGAGCCCTCCTCTTCGAACCCGTGGACGTGGATATTCTGGTGGTTGGTGCGCTTGTAGGTGAGCCGATGAATCAGTGCCGGATAACCATGATAGGCGAAGATTACCGGCTTATCCGTCGTGAAGAGCGCGTCGAACGCGCTGTCGCTGAGCCCATGAGGGTGCTGGCTGTTGGGCTGCAAGGTCATCAGATCGACGACGTTGACGACGCGGACCTTGAGCTCGGGGAGCTGCACGCGCAACAGGCTGACCGCGGCTAGTGTCTCCAGCGTTGGAACGTCGCCAGCACACGCCATGACGACATCCGGCTCCCCGCTGCGGTCGTTGCTGGCCCAATCCCAGATACCTATGCCGCGCGTGCAGTGCTTGATCGCCGCATCCATGTCGAGCCACTGGGGCGAAGGCTGCTTGCCGGCGACGATGACGTTGATTCGGTCCCAACTGCGCAGGCAATGGTCGGTGACATAAAGGAGGGTATTGGCGTCGGGCGGAAAGTAGACCCGCACGATGTCAGCCTTCTTGTTGACGACATGATCGACAAATCCGGGATCCTGATGGCTGAAGCCATTATGATCCTGGCGCCAGACATGAGACGTCAGCAGATAATTGAGCGAAGCGATCGGCCGACGCCAAGGCACCTCTTTTGCCGTCTTTAGCCATTTGGCGTGCTGGTTGACCATCGAATCGACGATGTGGATGAACGCCTCGTAGCAGGAAAACAGGCCGTGGCGGCCCGTCAGCAGATAGCCCTCCAGCCATCCCTGGCAGCAATGTTCGCTCAGCACCTCCATGACGCGTCCGCTGGGATCGAGATGGACATCGTCCGCAATCGTCTCCGCGTCCCAGCTGCGGTCGGTGGCTTCGAAGATCGTCTGCAACCGGTTGGATGCCGTCTCGTCCGGACCGAAAACGCGGAAGTTGCGGGCCTGGGCGTTCTCCCGCATCACGTCGCGCAGGAACTTGCCCATCACCTGGGTCGCCTCGCCGTCGCTCTGGCCGGCATGCGAGACCGGCACCGCGTAGGAAGCGAAGTCAGGGAGGCGGAGCGGGCGCATCAGAGCCCCGCCATTGGCATGCGGATTAGCACTCATCCGCCTGTCGCCCGCCGGTGCCAGGGCCGCGATTTCGGGTCGAAGCCGCCCGCCATTATCGAACAGTTCTTCCGGATGGTAGCTGCGCATCCATTCCTCGAGCAGCCCAAGATGCTCGGGCCTGTCCATCGTGAAGGGGACCTGGTGGGCGCGCCAGAAGCCTTCGCTCTTCTGCCCGTCGACGATCTTGGGCCCGGTCCAGCCCTTCAGGCTGCGCAGGACGATCATCGGCCAGAGCGGACGCGTCGTGATTCCGCCCTCGCGCGCGGCTTTCTGGATCGCGTGTATCCGATCGACCGCCTCGTGGAGCGCGGCCGCCATCGCCTGATGCATCGCGTCCGGCTCCTCGCCGTCGACGAAGATCGGCAGGTAGCCATAACCGCGAAACAGCGCGTCGAGCTCAGTGTGCGAAATGCGCGCAAGGACAGTCGGGCTTGCGATCTTGTACCCGTTGAGATGCAGGATTGGCAGGACGGCCCCGTCGGTCGCGGGATTGAGGAACTTGTTGCTGTGCCACGAGGTCGCAAGCGGCCCGGTCTCCGCTTCGCCGTCGCCGACGACGCAAGCAACGATCAGATCGGGATTGTCGAAGGCGGCGCCAAACGCATGCAGAAGCGAATAGCCCAGTTCACCACCTTCATGGATTGAACCGGGCGTATCGGGTGACGCATGACTGGGAATGCCGCCAGGGAAGGAAAATTGCCGGAATAGCTGGCGCAGGCCATCTTCGTCCGGACCGATGGCAGGATAGACCTCGCTATAGGTGCCCTCGAGCCATGTGTTGGCGACGACACCCGGTGCGCCATGACCAGGCCCGGCGATGAAGAGCGCATTGAGACCGCGCGCCTTGATGACACGGTTGAGGTGCACATAGAGGAAGTTGAGCCCGGGGGTCGTACCCCAGTGTCCAAGGAGCCGCGGCTTGACGTGATCCATCTTGAGCGGTTCGCGGAGCAGTGGATTATCGAGCAGATAAATCTGGCCAACCGAGAGATAATTGGCGGCGCGCCACCAAGCGTGGATCAGGCCGATCTCATCGCTGGAGAGTGGCTGGCCAGTCGCCTCGGGCTGCGGGTCCATGGTCATTCTTCCTGAAACTGAAAGGGCATGCGTTCCCGGCCGCCGAGCCGGAGCGGGTGTTTGCCGGAACGCTGATGCGCCACCGCGCAGCGCTCGAACGGCTTGCGCACCCATGAATGGCGCAGGCCGCTCGCAACATGCGTATTGATACGGATGGCAGTGCCGCACAGTCTGCAAGGCAATCACGTCGCCACCGGCGTCAACTCAGAGCCCTACTCCGATACCGTCCGGGTTCGGCCGCGTGCGCGTGCTCCGGCCGCGAGTTCAACCACCTCGGCGGTGATTTCCTCCTGGCGCGTCAGCCGTTCCTCGCGTTCAAGCGCCTGGAGTCTGGCGTCGATATTGGTTTTCGCGGCAGCCATCGTCGCCATGCGAGCCTCGTTTTCAGCGGCGAACGCCTCGGTGGCCGCTTCGCATAACTGGGCGAAGACATATTCCTGGGCCAAGCGCTCGACGAGGTCGCCGGCGGGCAGATTAATCAGGGGTATCGACCCCGTCGGTTCCGGCGGAAACATGTCGGGATCGAGCGGCAAGAGACTACGGCGGACGACCGATGCACCATGCCCTGCCGTCCAGACCGGATAGATCATTGCGACCGGGACCGCGCCGGCCACGGCCACATAGTCGTAGAGGGCGGCGAGCAGCTCGGTTGCCATATCGGCAAGCGCAGCGGCGCGACTGGGAAGGCTGGTGGCCCAAGCGACGGGCAGTGACCGCTCGGCAGCAAGCGCGGCGGCACGGTCGCCGACGAGGAAGATGTGCGCCACTTGGGAATCGCTCGCAGCTGCGTTCAATATCTGCTCTGGAAAGGCGCCCGCGAACCCCTGCTCCGCGCCGAAGACGATAAGACCGGCCTTGCCCTTTGGGGTGTTCAGCGGGGGTGCAGAAGATCCTGTTTGTAGCTGCCGCGCCTTCCCAATCGCATGACCCGCCGTCGCGGCATAGGCGCGGATCGCGGGCAACAACGCGCGGCCCTGCTGGGCACGGGCGCCGGCGATGCCGCGCATCGCATTGACCACCGCACCGAGTTGCCGCACCGTTGCAATCCGTCGCCCTACATCGGCCAGACGATCGCTCATATCGCGGCGCCGGCGCTGGAGCCGGCGTTCATCCGCTGTAGGGCCGCCAACAATGCGGCGCGCAAGTCCGCATCCATTGTCCCCTTATCCTCGACCTGCCCGACGAGAGCGGACGCATTGGCATCGAGCCATGACGGCAGCGCCGCGCGGATCGCAGCGATGTCGGGGATCGCCACGGCATCCAGGAGGCCCTCGGTGAGCGCGATCGCCAGCGCCACCTGATCCACGACCCGCAGAGGCTCGAAGCGCGGCTGGGCGAGCAATGCGCGCAGCCGCCTGCCACGCTCGATCTGGGCCTTCACGCGCGGCTCCGGCTGCTCGCCGAAGCGGGTGAACATCTCGAGCTCGAGGAACTGGGCATAGTCGAGCCGCATCGTGCCGCTCGCGTCCCGCAACGCCCGGGCCTGCGTCTTGCCGCCTACGCGGCTGACGCTGGTGCCGACATCGACCGCGGGTTTGTGGCCTTCGGCGAACAACCGGGTGTCGAGCACGATCTGCCCGTCGGTGATCGAGATCAGGTTGGTCGGGATATAGGCGCTGACATTGCCGGCATCGGTCTCCGCAATCGGCAGCGCCGTGAGCGAACCGCCGCCCTTTTCGGGCGACATCCGGGCGGCGCGCTCCAGCAGCCGCGAATGGAGGTAGAAAACGTCGCCCGGATAGGCCTCGCGTCCGGGCGGCTGGCCGGTCAGCAGCGCGATCTCGCGGTGCGTGGCGGCATGCCTGGTGAGGTCGTCGAGCACGACGAGCGCATGACCGCCCTGATCGCGGAAATATTCCGCCATGGTGAACGCGGCAAATGGCGCGACCCATTGCAACCCCGGTGCGGAAGCCGGGCTCGCGACCACGAAGATGCAGCGTTCCGGCGCGCCATGGCGGCGCACCTGATCGATCACGCGCGCGACACTGGAGGATTTCTGGCCGATCGCGACATAGATGCATATCATGTCGCTCGACCGCTGGTTGATGATCGCATCGACGGCGAGCGCGGTCTTGCCGGTCGCGCGGTCGCCCAGGATCAGCTCGCGCTGGCCGCGGCCGAGCGCGAACATCGCGTCGATGACCAATATCCCGGTCTGCACCGGCTGAACGACGAGGTCGCGCTCGATAATCGACGGCGCGGGACGCTCCACCGGCTCGAACCGCTCGGCGACGATCGCCGGCCCGCCGTCGAGTGGCCGGCCGAGTGGATCGACGATACGGCCGAGCAGTCCCCGCCCCACTTGCGTGCGCACCACTGCGCCGGTGCCCGAGACGATGTCCCCCGCCTCGATGCTGTCAGCATCCTCGAGCATCACGCAGCCGATGCGATCGCGGTCGAGCGTTTGTACGAAGCCCGCCTGACCTCCGGCAAACTGCAGCAATTCGTCGAGCCGGGCCTCCGCCAAACCCGAGACCAGCGCTACGCCATCGCCGATGGATTCGACGCGGCCGATCTGGCGGACCTGTGCGCCGATTTCCGCCGCGGCCACGCGCGTCGCGGCCCGGGCAAGCCATTCATCCGCGGAGCCCGGCATGATCGTCCTCCTTGAGTGCCGCCAGCTGCGTGTCGAGATCGGCTCGCCAGCTGTTGCGGACGAGCATGTGCGGTCCATGGAGCTCGAACCCGGCAATCAGCGCGGGATCGACGGTGAAAGTCGGTGCTGCAAGCCCCGGCAGCGCCTCTGCGAGCTTTTGCACGCACCGCGCCTGGGCCTCCCCATCGAGCGCGGCCGGCGTCACGATGGCGAGAGGAGCGTCACCGGCCAGGGCCCGGCGTTCCTCGATCGGCAGGCGTTCGATCCGTTCGAGCAGGGCAGCGAACATCATATCGGTGGTGGCCCCGGCCGGTAGCCGGTGCAGCAACGCAGACGCCATCTGTCCCGCGAGCACCGCCGCTTTTTCCTCTAGCTGTATCGCCATGCCCTTTTGCGCGTCCTCGACAGAAGCAAGCGCCAGCTTCGCTTTTGCATCGGTCTCGGTCCTGGCCGCATCCAGGAGGCGGCTGCGCTCGGCCTCTATGCTGGCCAGCAAATCTGTCCGGCGTGCGTCTCCATCGGCGGCGAAGGCGTCGCTCTGCGCCTTGAGGTCCGCTTCCTGCTTGAGCGCAGCTGCCTTTGCAGACTCCGCATCGGCGAGCAGCTGGTCCATAGCGGTCTGGCGCGCGGCGATAGCCCCCATCACCGGACGAAACAGAAAGCGTGCGAGCAGCCAGACGAGGATGACGACGTTGATCGCCTGCAGCGCCAGCGTCCACCAGTCGATACGCATGTCAGGCGAAGGGATTGGCGAAGAGCAGCAGCAGCGCGATCACGAGACAATAGATCGCCATCGTCTCGATCATGGCCAGGCCGACGAACAGGGTGCGCGAGACGGTGTTCGCCGCCTCTGGCTGGCGGGCGATCGCATCCATCGCTGCGGCGACCGCCTTGCCCTGGGCGAGTGCCGGCGCGATCGCGCCGATGGCGATGGCGAACGCCGCGCCGAGGATGCTGACGATGTGGATCCAGTTCATGAAGAGACCTCGTGGTTCGGCGCTTTCGGGGATGGGTTCGCTTCGCTGATGGCGCTGCCGATAAAGACCATTGCGAGCGCGCCGAAGATGTAGGCCTGGACGGCTCCTGTCAGCATCTCGAGCGCCATTAGCGGGATCGGTACGAGCAACCCCGCAAGGCTCAGCACGACGCCGATCATGAACACGCCGCTCATGACATTGCCGAACAGGCGCACCATCAGGGAGAAGCTGCGGGTAAACAGTTCAACGAGATTGAGCGGCGCGAGCAGAATCGACGGCTGCGCGAAACTGCGCAGATAACCGCGCGCGCCAAGCGCCCGGACACCGAACCAGAGCGTCGCGCCGAACACGATCAAGGCCAGCGCCGCATCGGTTTCAAGGGCCGCCGTAGGCGGTTCGACGCCCGGCAAGAGCGATGACCAGTTTGCGACCAGCAGGAAGATGAAAAGCGTCCCGATCAAAGGCAGATAGGGCTGGGGTTCCGCTTCCATCGTCTCGCGAATCTGGCGCGCGATCACATCGACCACCAGTTCCAGCGCCGCCTGGGTCTTGGTGGGACGAAGACCGAGCCGCCGGGTCAGTAACCAACAGCCGATCGTCAGCACCGCCATGATGCCCCATGTCGTGACGACCGGCTGGCTGATCGGAACCGGTCCGATCGTGAACAGAATATGGCTTTCGAGCGGCGAGGCGATCTTCATGACACCGCTCCCAGTCGGTGGAGCACGACCTGTCGCGCCGCCATGAACCCGGCCGCAGCCGCAAGTAGGTCCCCCCAGCCCTGCCTTGCGGCAACGAGCAGCACGCCGAGCGTCAGAAGCATCCGGCCGAGCCGCAGGCCGAGCGACAGCATGAGCGATCCGCCATGGACGAGCAGGTCAGCATCCTTCGCGATAGCGAGGTAATGTGCTGTTCCGGCAGCGGCGCCGAGCAGCAGAAACAGGAGGACGGCCCAGGGCGTCATTGCCGCCCGATCCACTTCCAGGCCGACCAGCAGCCCAGGCTCACGCCCAGGATCAGCAGCGGCGCGGTCCAGAAGATGCCGCTGGACAGCCGATGGTCGAGCCAGCGCCCGATCGCGAGCGCGATCAGCGCCGGCACGACGACCTGCCAGCCAAGCACACCAATCTGGCCGAAATTGCGCGCAAAAGAGGGCAATCCCCGCGCCCTGCGTCGACGTTCGGCGCGCTGTTTGACGGCGTCCACGAGCCGTTCCTGCTCGGGTGGCAGATCCTCGGTCATAGACCGATCTCCGCCGGCCCGCCCTGCAGCGCCTCGACCATGCGCCGGATCGCGCGCATGCGCAGCCGCGTCGCAGCGGTGCGGCCGCTGCGTTCGGCGTCGCCGCGCTCCCGGTAACCCCTAAGCACTACGGTCTCGAGTTCGTCGAGATCGTCGCCGACATGCGCCTCGCGCGTCGCGATCTCGACCTCCTTGCCGCCACTCACCGTCAGAATGCCGTTGCGCACCGCGCAGTAGCCGGCGCGACCTTCCATGTCGCGCCAGGAGACGACCGAGATGTCGAGCGCGGTCAGGAAATCGGCGTGGCCGTTCAGGATGCCAAAGCTCCCCGTGGCATCCTCCGCGCGGATCGCAGCGACCTCTCGGTCGACCATGATCGCGGTGGGATCAGTGATGCGCAGCCTCATGGCCTGGGCCCCACCTTGCCGCGTGCCTCTTCCAGGTCTCCGACCATATAGAAGGCGCTTTCGGGCCAATCGTCGGTCTCGCCGGCGAGGATGGCGCGCACGCCTTCGAGCGTGGCGTGAAGCGGCACGGATCGTCCGGGCTGGCCTGTAAACGCCTGCGTTACGGCAAAAGGCTGCGTCAGGAAGCGCTGGAGCCGGCGGGCACGACCAACGATTAGCCGATCCTCCTGTCCCAGCTCTTCCATGCCGAGCAGCGCGATGATGTCCTGCAGCTCGCGATAATGGGCTATCGTCTCGCGGACTTTTTGGGCCAGCGCATAATGGTTCTCGCCCACGACCAGCGGATCGAGCAGGATCGAGGTTGACGCAAGCGGATCGATCGCCGGGTACATGCCCTCCGCGGCCATGCTGCGCGACAGGAGCACATTGCTGTCGAGATGCGCCGAGATCGCCGTCACGGCCGGATCGGTGAAATCATCGGCGGGCACATAGACCGCTTCAATCGCGGTCACCGATGCTCCCGCAACCGAGGCGATCCGCTCCTGGAGCGCCGCGACTTCGCTCGCAAGCGTCGGCTGATAGCCCACCCGCGACGGCATCCGGCCCAAGAGTCCCGAGACTTCGCTGCCCGCCTGGACGAAGCGGAAGACATTATCCATCAACAGCAGCACATTGCGCTTCTGCTCGTCGCGAAAATATTCGGCGATGGTAAGCGCGGTCAGACCGACCCGCCAGCGCGCGCCCGGCGGCTCATTCATCTGTCCGAAGACCAGCACGGTCTTCGCGATCACGCCGGACGTGCGCATGTCGGTGAGCAGTTCATGCCCTTCGCGCGAGCGCTCGCCGATACCCGCAAAGACAGACACGCCCTCGTAGCGCGCGACCATGGCGTTGATCAGTTCCATCACCAGCACGGTCTTGCCAACCCCGGCGCCGCCGAACATCGCCGCTTTGCCGCCCTGCGCGAGCGGCGCAAGCAGATCGATCACCTTGATCCCGGTCTCGAACATCGTCGTCGCTGTGCTCTGGACATCGAGTGGCGGCGGTTGGCGATGGATTGGGCGAAGCGGAACGTCCACGGGAAGCGCTGCCCCACCGTCGCCGAGGACGCCGGTGGCATCGAGCAGGCGGCCCAGGACCGCATCGCCGACCGGGACCATGATCGCCGCACCCGTGGCCTCGACGTGGACGCCGCGCGCGAGTCCGCTGGTGGTCTGGAGTGCGACCGCTCGGACGGTCCGCGCGTCGACATGGCTCTGCACCTCGGCGATGTGCATTCCCGTTGGGGTTGCGATGCGCAGCGCATCGTTGACTGGCGGGAGCGAGCCGGCGGCAAATTCCACGTCGAGCACGGGACCGCGGATCGCGCAGACGCGTCCGCTCGCCTTATCGATGTCGGTTGCCGCGCTGCTCATCTCAAGCTTCTCATAACGGGAGCTAAAGCGAGATCGGGCGCCATCGATATGCGGGACAATACGGATGCTCGTCTCTGCGCCGCGGCTTCGCCGGATCGCTCATGCAAACCGGTCTGGCGAAGTTTGATGCGTCCCGAATTCCAGGACGCCAATTCCGATGCTCTGTCCGGCTCACGCCTCGCCGGTGGCGCACCTGTCGCAGTCCTGCGACGGATCGCCGCCGCCCGTCAGCAGCACCGGCGCGAAACCACCACCGGCGGTGCGCATATTGGTGGTTTGGCCCTGATATAGTCGTGCAGCGGCAACAAGCGGCTCCCCATCATAGGTGTAGAGACGGACGTCGATCTTGCGCTTGACCATCTCTCCATCCAGCCGGATGGTCCGCTCGCTTGGCCGCACATAGGCTTGGGCGACGTAGTCGCTCTCCAGTATCTCGGCCCATACCGATTTCGTCAGCTTGTCGCCACGATACGCCGCTTTGCTTCCATAGCCTCCCGCTGGCTTGAAGAAGAATTGCCTGCGGCCGGCCCAAAGCCGCTTGGCGGAAGCCTCGTCGACCCGTTCGGTTGCCGGAATGCCGGTATCAAGCGTGTCGACTATTGCCTGGTCGAAACCCCATTCCCGCAGCAGCGCGGTGTCGGACAGCAGGGTGAGATTGCGCTTGTCCGCGAATTTCGCGTGGACATGGGGATTGGGCGTTACGACCACCGAGCCGTCAAGATATGCCGCTCGCAATGCCGAGTGCTCGGGTCGATCGAGCGAGAAATCGACGAGCCGGTTGTAGATGAGATCCACATTCCGGTCCCCATAGCGGAGAGTGCCGGACGCATAGTCGAATTCAGAAGGATCGGCGATGCAGACGCTATGGCCGGCCCGCTCCAGCATATGGCGGGTCAGCAGAAATTCGGGAAACAGATATTGCGATACGGGATCGTCATCGACGATGGCGATGGAGACCGGTTCGCCGCTGCCGCGTTGATAGCGCCATTCCTTCGAGAACATGGCCGCGACCACGGCCTCGAACGAATCTGCGCCAAGAAAATCTGTCGACTCGGAAGGGCAGCAGACTCGTTGTGCCCGCGCGAGCACGGCATTCAACATTGCTCCGCCAGCATTGGTATTTATTTCGATCAGGGCCGGGCCGCGCTCGCTCAGATGGAAGTCATAGCCCATGAAGACGCCGTGCGGACCAAAGTCCTGTCGAGCACTCGGGGGCGCCCAGTCCATGGTGGCGGCCAGATAATCCGGGTGGCGCGCGACCGTCTCGATCGCGGCGATGATGCGCCGCATCCCGGCGAGCTGGGATGCATTGATGAACACCGCCACGTCCGAAAACAGATGCGGGCGCGTTTCCAGAAATGACGCCCCCATCGCCAGATCGCCCGTCTCCAAGATGAGCGCGTCGCTCAAGGCGAGGCGATCCAAGGTCAGACACACGCATTCCAGACATCCGTTCTGCAGGCTTGAGATCCTGGTTTCCTCTAGGCTCGGCACGCTATCGCGTTCCCTGGAATAGCGACGGGACCCAGCGACATAGCCTGATCCTTCTTTGGCTCATGCAAATTTCATTTCACGTGAGCGACGACGACCTCGCCCGCCGCGTGATGACGCAAAAGGCCCGCTCACTGCGCGATCAGCCCCTGTTCTCGGGCGGCATCGTCATAAAGGAAGGCGGTGTTGGGATCAGGGTGGCCATAGCGATCAGAATCCGTTTCCCCCAGCCGGGTCAGCAGATCCCTGATCAGTGCGAGGCGTGCCTGATGCTTGTCGTCCCCGCGAACCACCGTCCAGGGTGCCGCGATGCTGTGCGTGCGGGCGAGCATTGCATCGCGCGCCTTGCTGTAGGCCTTCCAGCGCTTGTTCGCCTGGTCGTCGATCGGGCTGATCTTCCACTGTTTGAGCGGATCCTCGCGGCGGGCGGTCAGGCGCTTCTTCTGCTCCTCCCTCGAGATATCGAGATAATATTTTACCAACGTGACCCCGCAATGTTCGAGCAACTGCTCGAACATCGGCACGGTCGTCAGGAACTCCTCATATTCCTTATCGGTGCAAAACCCCATCACGCGCTCCACGCCGGCGCGATTGTACCAGCTCCGATTGAACAGGACGATCTCGCCGGCAGCCGGCAGATGAGGGACCCAGCGCTGGAAATACCAGGACCGGCGATCGTGATCCGATGGCGGCCCGAGTGCCACCACGCGGGTTTCGCGCGGGCTCAAGTGCTCGACGACACGCTTTATCGTGCCGTCTTTGCCGGCCGCGTCGCGCCCTTCAACGATGACCAGCACCTTGCGGCCATCCTCGATAATTCCCCGCTGCAGGGCGGTGAGCCCGATCTGGAGCGCGCGCAGCTGCTCGGCGTAACGGGGCTCGTTCTTCGCCTTCACCACCGGTTCTTTCTCCTGTCGGCAATCATACACACCACGGTAGCGGGCCGCGAGGGGCCGGGGCCGCACTCGTGGGCCGGTCTCAAACAGCGGCACCAACGGCATTGTGCTCCACCGCTGATGCCCGACTCATGCCGCCCCGACTGATACCCGCCAGCCGGGTGCGCTTCAGCAGCAGCGCGTTGACCGCGACGAGTGCGGAGCTGCCCGACATAGCCAGCGCAGCGACCTCGGGGCTCAGCAGCACCGGATAGAGCACACCTGCCGCGAGTGGAAAGGCGATCACATTGTAGCCGACCGCCCACCACAGATTTTGGTGCATCTTGCGAAGCGTGGCGCGTGAGAGCGCTATGGCACCGACAATATCATAAGGATCGCTCTTCATCAGGACGACATCGGCGCTTTCCATCGCGACGTCAGTGCCCGCCCCGATCGCAAACCCTACGTCGGCCTGGGTAAGCGCGGGGGCATCGTTGACTCCGTCACCGACCATGCCGACACGCTGGCCCTGGGCCTGCAGCTCCTTGACCTTCTCCGCCTTTTGACCGGGAAGCACGTCGGCAAGGACGATGTCGATGCCAAGCTCATCGGCGATTCGCTTGGCCGTGCCGGCGTTGTCGCCGGTAATCATCGCGACCTTGACGCCGCGCTCCCGAAGCGCCGCGACGGTCGCCTTCGCGGTTGGCCGCGCCGCATCCGCTATGGCGATCAACCCGAGAATCTCGCCGCCGCGCGCAACATGGACGACGGTGCGCCCAGCCCCTTTCAGGCGTTCGCCAGGTTCCTCGAGGGCACCCAGCGCGACTTTTCCTTCATCCATGAGGCGCCGGTTGCCAAGCAGCACGGTTGCGCCCTCGACTTGGGCGCTGGCGCCCTTCCCCTCGATATTGGCAAAGTCGCGCGTCTCAGGAAGGGTGATACCGGATGCACCTTCGAGGACCGCGATCGCAAGCGGGTGGTCGGAGTTGCGCTCGATCGCGCCGGCGATGCGAAGCACCTCGTCCCGGGTTATGCCTTCCGCTGTGACAACCTCGACAACGTTGGGCCGGCCCATGGTGAGCGTGCCCGTTTTGTCGAACACGATGACGTCAAGCTTGGTCGCATCCTCGAGCGCGCTGGCATTCTTGAACAGGATGCCGTTCATCGCGCCAAGGCCGGTGCCGACCATTATCGCCATCGGCGTGGCAAGGCCAAGGGCGTCCGGGCAGGCGATCACGAAGACCGTGATCGTCATGGTCAGCGCAAACAGCAGTGTCCCACCCAGCATCCAGTACCAGATGGCGAACGTCGCGAGACCGATCAGAATTGCCGCGAGCACCAGCCACTGCGATGCCCGGTCGGCGAGCAGTTGTGCCGGCGCCTTCGAGTTCTGCGCTTCCTGGACGAGCTTGACGATCTGGGCGAGCGCGGTGTCGGCGCCCACCTTGGTCGCACGGTAGCGGAAGCTGCCGCTGCGGTTGATCGTCGCGCCGATCACTGTGTCGCCGGGCGCCTTCGACACCGGCATCGATTCGCCCGTGAGCATCGACTCGTCGACCTCGGATTTGCCTTCGAGGATTTCGCCGTCGACAGGAATCTTGTTGCCCGGCCGGATCAGCACGACATCGCCGGCCAGTACCTCCGCGGTCGGCACTTCGACGTCCTTTCCGTCGCGCTCCACGGTCGCCATAGGCGGCGCCAGATCCATGAGCGCGCGGATTGCCTGGGACGCGCCGGCGCGGGCGCGCATCTCCAGCCAATGGCCGAGCAGGATGAAGATGAGCAGGACCGCGGAAGCCTCGTAAAATTGCTGGCCCTTGAACAGGAATGTCGACGCCACGCTGAACAGATAACCGGTACCGACGCTCAACAGGACGAGCACCGCCATGTTGAGCACACCGTTTCGAAGCGCGCGGATCGCGGCGACCACGAAGGGCCAGACCGGATAGAGGATCGCGGCGCTGGCAAGCAGGAACAGGGTCAGGTCGAGACTGAGTCCGAACATCGGTTTCAGCAGGGGATGGTCCAGGCCCATTGGCGACAGCGCGAAGATCGGCAGGCCAAAAACGAGGCTGACGATAAACCTGTTGCGCATGTCGCGCGCCATCGTCGCCATGTCCTTGCCGTCGCCATGGCCCATCTCGTGCGCCATGGCGTCGTGTTCGGCCGTCACGGGCTTGCGATCGGGAGCAACCGATTTGGCGGCGACTCCATCGGAACGATGATCGGCAGGGTGCGTCGCGGCGGGCAAGACAGAGGACAGGGTTGTGCTTCCGATCACGCACACATGCCGCGGGACGAGCCGGCCGCCGCAATGGAAGCCGCAATCCGCGATCTTCTCCTCTATCGCGGCTTCGCTGGTGCGCGCTTCATCAAAGCTGACGGTGACGCTGTCGGAGGCGGCGTTCGCGGAGACCCGCGTTACGCCGGGAACCCGCAGCAACTGCTTTTCGACCCCGAGATGGTCGAGTGTTCCGAATGATCCACGCAGATCGAAGGTCGACGTCTTCAAGGCAGGTCTCCGAAATCGAGGCAAGGCGCTGCCGACGGGTCGGCAGCCATAGATGCGCCCGCCGCGAAGGCCTGCGCGTGTGGGCCAGTCATCACGGCTGACCTATTGCCGCCGATCACCCATGAAGCGCAGCAGGAACAGGAACAGGTTGAGGAAGTCGAGATAGAGCGTCAGCGCTCCCATCACGACCGCCTTGCCGCGAAACTCGGTACCGGCCACATCGAAGTAGACGCTCTTGATCTTTTGCGTGTCAAACGCGGTCAGGCCCGCAAACAGAAGCACGCCGATCGCGCTGACGATGAGATCCAAAGTGGACGACCGCAGGAACATGTTGACAATCATGGCGATGAGCAGGCCGACGACGCCCATGATCAGGAAGGTCCCGAACGCCGACAGGTTCCTCTTGGTAGTGTACCCCCACAGGCTCAGGCCTCCGAAGGCTGCGGCCGTAACGAAGAATGTGCGTGCGACACTCACGCCGGTATAGGCGAGAAGGATGGTCGACAGCGACACGCCCATCAGGATCGCATACGTCCAGAACAATGCCTTGACGGTGGGTTCGGACAGCCGGTTGATACCGACGCTTAGCGTGAAGACGAGGGCGAGCGGTGCGAAGACCGCTATCCATCCGAGCAGTGTCGGAGTGCCGCTCGCGGCGAAAAACACGGCGCGTACCCCGGCGCTGTTCGCAACCAACATCGCGACGATCCCGGTCAACAACAGACCGCTGGCCATGTAGTTGTAGACTGCGAGCATATATGTTCGCAGTCCCGCATCGGAGGCGACCGCGGGGATTACCGGATTCCTGCCAGCAGTAAGCGGCGATGTGGTCGGTTTCAGCGGATCTGCCATAGCCAGTGCTCCTTCTCGGTGTGGCGGTTTCAAGGTTCAGTCACTTCGGCGAGGCGACCGGCACCGTACATGCAGCCGCGCCAGTCTGTGCGCCGCGTCCCGATGCCGGGCGGACGGCTGAGCGGTTCCCTCGGGATTTGCGCCGGTCGGCTGGTAGGGAATTCATCGCTGACCCGCTCCTGCGTCACGCTTTGCCCCGAACAGGCGCGCGAGGTGGGGCACGAACGGTGGAACGGTCTTTGTGTAGCGACGATAGGCATCGCCAAATTCGGCCAGCGCCTCACGCTCCTCGGTCCGCGCCAACCGCAAATACATGACGACGAGCACCGGGAACATCGCGAGCGTCAGGATCGTCGGCCATTGCAGCAGGAACCCGAATATCACCAGCACGAACCCGACATATTGCGGGTGCCGCACATAGGAATAGATGCCCTGGGTCGCGAGCTCGTGGACCTTTTGCGCGTCGTACAGCGCCTTCCAACCTGTCGAGATCAGAATGAACCCGCCGCCGATCAGGAAAAAGCTCATGATATGGAATGGCCCGGCATGCGGATTAGCCCGCCAGCCGAAAAGCATCTCAAGCAGATGCCCGGCATCATGTGAGAACCAGTCGATATTGGGATAATGGCTCTGCAGCCACCCGGACAGGACATAGAGGGTCAGTGGGAAGCCGTACATTTCGACGAACAGCGCCACAAGGAACGCGCTGAATGCGCTGAACGATCGCCAGTCCCGAGTGGTTCGCGGCTTGAAGAAACTGTAGGCGAACAGGATGAACACCGCCGCATTGACGACGACGAGATCCCAAAGGCCATAGGCTTGCGCATGGCCCGTCACTGGCCCTGAACCTCATGGGGCGAACGATCGGCCCCCGGCTGCGGTGTTCCATCGTGACTATGCCCATGTCCGTGATGCATGAAGAGGTGCATCAGGGGACACGACAGCAGCAGCAGAAAGGGCAGCGCGCCAAGTACATGCGCGCGATGCTCCGTGAACAGCAGCACGAAACCGAGCGCAAGAAAGCCCATCATCACGATGCCCGCGCGCGACGTCAGGAAATTCTCTTTCCCAGTATGTGCCGGTCGTTGCCGTTCCATGATCACGTTTCCTTGAATATAGAACTCGTTAAAAATTGCTGATTGCTCACTTGCGCTGCGCCGTCCTAGGGACGCTGCCAATGACCGATCCAATTGTGGAATGCGGCGAAGAGACCTCCCACGGCTGCTCCGAAGACGATCGACCAGCACAACCCCGCCCCCAGCGCGACGAACGATCCCGGCGGAGCTGGCGTGAACATCGTCACAAACATGTGTGACCCGATCGGACCGAACAAAGTCGCCGCGAGCCAGCAAAGCACGAAGACAGTGGAAAGAGCGGCAGCGCTGCTCGCGGCACATCGTATCACACTGAGCTTGCTTGCATCGGTCATGACGGCTTCCTTTCCCCCCAAATTTGGGCCGGATCGAAGACAGCCACTATACGTATTCCACCCAAGGCTTGGTCACTCGACGCTGGTCGATGCTGCCGTCAGCGGGAGGGCATCGCCCATGCCGCAGTCCTTGGCGTGACAACCATAAACCGCCGCATCGTACGGGAGAGATGCGCGTGGTCATTGAACCTCGCATCCGCTGCGGCTGCCATAAGGGGCCGCCAAGCGCTCGGAGGCCGCGCATAGCCCTGCAAGGCCAATGAGCCTTGCCGGACATCGTGGCCATTCCGGTCGGTCTGGGATTGTCTCTTGACCTGATTCTTCTTTTCGGGCTGGCGATGTTCGGTCTCTATCTATGGTGCAGGGCCGAGCGGGAATCCGGCTGGGTCCTCCCCTTTTTGTGCGATGTTCCAAGCAAATGAGTAGCGAATAGAGAAGCGTAAGACGCAAAGATGTCTCCCCGGAGCCTTTGATCCGTCCTCGTAACATTACGCATATTGAGTCGGGAGCTGGGTCCATAGTTCTGGTGGCGAAGAAAGGTTCTTCACCGCCAGGTTTCCTCGGCGGGTCTTGTAAACTCAGCCAAGGAGGCTTCCACCATGTTGCTCAAGAAGAAGATCACCATCGCGCTTGCTGGCCTCGCCATGCTCGGCGCCGCGCCCACCTTCGCCCAGGGCATCGGCCACAGCTTTTTCATGCGCGGATCGATCGTCGGCAAAGACTCGACCGGAACGGTCGTCTGCGTCGGCAAGGCCGATGGCGCGACTGTCGGACAGGTCCTCGAGGTCTACCGTGTGCAAAGCACGCCTGGTCCTTCGAAGACCCCCGGCGCGGGCTTCCGTCGCGTGGCCGTCGGGCACGTCAAGATCGATCATATCTTCGATGACCATTTCGCGCATGTGAGCGTCGCCGATGGCACTCCCGCGGTCCACGACATCGTCGAACTCCGCAAGAAATAAGCTGGCAGCGGGGACGGCGATCGCCGTCCCCTACCATCAACGCGACACCTCGCTGCGAAACCAGACCGGCACCAGCGCTCGCAATCAAACGACGAACACCGGACTTGGCGCTCGGGGACATGAATTGAAAGGAATCGAGATGCGTTTCAGGAAATCAATATCGCTGGCCCTCGCTGGTATCGCCCTCGCCGGCGCGGTTCCCGCTCTGGCGACCGGCATCGGCCACACATTCTTCATGCGCGGAGCCATTGTCGGCAAAGACACGACCGGAACGATCGTGTGTGTCGGCAAAGCCGATGGCGCGACAGTCGGACAGGTGCTCGACGTCTATCGCATGAAGACGCTGCCCGGCTCCGGCTTCAAAGGAACTGGCCTCGCTTATCGTCGAGACCTCATCGGCCACGTCAGGGTCGACCATATTTTCGATGACCATTTCGCGCATGTGAGCGTCGCCGACGGCACGCCCGCAGTTCACGACATCGTCGAGCTCCGCAAGAAATAAGGGAGTGCCGGGGAGGGGCTTGCCGCTCCCCATGATGCCTGATGGCGACCGCAAGCAACGAAAAATCGCGCGGCGTTTGAGCGGACAGGAGAGCGGCGATGATCGACCGACGTCCAAATATTTCTCTTGACCCTGGACCTAGGTCCAAGCGGCACGGTGCCTCCGAGACTTGCGATGTCACGGCTTAGAATCGGTGAGCTGGCCGAGGCTGCCGGCGTTCGAAAGGATACCATACGCTATTATGAGCGCACCGGCCTGCTCCCCGCTCCGCAACGGACCAGTGCAGGATACCGCGTCTATCATCCTGCAGACGTCGAACGCATCAAGTTCGTTCGCGCTGCACAGGGGCTCGGTTACACCCTCACCGAAACGCAGGCGCTCCTGCTGGTGCGGGCCGGAGACGCCCTCGCCGGGTCGGAGATCCTCGCCGTCACGCGGGTCAAACTGCGCGAAGCACTGGCCAGGGTGGAACAGCTCAAGCTTATCGAAACAGGCCTTGAGCAGCTGGGTGAAGCGCCCTCGCACGAAGCCGAAAGCGACCCTTGCCCGATCCTCTTTCTGGTTCGGGACGGGCGGCTGTCTCAATTGGCCGCAGATCAACCAGAACAAATTTCCGTGGGAGAGGACCACACCACCTGCACCGGGAAGGACTGAACATGAAATACTCTATCTCGCTGGGATTGCTACCACTGGCGCTGCTCGGCGCTTGCGCGACCATTCCGCCGACTAGCGCGCAGATCGCGAGCTGCAAGGCCATGGAAGACAATATGGGTCTCGCGACGCCCCATGATCACAACGAGATGAAGGGACAGGGGCGCAACCCGATGAATCTCTCGCACGATCGCTGCCTGCAGATTCTCAAGCAGCAATGACACCCTGATCCGTCGGTCGAGCACGCTTATCAAGCTCGTCCGACGGGATTTGCGTTCGACCGCTCACTCTCATTCGGAGACACATCATGAAGACTCACCTCACGAATACGTCCGGGAAGATCGTCTCGGGGCTCACAGCCCTTGCGCTTCTCGGAACGCTTGCTGCGTGCGGCAAGAAGACGGACGGCACGCAAAACCAGGCTGCCTCCAATGCCTCTGCAAGCGCGCCCGGCGCGCTTGAAAACGACACCGCCGCCGCCACGGACTCTGTCGGGACCGACAACGCGGCGGCCGATATGGATGAGCGCCACCGTCAGGATATGGACCACAGCGACATGCGCCGGGGTGGGCCGATGATGCCCAATGGCGCCCCGCCTACGAGCACGCCCGACAACAGTCAGTCCGCCCCGATGAAGGACATGTAAGCAAAGCGGGCGGGAACGCCCGGCGCTGCCTGGGCCGAGCAAGATCAAATCGAAGGAATAATGCCGCGACCTTTCGAATGGTCGCGGCAACGGAGACGCGCCATGACATATTTCACGATCGGAAAGCTGTCGCGTGCGCTCGGCATCCGTCCCGATACCATCCGCTATTACGAGCGCAACGGTCTGCTTCCTCCGCCCGCCCGGTCTTCTGCCGGTTACCGCACCTATGGCGACGCCGATCTCGAGCGCGTGCGGTTCATCCGCAAGGGGCAGCTGCTGGGTTTCACGCTTCGCGAAATCGGAAGCCTGCTCGATTTGCGCGCGTCCGACACCGCGACAACTGCCGATGTCCTGGCCATCACCGAGAGCAAGATCAATGAAGCGACCACCCGTATCGATGATCTGACCCGCATCAAGACCGCCCTGTCCGCCCTGTCCGCCCAATGCTCGATCGACATTCCCATCGCGGATTGCCCGATCCTCGCGCATCTCGCGAGCATTCCCAGGGAAGACGCACCAGGGCACGGAAACCCTCCTGCAGCCGGCGCGGTGAAGGCGCCCTCATGAGACCCGTTTTGCAGCGCTTGGGTCCGCCGTTGCTTTGGCCCGGCCGGTCCCCGTCGCTCCGCCGCCGAGCAGGTTTGGCCTTGGCTATCGTCGCTGCAGCTGGCGGCCTGGCCCAGCCTTCTGTTGCGGAGAGCCAGCCCGCCCAGGGTCGTGGCACGAAAACGGATCTTGTCGGTATCTGGTCGTTCGATGCCCGGTCCGGATGCGAGACCGGCACAGCCTGGGAGTTCAGGGCAGACGGCTCTTACAACGAACTCCGTTTGCCCGACCGGACACCGCGCGCCACCGGGAAGTGGTACGAACTCGGTGACACCATCTTCTATTCCCTGGCGCGGCCGGAGACCGCCGCCCCGGGGCCGCCCGAAAAACGCATGGTGATCATCGAACGCGAACCCGATCGCCTCGTCGCATTGGGCGGTCGCAGGGTTCGCCACGTGATGCACCGGTGCCCGCGATGACCGAGAGCCTCATCGTGGAGGGCATCCACTGGATCACGCGGGCAATTGAAGTCACGGGGACGGCGATCATCGTCGTGGGCGCGGGTTCTTCGCTGATCAGATTCCTGCAGCAATCCGTGAAAGGTCCGATCGACCAGCATGTGGTGGGCAGCTTCAGGTCGAGCCTTGGCGAAGCCATTCTTCTCGGACTCGAATTCCTGGTCGCGGCCGACATCATCAACACCATCGCGATCCAGCCCACGCTCAGCAGCCTCGCGGTCCTTGCCGGCATCGTACTGATACGAACCTTCCTGAGTTTCTCGCTCGAGGTCGAGATCAAGGGCCGTTGGCCGTGGCAGAGAGCGACAGGAACCCCACGCGATGATTGAGTGTCGTCGCCGGCTCCTGGCGGCCAGGCGACGACGCCGGGCGAATAGGAAATTACGTATATTGGCCAAAATCCATCTGTGGTCCCTCAGAACCGTGGCCAGCCGGATGATCGGCCAGGTCATTGCAATGGAGTATTGATTATGATCATGACAGGTTCTTTCCGCTTGCGCGCGCTTGCGCTGGCAGGTTCCATCTTGCTGTCGCCCGCCATCGCTTCCGCCCAAGGGCAAGCCGCCGGCCAGACTTCGGCCCAGCCCGCGCCTCCCGCCGACAGGTCGATGCCGGCAGGCGGCATGATGGAGAAGCACGACGCGATGCCGGGCATGGCCGGCATGCCGATGCAGCACGACAAGATGCCCGCGGCCATGCCTCCGATGGCGAAGAAGGCCGGATGCTGCGGCATGAAGAAGAAGCCGATGGCCAAGCACAAGGCCGCCCCGCACCGCCATCCGAAACCCGCCGCCGCGAAGCCGGCGCCGATGCCCGCGGACAAGCCGATGCCCATGAAGGATGACATGTAAGGAAGTCCTCAGGTGACGCGCCCTCACAACAACATCACCGGCCTCAAGCTATCGCGGGCTTTGAGGACGAGCGGTATCGCACTCGCGCTGGCGATGATCTCCGGATCACCGCCAGCGTCGGCGCAGATGGCCGAGTCCGAGCACGCGTCGCATCATCCAGCGGGCGGAGCCGCCGCGCCAGCGGCGATGCCAGCGGGCAACGTGATGGGGGCAGCAGCTCCGGCCGCGGCGAAAGCTGCCGATCCCATGGCGGCGATGATGAAAGGGATGATGGCGCCGTCGCCGGGTGCCAAAATGGGCGCGGGACCGGCGGGATGCTGTGGGAACGGCGGCGCCAAACCCTTCTACCCCTCGCTGATGGACTGGCCCGTCCTGACCGATGAGGCACGACGGACGGTACGCGCCGCGGCTCTCGCCCGCCTGGGGTCGGGCGCCGAGGTCCTGACCGCGGAGCAAGCCCGGCTTCACCACGCTCTCATGTCGAACGACACGAAAGGAGCCCAGGATGCGATCAGGGGCGCTCGCGAAGGCCTCGCACTCGCGGACAGCGGAGCAGGCGCGCTCAGGGGCCTCGAAGAGGGCCGCCCTCCCCGGCAGATTGCCCTGAGCTGGTTCAAGACCCAGTCGGGTTTTGCCGACAGCGACCAGATGGCATACGGAAACGAGCTGGCGGGCCTTTCCTGGTGGCACCTGATCGCGATGGCGCTGCTGGCGGCGGCTCTGGTTGCGGCGCTGCTACTCCGATGGGCGCGGCTGCGCCGCATCGCAAGCTTGGTGGAGCGGCTCGCACCAGGCGGGGCTACACCACCGGCCAGGCCGGCCACCTCTCCGGCCCCGGCCGCTATCGTGCCGGCGCCCGCTGCTCCTGCAGGCGCAGCTACGCCCGGAAGCGCCACGCCGGCAGCGCCGCGACTGTGGAAAGGCGTCCTGCGGATCACCGCGATCTTCGACGAGACCCCGAGCGTCAAGACGTTCCGGCTCATGGAACCGAACCGCGGGCCGATGCCGTTCACGTTCCTGCCCGGCCAATATGCCTCGATCACCTCGGAGATCGAAGGCCAGAAGGTCCGCCGATCCTACACGATCTCGTCATCGCCCACACAGCGCGACTATATCGAGCTCACGATCAAGCGCGAACAATATGGGCTGGAATCGCGCCATCTCCATGATCATGCCGCCACGGGCGACCTTCTCGAGATTGCGGCGCCCGCGGGCCGGTTCTTCTTCACCGGCAAGGAAGCCGAGGGGATCGTCCTGATCGCCGGCGGAGTCGGCATCACACCGATGATGAGTGTGCTGCGCAGCCTGACGGACCGCTCCTATGAACACGACATCTACCTCCTCTACGGTGTCAACACGCCGACGGATCTGATCTTTCGCGAGGAATGCGACTATCTGGCGCGGCGCCACCACAAGCTTCACATCGTCTCCATCGTCGCAAAGCCCGAAGGGACCGACTGGGCCGGGCCTTCCGGTTATTTGACGGCCGATTTCATCGCCGCTTCCGTTCCCGAAATCGCCAGCAGGCGCGTTCACCTGTGCGGCCCGCCGCCGATGATGGACGCGGTGAAGGCGGCGCTTGCGCAGCTCAAGGTGCCGGCGGAGCAGGTCAAGACCGAGGAATTTGCCCCCCCCAAGGGCGGCCCCGTCCTTGAAGATGAACCGGCAGCGACCGCGACCGACAGCCAGGCATCGGCCACCCCGCAGACGCCGCCCGCCATTCCTTCTGCGCAGGCGACGATCTCATTTTCGAAGTCCGGCAAGAACGGCGCGCTCGCGCCCGACCAATCCGTCCTCGAGGCGGCCGAGGCGATTGGCGTGGCCATCGACTATGAATGCCGGGTCGGCATCTGCGGAAGGTGCAAGGTCCCCTTGCGGCAAGGCCAAGTGACGATGGAAGTGGAAGACGCGCTTGCCGCCGACGAGAAGGCTGACGGCATCATCCTCGCCTGCCAGGCAAAATCGGTGGGTGATCTCGTGGTGGACGCATGAAATGACCGAAACCGAGAAAGTAACGGTCGGCGCTCTGCTGAGCGCTCTTGCGCTGCTGGTCCCGGCCTTCCTGCTGCATTCCGCACCGCGTTTCCCCGGGAGCCTGGCAGGCGGACTGTTCGGCATCGCCGCCGCCCTGCTTTTCGTGCTTCTGCTCGTCTACAGCATCGTAAAGCGGCAGGCGTGGGTCAAGGAGCGCACGCAGCGCCTCGTCTCCCTCGGAGGACTGCTCAGCTTCCATGTGTATGCCGGCGCGATCGGCGCTCTGCTCGGAATCATCCATTCGGGGCACAAGTTTCAAAGCCCGATCGGCATCGCCCTCGTGATCGCGATGCTGACTGTCGTCGTCACGGGCTTCATTGGCCGATATTATCTGGCGCAGGTCGGGCAGGAATTGCGGTTTCAGCAAAAGGAACTCAAGGTTCTGCGCGACCGCTATGATGTGCTTGCCGCCGTATCGGCCGATCTGCGCCATCAAAGCGTCGTTGATCCGTCAGGGTTGCCGCTGGACTCGCTCCTTGGCGCAATATCCGACCTCGAATTCACGATTACTGCACGCGACGTCATCAAGGCCACGCTCGACAAGTGGGTCGTCGTGCATATTGTCGCTGCGATCATCATGTACGGATTGCTGACGATCCACATCTGGAGCAGCGTCTACTTCGGCTTGCGGTGGTGGCCATGAAGCGGACTGGTATCGTCTGCCTGATCCTCGCGACACTGGTCCTGGCCACCGCGATCATCATCCCCCTTACCATTTACCGCTCGGGCAGCGCCGCGCTGCCGCAATGGACGGCGTCGGTTCGACCCGGTTCGCTGTCGAACGCCCATGCTTTTCTCGAGGGCAAATGCGAGAGTTGCCATACACCCAATCGGGGCATCAAGGCCGAGACCTGCATAGCCTGCCACGCAGCTTCGCCGGAAATCCTGAAGAAGCCTTCGACCGCTTTCCATGTCAACATCAAGGAATGCAGTGGCTGCCATATCGAGCATCAGGGAAACACGCTCCGTCCGGTCCGGATGGATCACCAGGTTCTCGAGCGCATCGCCGAACGGGCGACAGGGCGTGACACTCCTCTCGATTGCCAGTCCTGTCACGCCCCCCGCGACAAGCACCTGGGGTTCTTCGGCAGTGATTGTGCAAGCTGCCACACCACAACGAGCTGGAAAATCAGCGGGTATCTGCACCCCAGCCCCAAATCCACCGAATGCTCGCAGTGCCACAAGCCGCCGCCGAGCCACAACATGATGCACTTCGAAATGATGGACAAGATGATCAGCGGTGAAAAACGGGCGCGGGTTGATCAATGCTTCAGTTGCCACCAGACCGACTCGTTCAACAATATCAAGGGTGTCGGCATGGTCAAAGTGCACTGAAAATCCTCGCCAAACCCGACCTGCCATCGAAGAGCCCTCCAATTATCAAACCCGGCGACATCTTCGCCCAGGCGAGGAGTGTCACCGTGAACGCGCCCAATGATCCTGCGGAACGCTGTGTCCCCTTGCCCGGGCAGGCCGGGCAAGGGACCACGCTTCTTGAAGCCGATCTGCACTTGCCGCCGACCCCTGGCCAGGCCGCGGGCGAGGGGCAAGTGGCGATCCCGCACGCTCACCGGCTTCAGAGTATCGGGCGGATTTTTGGCCCGGGATTCATTGCCGGGGCGGCCGACGACGATCCAAGCGGGATTGCAACCTATGCGCAAGCGGGAGCGGCTTACGGTTACACGCTCGGTTGGACGATGTTGCTTACCTGGCCGCTCGCCGCAGCTGTGCAGGAGACGTGCGGGCGGATCGGCAGAACGACGGGCGAAGGTTTGACGGCGGCGATCAGCAAGCGCTGCCCGCTCGCGCTGCTCCGAACGGTCGTTCTGCTCCTCGTGGTCGCCAATGTCATCAACCTTGGTGCTGATCTGGGAGCGATGGGTTCGGCAATGTCGCTCATCGGCGGCGGCGCGCCGCACCTCTGGGTCATCATATTCGCCTTGCTCTCAACGCTGTTAGAGACCTTCCTCGACTACAAGCGCTACGCGCGTTTCCTGAGATGGATGACGCTGGCATTGCTGGCCTATGCGGCTACGGCATTTGCCGTGCACCTGTCATGGAGCGATGTGCTGCGTGGAGTCCTGCTACCGAGCATGCCGGACTCAAGCGCCTGGATGCTGGTAGCCGCGATCTTCGGCACCACGATCAGCCCCTATTTGTTTTTCTGGCAGGCCTCCCAGGAAGCAGAAGATGCCAGAGCTAAAGCGAAAAGCCTTTCGACATCGGAAGTCAGCGCCGGCGAAGAGCGCCGGATTAGCCTCGATAGCTGGTTCGGTATGTTTTTTTCAAACCTCATTGCCATTTTTATCATCATAACCACCGCCGCGACCTTGCATATCGCTGGTATTACGCAGATCGATACGGCCGCGCAGGCGGCCGAAGCACTCAGGCCGCTGGCGGGCGACTTTGCCTTTGCACTTTTTGCCAGCGGTATCATCGGGACCGGCCTTCTTGCCGTCCCGGTTCTAGCCGGCTCGGCGGCGTATGCGGTCTCCGAAGCCTTTGGGTGGCGTGCGGGCCTTGGGCTGGCACCTCGGAATGCCAAGGCTTTTTACAGCGTGATAGCTTCGGCCGGCATTCTGGGCATTCTCGTTCATTTCTCGCCGATCAGTCCCATGCAGGCGCTGCTGTGGAGTGCTGTCATCAACGGCTTTGTTGCAGCCCCACTTATTGCCCTGGTGATATGGCTCGGCTCGGATTCCGAAGCGATGAACGGTCACCCCATTCCCCGGCGGCTGCAACTGCTCGGTGGCGCGGCCTGTCTGGTCATGGTTGGCGTCGCCATCATGACGACGGTTTCGTGGATCGCGCCGGCCGCGCGGTAAATGATGATTGGCGCCTAGCGATCCAGCTTTCGCACTGACAGGTCAAGCTCGGCTTGAGATTGAAGCTTTCCGCCTCAGCCAATGCAGCATCGCGAATCCGAACGACGCGCGGCCTCGCTCAGGACGACATCGGTCAGCAAGTCTTGTGAACATTACGTAACGCTACGTGTGTGTGCCTGACATAAATCAAGGAAATGCAAGCCAATCGCCCAAGCCACCGCGCAAGCACTGACGCCTTAAAGCCGGCTTGGGTGCGCAATCCTGCGTCCAAGCTGCTCGGGCCGTGGGGACAGAATATCGGCCTTGACTCTGGACGGTGGTCGAAGCCCGACAACATGGTCGGGTCACGAATCCCACTCCTCAGAAACCGGCGTCCTGCCGCGGCGCGATCATGAGGGAGCAGCGGACGCGGCCTCCAGCCAGTGTAAGCCACTCCCAGAGACACTTTCATATTTGAGGTTGAGCATGAACCACTCTGTGATCATTCCCCCGCTCAAGCGTATTGCCGTGATAGGAACGTGCGTTCCGAGGCAGTGTGGCATCGCCACCTTCACCAACGATCTGCAGCAGGCATTGAAGAACTGCGATTCCGATCTTTCTTCAACGACGATCGCGCTGACGGACGATGCCAACACTTACGCCTATCCGCCCGATGTCGCCCTGGAGATCCAGCAGGCCACGCCCGCGTCCTATGCAGTCGCCGCCGATTTCCTCAACGTGTCGAACGTCGATCTCGTTTCTCTTCAGCACGAGTTCGGGATCTTCGGAGGCGAGGCCGGTGAATACATCCTTGGCCTTCTCAGCGGCCTCAGCGCTCCGATCGTCACGACGCTACACACCGTACTGGCCAACCCCAACCCTGCACAACGTCGCGTCATGGATGGCATCATCGAACATTCATCGCGCCTCGTCGTCATGGCGGACAAAGGACGGCGCATTCTGCAGGACGTCTATGATGTCCCGGCCGAGCACATCGCCGTGATACCACACGGCGTTCCGGACCGGGCCTTTATCGATCCGGCGATGGCGAAGCACAAACTGGGACTTGCAGACCGGACCCTGTTGATGACCTTTGGCCTGCTTGGTCCAGGCAAGGGTATCGAAACGGCAATTCGTGCAGTGCCGGCACTCGTTCGCGACCATCCCAATCTGCTCTATATGATCGTCGGCGCAACCCACCCCAACCTCGTTAGGGATGAAGGCGAACGCTATCGCGATAGCCTCGTTGCACTCGCAGCCGAACTCGGCGTCATCGAGAATATTTGCTTTGTCGACCGATATCTCTCACTGGATGAGCTGCTCGACCATTTGGCTGCATGCGATATCTACCTATCGCCTTACCCCAATGAAGCGCAGATCGTTTCAGGAACGCTGGCCTACGCTGTTGCCCTTGGTAAAGCGGTCGTCTCGACGCCCTTCTGGTATGCGCAGGAACTGCTCGCCGACCATTGTGGCGTTCTGGTGCCGTTTTCGGAACCGGATGCACTCGGAGCTGCCGTCGCTCGATTGATCGTCGATGGCGCGTCGCGTAGCGAGATTCGAACCCGCGCGTACGAGCGCGGTCGCGCGATGATCTGGTCGAGCGTGGCGAAGCAGTACCTGAAAGTCTTCTCCGATGTCCGATTTGAAAGACGCTCCGGCGCGTCGCGGGCTATACGTCCTTCAAATGACGAAGCCTGGAACAGGGCGCTTCCACCGATAACGACGGACCATCTCGCCGCTCTTACCGACATGGTCGGCATAACCCAGCACACAAAATTCGCGGTTCCGGACCGGAGGCACGGCTACTGTCTCGATGACAACGCGCGCGCGCTGTTGCTTCTCTCTGAACTCTCGACGCTGCGTTCTCTCACGCCACAGGAGGAGCAGCTTGCGCTGACATATGCCGCGTTCGTTGAGCACGCCTGGTCGCCAAAGGATAACCGCGTTCATAATTTCATGGGGTTCGACCGCACATGGCTCGACGATGCGGGAGCCGACGACGCGCATGGTCGCACGGTCTGGGCACTGGGCGCGTTCGCAATGCGAAAAGACGATCGATTCCTGGACGGATGGGCCGCCGCGCGCTTGCTGGAGATGGCACCTGCGTTGGTAGCGCTGACCACGCCGCGCGCCTGGGCCTACGGGCTGCTCGGCATCTCAAAACTTCTCCGGCGCTTCCCAGGCCATCGCAACCTGGAGCAGCTGCGAGGAGAACTGTCCAATCGCTTGTTCCAACGTTGGTGTGACGCAGCTGCGCCCGACTGGGTCTGGTTCGAAGACAGGCTCGGCTATGATAATGCCCGATTGTGTGAAGCTCTCATCGAAAGCGGCCATGACACCGGCAACCAGTCTCACCTTGATGCCGGCCTCGATACGCTACGGTGGCTGATGACGCTGCAGACGGCCGAAGTGGGGCACTTTCGGCCTATCGGAACCGAAACATTTGGAAGCGATCGGCGTCATCCGCAGCCATTCGACCAACAGCCCCTGGAAGCCTGTGCAGCGGTTGGTGCATGCCTTACCGCGGCGCGAGTCACGAGCGACGCATGGTGGCAGCGCGAAGCGCGCCGTGCATTCAACTGGTTTCTCGGGGCAAACGACCTTGGCATTCCCGTCGTGGACGTCAAACGAGGCGCCTGCTTCGATGGTCTCCATCCGGACCGGCGCAATGCCAACCAAGGCGCTGAATCGACGCTCGCATATCTTTCCGCGCTGACCGCGATCCTGAGCGCGGCCGAGAAGGATGCCTCGTTGAGTAAAGCCCCGCGCGTGGTCGAACTTTGCACGGCCGGTAATAAACCTCTCAGGCGGGTACCCAACGCATTCCGAACAGGTCTTCCCGAAGACCGCCCAGAATCTCAGCTCTCCTGTGGATGCCCAAATTCATGAAAGCGGACTCGGCACAGCTGGCTCAACCGGACGAAGCACTCGAAAGGCGCGCGATCGACACCATCCGCACGTTGGCGATGGATGCCGTACAGAAGGCCAATTCGGGCCATCCGGGCACGCCGATGGCGATGGCGCCGGTGGCCTACACGCTGTGGCGGGACTTCGTCCGCTACGATCCGGACACGCCCGACTGGCCGAACCGCGATCGCTTCGTTCTTTCGGTCGGCCATGCCTCGATGCTGCTCTATGCGGTGCTGCACTTGGCCTTGGTCAAGGAGATTGACCCGGACGGCAAGCCGACGGGCAGGCCCGCGGTCGGTCTCGACGACATCAAGCAGTTCCGCCAACTCGGCTCGAAGACCCCGGGCCACCCCGAGTACCGTATGACTACCGGTGTCGAGACGACGACCGGCCCGCTCGGCCAAGGGTGCGGCAATTCGGTCGGCATGGCGATTGCCGAGCGGGCGCTTGCCTCGCGCTTCAACCGCGACGGTTTCGAGCTGTTCGATCACAACATCTATGTGCTGTGCGGCGACGGCGACATGATGGAGGGCGTCTCGAGTGAGGCCGCATCACTCGCCGGACATCTCGCCCTGTCAAATCTCTGCTGGATCTACGACAGCAATCATATCTCGATCGAAGGTTCGACCGAGCTCGCCTTCACCGAGGATGTCGGCAAACGATTCGAGGGCTATGGCTGGAACGTCATCCAGGTCGATGACGCTAACGACACCAGGGCCGTCGCGCGCGCAATCGCGGCCTTTCGCGACGCCCATGACCGGCCGACCCTCATCGTCATCCGCTCGGTGATCGGCTGGGGCAGCCCCAGAGCAGGTAGCGAGAAGGCGCACGGCGAGCCACTGGGCGAAGACAATGTCCGCGCTACCAAGAAAGCCTATGGCTGGCCCGAAGGCGCCCAGTTTCTCGTGCCGGACGGTGTGGCAGAAGCGTTCAACGCCGCGGTTGCGGGACGCGGCAGGCCGGCACGCGAGGCGTGGGAGGAAACCTTGGCCCGCTACCGCGAGAGCTTTCCAGCTGAGGCCAGGGAGATGGACCTGCTGCGCCGGGGCAAGCTGCCGAGTGACTGGCAGGCAACAATCCCCACCTTTCCTCCCGATGCCGTGGGGCTGGCCTCGCGCGACAGCGGTGGCAAGGTGCTGAACGCAATCGCACCGCACGTGCCGCTGCTGATCGGGGGCGCGGCGGATCTCTCGCCCTCTACCAAGACTAGCCTGACTTTTCAGGGAGCGGGATCGTTTGGGAAGAACGACCATTCAGGTCGCAACATGCACTTCGGTGTGCGGGAGCATGCGATGGGATCGATCGCCAACGGCATGGCCCTATCCTACCTGCGCTCCTACACCGGCACCTTCCTGGTTTTCGCGGATTATATGCGCGCGCCGATAAGGCTGGCAGCGATCATGGAACTGCCGGTCGTGTTCGTGTTCACGCATGATTCTATTGGTGTCGGCGAGGACGGGCCGACTCACCAACCGATCGAACATCTGGCCACGCTTCGAGCCATCCCTGGGCTCGACACGATCCGGCCGGGCGACGCAAACGAGGTGGCGGCAGCGTGGAAGGTCGCTCTCAGCCACAGCCACGAGCCGACCGCGCTGATCCTCTCGCGCCAGGCGATCCCGACGCTCGATCGAACAAAATATGCGTCCGCCGACGGGCTGGAGAGAGGCGGCTACATCCTTGGCGACGCCGAGCGCGGCGATCCCGAGATCATCCTCATCGGTACCGGCAGCGAACTGCCGATGGTGGTGGCCGCCCACGAGAAGTTATCGGGCGAAGGCGTCCGATCGCGAGTGGTTTCGCTGCCGAGCTGGTATTTGTTCGAAAAGCAGGACGACGCCTATCGCGACAGAGTGTTCCCCGATGCGGTGCGCGCGCGGCTCGCCGTCGAACAGGGCGGATCGATGGGCTGGGACCGCTATGTCGGACATGACGGCGGGACAATAACTATGAAGACCTTCGGAGCCTCGGCGCCGCTCGCCAAGCTCCAGGAAAAATTCGGTTTCACCGTCGACAATATCTGCGCCGTGGCGCGCGATCTGATCGAGAAGAACAAATGACCCGCCGTCTCAAAAACCTTGGCGCTGCGGGACAGGCCGTGTGGCTAGACTTCGTCGACCGCAAATTTCTGAACGAAGGCGGGCTGCGCAAGCTGGTTGAGGAGGACGGTCTGACCGGCGTCACCTCCAACCCCTCGATCTTCGAGAAGGCGATGGGCCATGGCGACGCCTATGACGAGGGTTTTAACAACTTCCTCGGCAAGGCCGACGCGAGCGTCACCGATACCTACGAAAGCCAGGCGATCGCCGACATCAAGGCGGCAGCCGCCGATCTACGACCGGTGTACGACCGGCTCGGCGGCGGGGACGGCTATGTAAGCCTTGAGGTTTCGCCCCATCTCGCCAACAGCACCGACGACACGATCGAGGAAGCACGGCGACTGTGGGATATGGTGGCCGAGCCCAATCTGATGGTGAAGGTGCCCGGCACACGGGCTGGCATTCCTGCGATCCGTCAACTGATCGAGGATGGGCTCAACATCAATGTGACATTGCTTTTCTCGCTCACCGCTTATCAGGCGGTCGCGGAGGCTTATATGGCCGGCCTCGAGGCGCGGGTGAAGAAGGGAGAAGCGATCAACCGGATCGCGAGCGTCGCGAGCTTCTTCGTCAGCCGCATCGATGCGCAGATCGACAAGACGATTGATGCGCGCGTCAGGGAAGGCGACCCGGAAAGCGAGGCTCTAAATGCCATTCGCGGCCAAGTCGCAATCGCCAATGCCAAGCTTGCCTATGCCTGGTACCAGGAGTTGCTCGCGAGCGACCGATGGCAGGCGCTGGCCGCCAAGGGAGCGATGCCGCAGCGACTATTGTGGGCCTCGACCGGGGTTAAGGACCCCGCCTACCCCGATACGCTCTACATCGACTCGCTGATCGGACCCGACACCGTCAACACGATGCCGCCTGGGACGATGGACGCGTTCCGTGACCATGGCACGGCCCTGGCCACACTGACCGATAATCTGGATAAAGCACTCCATGTGCTGGCCGAAACCGAGCGTCTCGGCCTTAAACTGGGTGATATTGCGGACAGGTTGGTCGAGGCGGGTGTGACGCTGTTCGCCGATGCGGCGGATGCACTGCTTGGCGCGGTCGCGGGCAAGCGTACCGCGTTCCTCGGCCGCCGACAAAACTTGATGGCAGTCGATCTCCCGGCAGGACTTCAGGAGGCTGTCGCCACGCGCCTCGAAACCGCTCGCGCCGAGGCTTGGCCGCGCCGGCTGTGGAAGGGCGATGCCTCGCTCTGGACCGGCAAGGACGAGGGCAAATGGCTCGGGTGGCTCGCCGCCGCCCGCAGTGAGCAGGTTGATCCAGACACGCTCAAGATGCTCGGTGAAGAAGCCAAAGGCTTCAAGGACGCGGTGCTGCTCGGCATGGGCGGATCGAGCCTCGGCCCCGAGGTGATCGCGCGCATCCTCGGCAGCGCAAAGGGTAGCCCAAAGCTGCACGTGCTCGACACCAGCGACCCCGGCCAGATCGCGACGGTCGCGGCAGCGATCGACCCGGCGAACACGCTGTTCATAATATCCTCCAAATCGGGATCGACAATGGAGCCTGAGCTCCTGCGCGCCTATTTCTATGCAGCGGCCGGCCAGGACGGCAGCCATTTCGTTGCGGTCACCGACCCTGGATCAAAGCTGGACCAGACCGCGAAGGCGGATGGCTTCGCGCATATCTTCGCAGGGGATCCCGCGATCGGCGGGCGCTATTCGGTGCTGTCGGCTTTCGGCATGGTTCCCGCCGCCGCGATGGGCATCGATATCCAGGATTTCTACGAGAAAACCCAGCCAATGGTCTTCGCCTGCGGTGCCGATTCACCTCCTGCAGCAAACCCTGGCGTGCGCCTTGGGGTGATAATCGGCGAGGCGGCTATCGGCGGGCGCGACAAGCTAACCATCTTGGCATCCAAGGGACTAGAACCGTTCGGGGCCTGGCTCGAGCAGTTGCTTGCTGAGTCGACAGGCAAGAAAGGCAAGGGGATTATTCCGGTCGACCTTGAGCCCGCGGGACCGCCGGAGGTTTACGGGAGCGATCGCCTGTTCGTGCATCTTCACCTCGAAGGAGACGCGGAGGACGGGCTGGACAGCAAGCTCGCGCAGCTAAAGCAGGCCGGCCATCCCCTCATCCGGATCACGGTCGCCTCACGCGATTTGATCGGCCAGGAGTTCTTCCGCTGGGAAATCGCGACGGCAATTGCAAGCGCCGTTATTGGGATCAATCCGTTCGACCAGCCCGACGTGGAGGATGCCAAAATCGCCACGCGCGAGCTCGTCGATGCTTATGAAGCTTCCAGTGCGCTTGAACCAGAGATCGCGATCGCGGAAGACGCAGACTTGGCGATCTACGCTGCTGGCGAAAGCGGATTCGGCTCGGGCGATCCGGTGAACCTGCTGCGGCTCCACTTTGCCCGGCTGAAGCCCGGACATTATGCCGGTTTCCTCGGATTTATCGAGCGCGACGAGGCGAATGCGGCGGCAATGGCCGCGATGCGGATGGCGGTGCGTGCTACCAAGGCGGTGGCGACGGTCGCGGGTTTTGGGCCGCGTTTCCTACACTCAACGGGGCAGGCCTATAAAGGCGGCCCGGCGAGCGGGTTGTTTCTGACGATCACGCGCGATCCCCATCCCGATCTGTCGATCCCAGGCAGGAAGGCGAGCTTCGGCACCATTCAGATTGCGCAGGCGCGCGGCGACATGGCCGTGCTTGCTGCGCGCGGGCGGCCCGTTCTGCGGGTCCACATCAAGAAGGACGGCAGCGGCATCGAAGCCTTGCGCGCAGCTGTCATCGCGGCAACCCAAAACTGAGGAATGAGCACATGCGTATAGCGATGATCGGCCTTGGCAGAATGGGAGCCAATATTGCGCGCCGTCTGATGCGCGGCGGTCACGAGATCGTCGCCTTCGATCGGAACCCGCCGCTGGTGGACATGCTGGCCGGCGAAGGCGCAACCGCTGCCGCTTCGCTTGAAGAGGTCGCAGCCAAACTGGAGGGCCCGCGCATCTTCTGGGTGATGCTGCCGGCTGGGCCGCCGACAGAGAGCACGATCGAGACGCTGATGGGCCTGGCCTCCCCAGGCGACATCATCATCGACGGCGGCAACAGCTTCTACAAGGACGACATCCGCCGGGCGAAGCTGTGCGCCATGAAAGGGCTCCACTATGTCGATGTGGGCACCTCGGGCGGTGTGTGGGGCCTTGACCGAGGCTATTGCATGATGATCGGAGGCGATGCCGCGACGCTCGACAGTCTCGATCCTCTCTTCGAGGCCATGGCACCAGGCTTTGGGACGATCGCACGCACACCGGATCGCGGCGGTCCCAACGAGGACACCCGTGCCGAGAAGGGGTATATCCATGCCGGTCCAGCCGGCTCGGGCCATTTCGTCAAGATGGTTCACAACGGCATCGAATACGGCTTGATGCAGGCCTATGCCGAGGGGTTCGACATCCTGAAGGGCAAGTCATCCGCCAAGCTGCCGGAAGACGAGCGCTTCGACCTCAACCTCACTGACATCGCCGAGGTCTGGCGCCGCGGCAGCGTGATTTCGTCGTGGTTGCTCGATCTGACCGCGACGGCGCTCGCCAAAGACCAAATGCTGGAGCAGTTCTCGGGCCAGGTCGCGGATTCCGGCGAGGGTCACTGGACGATCGAGGCGGCAATGGAGGAGGCGGTCCCTGCCTACGTGCTCTCAGCGGCACTGTTCGCGCGCTACCGCAGCCGGGTCGACACGACGTTCGGCGACAAGCTGCTCTCGGCGATGCGGTTCGGCTTCGGCGGCCATGTCGAGATGCCGCAATGAGCGATGCTCTGACTGCACCCTCTGCTACTTTCGTTATCTTCGGCGCATTTGGGGACCTCGCCCGCCGATTGCTGATACCCGCGCTCGTTAACCTCGCTCGGGCCGGCTTGCTGAATGAGGACATGGCGCTCGTCGGTGTCAGCCATCATGACAGCGACGACGAGCAGCTGCGCCAGGCGCTTGACGAATTCGTGAAGGACGATGCCAACTGGCCATGGCTCCGCAGTCGTATCCGCTATTTGAAGGGCGATTTCGCCGATTCGACTATGTATCAGGCTCTCGGCCGCCAACTTACCGGGAACGCGATCTTCTACCTCGCCACAGCGCCGGCCTTCTTCGGTACCGTCGTAAATCAGCTCGGCGATGAAGGGCTGCTCAACGAGACCGATGGTTTCCGCCGCGTCGTGATCGAAAAACCGTTCGGGACCGACCTTGCCTCTGCACAGGCGCTGAACCGGCAAATCCTTTCCCGCGCCAGCGAGTCCCAGATCTACCGGATCGATCATTTCCTTGGGAAGGAGACCGTGCAGAACATCATGGTCACACGCTTCGGCAACACCATGATGGAAGCCGTCTGGAACAACCGCTACGTCGATCATGTCCAAATAACGGCGGCCGAGGCGGTGACCGTCGGCACCCGCGGCAGCTTCTACGATGCCACCGGCGCATTGCGCGACATGGTTCCCAATCATCTCTTCCAGCTGCTGGCGCTGATAGCGATGGAGCCGCCGATCAGCTTCGATGCCGATGCGATCCGGACGGAGAAAGAGAAGGTCATTGCCGCCATCCGCCCGATCGACCCGACCGAGGCAATTCGCGGGCGCTATTGCTCCGGCGCCATCGCTGGCAAGGCCGTTTCCGCCTATCTCGATGAGCCCGACGTTGACCCTGCCAGCCGCACGGAGACCTTCGCCGCGCTCAAGTTGCACGTGGAGACGTGGCGGTGGTCGGGCGTGCCCTTCTATCTGCGCACCGGGAAGGCGCTGGCGACCCGTGATACCGAGATCGTCGTCCAATTCCGCGACGTGCCGCTGGCGCTTTTCCAGGAGACGGTGGTGGACCGGCTGCCCCCCAACCGTCTTGTGGTGCAAATTCAGCCCGACGAGGGCATCAGCCTTGAGTTTGTGGTCAAGCGGCCTGGGCTCGTCGTGAACACTGCGCCGGTCGCCATGGATTTCCGCTACCGGGACCATTTCGACGTGGGCCACCAGACCGGCTACGAAACTTTGCTCTATGACGTGCAATCGGGCGACCAGACGCTGTTTCAGCGTGCCGCGCAGATCGAAGGTGGCTGGCGCGCCGTGCAGCCGCTCCTCGATCTGTGGGCGCAAGGCACCCCCGAGGGATACGCCGCAGGCAGCGCCGGCCCCGAAAGTGCAGATGCGCTGATGCACCGCGCGCATCGACGCTGGCATCACCTTGGATGAGCGGCCCTATTCGCCTGATCGTCTCCGATATAGATGGCACGCTCCTCCGCCAGGACAAAAGCCTCTCCGACGGCGTGATCTCTGCGGTTGGAAGGGCCAGGACGGCTGGTATTGCGGTGAGCCTGATCAGTGCCCGCCCGCCCAGCGGCATGCTCTGGATCGCGAAACGGCTGGAGCTCACAGGCGTCATCGGTGCCTTCAACGGCGGCACGATCGTCCGGCCCGACGGGACTGTCGTTTCGGCAGATCAACTTGAGCCCGAATGCGCCGCGCGAGCACTCGCCCTGCTTGAGCACCCGGCCGTCACGCCGTGGCTGTTCTCGGGTGGCCTCTGGTATGCCCAAGCAACCGACGATGTGTATGTTCCACGCGAGCGGCGCGCGGCAAGCATCGAGCCGATAATCAAGGACGACTTCGCGGCATTGCTCGCTCATCCCGACAAGATCGTCGGCGTCAGCGGTGACCATGCATTGCTCGCGCGACTTGACGGCGAGATCGCGGCAGCGCTCGGACAGTTTGCGACTGTCGGCCGTTCGCAGCCTTACTATCTCGACATTACCGCTCCCCAGGCCAACAAGGGCGATGGCGTCGCCGCGCTGGCAGCCGCGATCGGCGTACCGCTCGCCAACGTTGCCGTGCTCGGCGACGAGCGTAATGACCTGCCGATGTTCGCGCGCGCCGGCCTCTCGATTGCGATGGGGCAGGGTCCCGATGCGGTCCGCTCCGCCGCTGACCAGGTGACCCTGTCGAACGAGGAGGACGGCGCTGCCCAAGCGATAGACAATATCATCCTGATGGAGGCTTCGAGATGATCGAGCCTGGCCAAGAGCGGATCCGCCGCGACATCTTGGAAAAGTTCATCGCGTTCGGAGGGCCGTCAAAGCCGGCTATCGTGCAGGCGATCCTCGATACAACCGTCGCACCGGTTACCGTCCGCCTGAAGAATATCGAACCCGATCGCTCGAGCGCCGCCTATCCGCCGAGCGACAGCACCCTGATTGGAGTCCACCGATGAAGCGCCTTATCGCCTTCGACCTTGACGGCACCCTGGCCGAGAGCAAACAGCCTATAGGCCAAGAAACGGCCGAGTTGCTTGCCAAGCTGCTTGATCTCGTCGGCGTCGCGGTGATCTCCGGTGGCGACTGGCCTCAGTTCGAAGCACAAGTCGTGTCGCGATTGCCCATCAGAGCTGACGTCCGTCAGTTATTCATCATGCCAACCACGGGCACCAAGCTCTACCGCTTCACGGATGCCTGGAAGCCGGTCTATGCTGATGTATTCGACCCCGACGAGCGCAGGCGCATTCTTCAGGCGTTTGAACTGGCCCCATGGGAAGTGGGCCTTCCGGACGAGAGGACATGGGGTGAGCGGATCGAGGACCGCGGGAGCCAGATTACTTTCTCTGGACTTGGACAGGAGGCGCCGCTCGACGCAAAGAAAGCGTGGGATCCCGACTTCGCCAAGCGCAAGGCACTGCAGGCAGCGCTTCGATCACGACTGCCCGAGCTGTCCGTCAACGTGGGGGGATCAACCTCCATCGACATTACTCGCCAAGGCATCGACAAGGCTTATGGAATGCGCCGTCTTTCCGAGGAATCCGGCATTCCGCAGTCGGCTATGCTGTTCATGGGAGACGCGATCTATCCCGGTGGCAACGATGATCCCGTTCGCACAGCCGGAATCGACGTAATCCCCGTGCGAGACGTGGCGGAGACCCGGACCGCGATGATGGCAATTCTCGCTTGCCTCAAACCCTGATCCGATTGCTATGGCATGGTATCCCCTGTGCACAGCCAACATCGCTAAACGACGCGCGGCCGCCCCGAATTGACGTTCGTCTTCCTTGAACGGCATCTACCGCTCGAACAGTCTGCAATTCCCAATCAGTTCGAGTGACCTACTCCATCACACTTAGGAGGTTATCAATCGAGGCCGTAGCAAAGGCAGTGAAGCTATCGGCCACCCCATAGGGTAGTAACATCGTTCGATCGTGAACGATCACACCGCAGCTATAGACGACGTTGGGTACGTACCCGTCCCTCTCGTGCGGGCTCGGGGCCAGTACCGGGCGCGGCGTGCGCGCCAGCAGCTTTGATGGGTCATTCTTGTCGAGCAGGCATGCGCCAATGCAATAGTTGCGGACCGTACCAACGCCGTGGGTCATCACTAACCAGCCTTCGTCAATCTCGATCGGCGACCCGCAATTGCCCATCTGGACGAATTCCCAAGGGAATTTTGGTGTAATGAGCTTTTCGCCACCTGCCCAGTTAAGCAGTTCATCGGAGAAGTGAAGCCAGATGTTCTTGCTGTCCTGACGCCCAAGCATGGCGTATTTTCCCGCTATGCGGCGAGGGAAAAGGGCCATGCCCTTTCCACTCGAGGCCTGGCCGGTCAGGACGCGCATCTCGAACGATCTAAAATCGGCCGTGCTCAGCAATTCCGATCGCACTTGGCCACCGCCGAACGCTGTATATGTACCATGGTAGCTGATGCTGCCATCATCCTCGCAGAAGCGAACAAGGCGCGTATCCTCGATACCCTGCGTTTGGCTCGGCAGGACCGGGAAAAGCACTGTCTCCGAGATCGTGCGACTGCCGGCGCAACACAGGCGTGCTGCTATGCCCTCCCCTCTCCCGCATGTATCGATGAGGGGCGATACCGATGTCGGGCTGGGATCATCGACCAAAAGTGCGCCGCCAGGCGTCCAGGTGCCGGTGCGGAACGTCACGGAAGATACATGCCCCTCGCCGATGCCTCGCAGCGACATCACGAAACGAAGCGTGCCCTCGGGCAGACCCGACTGGTCGGGATGGAGCACGGCGCTTGGGTTGAACAAGGCGGCGGCCTCATATGCAAATTCTTCGCTGCAGTAGGCGCCTATTAATCGCCGCTGCTTGGCGTTGATACGATCGGCACCCGCGATCCCGCTGGCGACTTCGTTGAACCGGCGAAGCAACATCGCATCGACGTCGCGGTGGTTCTCGTCCAGGGATAGTGTGACGCCTTTCAGCTGACGCGCCAACTCAGCCTCATCGAGCGCCACGATCAGATCGACAGTCTCCTGGGTGCGGGACGTGCCGCCGTCGAAATCTCTGGGATAATTCGGCTCAAAAGGACGGACGACGGTGCGCGATGGATCGGGTCGAAGAACGCGATCATAGAAGTTTAGCTTTGCGCGTGCGGTCATGCTGGTCGGTCTCCATTCGAATAATCCGCGCAGATCAATAAAGGCGCGAGCGCCAATATCGCGAGCCCGTCCTGGGCCCGACATTCGCCCTCGGTGGATGGCACTGTCGCGTCGGTAGGGCATGGTGCCTTCGCGCCGAATTGGGATTGTTACGTAGCCATTTCAGTGCCGCGCGCAGCGCACCAGGGAAACGTGATGCCTGCGTTTGGCCTGCTCGATCGAATGCGCGATGTTCTAGCGGAATGCCTTGATCGCCGCGCTCAGATTGACCCTGGCAGATCGATCGTAGTGACTGACTGGCGGGATCTGCGCATCGATTCCGAGAAGCTGATAGACCGCCATTTGCGCGGCCCGCACCGAATATTCGACGGTGAAGACGACATCTTCGGGTATTTCGACGAACTGACTGACAAAGGCGAGATTCCGCGTCGTTTCGGGAACCGGGAACGGCCGTTCGCCTTTCGAGCGCGGCATGAACATGCTCGTAATATAGGGCATCCGGCAGGGGATGCAGTTTGCCGTTTCAAAGACTGTCATGTCGATATTGAGATGGCCACATAGCTCGATCAGAAGGTCCTCCCCACAGCAGGCTGACATCGCCTTTGGCACGAAATCGCCGATGCGATCGGGGTGCAGAGCATACCCCCAGAACACCCGGCTCGTCGCCGGCTGGTCGGGGAAATGCGGTTGATGCGCCAATACCACCGACATCAACCAGCTCGAATCCTTGAAGGTCACAAGTCCGCCCGTGCCCGCCACGTTTCCGGTGAAGGATTCCATATGGTCGAAGAAGCGCGTGTTTCCCTGCGTGACCGTGAACGATATCCAGCAAGATTCGGCGATCGAGCTATTGAAGGCGGCTGGGTTCCCAAAGCCGGGATGCTCCGCGGCGAGCTTCTCCCATAGGGCCCACCCGCCGCTGTCATGTTTCGTCCGATGCGGCGGCGCACTGGTCATGGATCCCAGGCTCGAGGCGTCGGTCATCGAACCGTTCTGAAAAAAGACGAGGTCTTCGGGTCCGACGTCAATGGCTTCGGCCGCTTCGCCGTGGCGCAGCAGGATGCGGCTGACCGCTGACTTGCCGCCGATCGGGGCGAGGACGAGGTCTGTGACCAATGTGTCCCTGGCGAAATGGACGCCCCGTTCTTCGAGCCAGGCGGCCAGAGGACGGACCAGGGAATCATATTGGTTGTAGACCGTGCGCTTTACGCCCGCGAGCGTTTCGATCCTCGAGAATTCCTTGATGAAACGATGGAGGTAGCGCCTGAATTCGACCGCGCTGTGCCATGGCTGAAAGGCGAAGGTCGTTGCCCACATATACCAGAATTTGGTCTCGAAAAATGAAGGCGAGAGCCAATCGGTAATCCGTGTGGCGCCCAATCGCTCTTCACTGGCGACGGAAAGGCTGAGCAATTCCAGCCGGTCGTTCATCGAGAAGCCCATCGAGGTCACGTCGAGGATGGCACAATCGCGGTCGATCAGGCGTGCCTTCGAATGCGATCGTACACGTTCGTTGAACGCGATCGTCTCCTCGAAGACGGTCAAGCCGGGATGTTCGAGCGAGGGGATCGTCTTGAACAGACCCCAGGTGCATTCGTAATTATCCGTTGTCAGCATCCGGCCGCCGCGCATCGAATAGCCATCCGATGCGCTGCCGGCGCCGTCGAGGCTGCCGCCAAGGATCGGAAGCATTTCATAGACGGTAATGTCGCTGCCCTTCAGGCCACCGTCGCGGATCAGGAAGGCCGCTGCGGCCAGGGAGCCGATGCCGCCGCCGACAAGATACGCTTTTCTACCGCTTGCCATGTTGTTCTCCACTGGCGCCAAGTGGCGCCATGATCGAAATGAGCCGGAGTCCCGGTCCGAGCGATGCCACTATGCCGGGGGCCGACGGCGCGGCGGTTCTCACCAAAAGATCGGACCTGCCGGGACGATGTGGGCGCACGCACGGGTGGTTGGGCACAGGCGGGGCACACCGTCAGAGCATTCGCTTGGTCAGTGGGCGCCGCCCTCGAAATCGATCACGATCCGCCCCTCGATTTCACCATGATGCATGCGCGCGAAAATATCGTTGATGTTCTCCAGCGTGTCCGTCGTGACGGTCGCGCGAACCTTGCCCTCCGAGGCAAAATCAAGCGCTTCCTGCAGATCGAGCCGCGTGCCGACGATGGAGCCACGAACAGTGATCCCGTTCAGGACCGTGTCGAAAATCGACAGCGGAAAGTCGCCTGGCGGAAGCCCGTTCAACGCCACCGTGCCTCCCCGCCTGACCATGCCGAGTGCTTGCTGGAATGCGATCGGCGACACTGCTGTGACAAGTGCGCCATGGGCGCCACCGATCTCCTTCTTGATGAATGCGGCAGGGTCGACGTTGCGCGCGTTGACGGTGAGATCCGCGCCCAGTCGCTCCGCGAGCGCGAGTTTGGCGTCGTCGATGTCGACGGCCACGACATTGAGCCCCATTGCCTTGGCATATTGCACGGCCATATGTCCGAGACCGCCGATGCCCGAGATCGCCACCCAATTACCGGGCCTCGTCTCGGTGACCTTCAGCCCCTTGTAGACCGTCACGCCGGCGCACAGGATCGGGGCGATGTCGATGAACCCGATATTGGCCGGCAGGTGACCGACATAATTGGGATCGGCAAGAACATATTCCGCAAAACTGCCATTCACCGAATAGCCGGTATTTTGCTGGGCCTCGCACAGGGTTTCCCATCCGCCGAGGCAATGAACGCAGTGCCCGCAGGCCGTGTAGAGCCAGGGGACGCCGACACGGTCGCCCTCTTTCACATAGGTCACGCCGCTACCTACCGCGACCACATGACCGACACCCTCATGGCCTGGGATGAAGGGCGGATTGGGCTTCACCGGCCAGTCTCCCTCGGCCGCATGAAGGTCGGTATGACAGACGCCGGTCGCCGCGATCTTCACCAGGATCTGGCCCGGGCCCGGCATCGTGACAGGCACTTCTTCGATCACCAGCGGTTGGCCGAATTCGCGTACGACCGCGGCCTTCATTGTCTTGTTCATAGTGGAGTTCCTTGCGGTGACGGCCGCGCGGGTTAGCCGCAGCCGGAGTGAGCCGGGTCAAAAAAGGCCGAGGGACGTCTCGTCGTAGCTGACCAACAGATTCTTGGTCTGCTGATAGTGGTCGAGCATCATCTTGTGGTTTTCGCGCCCGAATCCGGAGGCCTTGTAACCTCCGAATGCCGCGTGCGCCGGGTAGGCATGGTAGCAATTGGTCCACACCCGGCCCGCCTCGATCGCGCGGCCCAGCCGATAGGCATCATTGCCGCTGCGGGTCCACACGCCGGCGCCCAATCCATAGATGGTGTCGTTGGCGATCGAGATCGCCTCTTCGACCGTCTTGAACGGCGTCACCGACAGGACCGGCCCAAAAATCTCCTCCTGGAAAATCCGCATCTTGTTGTTGCCGACAAACACGGTGGGCTCGACGAAGAAGCCGTCGTCGAACTCGCCTCCCGGACGGGCGCGCTGTCCCCCCGTCAGGCACTCGGCGCCTTCCTGCTTGCCGATGTCGATATAGCCCAGGATCTTGTGAAGCTGATCCTCCGATGCCTGCGCGCCCATCTGCGTGAGCGGATCGAGCGGGTCGCCGACCCGGATCGCCCCGACGCGCGCGACCGCTCTTTCGACAAACCGATCGAAGATCGATTCATGGACGAGCGCGCGCGAGGGGCAGGTGCAGACCTCGCCCTTGTTGAACGCGAACAGGGCGAAGCCTTCCAGTGCCTTGTCGAGGAAACTGTCGTCCTCGTTCATGACGTCTGCCAGAAAGATGTTCGGGGACTTTCCGCCCAGCTCCATCGTCTGCGGGATCAGATGCTCGGCGGCATAGCCCATGATCTGCCGGCCGGTCGTCGTTTCGCCGGTGAAGGACACTTTCGCAATCCGCGGATTGGCCGCAATCGCGCGCCCGACCGACGCGCCGGGTCCGGTCACGATATTTACCACCCCAGGCGGCAGGATATCGGCGGTCAGCTCGGCGAACAGCAGCAGCGAAAGAGGTGTCTGCGAGGCCGGCTTGATGACGGTGCAGTTGCCGGCCGCCAGCGCCGGGGCGATCTTCCATGCCGCCATCAGCAGCGGGAAATTCCACGGGATGATCTGCCCGACGACGCCCAGCGGTTCCCTGAAATGGTAGGCGATCGTCTTGTCGTCGATTGTCGAGATCGCCCCTTCTTCTGCGCGGACGCAGCCGGCAAAATAGCGGAAGTGGTCGATGGCCAGCGGCACATCGGCGCCGCGCGTTTCGCGGATCGGCTTGCCGTTGTCCATGGTCTCGGCAAGCGCGAGCAGCTCGAGATTCTCCTCGAGCCGGTCGGCCACGCAATTGAGGATCTTTGCGCGCTCGGCAGGGGCCATGCGCGCCCAGCCCTCCTTCGCCCGGTGAGCAGCGTCCAGCGCTGCCTCCACATCCTCTGGCGAAGACTTGGCGATCTCGGCCAGCTGCCGGCCGTTGATCGGACTATGGTCTGTAAAATATTCCCCGCGAATGGGTTCCACCCATCGGCCGCCAATGAAGTTGCCGTAGCGTGACGGTGCGTGACCCTTCGCCCGGACGGTGTCGATCGCTTGCTGGAACATGAAACGTCTCCGCTACACATGGCCGGGCCCCCAGGTGTGCGGCACCGCGAACCCGATATTCTCCCTCGCAGGAGGGCTGAGTTGGGGTGTGCGAGCTGACGACTTTGCGAAATATTGGGATTGTTACGTAGCTGCTGGGCGACCAATCCGAGGGCGGGATGATGCGCCGCGGATCGGACGCTAGAAGCAGTGTATCGGGGCCGAACGCCGACACCGGCGTCAACGTCAGTAATAATCGGCGAGCGTCAGCCGCCGCACGATACCGGATCCGTCGACGAGCCTAACGTGCGTGCCGGCAGGGAGGAAGCGCCAGCGCCAAAGCTCCCCGCGCGTGTAGCTGGCATTGATTGGCCGACCGTCAATACGGACGATCTGATCGCCGATCGACCAGCCGCTCATCTCGGCCGGACTATGGGCCGCGACGTGGGCGACGGTCAGGGCCGAAGGCGAAACCGCCAAGCCGAAGCCTGAGCGGTCTTTCAGCATCGGAAGCCTGCGCTTTGGCGGCGCCGGGCGCAGCCACAGACTTTCCGCGGTGATATCCATGATCACATCGAATTGCGCGATAAGCGGCAATCCGATGCTGCCCACCGCGCTGTCGGATTGCCAATGATCCAGCCCCGCCACCGGCACCACGACAATGTGGGCTCCGCCGATAGCAACGTCGTCCAGGACAAAGGCGGTCACGATCTGAACCCCATCGAGGCTTCCCAACGCCGCGGTCGACCGGGCTTTGCCGGCGAGGAGATTCTGCGCGGCCACCAAGGCGGTGGACAGCATGAGCGCATTTGCACTCCCGAGATCGAAGATGAGCTGCACGGGGCTTCCGCCCCCGATAGACGCGGCGACCAGGAGCTCGCGACGTGTCCCATGCGTCAGAGGGAGGCGACGCCAGCCGCTCCCACCAGCAAAACTCCCCGTCTGCGCGAAGCCGATCCGATCCTGCGTGAAGTCGAGGGCGACACAGCGTCCGGCGAGGATGTCCTCACCCAGGACCAGATCGATCGGGCGGCCGAATGCCGACGATATTGCCGCAAGGTCGCTCACGATGGCGAACGGCAAGCGCCTACGATCGTCGGCGACGGTGAGGGCAACGTCGCTGATCTCGGTGACTTCGACGCGGCCGCCGGTGCCGCGAATGATACGTTTCCCGGATGGGGCGATGCCCAGCCTCTTCACCAGGCGCGTATTGATGATCGAAGCGGCGCTTCCGCTGTCCAGAATGGCGCGGACGGGACTACCGGCCACGTCTGCGGAGATCATCAGCGTATCGCCCATCGCTATCTCCGCAGGCGTCCACGCAAAGGAACCCCACCCTTCGCCTGTGTGGGTGAGAGCCGCCAGAGGGCCGGCAACGGACGAGGCGCCCACAAGCGACGCAGCCGACAGACCGCGGGCGAGAAGCGTTCGACGATCCATCGCGTCGTAATCGTCTCCGTCGTTTTCCAATCAGCCCTGCCTGCTTCTGGGAGACAGCCCGTACGACGATCAAAGCCGCACCGGGGGTCTCATCGCCCGGTATGATAGTTCGCATGCCGCGCCCGACGGCGGGCATCCGTAACAAAACGTATATTCCCCGAGCGGCACGAACGGCACTTCTGCCGACATCTTCAAACGGATCGAAATCTTGCGGTCCCCTTTCCAATTCTTCGAGGAGCCAAGTCATGCAGAATGTTTTCCGTCGCAAAGCTGGCCTGATCGTCCCCGCCATCGCTGCACTTGTCGCGCTCTCGGCGACACAGGCCTGGGCGGACGAGGCCCCGCCCGTACCGGCGAAACTCGTCAAGCACCAAAACCACCAGGCGCATCAGGCCCATCAGGGAGGGATGAAGCATGGCGCGAGGCAGATGCATGACGAGATGATGCATGACCATCAGATGGGGATGAACGCGTCGGGCGGCATGCAGATGGGATGTGGCGGTACGGCCGGGTGCAAGGACAAAATGCCGATGGCGCCCAAGGCAAAGCCGGACCAGGCACCGCCCGCCGCCAACATGCCCTCCGCGCCCATGGGCGACGACATGTAGGAAACGCGGAAGCGAAGGGCCGACAGCGTTGGCGAGACAGATGCGAGGGTCCGCCGGATACGGATGCCCCATTGGATCCTGACCCTGTGTGCCTTTCGCTTCTTCGGCCAGGTTTCATACGCCTGGCCCCGCCTACCGGGTCCGCCGTGCTACGAACATACATCCGCGTGGCAATCGGCACCGCGGCGTCACTTTAGGGCTGCTTCCGAAAGATCGAATTGATGCGGACTCCACTTCCCCCTTTCGCCGAGACGACCACCGGTCGCAGAGGCTTCGTGCAAGGTCTCTTGCTCGCGACAGCTCTTGCCACGCTGGGTTGGCCCGCCCATGCGTTCGCGGTGCCGGCGGTGACGACGCCGACCGTACTGAGCGGCACTGAACTCGATCTCGAAATCGGCCGGGTCACGGTCAATTATTCCGGAAAAGCCAGTGTCGCCACCGCCGTCAACGGGAGCGTGCCGGGGCCGCTGATCAGGCTGCGCGAAGGCGACGCTGTAACGATCAGGGTCAAGAACAACCTGGACGAAATGACCAGCATCCATTGGCACGGCCTGATTCTGCCGACGGAGATGGATGGCGTGCCAGGGATCAGCTTTGGTGGAATCGCGCCGGGCGAAACCTTTACCTACCGCTTTGTCGTGAAGCAGAGCGGCACCTTCTGGTACCATGCTCATACATTGGCGGAGCAGACGGGCCTTTATGGCCCGATGATCATCGAATCGAAGAGCGAGACGCCCCTCGCCGCCGACCGCGACTATACGGTCATGCTCAGCGACTGGACGGACGAGGCTCCGCTTCAGGTCTATCTGAACCTGAAGAAGATGAGCAGCTATTATAATTTCGCGCAGCCGACCGCCGGCGATTTTGCGCGCGATGCCGGCAAGCTCGGGCTGGGCGGTGCTTTGTCGAAGCGCGCGATGTGGAACAAGGCGCGCATGAATCCGACCGATCTGAGCGACGTGTCCGCCGCCACCTACACCTATCTCCTGAACGGCGCGCCCTCCGCCAGGCACTGGACGGGCATCGCGAGCAAGGGCGAAAGGGTTCGCCTGCGCTTTATCGGCGCCGGAACCGCCACCTATTTCGACGTTCGGATTCCCGGCCTGATGCTCACGGTCGTCGCCGCCGACGGACAACCCGTCGAGCCGGTCGACGTGGATGAATTCCGGATCGGACCCGGTGAAACCTACGACGTCATCGCGACCATCGCGGACGACAAGGCCTATGCGATCTTCGCCCAGTCCATGGATCGCACCGGCTTTGTCCACGGCGTGCTCGCGCCGCGTGACGGCATGAGCGCGGACATTCCCCCGGTCGATCCGCGCTCCTGGCTCGATCCGATCGACATGATGGGTGGGATGGCCGGGATGGCGGGGATGGGACCGGCCGGTCACGACCATGGCATGGTCGAGACGACACCCAAAGCCCGCCATGCGCGTACCGAATATGGTGCCAATACCGACATGCGCGTCGACTTTCCGCGTACCAATCTCGATGATCCCGGCGTCGGGCTGCGGCGCAATGGGCGCCGGACCCTGACCTATGCGGATCTGAAGACAGCAGGGCCGGCGGCAGACCCCCGCGAACCGCAGCGCGAGATCGAACTCCATCTGACCGGCAACATGGAACGCTTCGTGTGGGCATTCGACGGCGTGAAGCTCAACGATTCGAAGCCCCTGCATTTCACCCCGAACGAACGGCTCAGGATCATCCTCGTCAACGATACGATGATGACCCACCCGATGCACCTGCACGGGATGTGGAGCGATCTTGAATCGCCCGACGGACAGTTCCAGGTCCGCAAGCACACCATTTCGGTGCAACCGGCCCAGCGCGTGGCCTTTCGCGTGACGGCCGACGCGATGGGCCGGTGGGCCTTTCACTGCCACCTTCTCTACCACATGGCGGCGGGCATGTTCCGCGAGGTGGTCGTGGCATGACAAGCTCGCGCTCAACTTGGTTGCTGGCTCTCACCGGGCTCGCGATGACCACCATCACCGAACCCGCGCTCAGCCAGCAGGTGAAACCCGCGGGCAACGCCGAGGCCGCCAGCTCCAATGATCAGGCCATGCCGCCGGATATGCAGATGGGCGACCAGCAAAAAGATGGCAGCAGCGCGCCCCCGATGAACATGCCCGGCATGGACATGAGTGGCGGAAAGCCCGGCGCCGATGCGCGCGACCCGGACGCTTATTCCGACGGCTACAGGAATTCGACGCTGCCCGGCTATGAGATGGCCGACAAAATTTCGGTGGCCAAGGTGCTCGTGGATGAGCTCGAGTTCCTCACGAACAAGCAAGGCCAAGGCATCAGCTGGTCGGGTCAGATTACCAATGGCCCGGACAACGACAAACTCTTGCTGCGGAGCCAGGGCCTGAAACAATCCGGTGAGCGGCTTGATCCGGAATCCTCGGTCGAGGCGTTCTGGTGGCACGGACAGCGCCCGTTTTGGGGAACGATCCTTGGCGTGCGTCAGGACATCGGCCCGGGAGCCCATCGCTGGATCGCCGGGGGGATCGAGGGCCTGGCCCCCTATTGGTTCGATGTCCAGCTGACCGGCTACGTTGGAGACGATGGCCGTCTCGCGGCACGTCTGAAGGCATCCTATGACGTGCTGCTCACCAACCGCCTCATCCTCGTACCGCAGCTGGAATCGAACGCCTACAGCAAGGCGGCTCCCGAGCGCGGGCTCGGCGGAGGCCTGAGCAACCTCGAGCTCGGCTTGCGGATGCGCTACGAGATTCACCGAAAAGTCGCTCCCTATGTCGGCTTTGTATGGGAGCGCTCCTTTGGTGAGACGGCGGATTTTCGTCGCCTTGCTGGCGAAAATCCCACCGAACACCGGTTTGTGGCTGGCTTACGGATCTGGTGGTGAGACGCGCGCTGAACCGCAGCGGCTAAACTTTTTGGAAAGGACCAAATCATGCTTGATCGTCGCGCCGTCATCGGTTCGGGACTCACCTTCGCGGCGCTTACCGGGGCTGTCGCCGCGGCAGGCCCGGCCATCGCGGCGCCAAGGAAGCGTGGTGACGGCATGATGACGCTCGACGAGTGCGTCGACAGCTGTATCGCATCGCACCGCATGTGCCTGGAAACCGCGCGATACTGCACCGAGCAAGGCGCACCGGCTCATATCGAGGCGACGCACATCGCTTTGCTTCTGGACTGCGCGGAGCTCTGCCAGACAACCGCCAATTCCATGCTGCGCCGATCGCCGCAGCATGCCCTGTTGTGCGACGCCTGTGCCCGGATGTGCGAAGCCTGCGCGCGCGATTGCGCGAAGATCTCCGGCGACGCCCGCATGCAGGCCTGCGCCCAGACCTGCAGGGATTGCGCGGCGAGCTGCAAGGAAATGGCCAGTATGGGAATGTGATCTGGCCGGTCACCGCTTGCCTCCGGATCCGCACCCGACGTTCATTCCGCAAGCCACGCGACCGGCCAATCAGCCGCGGGCACGATCGTGCCAGATTTCCGCTGCGGACCGCATGTTTGCCGGCCCCAGGCCACCCGTCTGAGCCAGCAACAACTTCCCGGCGCTTTGCGTTCTGGCGCAACAGCATCTGGCATATCCGTCCCGCACTCATAGGGCGCCGCATCCGAGCCGGCATAAGCACGAGAAGCATTCGTATATTTCCGTAGAGACCCGGCGCGACCCAATTGCGACTTTCAATGCATGGAGGCGGTCATGAACGAGTGCGATATTCCTTACTTGCTACGGCGCGTGCGCGCCCACCGGTCACAGGCAGCGGCGGCGAATTGCCCCGAGGCGCGCTTGATCCACCGACGCTTCGTCGAGAATTATCAGCATTTGCTGGTGGGAATACGGCGGGACCAACTTCGTGAGCGAGGCGACCGGGGAAGCCAGCCTTGTGCTGAACGCGCCTGCCTTTGCGAAGGGCAAGACCCGGAAATGGCCCAGAGCCGTCGCGCAACATCCGCAGCCGCCGCAGCGGGTGAACGTGGAGAAAATGAGGCGGTCCCAGCCATTCGGTACAAGCCGGCCAGCGTACTGGTCCATCACGACCTGACCGCCCTTGGCCGACAGAGCGTTCCTGAAGCCCCTCAGCTTTTCAACGCGAACGTAACTGTCGCGACGGCCAGTGCTGCGACGGCGGCACACCAACGCATCAACCCTGCCGACCGCCAGGCTCAAGCGATGGCGATGGACGCCACAGCCTGAATGGCGCCATTGAGGTTGCCGCTGGATATGCTCTGATGGACTGGACCAACGCCACGCCGCTCGCTGCCTTGACGGGCGGAATATTGATCGGATTGGCGTGCGCGATCATGTTGCTCGGCCTCGGCCGGATAGCGGGCGTGAGCGGCCTCGCCGCGCGTGCCTTCGCCCTCTCACAGACTGGCCCGCCCTGGAGCATCGCTGCGGCTTTCATTGTCGGCCTGCCGTTCGGAGCGGGGATCGTGAACCTGATCTCAGGTCCGGTAATTGCCCGTTTTCCATCCTCGCCGGCGGTGGTCCTGATCGGCGGGCTGCTGGTCGGCTTCGGTACCCGGATGGGCAGCGGCTGTACCAGCGGCCACGGCGTGTGTGGCCTCTCCCGCCTGTCAGCGCGATCGATCGTAGCAACTTTGAGCTTCGTGAGCTTTGGCTTCGCGACCGTCGCGGTGATGCGCGTGCTAGGCGTTTCGTGGTGAGGGTCCGCATCCCTATCGCACTCATTGCCGGGCTCCTGTTTGGCGCAGGACTCGCCTGTTCCGGCATGTCAGATCCGACCCGCGTGCGTGCCTTCCTCGATCTGTTCGGAGGCCGCTGGGACCCTACGCTTGCTTTCGTGATGGGAGGCGCCATCGCCCCGATGGCCTTGGCCTGGGTGATCCGGCGGCGGATGGAGACGCCACTTGCCGACAGCCGCTTCTCGCTGCCGGATGCCCGCGAGATCACCGCGCGCCTGATCGGCGGTAGTGCAATCTTCGGGATCGGCTGGGGAATTGCCGGCCTCTGCCCCGGTCCGGCGATTGCGGACCTTGCCATCCGCCCGACGCTTGCCGCGCCCTTCGTGATCGCGATGCTGGCAGGGTTCGCGGTGCACCGCTTCATCGATCGCCCGAAGATCTGAATCGGAGCCGGCCCTTTGATGTACTTTGACGACGGAGCGAACGAGAGGCGCCTCAATCTTTCAACCGTAACGTCATCGCCGTGACCGCCAACGCGGCGGCAGCGGCAAGCCACAGCATCAAATGCTCCGACGCGCTTGCCCATCCAGTGACGATCGACGCCGCAGCCTGACTGGCGCTCACCGCCGCGTACTGGAGCGCAAGGCCCGAACCCTGCGTGCCCGGAGACGCTTTCGACGTCAGATAATTGGTGAGCAGCTTCAGCGTCGCGGTGCTCCAGCCGGCGAGCAGAAATACAGGCACGAGCACCCACAAGGTCCGGGCGAAGACGGCAATGATCAATGCGGCGGCCAGCCCGGCGAGCATTGGCCGCAACAGCCAGGCCGCGCCGACCGTGACTCTGCGCCCTGTGAACGGGACGAGCTGCGCCACCAGCATCGCTCCGCCGCACAGAGCGAACAGCATCGAGACGTTCTCGCGGGACAGATCCCGCGCGCCCGATCCAAGCGACAACGTCAGATGCAGAACGGTGAGGCACCCGGACGCAATGGCCGAGATCAGGAGCAGCGGGACAAGCGCCTCACGCGCTTTCGGGCGTGGAACGCTGCCGACCGGACCAGTGGCACTTTCCCGTGAAACCAGAAGAAGACCGGGCATGGCGATCGCGCTCAATGCAGCTGGCGCCAGGAATGGCGACGTTGCTCCGAGCGCCACCGAAATTTCTCCAAGGAGCGGGCCGGTCAGGTCGCCCGCGAAGACCAGGGCGTTCAGCCAGGTGAACTGACGCGCTCGCCGAACCAGATCTGGTGAACGATCGGCGACCATCGCAAATGCCGTCGGCACGACGGCCGCCGCAAACACGCCATTGAGCAACCGCAAAACATAGAGTCGCTCGAATCCGACCGCGGAATACAACGCCATTGTCAGGCTGAAACCCAACAGCCCCACGACCAGGATCGGCCACCGTTTCCACCGGTCGGAAATCCAGCCCCATAACGGCGCCGAGAGACACCCTGCGATCTGGGAAACCGTGACCAGGGCGACGACAAGGCGCCCTCTCGCGAGGGCACTCGCGTCCGGAGACATTTGACCCACCATTTCTGGCAGGAATGGCAGGACGACGCTATTACCCAGGGCAACCGCCGTGGCCGCGAAGAGAAGAACGACGAAGCCAAGTTCGCCCCGATCGCGCGCCGCTTCGATGACCGTGGCGGGCAAGCTCGCCTCCATATGCTACGACCCGGCCATGAATACCCGGATCGCGCTGGCCCCGCCCTTGCAGTCACCAGGGCCGGGCGCGCCCGCGAAGAAGATCGCACGCGGAATCGCGCGCATATCCACCATCAGAAGGCGGCGGAGAAAATGCCTTGTGGGACGAGCGCCGGTCCCGGGAAGGTGCGAGGATGTCGCAGAGGTTCCGATCACGGCGCGATATTCCATTTCCCTAGCAGTGATCGCTGCCAACTTTCCGCCCGGCGGAGATTACTTCGCCGATGGTCTGTACCAGCACACCATCGCGCAGAGGTTTCTCGAGCACAGCGGCAAAGCCCGCTTCCTGCGCGCTTTCGGCGAGCTTATCCGCGTAATGCGCCGTGATCAGGATCGCCGGCCCACACCAGCCCGCCGACCGAAGCTTCCTCAGGATCGAAATGCCGTCGATGTCCGGCATAAGATAATCGACCACGAGGCAATCGCCCGATTGCGTTTGCGGATCGAGCAGCAAGGCAGTGCCACTCGCATAGGACAGGACGCCAAAGCCGCGGGACCGCAACAAGAGATGAAGGGACCTGCGTACCGAGACATCGTCGTCAGACAACAGGATCAGGGCCGCTTTCTCGCTCGTTTGGTGATCGATAACGCCCATGACCGACGATGCTGCCTCTTCGCTGATCCACCCTCGGATCCTGGGCATGCATCGCAAATGAACAGGAGGCCGTCGCTACGTAGTGATCCCAAGCTCACGATTCCGGCGCATCGCCCAATCCGGCCGAAAACGCGATCCTCAGCGCGTCCGACAGGCTATGCACTTCGAGCTTGGTCATGAGGTTCGCCCGATGAACTTCCACCGTTCGAGTCGATATGTCGAGATCATAGGCGATCGTCTTGTTGGGAAAGCCGTTGGCGAGGCCGATGAGAACCTCTCGTTCGCGAGGCGTGAGCACGGCGACCCGCACCCTCGCCTCCGCCTCTCGAAGCGACCGCGCGTCGGAATTATCGAGTCTCGAGAATGCCACGCCGATCGAGGCCAGGAGCGCGGTCTTCTCGAACGGCTTCTCCAGGAAATCGACCGCCCCTGCCTTCATGACGCGAACCGCGATCCCGACATCGCCATGCCCGGTCAAAACGATCACCGGCATGGTGACACCACGCTCTGCAAGCACCTCCTGGACCTCGAGCCCGTCCATGCCGGGCATGCGAACGTCGAGCAGAATGCATCCCGGCTCAGCGGTCTTGACGGCTTTCAGAAACGCAATGCCGGAGGCATAGGTCTGGACGGCGAATCCCGATGTCTTCAGCATGAAGCCGGCCGACTTGCGGATGGATTCTTCGTCATCGACCAAATGGACAATACGTTTAGGCGTCATGCTCATCCTCCGGGCGGGCCTGCATCAAGGTGAAATGAAAAGCAGCGCCTCCGTTCGGCGCGCCGTCGGTCCAGATCCGGCCGCCATGGGCTTCGATGATCGTTCGACAGATCGAAAGGCCAAGGCCCATGCCGTCGGTCTTGCTGCTCACAAAGGCTTCGAAAAGTTGGGGCGCGACCTGCTCGGATATGCCTGGGCCCGTGTCCGCCACGGACACCTGAACCATTGCCTTCGGCCGCCGCCGCGTCGTGATCGTGAGGTCGCGAATGGCGACCTGCGCCATCGCCTCGACCGCATTGCGGATCAGATTCACGAGGACCTGCTGAACCTGTATGCGATCGGCGAGCACCGGCGAGGCCGCCGGATCAAAATCGAAAAAACTGCGAACGCCTCGTTCACGGGCGCCGACAAGGCCGAGAGCAGCGGCTTCCTCAATCAGCCGCGGCAAATCCTCGATCCGCTTCTCGGTCTCCCCTCGCGCCACGAAATCACGAAGTCTTCGGACGATATGCCCCGCGCGGTGGGACTCCTTAGCTGCCTCGTCGAGCGCGTCGCGCACGATCGCGACGGTCTCGGCATCGGGATCGACAAGCAGGTCGCGCGTCGTTTCCAGATAATTGGCGATCGCGGTAAGCGGCTGGTTCAACTCATGGGCCAGCGTCGACGCCATCGTGCCCATCGCGCTGAGGCGCGAGACGTGAATCAATTCGGCTTGCAGCTCCTTGAGCTGCAGTTCGTTGCGGTCGCTTTCTGTCAGGTCGTGAATGAAGCCCGTGAAGACCCGGTGGCCACGGTGACCGGCCTCTCCGATCGAGAGTTCCATCGGAAAGGTGGTACCGTCCCGCCGTTGGCCAACGACGATCCTGCCAATACCGATGATCCGCCGTTCGCTCGTCGACAGATATCGGCCGATATAGGAATCATGCCGTTCACGGTCCGGGGACGGCATGAGGCTGCTCACATTGGCGCCGAGCACCTCTGCTTCCGAATATCCGAACAAGCGCTCGGCCGCGGCGCTGAAGGACGTTATCAGCCCGCGCTCATCGATGATGACCATGGCATCGGGAACTGTATCCAGGATCGACTGGAGGTGCTGCTCGCGGGCAACGATCGCTTCCTTGGTCGCGGCTTCATCGGTCGTGTCGCGCAGGATCTTGCCATAGCCGCTCAGCTGGCCGGCCTCATCGTGGAGCGCCGTCGTCGTCAGATGGGCGAGGAACTCCGACCCGTTTTTCCGGACGCGCCACGACTCCTGCTCGACCCTGCCAAGCTGCTCGACCTGCGCGAGGTGCCTGTCCGCAACGCCCGCCGCGACATCTTCCGCGCAATACAGGAACGAATGGTGTTTTCCGATCGCGTCTGAGCTGGCCCATCCCGTAATGTCTTCACAGCCCTTGTTCCAGACTGTTACGAGGCCCCCAAGGTCAAGCGCATAAACGGCGTAATTTGGTGCGCTCTCCACAACCTGGAGGATCGTGCCCGAAGCAGCATCATGCCGATTTGCCTTGTCGCCCTCAATCATGCCCCCGTCCATCTCCTCGTCATCCACAGTCAAACAAGGTTGGAATGGATTTGCGGACAGGCGCCGACAGCCGTCGGAGGCAGGGTTTCTGCCATCGTTCCCACCATGCACCCGGCGAGCGAAAATCGGCGTTGGCTTTCGAAACGAGACATCAAGCGTGGCTCCCCATAACCCTATACGCAGGAGCAGCGGTTACCCCTCACGCTCCGTTTCCAGTCCTTCGATGGACCGGACATCGTCCGGATGGCCGTTGTGGACCTTGGACCATAGTCCAGGGTCAAGCGGTATCGACAAGCCGGGCGCGTTCATGATGACACGCGGATAGCGTTGAATGCGGGTGGGAGGGCCGGTCGCTGTCGATCGAGGGGCAAGAAAACGTGGCGTTGGCTGCCGCGATGAGCTGCACCCGCTGTTCGCTGGTCTTCTGCGAGTTTCCGGACGGGATCAGGCGACCGTGAATTGCCCCATCATGCCTTCATCCTCATGTTCCAGGATATGGCAGTGATACATAAAAGGTGCTTTCGTCGCCGGCTGGTCGAACCGGACCAACAATTCTACCGCCTCCTTCACGACGATCGTATCGCGAGGCCCCTGATCGAGAAGGTCCGGGTCGTCGCCATCGCGGCGTAGCACATCGAAATGCACGCCATGGATATGGAAGGGGTGTGGCATCTTCCGCCCGGAGACTTTCCATATCTCGACGTCCCCGAGGCGGACTTCCTCATCGATGCGGCCAATGTCGAACGACCTGTCGTTGATCGTGAGGGCGTCGCCATCGCTGCCCATCATCCCCTCCCCTTCCGTCGACATATTGAGCACGAAGCGCCGGCGCGTTACGGCCGCATCGGGATCTGGCACGGTGCGTGCTGCCAGGAGCGTTGGGACAGGGGCTGCGGCCCGCCCGCTCAAGCCTGGGCGCGGCGAGAAGGCCAGCACCGTCTCCGTCGTTGAAGCGTCGTCTTCATCGTCGTGATGGCCGCCCATCATGCCCATGCCTCCCATCATTCCCATCATCGACGCGTTCGCATCTTGGCCGGTGACCAGGGAGACCGGCTGGCCGTCGGCGAAGCTGACCAGTATCTCTGCACGCTGACCCGGCGCCAGGGTGATGGCCTGCAGTTCAACGGACCTCGCCAGGAGACCGCCCTCGGTGCCGATCCAATGAAACGTCCGATCATCGCTGAACGAAAGCTCATAGATGCGGGCGTTCGAACCGTTCACGAGCCGCAGCCGCACCAGACCGTTCGGAACGTCGGCGCGAGGCGTGGGTGCGCCGTTGACCAGGATGGTGTTGCCGCGGCGGCCCTGCGACGCAATCATCATGCCGGTCGGCATGACCAGACGGCCGTCCTCGAATTGCCGATCCTGGATCAGTACCGGGAGATCATCCACGCCATAGTCCGATGGCAGGCCAAGCCCCTGCTCTTCCTCGTCCGTCACGACCAGCATGCCCGCCAGCCCGGAATAGACTTGCTCGCCCGTCAAACCATGCGCGTGCGAATGATAGAAGAGGGTCGCCGCCGGCTGGCGGATCGGTAGCGTAGGACGCCAGGTCGCACCGGGTGCGATCAGCTGGTGCGGGCTGCCATCCAGTTCTCCCGGCACCAGCAGCCCGTGCCAGTGAACCGTCGTATCGGCCGACAGGCTATTGCGGACGGCCATCGTCACATCGTCGCCGCGGTGAACCCGCAGCGTCGGGCCGAGATAGCTGCCATTATATCCGAGCGTGGCGCTTCGCCGGCCCGGGAAGAACGCGGTCTCGCCCTTCTGTGCCTGCAGGCTGATCAGCTGGCCCTGTTGGCGCGCATCGATCAGGCGCGGGATCGGAAGCGTCCCGGCACGCTCGGGCGACCCGAATTTTCGCGTACACGCCGCCGCCAGGAGCAGACCCCCGCTCGCCAGCAACGTCCGCCGATTAAGTAACGTCATAACTGCCTCATGGTTGGCGCGTCGCGCCTGTTTTGCGTGTTTTGCGAAATGCGCATTCAGCGGGCGCCAGCTGATCGATGATGGGACAGGCTGGCCGGTCATCACCCCGGCATTGACCCGCGAGATCGAGCAGCGCCGCGCGCATCGCTTCGAGCTTGCGCGCCTTGTCCCCCAGCTGTTCGGCCCGTGTGAGCGCGAGCGACTTGACCTCGGCGCTGGAGCGCTCGCGATCGCTCCAAAGGGAGAGCAGATCCCCGATCTCCTCGATCGGAAAGCCGAGATCGCGGGCGTTCGCGATGAAGCGGAGGCGGTGGACGTCGGCATCCGAATAGTCGCGATACCCGCTATCGCCCCGACAGGCCGCCGGCACGAGGCCGATCTTCTCGTAATGCCGGATCATGCGCTGCGACACACCACTCGTTTTGGAGGCGAAGCCGATGTTCACAGGCTAATCCGATTGAGCCGCAACGCGTTGGTCACGACGCTGACGGAGGAGAGCGCCATCGCCGCCGCCGCGATCATCGGCGACAACAGAATGCCGAACATCGGATATAGCAGTCCGGCCGCAACCGGAATGCCGGCCGCGTTGTAGATGAACGCGAAGACGAGATTCTGGCGGATATTGGACATCGTCGCCTGGGAAAGCTTGCGCGCGCGCACAATTCCCATGAGATCGCCCTTCAGTAGGGTAACGCCGGCGCTCTCGATCGCGACATCCGTGCCCGAACCCATCGCGATGCCGACCTCGGCAGCGGCCAGCGCCGGGGCATCGTTGACGCCGTCGCCCGCCATCGCGACAATCCGGCCCTCGCGCTTGAGGCGTTCGACGATCGCGCTTTTCTGGTCAGGCAGCACCTCGGCCTCGATCTCGTCGATACCGAGCTGGTGCCCGACGGCCTCAGCCGTCGTGCGATTGTCACCGGTCAGCATGACCACGCGGATGCCTTCGGCACGCAGCGCGACAAGCGCCTCTCGGGTCGTGTTCTTGATCGGGTCGGCGATGGCCAAGACGCCGGCGATCTGTCCGTCGACACCCGCGAAGATCGCAGTGGCGCCGTCGCGTCTCAACTCGTCAGCCAGGGCTGCAAGGGGCGCCATGTCGATGTCGTGCTCAGCGAGGAACACGGAATTGCCGAGCACGATCCGCTTTCCATCGATCGTTCCCAAGGCGCCCTTGCCGGTCGGCGCGTCGAAGTCGGCCACGTCAGGGATCACGATCTTCCGATCGCCCGCCGCTTCGACGATCGCGCGGGCGAGCGGGTGCTCCGACGAGCGTTCGACCCCGGCAGCGAGACGAAGAATCTCGTCCTCTTCAAAGCCTTCGGCGGCGACAATCTTCGTGACCGACGGCCGGCCTGCGGTGAGCGTTCCGGTCTTGTCGACCACAAGCGTGTCGACTTTTTCGAGGCGCTCCAGTGCTTCGGCATTCTTGATGAGCACGCCCAGCCCAGCACCCCGCCCGACCCCGACCATGATCGACATCGGTGTGGCGAGGCCAAGTGCGCAGGGACAAGCGATGATCAGGACCGCGACGGCAGCGACCAGACCATTCGCCAGGCGCGGCGCCGGACCCCAGATGCCCCACGCGGCGAAGGCAATGACCGCGACCGCGAGAACCACCGGAACGAACCAGCCCGCCACACGATCCGCCATGCGCTGGATCGGCGCGCGCGAACGCTGGGCGTCGGCAACCATCTGGACGATGCGTGCGAGCATGGTGTCGCGCCCGACCTTGTCGGCGCGAATCACCAGGGCGCCGGTCTGGTTGATCGTGCCGCCGATGACCTTGTCACCGGCCGCCTTGGTTGTCGGCATCGATTCTCCAGTCACCATCGATTCGTCGAGCGACGAACGGCCATCCTCGACGATGCCGTCGATGGGCACCTTTTCGCCGGGTCGGACACGCAGGCGATCGCCGACGATGATCTGGTCGAGCGAGACTTCTTCCTCCTCCTCGCCGTCGGCGCCAATCTTGCGGGCGGTCTTGGGTGCCAGGTTGAGCAGCGCCTTGATCGCGCCCGAAGTCTGCTCGCGGGCCCGCAGTTCGAGGACCTGGCCGAGTAGAACGAGCACGGTAATGACGGCCGCTGCCTCGAAATAAATCGCGACGGTTCCATCGGCCGACCGGAAAGCCGGGGGGAAGATGCCGGGGGCAAGTGCCGCAACCACACTGTAGGCCCAGGCCACCCCGGTCCCCATCGCAATCAGGGTGAACATGTTGAGGTTGCGGGTCACGAGCGAGGCCCAGCCGCGCTCGAAGAAGGGCCATCCTGCCCAAAGTACGACAGGCGTCGCAAGGACGAGCTGGATCCATACCGAGACCCGCATCGGCACCAGATGGTGGAGCGCGGGAAACACATGGCCGCCCATCTCGAGAACGAATACAGGCAAGGACAGGGCGAGCGCGATCCAAAAGCGACGCGTCATGTCGGCGAGTTCGGGACTTGGACCCGTGGCTGCGGTCACTGTCGCCGGCTCAAGCGCCATGCCGCAAATGGGACACGCGCCGGGATGATCCTGGCGAATTTCCGGATGCATCGGACAGGTCCAGATCGCGCCCGGCAGGTCATCAGGCACAGTGGCCGCCGCCGGCGCAAGATACTGGTCCGGGGCGGCGACAAACTTGCCGCGGCAGCCTGCACTGCAAAAATGGTAGGTCACGTTGTCATGGGTCGCATGAAAGTCCGTGCTTTCCGGATCGACCTTCATGCCACACACGGGGTCAATCGCCTGCGTCGCGTTTGCCGAGGCCTGTTCGTGGTGATGGTGATGTTCGGTCGCATGCTCTGCGTTCTTCATGAGTGTTCCTCCTGGCATGCCGAGCGATGTAGGGTTTGACACTGTGTTAAGGTCAAGGTTGTTTGACTGCTTTCCGTTTTATTACGTACGAGTTGCAGTGCCCACGGCTGCATCGCACTCCGGAAGATCGGCGCCGGAATCTCCAAGATGAAACGTCTTTATGTTCGCCCTCGCGTAAGGGGCAGTCGAGATGCCGGATGGCGCTGACGAACCCGGCACTCGGCTGGCGCCAGATCGCCCAAATCGAGTCCAGGATCACCGCCAGCAACGGAATGAGCGCATATTACAGCGCCCGCATATGCGTTCTCCCGTGAGCCCTAGATCCGACGACAGGCTTGGGCAGGATGCCCTTGACGGTTGATCGTCATCTGCCCGCCGATCGCATCGGCCGTAATCCGATCGCCGATATACTGAAGCCCTTGCCCCGGGGCACTGAGCCGCGCCGGCTTTCCGCCGGCCGTGCGGCGCATCTCGATGGTCAGGCCATCGGCAAGGAAGTCGACCGTGATTTTCGCGCCATCATCACATTCATAGACGTGACGCCCGATGATCTGCGGGTTCGTGCCCGCAAAATGATCTTCGTCGTGCGGATTGGACGAGGGTGCCTGACTGGAGCAGCCTGCCGCGCTCATTGCAATAAGGGCTGTGGCCAGGAGAGAAGCCCCTGAAGATCGCAAGCGTCGTGGCCCCCGCCTCGCTGCCGGCCCAACTTCCGAGGGCACGACGAACATCTAATGGGCCTTGCGCTTGGCGACGCGGCGATCGCCGCGCGAAAGCGGTCGCGCGGCCGGGGAGCCGGGTCTGAGGTAGCGCTCGAGAGCCCGGTCCGATTCCTTCATGCTGTCCAGGATGCGGCCTTTCATCTTGCGCGCAGCCAGAATCGAAACGAGGCCCCAGCAGTGCGTGGTGTGACGGATCTCGGTCCCAGAGGAAATCGCGTCGATCTGATAGGCTTCCTCGAGCATCAGCAGGCCCCGCATCCCGGTCTTCCAGCCGATTTCCGCGGGTTTGCGGAAGCGCGTGATCGTCGCAGGCGCCGTCAGGGGCTTACGCAGGAAGGTGGTGTTGAACGTGTACCCGATCGCGCTTCCTGCCGAGGCAACACCCGACAGCCGGATGAACGGGTGCCACCGCACAAAGCCGGCAAGGTCGGACACCGCCGTCCACACACGCAGCGGTGATGTCGACAGGCACGTCACATGCTCAACCTCAAACATGATCGCGATCCTTGAAGGCAAGCAGCCGCAACGCATTGAACACGACGACCAGCGTCGATCCTTCATGCGCAAGGACCGCCGGACCGATGCCGAGGCCTAGGATCGTTGCCGGCAGCAACACAGCGACGACACCAAGGCTCATATAAAGATTCTGGCGAATAATCCGGCTCGTCTGCCGGCTGAGCCCAACCGCGAACGGCAAATGTGCGAGATCATCGGCCATCAGAGCAACGTCTGCCGTTTCGAGCGCGACATCCGATCCTGCCGCTCCCATAGCAATACCCACGGTCGCATTGGCCATCGCCGGCGCATCGTTGACACCGTCACCGACCATCGCAACCTTGTCCTGCGCCTTCAGCTTCTTGATGGCCTCGACCTTGTCCTCGGGCATGAGATCGCCCCAGGCCTCATCCAGGCCCACCTGCTTGGCGATCGCGTCGGCGACACGCTGGTTGTCGCCCGAGATCATGATCATGCGGGTAATACCGAGCTCGCGCAGCCGGGCGAGTGTCGCGACGGCCGCGGCGCGGGGCGTGTCCATCAGCCCGATCACACCAAGATAGCGCTCGCCCCTGCGGACGATCATCGTTGTCCGGCCCGTCTCCTCAAGTTTCACACCGGCGTCGCGCAGCCCTTCCGGCAACGGAGCACCGTCCACCACTCCAAATAATTTGGGACTGCCGATATGGACCGCCTCCCCTTCGACCATCGCCTGGACACCCCGACCCGTGATGCTGCGCAAGTCGGTAGCGGCCGGGATCGCCACCTCGCCGAGCCGCGCACGACCGCCAGAAGCAACGGCGGCGGCGAGCGGATGATCGCTCAGGCTCTCAACGGCGATGGCAATGCGCAGCAGTTCCGCTTCGGTGGCGCCGTCGGCGGGAATAACATCGGTAATCTGGGGCCGGCCTTCGGTCAGCGTTCCCGTCTTGTCGAAAGCGATGGCCCGCAGGGTTCCAAGATTCTCGAGCGGCCCTCCCCCCTTGACCAGAACGCCGCCGCGCGCGGCCCGCGCAATTCCCGACAGCACGGCGCTGGGCGTCGCGATCGCGAGTGCGCAGGGACTGGCAGCCACCAGCACCGCCATGGCGCGATAGAAGCTGTCACGGAAGGGTTCGTCGATCACGACCCAGGCGAACAGCAGCAGCACGACGAGCACCAGAACGGCGGGCACGAAGATCCGCTCGAAGCGGTCGGTGAAGCGCTGGGTCGGCGACTTCTGCGCCTCAGCTTCGCCGACCATCTGCACAACCTTGGCAAGCGTCGTGTCCTTGGACAGGCGGGAGACCTGCACCTCGATCGCGCCTGCGCCGTTGATCGTGCCAGCAAAGATCCGATGCGCCGCCGCGACCTTGTCCGGCTGCGCAGCAGCGCCCGCAGGATCGTCGACCGGTCGTTTGTCCACCGGCATACTCTCGCCGGTGACCGGCGCCTGGTTCACGCTCGAGGTGCCGACCACCACGAACCCATCGGCCGGCATGCGTTCGTTGGGCTTGACGATCGCGATGTCGCCGACCGCAAGCTCCTCGACAGGGATTTCCCGGGTTTGCCCGTCCCGCCGTACCAGCGCGGTCTGAGGGGCGAGTTCAGCGAGCGCCTCGATGGCACGCTTGGCCCGGCCCATCGCATAATGTTCGAGCGAATGCCCCATGCTGAACAGGAACAGCAGCAGCGCGCCTTCCGCCCAGGCACCCAGCGCGGCCGCACCGCCGGCGGCAACGAGCATGAGCGTATCGATCTCGAACCGCTTCATGCGCAGATTGTCGATCGCCTCACGCAGCGTGAAATAGCCGCCCAAGCCATAGGCCAGAATGTAGGCAGCCATCGGTATCCAGGTCGGAGCGCTGGTGAGCTTTTCGACGCCGAAACCGACCGCTGCGAACAGACCGCACAGTATCGCGAAGATTATCTCGGTGTTTGCGCCGAATATCATCCCGCCATGCGCGTGGCCATGGCCCTCGCCTTCTTTGCCCGCGCCATGGTCATGCCCCTCATGACCCTTTTCATCGCCATGAGCATGGCCGGCATGGGCGTCGGCAGCGCCCGCCGCCGCGGGCAATGATGGCGCCCTTCCCGGCTCGGCACGGACGCCGAGGCCCATTTCCCCGAGCAGACGACGAACATCGCTCTCCGAGATTGCTTCACGGTCGAAGTCCAACCGCACGACGCCGGCAGCGGACGCATCGGCCTCGACGATACCAGGAGTGCGGAGCAGTCGTTCCGCGACAGTGCGCGCGCGGCGCTGGTTGGAGAGCCCTTCGACATTCCAGCGCAGATGCCCAAATCGCTCTGTGATCTTCGCGCCTTCGCTTTGCGCGAGTTCCCGAATGCGCGGCAAGGACAGGAAATCCGGGTCGTAATGGACACAAAGCTTTGCCGGTTCATCGCCTTCCGCCGCGACGATATGTGCGTCGAGAACACCATCCCGCGCGCTTAGATTGGCCACCAGACGCGCCACACAGCCATCGGCCGTGTCATCGACTTCGGGCAAGAGGAGCGGCAATTCCAGGCGCAGTTTTTCGGTCATTGCGCCTCTCCCGGCGTGTCGCTCGGGGCGAAGCTTGCAGCTTCGCCCCCCACGATCTCGACAACTTCCAGGGTCATGAGGCCAATGCCGGTCACATCGGCGAGCGAAGCGACAAAGGCCCGGAGCCGTGCGTCCTCATCCACGATCTCGATAACCAGCGACTGATCATCCTCGAGGACATGACGGCGGTGGACATGTGCTGATCGGCCAAAGCCGACCAATGCCTGAAGCACCGTCACCCCGGCCACTTTCGCGTCACGCGCGCGCGTCGCAACCACTTCGAATACCTTGCGATCGCCGAAGTAAGCGGCTTCGTCGGTGTAGATGCGCAGCAATTTTGCTTGTTCGTTCATCTTCTTGTCCTCTCTCTCAGGCCGTTGCTGGCGAGGCATTCGGGGCCTCTTCATCGTGCTGTTTTGCAGGCCGGCGACCGATCCGCTCGCCCAAGCCCAATACAACCTTGGAAATGGCAGGCAGCACCAGCAGGGTCAGGATCGTTGCCGCGATCAAACCGCCGATCACGACGGTTGCGAGCGGCTTTTGGACCTCGGCGCCGGTGCCGTGCGCGAGCGCCATCGGTACGAAGCCGATCGCCGGCACGAAGCCTGTCATGATGACCGGCCGTACCTTTTCGAATGTGCCCTCGATGATGGCGCGGCTCAACTCGACGCCCGCCTCCAGCTTCTCCCGGATCGCGGTCATCACGACGAGACCGTTCAGGACCGCGACCCCCGCAAGACAGATAAATCCGACCGCGGCGGAAACGGAGAAGGAGATGCCGGTCAGCCATAGCGTGAACACGCCGCCTGCGAGACCCAGGGGCACTGCAAGGAACACCGACGCTGCCCGGGCAAGACCGCCCAGCGCCATGTAGAGCAGGCCGAAGATCGCCAGGAAGCATAAGGGCACCACGATCGCGAGACGCTGCGACGCCGCTTGCAGGTTCTGGAACTGGCCGCCCCACTCCAGATAGGAGCCTGATGGCAAGGCCAGCTTGTCGACCTTGGCCTGGGCCTCGGCGACGAAGGAACCGACGTCACGACCGCGCACATTGGCCTGGATGACCACGCGCCTTCTGCCATTCTCGCGGCTGATCTGGTTCAGGCCTTCGCTGAACCGGAACTGCGCAACCTGCGACAGCGGCACCGAACCCCGGTGCCCTCCGGCCTCCTGGGGGAGCAGAACGGGAAGGGCTGCGAGCGCATCGAGACTTTCGCGTGTGCCAGCCGGAACACGCACCGTCACCTCGAAGCGGCGATCGCCCTCGAAGAGCAAGCCCGCCTCACGCCCGCCCATCGCGGCCGCAACCGTATCGGCAACCTCCTCGACGGTAAGGCCGTAACGCGCGATCGCCGCACGATCGAACTTCATGTCGAGCGTTGGCGAACCGCTGGTTTGTTCTGCCTTTACGTCCGCAGCGCCGGGAACGGCCTGGAGCGCGCGAACGATTTCCTGCGCAGTGACGCCCATCTTGTCGAGATCATCGCCGTAGAGCTTGATCGCGACATCGCCACGCACACCGGCAATCAACTCGTTGAAGCGGAGCTGGATGGGCTGGCTGACCTCGAAGGCATTGCCGATCTTCGCGCCGGACTTTTCTTCGATCCGCTTGAGCACGTCGGCCTTCGTGTTGACGCCTTCAGGCCATTCTTCCTGTGGTTTGAGGATCACAAAGCCATCGGAAACGTTCGGCGGCATCGGGTCGGTCGCCACCTCGGCCGTGCCGGTTTTCGAGAACATGACCTCGACCTCGGGCAGGCTAGTGACCGCCTTTTCGACCTCGCGCTGCATCTCCAGCGACCGCTCCAGCGACACCGACGGCACGCGGGTCGAGGCAAGCGCGACATTCTTCTCGTCGAGCTGGGGAATGAACTCCTGCCCGAGGAAGCCGAAGACCAATGCCGACGCCGCGAAAAAGGCGAAGCCAGCGCCGATGAACGGCCACGGGCGAGCGACCGCCTTGTCGAGTAACGGCGCATAGCGCGCCTTGGTCTTGGCTATAATCCAGACCTCCTTTTCCGAGACCTTGCCCCGGATCAGGAGGGCGACCATCGCGGGCACGAAGGTGAGCGCCAGGATGAACGCCGCGACCAATGCGAGCATGATCGTGATCGCCATCGGCGAGAAGGTCTTGCCCTCCACCCCGGTGAACATCAGCAACGGTGCAAAGGCGAGCAGAATGATGCCCTGGCCGAACACCGTCGGTTTGATCATTTCCTGGGACGCCCGCATCGTCTCTTCGAGACGTTCGCGCAGGTTCAGCAACCGGCCTTCATGCTCCTGCCGGTGGGCGAGCCGCGCCAGGCAGTTTTCGATGATGATCACCGCTCCATCGACGATCAGGCCGAAGTCGAGGGCGCCGAGGCTCATGAGGTTACCCGGCACGCGAAAGGCATTCATGCCGATCGCCATCATCAGGAACGAGAAGGGAATGATGAGGACTGCGATGATCGCGGCGCGGACATTGCCGAGCAGCAGGAACAATGCGGCCGCGACCAGGATCGCGCCTTCGATCAGATTCCTTTGAACCGTGGCGACGGTTGCATTGACGAGCTTCGATCGGTCGAGGACCGTCGTCACCTTGATCCCCGGCGGCAGCGACTTGCCAATCCCGTCCAGTCTCTCCCCGACATTGCGGGCGACGACCCGGCTATTCTCGCCGATCAGCATCAACGCGGTGCCGATAACGGCTTCATGGCCGTTCTGGCTCGCTGCGCCCGTGCGCAGTTCGCCGCCGATCTTCACATTGGCGACATCCTTGACCGCGATCGGCAAGCCGCCGCGCGTTGCGACAATAGCGTCGGCAATCTCGTCGATATCGCGAATGCGCGCGTCCGCACGGAGCAGGAACGCCTCGCCCCCGCGATTGAAGTAATTGGCGCCGACTGCGAGGTTTGATGCCTCCAGCGCCTTGGCGAGTTCGGAATAGGAGATCCCGTAAGAGGACAGCTTCACCGGATCGGGCTCGACGATATACTGCTTGGCGTAGCCGCCAATCGAGTCGATGCCGGCAACGCCTTGAACGGTGCGAAGCTGAGGCCGGATAATCCAATCCTGTACCGTGCGCAAATAGGCCGCACGGCCCACCTCGTCGGTCAGCCGCGCGCCTTCGGGGGTCAGAAAGCTGCCATCCGATTGCCAGCCGGGCTGGCCATTGCGAATGGTCGCGCCTTTCCCGCCGGGATTGGCGAAATCGACCGAATACATCAGCACTTCGCCAAGGCCTGTCGTGACCGGACCAATCTGCGGCTGGACACCTTCGGGAAGCGTATCGCGTGCCTGCGTTAGCCGTTCGCTGACCTGCTGGCGAGCGAAGTAGAGATCGGTCTTGTCGGTGAAGATCGCCGAAACCTGACTGAACCCGTTGCGCGACAACGACCGTGTGGTTTCAAGACCGGGAATACCGGCCAGCGCCGTCTCGATTGGGAAGGTGACGCGCTTTTCGATTTCGATCGGCGAGAGCCCGCCTTCGACCGTGTTGATCTGGACCTGGTTGTTGGTGATGTCGGGAACGGCATCGATCGGCAGCTTGGTCAGCTGCCAGACACCGAAGCCCGCGATAACGAGGAAAAGGAGAACGACCGCCCAGCGCGCGCGGACGGATAGCGCCATCAGATTTGCGATCATGGTCTATTCCTCCTCGCCTGCGCCCTTGCCGAGCTCGGCTTTGAGCAAAAAGGCGTTGCGGGAAGCGATCGTCGTTCCGACAGGCAGACCCGACGCGATCTCAATCCGACCCGCGCTACGCTGCCCGGTGGTGACCGGCGTTGCCTTGAAACCATTCGCCGTGCGGACGAAAACAACGTCGCGCCCGCCCACCGATTGCACCGCTTCTTCAGGAACAACGATCGCGCTCGTTGTCGCGCCACGGCTCGGCATCATGCGCACACGCACCGCGAGACCCGGCTGCAGAAGGCTGTTGGTAACGTCGAGCACAGCGGTCGCAGCGCGCGTTTCACCACTGAGCGTAGGCGTCACCGCCCGAACGCGGGCTTCGACGGTCTGACCATCGGGCAATTCGATGATCGCCTTGTCGCCTGCCGCCAAGCGTGTGGCGTCGGACGCGCCCACCGCCGCCTCGATCTGAATCTGGCGGGGATCGGCGACCCTGAACAGTTCGGTCTCCGGCTGCACATAGGCGCCGAGGCTGATCTTCATCGCGGTAACACGCCCGGAAATCGGGCTTGCCAGAACCACGCCGCGACCATCGCTGGTAATATTGGCGGCGCCTGCGGCTACCCGCGCACGCTGCGCCTCGGCTGCGGCGGAAGCCGCTTCCGCCTGAGCTGTTTCGAGATCTACTCGGGCGGAGATCTTCTGGTCGTAAAGATAGCGTTCGCGCGCCAATGCTTTCTGCGCCAGGGTCGCCTTCGCTCCTGCTGCCGTGCGGTCGGCTGCGATCTGCGCTGCATCGCGGCTTTCAACCACCGCCAGCGCCTCGCCGGCCCGGACAGGATCACCGAGCCGCTTGAGGACGCGGGTGACGGCACCACCTGCGCGTGCGGTGACGATGGCCTCGCCCGTTGGTGACGGCGTGATGATAGCCTGGGCTACGATCTCCGCGCCAAGTCCACCAGCGTTGATCGTCTCGGTGACGACGCCGGAATCCTTGATCGCGGCAGCGCTCATCACCAGCGTATCGCTCGGCGTTTCCGCCGCAGCCTGCTCATTTGTGGCAGCGCTATCGGCCGATGTCGCCGGTGCCTCGCTCGTGCAGCGCGCCACACTGAAACCACCAACGGCCGCGAGCAGCACAGCCCCCGCCACACCGCCCAATAGGCGTTTGTCCTGAATCATTGGGTCTCTCCGAATAGGGGGTAGCCAGGGCGCGACGGCCCGGCGATCGACGGCGCTATGGCGACCGTCACGAGGGATAGCGGCGCGTTTGACGGCGGCGAAAGGCGTAAGGAGCACGCCATGGATCAGCTCCCCGTTTCAGGCGCGGGCGCGGTCAGACGCTCGAGGCGGGCTTCAGCATCATGATAAGCGGCAAGCGCATCGGTGAACGCAGCCCGAGTTTCGGCGAGGGTTCGCTCTGCTTCCAGCAGGTCAAGTTGGCTGAACTTACCCTGCGCATAACCAACCCGCGCGATGCGCGCAGCTTCCATCGCTGCGGCGAGTCCCGGGCCACCGGCCGATCGGGCGGTCGCGCCCGCATTCGCCAACTGGGCTTGGGCGCTCGCGATAGATTGCTCGGCCTCGATCACCGCCACTCTTCGATTGGCGTCGGCGCGATCCTGCTCTGCCCGAGCCTGGCTGATCACCGCAGTGCCGTTGTTGAAGAGGGGGAAGGGAATGGCGATCCCGACGACTGCCGCGGTATCGTTGGTCTGGGCGAGCCGACGGGCGCCCGCGCTGATCGTTATATCAGGGATACGCTGCGAGCGTGCGAGGCGCACCTGGGCATTAGCCGTGTTTACGTCGGCCTTTGCCGCTGCGAGGGCCAATGTCCCCTCGGACGATACCGGCTGCGTTGGACCATAACCTCCGACCCGGTCGAACCAGGCGAGATCGAGGACGCCGTTGATCGGTTGACCGATCAATCGCGCCAGATTGCCGCGCGCGACCTCCGCCTCGCGGACGGCTCGCTCAAGTCCGACCTCTGCGTTGATACGCAGAACGTCCGCACGCTGCTGGTCGATCGGCGCCCCTGCCCCTGCGGTCACGCGGACACGCGCGGCCCGAAAGGCATTGCCCGCGATCTCGGCCTGTTGCCGGGCAATATCCACGCGACGCTCGGCAGCGGCGGCTTCGATATAGATCTGCGAGATCCGCAAATTGAGATCGGCCAGCGCGATGGCCGCATCGATCCGTGCCCGGTCACTACGCGAGTCAGCGACTGCAATCCGCGCTGAACGCTTCCCGCCAAGCTCGATCGGCAGCGCTAGGCCCGCCGTCGTCTCGGCGCTACGAACACCCCGATATTGGCCCGAACCGGCGACATTCTCAGACTGCACCTGGATCTCAGGATTGGGACGTAGCCCGGCAACCGTCCGGGCTGCCGCGGCCGCGCGCACGTCGGCTGACGCAGCATCAATGCTGGGCGAAGTCCCGCCCGCGACAGTACGGGCACGGTCGAGGGTGAAGATGGATGGATTTGCAGACGGCGGCGATGTGGCCGTCTGCGCCTGCGCGATCGACGCGCAGGACGTTACGGCCAAAAGGGCCGCGATGACGCGATGCATGGATGAAGAACTCCTGACGAACCTGTAGGAACCCGCCGGTTGATGCCGACGGGAGCTAGGAAATCGTCAGGCCTGGGGAGGTCGCAGGGCGGCCTCAGCCGCAGCGGTAGCCAAGGCGACCGAGCGCGTCGGCCGCATCATGGATGCGTTCTTGCCTTGGCCGATAGCCTCGGCTTTTGCCATCGGTGCCGCCACATGATGGCCATGACAGCTGCCGTGATGGTGCGGATAACCCTTGTCGCTATCGGCAGGAACCTGATCGCCGTCGCCGTCGGCATGGCCGATCTCAGCGGCGCTATTGGCATCAATACAAACGATCGGCTCCATCGCGTGCGAGACCGATCCGACCCCAAGGGTCAGGAACACGGCCAAACAGGCGAAAAGGATCGTCAGTCGATGCATCTATCAGCTCTTTAACAACTATAGGCTCGTAGAGGCCAGCGAATGTTGTGCCGAACCTTCACTTGGCCGTTTCGGGCGCAGTTCTGCACGGGCCTGGCTGATGATTTGCAGGCCGCCCCAGATACCCAGGGCCGCCATGATCAAGGCGACAGCGAGATCAGGCCAAGCCGTGCCCGTGCCGACGACACCGGCGGCAGCGAGCAGGACAGCGAGATTGCCGATTGCGTCGTTGCGCGAGCAAATCCAGACCGAGCGCATGTTCGCGTCGCCACTCCGGTAACGATAAAGCATGAGCGCAACGCTGCCGTTGGCGATCAGGGCTATCACGCCGACGATCCCCATCGTCTCGGCCTGCGGCACGCCGCGGCCCAGCACCGCAAGTACCGTCGTGACGAGCACATAAAGGCCGAAGGCGAGGATCGTGCCGCCTTTGAGCAGCGCGGCGCGCGATCGCCAGCCCAACGCCATGCCGGCGACCCCGAGACTGATCGCATAATTGGCGGAATCGCCGAGGAAATCGAGCGCGTCCGCCTGCAGCGATCGCGATCCCGAAGCGATGCCCGCGACGATCTCGCCGAAAAACATCGCCAGATTGATCGCGAGCGCGATCCAGAGCATGCGACGCCAGCGAGGATCCGGCGTCGGCGGTGCGTCGGACTGGCAGCTGTTACAGACCATGATCATGTACTCGAACAAGCATCATGGAAACTCTATGCACCCTCTAGCAACTAGAGGGTCAAGGCAAATCGTCGTCGTTGTCGCCGGCTGCATCAGCCGACCGCCACAGCGGCACGGCGCCGGTTGAGGAGGAAGCCACAAAGTACCGCGATGAGCATCAGGAGCTGCGCGCCCATTGACTGCAACGTCGGGAAGATCCCGAGCATGGAGACGCGGATGCCGCCGCCAAGCGGCGCGATGTCGATGATGCCGGCTTCCTGTAGGGCCGACACGCCCTTGCCGGCGAGGACGATGGTAAGGATCGCCATTAGCCACGCGCTGTAGGCGAAGAATTTCGCGATCGGGAGATCGCGGCTGTAGCGCAGCATGGCCCACGCGATGAGTCCCAGTAGCAGCACCGCAGAGCCGGCGCCTGCCAGCATCGTGCCGCCATTGCCCTGGGTCCAGAGCGCGGCGTAGAACAGGATCGTCTCGAACACCTCACGATAGACGACGATGAAGGCCAGGCCGAACAGGAACCAGGCCGACTGCCGCGACAGCGCGCGCGACATCTTCTCCCGGATGTAGCGTTGCCACTGGTCCGCCTGCGCCTTGCCGTGCATCCAGATCCCCACGGAGAGCAGGACGACGGCCGCGAACAGCGATCCGAACCCTTCGGTAAGCTCCCGGCTCGCGCCGCTGATCCCGATCGCATAGGTCGCGATTCCCCAGGTCAGGCCGCCCGCCGCCAGCGCCCCGATCCAGCCGCCATGGACATAGGGCAGCACTTCCGGCCGCTCCGCCTTGCGTAAGAAAGCGATCATCGCGACGACGATCAGCAACGCTTCGAGTCCCTCCCGCAGCAGGATGGTGAAGGCACCCAGGAAGGTCGATGCAGTGCTGGCCGCGTCCGGGGACAAGGCCGCGTCGGCGTCGTCGAAGAGACCGTCGAGCACCTGGATGCGCGTGGCGATCTCATCGGCGGGGCGCCCCTGCTGGAGCGATGCCCGAAACTCGCCCATGGCGCTTTCGATGTGCCCCATGAGCGTAGCATCGCGCGCGGTCAGCATCGGCTCGAGGGGCTCGAAGCCATCGAGATAGGCCGAAAGCGCAAGTTCCTGGGCGGCGTGACGGTCGCCACCGCGGTACGCGGCAAGGCTCTGCGCCAGTTTATCGCGCGCAACGGTCAACGAGCCGGGTGCCTGCTGGATCACCACGTCCGGGTGGCGGCGCAGATAGGCGATCACCGCGTCGGCCTTGGCAGTCCCGATCGACATTGCCAGCACCTCGGGCGTCAGCCCTGCGAGTGTCGTCAGGTCGGGGATCATCTGCCGCAGGCCGGGATCGGATTTCCACAGCCGCTCGCCCTGGCTTGCGAGCGCGTCGGGAAAGGCAAAGCGACCGGCATAGAAGGCCAGCGCCCAGCGATCGGCGCTCGGCAAGGTCGCAAAGCTTTGCATCGCAGTGCCGTCGATGCCCTGATCGATGACCTGATAGAGCGCAAAGGGACTGCGCTGCCGCGCGCGCGTAATGTCGCTGAAGGCGATCGGCCGGGTCTTGAGCTTTGCGGCGTCGGGGCCATGCCCATCCCCGGTCATGCCGTGGCAGCTCGCGCAATTCTGCGCGAACAAGGTGGCACCGCGAGCTAGGTCCGGCGCCTTGCTCGGCGCGAGAGGCACCGGATAGGCCTTGAGGAGATCGGCGGCGAGGCCATGGGCGATGCGGGCGACCTCTTCGGGCGGGCCCTTCGCGGCAACCACGCCCTGGAGTTGGGTTGCACCCGTGATCAGCTGTCCGCGCGCTGGCGTGGGCGGCAGGGCCGCGAGGCGGTTGGAAACCGACGCCGCGAATTCGGTCATCTCGGCATATTCCGACGCGCTCTTGATCCGGCCGCCGCTGACGGCACCGCCATAGTCGACCGCCATATAATCGAGCAGTCGCCACGCGGTCTGGACGTCGGTCGTTTGGGCGTGGGCAGCGACGCTTGTGCCAAGGCCAAACAAGAGGATGCCGAACACCGCCAACGGGCGGAACACCGATTTGCGGAACGAGACCGTCCGCAGGGGATTCAACAAAAGGTGACGGCTGCTTGAAAGAGTCAACATGCGCCGCGCATACACCCTCTAGCTGCTAGAGGATCAAGCAGTTTTTGCGACTTATTTGCATTAACTGCTTACAATTGCGAATGGCGGCCTCATCCACCACCCTGCTCAGCTGAACGCTGCGGAATCCGGTGCCAATGTCTCGATGATACGGCATTCGGAAATGGTGCCATGTCCGCACTGGACGATCACGTTGCTCAATTCGGACCTCAATGTGTTCAAGTCCCGAAGCTTTCGGTCAATTTCCGCGAGATGCACGCGCGCGATCGTATCGAGAGCCATGCAAGAGATATCCTTCTGGTCGGCGAGCGTGAGAAGCTCCCGAACCTCGTCGATGGAGAACCCCAGCGCGCGCGCCCTGCGAATGAAGCTGAGCCGAGCGAGATGCTGCGCGGAGTATGCCCGATAGTTGCCTTTGGTCCGCGCCGGCGGCGCAAGCAATCCAACGCTTTCATAGTAGCGGATTGTCTCGACCTTGGTTCCGGTCGCTTTCGCGAGCTTTCCAATGGAGAGCGGCTCGGCGGACATTTATGTTGACCCTCTAGTGACTGCAGATTCTATAGAGGATGTCATGTCGAAGAGTCGAGGTGACGCAATGTTAGAGCAGACTGGCGCGAGCGCCATAGCGATAGAGCGCCGGTGGCGATTCAAGGTCCGTGGACTCGATTGCCAGAATGAGGTTCGGCTTCTCAGGGAAGCGCTCATCCCCCTGGTCGGCGATGAGCGGTTTTTATCGTTCCAGGCGAAGCATGGTCTGCTCGACGTGGATATCGAGGCCGGCATCGGCGTGGAGGCGGTTATCGCAGTCATATCGGCGACCGGCATGTCAGCCGAACTGATAGCTACCGGGAGTTCCGCGGCGGATGAAGCGGAAGCTGGCGGCTGCAGCGGCTGCTCCAGCGAATCAGCGCCGGTCGAACAGGCCGGCCCCGATCTTCCCGGTGGTTCAATCTTCAAAATCCATGGCATGGACTGCGGAGATGAAGTCGCTGTTCTCAAACGCGAGGTCGGGCCGCTCGTGGGGTTGGAGAACCTGTCGTTCGATCTCATCAACGGCCGCATGTCGGTCGCAGGTTCTTCCGATGCCGCGCAACGCGCCGGAGTTATGAAGGCCGTCGAGCGCACGGGCATGCGCGCGGAACTGTGGACAGAAGGCGAGAGTAGCGCCGGTGCGCTAAAGGAGCACCGTCGGCGCCGCGTTCAGGCCGGGCTGACGACCGCAAGCGGCGCTTTGGTCCTGGTCGGTTTTGCGATCCATGCGCGTGCAAACGGTTTCGCTGCGGTGCTGCACGAGAGTCTGGCGCGTGAGACCCATCCTCCGCTTCTGGCGATGCTCGCTTATTCATTGGCGATCCTGTCGGCGGTTCGGTACGTCGCGCCCAAGGCGATCCTTGCGGCGCGGCGGCTCAGGCCGGACATGAACCTGCTCATGCTTGTCGCGGTGGCGGGCGCCCTCGGCATTGGCCAGTGGTTCGAAGCGGCGACTGTCGCATTTTTCTTCGCCCTGGCGCTAGCGCTCGAGGCATGGAGCCTTGGACGTGCCCGCCGGGCCGTCGCCGCGCTCATGGAAATCGCGCCGGATTCAGCCCGGATACGGGATGCTGCAGGGGTCGAGAAGGACGTGCCCGTTGCCGAAGTTGCGGTCGGAGCGCATGTGATCGTTCCTCCGGGCGGAAAGATACCGCTCGACGGCCGCGTGGTTGCGGGGACGAGCGCGGTCAATCAGGCGCCCATTACGGGCGAAAGCGTACCCGTCACGGTCGCGCAAGATGCAACGGTCTATGCCGGGACGATCAACGGCATGGGCGCGCTCGAGATCGTAACAACCCGGCCAGCCTCCGATACCACCCTCGCGCGTATCGTGCGCATGGTCGGCGAGGCGCAGAGCAAACGGGCTCCGACCGAGCAGTGGGTGGAGCGCTTCGCGCGGATTTACACGCCGGTCGTGATGGCGCTGTCTCTCGCGGTATTCCTTGTACCGCCGTTGCTGCTTGGGGGAGGTTGGGCCGCCTGGTTCTATCAGGCGCTGGTCTTGCTTGTCATCGCCTGCCCCTGCGCCCTGGTCATCTCGACGCCTGTCAGCATCGTCGCGGGCTTGACCGGCGCGGCCAGGCGGGGCGTGCTGATCAAGGGGGGCATCCATCTCGAAACGCCTGCCCGCATCACGGCGATCGCGATGGACAAGACCGGAACGCTCACGCTTGGGCGCCCCAAGGTGGTCGAGCTTGTCCCGCTTGGCGGTCGGGGCGAGATCGAGTTGCTGGCGCTCGCGGCTGCCATCGAAGCGCGAAGCGAGCATCCGATTGCCCACGCGATCCTCGATGCCGCAACGGAGCGCGGCGTCGACGTCGTCCCTGCAAAGTCAGTGACGGCCTTGCCCGGGCAAGGAGTCGTTGGCGCGATCGATGGTCGCGAAGTTTGGGTCGGCTCCCCTGGCTATCTTGGCGAGAGGCTTGGAGGATCCAGCGACGATGAGCTTGCCGCCCAGCTGCAGCGAATTGCTGGGGCCGGACTGACCGGGATCGTTGTCGGCGAGGCGCAGTCGGTCATCGGATTGATTGCGATTGGTGATGCGGTGCGTCCCGAGGCCACGCAGATCGTCGCGCAGCTCCATAAGCTCGGCATCGCGCAGGTCGTCATGCTGACGGGAGACAGCCGCGCGCCCGCTCAGGCCATCGCACATGAAACCGGCGTAGATGAGGTCTACGCCGAGCTGCTTCCCGAACAGAAGGTCGAGGCGATAGAAAGGCTCGTCGCGCAGCATGGCCTCGTCGCCATGGTCGGCGACGGCGTCAACGACGCGCCGGCGATGGCGCGGGCGAGCCTCGGCATCGCGATGGGCGCGATTGGGAGCGACGCGGCGATCGAGACGGCGGATATCGCGCTGATGCAGGACGATCTCTCCCAGCTACCGTGGCTCATTCGGCACTCACGAGCGACGCTCACCGTCATCCGGCAGAACATCGGCTTCTCGCTTGCGGTAAAGCTCGTCTTCGGGGGACTGACGCTGCTCGGGATGGCGTCACTCTGGGGCGCGATAGCGGCCGATGTCGGTGCATCGCTTCTGGTCGTCCTCAACGGGCTGCGTCTTATCGATCGCGACCAGCGGGCTCGATAACACGATTGCCGAGCGCGCCGAAGCGCCCAGGCGCTCTTGCTGCGTCTGACTGATCTCCATGGGTCACGCGATTCTGCAAGACATCTCCCCCAGGGAGCGGCACTCATATAATGCCCGCCTCGCGCAAATAGTGCCGATTACGGTCGAGCGAGTGTGACCACGACCGCAATGGGTCGGGTCTTGACGTCGAACCCGATTCGCGGACCAACCTGCAGGCCGCGAAGCGGCGTCGGCGGATTGGCTTGAACGCCATGGTCATGGCGGGCCAGCCCACCGCCGGAATCGATCGATGCTGATCGCGCGCTCGTTCGCCTTAGTGTCAACCGCAGTGAATGCACTGATACCCCATCTTGGCGGCAGGCTCCGTCCTGTCCACGCCTCTCATTCCGGACATGCTTTTCATGTCTCCGCTCATTGATTGGCCGAAGCCTGGACCAGCGGCGAACATCGTGGCGGTAAAAATTGCGGTGCGTAGTGCCCTTAAGATGACCTCCTTTGCTGAAAGGCTGGGCTAGTTTCGGAAGATGGATGCAAGGGCCGGCGCAGCAGCAGGTAATACCAGGATTCAGTGATCAGAACCCGCGCGCCCATTCACGCAGGCCAAGCGACATGATTTTCCAAGGTCGCTCGACCAGCTTATTCCACGCGTCGCAGCAATGGTCGACGATCTCGTCGTAGGAGCCGAACACCCGGTTCGACAGCCAGTTGTCGCGCATAAACTGCCAGACATTCTCCGGCGGGTTGAGCTCCGGGCATTTCGAGGGGATCGCGACGATCGAGATGTTGGAGGGCAGCACGAGCTTCGGCGTCAGGTGCCAGCCGGCCTGGTCCATAAGCAGGACGGCGTGGGCCCCCGCGGCGACCGCGAGCGAGATTTCGGCGAGGTGGAGGTTCATCGTCTCGGTGTTGCAAAACGGCAGAACGAGACCGGCAGCTTTGCCCTCCTGCGGACAGATCGCGCCAAAGATGTAGGCTGACTTCGTGCGTTGATCGTGCGGTGCCGAGGGTCTCGTTCCTCGCTTCGCCCATCGCCTCGTCATCTTGTTCTTTTGCCCGATCCGGGCCTCGTCCTGGAACCATATCTCTATCTTTGTGCCGCGTGGGAGGGACGCTCTGACCTTCTCCAACTCGGCGGCAAAGCCCCCTTTTTGAACGCCTCGATCGCGTCCGGGTCCTGAGCATGGTGCTTCGGCCGGGCTGACAGCTTCCGGTAGCCGAGAGCTCGAATCTCACGGCTCAGCGTTGGCCTCGACACCGACAGCGTGAAATCGTCCCACAGCATCTGCGCCAGGTCGATTATCCGCCATCGCACCACCCCGTGCGTGGCCGGTATCGGACCCCGCTCGATCGCCTCGGCCAGAGCCGCCCGGTGGGCGGCATTCAGGAGCGATGGCTTCCCCGGCGCCTTGCGGTCGATCTATCCGCCAGGACCGGCGGCATTGAACTTCACCACCCAGTCCCGGACGATCTGCCGCGTCACCCGCCAACCCGTGCGGCCTCGGTCCGGCTCGAACCTTCGTAGATCGCCGCCAATGCCAGCAGGCGCCGGGCCTGCCCGCCATCCTTCGATTTGCGGGCGGCCGCCCTTACCGCGGACGCGTTGAAATCGGTGCGAAGCGCGATAGGCATGGCAAACTCCCGTCCGTTTGCCACCTTGAATCAAAGCCCGCCGCCGCTGGCAACCCCCCGAGTCATGCTCATCGAGCGCTGGTATAAGTCAACCGAAACGAGCATCGACAGCGACGAGGCTGTCAGCATGCCACCGATCATGAACACGGCGATCCGGCTCATCACCTGCGAACCCGCGCCAGACCCGAGCACGATCGGCATTTTTCCGTTGCTTTCCCAGCGGATTGCTTAGTAGTAATCGGTAAGCTTTAGCGTCCGCGTCGTTCCGTCCGCGAGCTTGAGCGTTACGCGCCTTCCTGCGGGGCCGTAGCGCCACTGCCAGAGCAGTCCCCGCGTATAGGAGTCGTCGATAGCACGACCGTTCACGGCTACGACGTGTTCACCCACAGCCCACCCCGTTTGAGCCGCCGGACTGCCCGATGCCACATGCACGACAGTCAGGTCAGTAGCGGAGGCGGCGAGGCCAAGGCCACTTCGATCCTTCAGCGTTGGCAGGCGCGCCCGACGAGGTGCAGACCGCAACCACAATCGTTCTTGAGACACATCGAGCACAATATCGAATTGACCAAGCAGCGGCATCCCCACATTGCCTACGGTGCTCGCCGAGGTCCAATGATCAAGGGCGAGCGACGGAACAGAGGCGATCGAGAGCGCGCCCAGGCTAACCTTGTCGGCAATGAAGGCTTTGACGATTTGCACCCCTTCCACCCCGCCAATGGCGGCGGTCGAAACAGGTTTGCCAGCCAGAAGGTCATGAGCCCCGATATAGGCGGAGGATAACATCAGTGCCGACGAACTGCCGAAATCGAGCATCAGCGGCACCGGGTCCAGTCCGGCGATAGATGCCAGCACGAACAGTTCCTGTTTGGCACCGTGTCCGAGCGGAAGCGCAGTCCATTCCGGGCCCGGCACAAAGCTGCCGGGCTTCTCAAATGCGAACCGTCGCGTCGCAAAATCGAGCGCTACGCAGCCGCCCGCCAGCACGTCTGCCCCGAGCAACATATCGATCGGCCGACCAAAGGCAGCCGAGACAGCCCCTAAGTCTGCGACCACCGCGAAGGGGAGGACGGGAGCATAAGCGCCCAGCATCACAGCAACATTGCGGACCAAACCAACCGGAGCCTTGCCGCCCAGGCCGTTGATCCGTCGGGGCTCCAGGTTGGTCAAGCCAAGCTTCGCCGCGAGCGGTTTGCTGATAATGGACGCACCGCTTCCGCTATCGAGCACCGCGTCGATTGCTACGCCGGACACCTTGGCCGGTACGATGAGCGTGTCGCCGGTTGCGACTTCGACGGGGTGCCAGATTGGGGGGGCGGTGAAACCGTCCCACGATCGACGTTGATCAGTCCTCGCCCATAGTGGTAGCGGAATGCTCGTCACGATAAGCCCGGCCCCGAGACGCATAAGTGCCGTCCGCCTGTTAGCGTGCCAGCCAGTCTCCATGTCAGCCCTGGTTTCCACCAAATTTCCACTCGATTCTCACCGGTCGCGGGGAGGTTTGAGCTTTGCCTACATGCTCCAGCTACTAGAGGATCAAGCCCCCCAACACCAAAATGAGACAACCAGGTAGCGGGTTTAGCGATCAGAGTCGTTTCGAGAAGCCCGCCGCGAGGAAGGGATTAGGTGGTTTTGTGCCGGCTGCACCTGTTCCGACGCTAAGGTCGATCTGAATATCATGCCCGATGATGTACGCCGCCCCAACGTCGACGATCAACGAGGCATGCCCATTCTCCTCCTCGGGATACTGAAGCCCGGTATCGACGAAGAAATTCACGATCTTGCTCGGATTGTAGTTCAGCGTGGCGGCGAACAGTCCGGCGGCATAGGAGCGCTTCGTGTCGTCCTCATACACCGCCACGCCGACGTTGGGGTTCAACGACCATTTATCGGCAAAATTCCAGTCGGCCGCCAGGCGAAAATCCCCGGTTGCGCGCGAGTTGCTAAATTCACCGGAGCCCGACGGCGGAAACACCCGGACAATCGCGCCGATTGAGGGTTTGGTCGATCCCGCAGCCTCAACGATATTATACTTCAGACCGATCGATGACGGCGCAAAACCATTGCTGCGCGTATTGCCCAGAGCCGGATCGTGTTGGCCCTGCCAGGTGAACGTGTTGCCTTCGACCCGGAACTCCCAGCTCTTGCTAAAGCCATATCTCAGCAGCGTCGGGATGAATATCGTATGCTCTCGTTCATCGCCGTTGCTGCGATACTCACGCTGGATAGCCGTCTCTATCTGAAAATGACCCAGGCCTACTGTTGTGCTTCCATCCGCGATCCCAGGCCGATCGGGATTAATGTAGTCGTCCGAAGGGTCTGCATGCGCTGGAGCCGTCACTGCGAACGCCGCAACGATTATAAGTGATGTTGATTTACGAAGATGACGGGATAACATCGAAAATACTCCGCGTGGACGCAATCAAGACGGTAGTTATGCGGCCGGCCGAGCGATAGTCTGAATGACCCTGCACTCGGCCATTGTTCGGGCGCAGCATCCGCTCGCGCTCATGGCGGCCAGTTCGTCGCGCAAGGCAGAAAGCTGGCGAAGCCGATCCTCCACACCAACCAGATGGCGCGCCGCGATTTCCGCTGCTTCCGCACAGTCGCGCTCTGGTTGATTGGCAAGCGCGAGGAGCGACCGGATTTCTTCGATCGAGAAACCCAGCCTTCGCCCGTTTCGCACGAAGTTCAGGCGATCCACGTCGCTGTTACCGTAGGTGCGTCTGCCCGAGGACGTGCGCGCGGGTGTGTCGAGCACACCAATCTGCTCGTAAAAGCGAATCGTCGTCACCTTGGTCGCCGTCGCACGCGCCAGATCACCAATCTTCATTTCACGTCTGCTCCATAAACTTTGCAACGATCCAACTTTTGGGCTTGCTCCTACAGCAACTAGAGATTGTAAAGAAGCGCGATGATTGACACTCAAACCGTTTACGGGCGCCACTGCCATCGACGCTCCGAGCTTTGGTCGACCTATCGGTTGCCGGCGTGATCGCGCTTCGGTACCTCTATCTCGGGTGTGAGATCGTCCGCAAATCGCGCGCTGCGCCATGGCCAGTTTCCTAGGAGTGCGCCGGATGATTGTTTCGCCCCGCGCGCTTTCGTGCGTGCTGAATGCGACGCTGGCCGTCTCGCTCATTGGGACGTCAGCGGCGAGGGCGCAGACGGCTACCTCGCCGCCTCAGGCTGCCACAGAGCCACCCTTCACCCTTGAGGAAGCCTTGGCGCTGGGCGGCGCGGGCTCACCATCATTAGAGGCCGGTGCCGCAGGTGTACAAGCCGCAACCGCGGGCCGCGCCGTTGCAAGCCTTCGCCCAAACCCCGAGGTAGTTGTCGAGACCGAAAACGTTGCCGGCAGCGGCGAATATCGCGGCTTTCGCAGCGCCGAAACGACCGCGGGGCTGGCACTCCCGATCGAGCTTGGCGGCAAGCGATCGGCGCGCGTCGCGGTGGCGGATGCGCAGATCGATCGCGCGCGGATCGGATCAGCCATCGCCATCGCCGACCTCACGCTCGCCATCACCCAAAGCTATAACGAGGCGGTTACGGCCGAGCGCCGGTTGACGGTCGCGCGCGATCAGGCGCAGATCGCCGCGGAGGCCTTGCGGGTCGCGCGGACGCGCGTGACCGCGGGCGCGGCGTCGCCGATCGAGCAACAGCGTGCGGACGTGCTTCGCATCAACGCGGAGGCCGCAGCGGAGCGGGCCACCCGCAACACTGAGGTCGCGCGCGGCAATCTGGAGCGATTGATCGGGCGACCCGTCAGTGGGCCGCTCGACGCAGCATGGTTCGATCGCATCGGCGGCTACGGGCCCACCCGGTCGATTGAGGTCGAGGGCACACTGGCGCTCGCGGCGGCGACTGCGGACGCAAGGACCGCAAGCGCCCAGGTCCGGCTAGCGCGCGCGCAGCGCATTCCCGATGTGACAGTGAGCGCGAGCGCGCGTCGGCTTGCGGCCACCAACGACGTGGCTGCGGTGTTCGGGGTCTCGATCCCGTTCCCCGTTTTCAACAATGGGAATGCGGCGGTAGCGCAGGCGCAGGCGCAACAGGCCCAGGCCGAGGCGCTACGTCGGTTTGCCATATTGGAGGCCGAGCGGTCGATAGCGAGTGCGCAGGCAGAGCTTGCCAACGCCGCAACAACCGCGCGCACGGCCGGAGGGCCGGCGCTGGCAGCGGCAACCGAAGCCGCCCGGATCGCGCGCATCGGTTATGCCGGCGGCAAGTTCAGCCAGCTCGACCTGTTGGAGGCCGAGCGCACGCTGGCGCAGACCCGCGCCGACGCGACCGATGCCCTTGCCGCCTACCATGACGCGGAGGCTCGCTTGGCGAGGCTGACCGCCCCCGCGACCCTTTCGGCCGAGCTGTCGCCCACGAGCGCACGGCCGGCCACACCCGGAGATTTTCGATGATCGTTCAGGACAAGCGCCTTCTAGGCGGTGTGACCGCGGCGGTGCTTGTCGCCGCGGCGGGCGGGTTCACCGTTGCGCGATGCACGACCGACACACCGGCCGCCTTCTCAACCGAGGCGGCGGCGACCAGGCCCGGGGAGGCCGAGGCGGCACCGAGCGACACGCTCGCGATGAGCGCGGAAATGATCAAGAGCACAGGGATCGAGACCGAGGCGATCAGCCCCGGCGGGCTAGCGGCTGAGATCGTGGCACAGGCGACCGTTGCGCCCTCCCCCACCGGCGAGGCGATCGTAACCGCGCGCGCGGGTGGCGCGGTGACGCGGGTATTGAAACGGCTTGGCGATCAGGTACGACGAGGCGAGGCGCTCGCGATCGTGGAGAGCCGCGACGCCGCACAGATCGCGGCCGATCGCACCGCCGCAGCGGCGAAGGCGCAGCTAGCGCAGCGCACATTGGCGCGCGAGCAGTATCTTTACGGCCAGAAGGTTTCCCCACGCGTGGACCTTGAGCAGGCGCAGGCGGAGGCTGCGTCGGCGGCGGCTGAGGCGCGGCGCGCGAGCGTCGCGGCGGGCGCGGCCAATGTAACCAGCGACGGGCGCGGCGTCGTCGTCGCCTCCCCGATCGCGGGCCGGGTGACGTCGGAGAATGTCAGCTTGGGCGCGTTCGTGCAGCCCGAAACCGAACTGTTCCGGGTCGCCGACCCCAGCCAGATACAGATCGAGGCGGCGGTCGGATCTGCGGACGCTCAACGGCTCGCGTCCGGTGACAGAGCGATGATCGAGCTGGCAGACGGCACCACGACCAGCGCCCGCGTTCGCGCGGTAACGCCGACCTTGAGCGGCGAAACGCGCGCCGCCACCGCAGTGTTGGACGTGATCGGCAGGCGGCTACAGCCGGGCCTGGCGGTTCGCGTTCGGTTGTTCCCGAGCCGAGGCGGCACTTCGACCGCCATCGTTGTGCCCGAGGAGGCGGTGCAATCGCTCAACGCTCGCGACGTAGTGTTCGTCCGCACGTCCAAGGGATTCAAGGCAACTCCGGTCACTACGGGCCAGCGCAGCGCCGGCCGCATCGAGATCGTGTCGGGCCTCGCAGCTGGCCAAACCATCGCCACCAAGAACGCTTTCCTGCTCAAAGCCGAACTCGGCAAGGGCGCGGGCGAGGAAGAATAACAGATGATCGCCAACCTTATCGCGTTGGCCGTCCGTGCGCGCTGGGCGGTCCTGTTCATCTTCCTGGCGATCGCGGGTCTTGGCCTATGGCAGCTCACCAAACTGCCGATCGACGCTGTGCCCGACATCACCAATAAGCAGGTGCAGATCAACACCGTCGATCAGCGCCTGTCGCCGGTCGAGATGGAAAAGCTCGTCACCTACCCGATAGAAACCGCGCTCGCCGGCATCCCTGGGTTGGAGACGACCCGTTCGATCTCCCGCAACGGCTTTAGCCAGGTGTCCGCAATCTTCTCTGAGGGCACGGACCTTTACTTCGCGCGCCAGCAGGTCGGCGAACGTCTGACCCAGGCGCGCGATACATTGCCCGACGGCGTCCAGCCGCAGATCGGCCCGGTCACGACTGGCCTTGGCGAAGTGGTGATGTACACGGTCGAGTATATCAATCCCGATGGGAAAGGTGCCAAGATCGCGAACGGCCAGCCCGGCTGGCAATCGGATGGAAGTTACCTGACACCCGAAGGCGATCGGCTGACGAATCCCGTTGAACAGGCCGGCTTTCTTCGCACCGTTCAAGACTGGATCGTCCGCCCGCAGCTCCGCGCCGTCCCGGGCGTGGCGGGCGTCGACTCGATCGGCGGCTACGCAAAGACCTTCGTAGTCGAACCGGATCCGGTGAAACTATCGACCTACGGCATCTCGTACAGCGAGCTGGGCGAGGCGCTGGAGAACGCCAACCTCGCGGTTGGCGCGAACTACTATAACCGTGGCGGCGAAGGCTACCTCGTTCGGCTCGATGCACGCGTGCGCTCGGTGGATGAGATCAAAAACGCCGTTGCCGCCACGCGCGGCGGCGTTCCCATTACCGTGGGACAGATCGCCAATGTCGAGAGCGGCGGTGATCTTCGTACCGGTGCAGGAAGTGTCAACGGCAAAGAAGCCGTCATCGGCACCGCGTTGATGCTTATCGGTCAGAACAGCCGCATCGTTGCGCAGGATGTCTCTGCAAAGCTCGAGCAGGTATCGAAGACCTTGCCGCCCGGCGTTACCGTCAAGGTGGTGCTCGACCGCTCGAAGCTGGTCAACGCGACGGTCGCGACCGTGCAGCGCAATCTGACCGAGGGCGCGATCCTGGTGGCGGTCGCGCTATTCCTGTTGCTCGGCAACTGGCGCGCGGCGCTGATCGCGGTGCTCGTTATTCCCTTCTCGTTCCTCATGATGGCAATGGGGATGAACGCCTTTCGCGTGCCCGGCAACCTGATGAGCCTGGGGGCTCTCGACTTCGGTCTTATCGTCGACGGCGCGGTGATCATCATCGAGAACTGTCTGGCGCGGCTAGCGCACCGGCAGGAACATGAGGGCCGGCTGCTCGCCCTTCGCGAGCGGCTTGAGGAGACCATGCGCGCCGCTCAGGAAATGATAAAGCCGACCGTTTTCGGGCAAGCAATCATCCTGCTTGCCTTTGCGCCGCTGCTCATGTTCACCGGCGTCGAGGGCAAGACGTTCTCGCCGATGGCAATCACGATCATGCTCGCGCTGGTCGCGGCCTTCATCCTGGCGCTGACCTTCGTGCCGGCCATGGTGGCGCTGCTCATTCGCGGCCGGGTCGCCGAGAAGGAAGTGTGGCTGATCCGCAAGAGCAAGGAGCGCTATCTGCCGCTGCTCGACAAGGCGATCGCACGGCCGTGGCCGTTCATCCTCGGCGGACTGGCCTTCTTTCTCGCCGCGGTGCCGGCGTTCGGATTGTTGGGCAGCGAGTTCATCCCGCAGCTCGACGAGAAGAATATTGCCCTCGCCTCGACCCGCGTTCCCTCGGTCAACCTCGAACAGTCGCTCGCTATGCAGCGACAGGTCGAGGCCGCCGTGAAAAAACTGCCCGAAGTCGAGCTGATGTTTTCCAAGACCGGCACCGCTGAGGTTGCGACCGATCCGATGCCGCAGAATATGTCGGACGGCTATATCATTCTCAAGCCCCAGGATCAGTGGCCCGCCAGCGTCCATACAAAAGCCGAGGTGATCGAGCGCATTGAGAAGGTGTCACGTGGTCAGCTCGGTCAAATCTATGAAATGAGCCAACCGATCCAACTTCGCTTCAACGAACTGATCGCGGGTGTTCGCGGTGACGTCGCCATCAAGCTCTACGGCGACGACCTCGACAAGATGGCGCAGACGGCCAGCGAGATGGTTCGCGTCCTGCAATCCATTCCGGGCGCGGGCAGCGTAAAGGCTGACCAGGTTGGTGGTGCGCCGACGCTCGACGTGAAGCTCGATCGCGCCGCCATTGCACGCTATGGTCTCACGATGCGCGAAGTGGCCGACACGGTTTCCGCGGCGCTCGGGGGCCGCGAGTCCGGTTTGCTCTATGAGGGCGACCGGCGGTTCGACATCACGGTGCGCGTGCCCGAAACCACGCGCACCAGCCTGGATGACATCCAGGCGCTGCCGGTGTTGCTTCCCGAGAAGGCCGGGCAAGCTCGCCAGCAAGTGCCGCTCTCGCAAGTCGCGCAGATTCGCGTCACCGAAGGCCTCAATGAGATCAGGCGCGAGAACGGCAAGCGCCGTCTCGCCATTCAGGTGAACTTGTTGGGACGTGATGCCGGGTCGTTCGTCGCCGAAGCGCAGGCCAAGATTGCACAGGTCAAACTTCCGGCCGGCTATTATCTCGAATGGGGCGGGCAGTTCCAGAGTCTGCAGGATGCATCTAAGCGGCTTTCGATCGTTGTGCCGCTCTGTTTCGCGTTGATCTTTGGCCTGCTCTACATGGCTCTCGGCAGCTTTGGACGCGCTACTGCGGTGTTCCTGGCGGTGCCCTTAGGATTGGCGGGCGGCGTGTTCACCTTGGCGCTCACCGGCATTGCATTCTCGGTATCAGCCGCTGTCGGCTTCATCTGTCTTGCGGGCGTCGCCGTACTCAATGGCCTCGTGGTGATGACAGCGATACGCGAACGGATCGAGGCAGGGTTTCCGCTCGCTCAGGCGATCCGCGACGGGATGGCCGAAAAGATGCGCGCCGTCGTCATGACCGGATTTGTGCCGGCGATCGGTTTCGTGCCGATGGCGCTCGCGCACGGCACCGGCGCCGAGGTCCAGAAGCCCCTGGCGACCACTGTTATCGGGGGCTTGGTTGCGGCTACCATTCTCACTTTGCTCGTTCTCCCCGCCATCGCCCGCGTGGTGCTTGGCTGGGGCGAACGCGTGGGCAAGCACCGCGATCCCGAGCCGGATGGCGGCGTGGCGGCGCATCCGACCCCCGAGCCGATCTCGACATGACACAGGAGGCGAGCATGAGCGAACATACCAAATTGCTCCGCATCTACACCGACGAGGCCGCCTATTACGGCGACCGCAAGGTGCTCGAGGTGGTCGCATCCAAGGCGCGTGACGCCAGACTCGCCGGCGTGACCGTGCTTGAGGCGCTTATTGGGTTCGGGCGATCGGCGCATCTTCATCGCAGGCATGTACTCGAAAGCGATCGAGCCGTGGTGATCGAGATCGTCGATTTCGACGCTCGTTTGCGGGCGTTCGTGTCGGACCTGTCCGACGTGCCAGGGATAGGATTGATGACGCTCGAAGCAGTGGAGGTTCTCGGGTCAGAGCTTTCGGTCAGCAGTATACAACCAGAGTGAGGTTTGGGATCAGGGTGAGGATCGTTCTTGGCGACTGATATTCCTTCCGCTTCGTCTCCACGGCCATCATTGCGCCGCTTTGCCCTGTTGCTCGTGCTGGTCGGGGCGGCAATGATTCCCGCCGTGATCCTGCGGATCGAAGGCTGGCGTCCCAACCCGCTGCTCGACACGTTCGTTTTCGGAGCGGCTATCCTCGCTGCGGGGTTCCTTTTGTCATGGGGCGCCGAGGCGGCCGAGAAGCGCATTTCGGCAGGGTTGATCGTGGCGATCGTCGCGCTGATCACCGTGCTCCCTGAATATGCCGTGGATTTTTACTACGCCTATTCGGCGGGCGCGAACCCCGGATCGAATTACGTCCATTATGCCGCGGCGAACATGACCGGCGCAAATCGGCTGCTCGTCGGCCTTGCCTGGCCGCTTCTGGTATTGCTTCACTGGCGGCGAACGCGGGATCGCGCCATTGAGTTACGGCCCGCGAACCGAACCGAAATCCTCTTTCTGCTTCTGCCAAGCATCTATGCCTTCGCGATCGTGGCGAAGGGCCGAATTTCACCCATCGACACCATCGTCCTTATCGCGCTGTTCGGGGTGTATATGTGGCGCGCCAGTCGGAAGGAAACTGGCGCAGACGCTGATGACGACGATGACGACGATGACGACGAGCCTGGCCCGGCCGCGGCGCTCATGCTGCTTTCACCCCTTCGCCAATGGTTAGCCATGGGAGCGCTGACGATCGTCGCAGCCGCGATTATTCTTGTATCCGCCGAACCTTTTGCAGAGTCGATGATCGACTCGGGCCGCCTTTTGGGGTTCGACGAGTTCTTGCTGATCCAGTGGCTCGCGCCGCTGGCCAGCGAAGCGCCTGCCGTCGTCGTGGCGGCGCTGTTCGTGCTGTCGGGCCGCGCCGCGTCCGGCCTCGCGACGATGATGTCCGACAAGATCAATCAATGGACTCTGCTAGTCGGCATGTTGCCGCTGGCGGTCAGCTTGGGCGCGGGGCATCTGACCAGCCTCCCGCTCGACACACGCCAACACGAGGAATTCTTCCTCACTGCCGCACAGTCGTTATTCGGTATCGGCTTGCTGCTGCGTCTTCGCCTCAGTCTGGTGGGTGCGGCGGCGCTCGCTACCCTTTTCGTCGCCCAGGTGGCTTTGGCGGTAATCTGGCAGGGTGACGAACTGCGTATCGTCAACAGTCTGACGTGGCTGGCTTGGGGCTATCTGGCGCTCGCGGCTGGCCTGTTCTTGACGAACCGCAAAGCGCTTGGCGCGCTTTTCAGGAAAACAGGCTAGTGAGACGGCCAGCGTCGTTGAACCGACACGGCCGGCCCGCCGGCAAACGTAGGAGGTGGAGTCGTTGTTTGACCAACTCGCCGCTCCGGTCCTCGACAGCCCAGCCTCTAGGCCGGGGAATACGCCGCAGCGCGAGGGTGAAGCCATGACGAGGGCTGCCACCTGGCTGGGCGCAGGGCTCGCCCTGACCGTGGACCAGGTGACCAAGCCGGCGGCCTTCGAGCTCGTTGCAAGCCACGGCGCGATACCCGTCCTCCCCTTCCTTACCATCACGTCCAGCATGAACGCCGGCGTTGCCTTCGGGATCGGCACAAGGGTGCATCCGATCCTGCTGATCGGGGTCGCGGCGACCGTCACGGCTCTTCTCCTCGCGATGATCCTGCGGTCGGCGAGTCCTCTCTACCGCGCCGTGCTGGGCATGATCCTCGGCGGCGGCATTGGGAATATCGCCGACAGGCTGCGATTCGGCGCCGTACGCGACTTTATCGACCTCCACTGGGGCGGATCTCACTGGCCGACGTTCAATATGGCAGATGCTTTCATCACCGTTGGCTTCGTCATCATGCTCATCGCCTGCGACGAGTCCAACGGGCATTTGAAGCCGCGATCCACCCGTTGCGGGAAGAACTGATGTCAGAAGCGGGGATGAATGAGGGAGCGCCACCCATGACAGGCCACTTCCTGTCGATCTACCGACAAGGCTTTGTGAGGGTCGCCGCTTGCTGCCCCCTCTGCAGGATCGCGGAACCGGCGTTCAACCTCGAGGAAACACTGAGGCTCGCCCGCAGAGGGAGTGATGAAGGGGTCGCGCTGATGGTCTTCCCGGAGCTCGGGCTGTCGGGCTATTCGATCGACGACCTCCTCCATCAGCGGGCCCTGCTCGACGAGGTCGAACGACGACTTCTGGAGCTGGTCGCCGAAAGTAGCGATCTCCACCCGGTCCTCCTCGTCGGGGCACCGCTGCGCCGTGAGGGGCGGCTCTACAACTGCGCCATCGCCATTCATCGGGGTCGAATTCTCGGCGTCGTGCCGAAGGGGCACCTGCCCAACTATCGGGAGTTCTACGAGAAGCGTTGGTTCGCCTCCGGGCGGGACGTGCGCGGCGAGATCTGCCTCGGAGGCGAGCCCGTTCCGTTCGGGATGGACCTCCTGTTCCAGGCGGAGGATGTCGACGGCCTGATCTTCCACACCGAGATATGCGAGGATGCCTGGGCGCCCGCCCCGCCCAGCGACTTCGGCGCGCTCGCCGGCGCGCTGATCCTGACGAACCTCTCTGCCAGCAACATCGTGGTGGGCAAGGCAGACACACGGCGACGCCTCTGCGAGGTCCAGTCCGGCCGCTGCTGGGCCGCCTACGTCTACTCGGCGGCTGGACACGGGGAGTCGACAACCGATCTAGCCTGGGATGGCCAGGCCTGCATTTACGAACTCGGGGCCCAACTCGCGGAGACGGAGCGCTTCAGCGCAGAGTCCCAGATGGCCGTCGCGGACATTGACATCGAGCGGCTGCAATTGGAGCGCATGCGGACCGGTACGTTCAACGAGGCGGCAATCGCCAACGGCATGCCGGACCGGCGCTTCCGTCGCGTGTCCTTCGTTCTCCAGCCGCCCGCTGGCGACTTGGGCCTGCGGCGACGCATCGATCGCTTCCCCTTCGTACCTAACGATCCAGCCCGGCTCGATCAGGACTGCTACGAGGCGTTCAACATCCAGGTGACCGGGCTCGCGAAGCGCCTTGAGACGACCGGAATAAGCAAGATCTGCATCGGCGTGTCCGGAGGGTTGGATTCGACCCACGCCCTGATTGTCGCGGCGAAGGCATTTGATCTGCTCGGGCGTGCGCGTACCGACATCCTCGGCTTCACGATGCCCGGCTTCGCCACCAGCAGCAGGACCAGGTCCAACGCGCATTCGCTGATGAGCGGGCTCGGGGTGACGGCCGAGGAAATCGATATCACGCCGCTGGCCAACCAGATGCTTCGCGATCTGCGGCACCCGTTCGCGAGCGGGGAGCCGGTCTACGACACGACCTTCGAGAACGTGCAGGCGGGGATCCGGACCGATCTCCTGTTCAGGGCCGCCAACCAGCGCCAGGGCCTGGTGCTCGGCACCGGCAACATGTCGGAGCTCGCACTCGGCTGGTGCACCTACGGCGTCGGCGACCAGATGAGCCACTACAACGTCAACGGCTCGCTTCCGAAGACCCTCATTCAGCACCTCATCCGGTGGACGGCGTCGAACCGGCTGTTCGACGCCCAAGTGACCGACATCCTGCTCGACGTGCTCGGGACGACTATATCGCCGGAGCTCATCCCGCAGGCATCCGAAGGCCAGTCGCAGAGTACAGAGGAAAAGATCGGCCCCTACGAACTCCACGACTTCTGGATCTACTATCTGACCCGATTTGGGCTGCGCCCCTCCAAGATCGCCTTCCTAGCAATGCACGCTTGGCAGGACGCCTCCGCGGGCAACTGGCCGCCGGGCTTTCCGGAGGACCAGAAGCGCTCCTATGATATACCTGCCATCCGCCACTGGCTCGACGTTTTCCTGCGCCGCTTCTTCGCCAACCAGTTCAAGCGATCCGCCCAGCCGAATGGGCCGAAGGTCACGACTGGCGGCTCGCTGTCGCCGCGCGGCGATTGGCGCGCGCCCTCGGACGCCAACGGCCAGCTCTGGATCGATGAGCTTTGCAACAACGTGCCCGAGGACCTCAACGCGGCGGACGTGTCTCCTCTGACGCAGGAACCACCTGCGGTAGCCGCGGAGGGCAGACCCATTGTCCGATGAAATCCGATACCATACGGCCCGGTGGCTGCGCACCGGCCGTCCGCACCTCGGGGCGCCCGGCGACATCGTCGTCCCGAGCACGGCGAAGAGGCAGCCCGACGTGGGTGCGACGGAGGCGCCGTTGCGGGGCGGCCCCCATCCAGGGCGCGGAGGGGCGGCGACGATCCATCGGCAGGCAAGCTGGAGCGAACGACAATGGCTGAGCATCCGAAGCCTTTGACCATGGCCGCAGAACGGTCGGGAATACGAAGGGAGGGCCGGGTGGGTCTTCCTGATGTGCGCAACGGTCCTGGGTGTCGCCACTTTGTGGCTTCCCGAACAGATTGAGCTGCCACGGGAAACTGCCCCGCGGCTCGCGTTTGCCGCCCGCGAAAGCCTCCTCGTAATGCTGTGGGTCGCCATCGGTGTCGGGATGGTGTCGACCATCCGGCGCTACTCGGCACATGACAATCCCGGCTCCGCCTTCGCTCCTCCAAGCGAGCGGCTGAGGGTGCCGCTCGCATTTCTTCAAAACACGCTTGAGCAGGCGACGATGACGAGCATCGCCTTTCTCGGGCTCTCCACCGTCGATGGCGACGCTCCGCTCGGCTTCATCACCGGCGCCGTAGTCCTGTTCGCGGCAGGACGGATCGAGGTGCGTGGCATGCCACTAAATGCCCAGTGTCGAAACCGGTCCAGCCTGAGCAAATATTCCGGGCGCATTGGCGGAAGCGCTTGACCTTTGGCTGAAAGATACAGTCCTCCGGCGACGCACCACAAACCTCATCAGGTTCGCCAGGTTTGACGCCAACGATACCGCGTCTGTCCCCAACGCGAACAGAGCTCCGACGATCAAATTATGGGCAAGCCAAAATGGAGCCCCCAGGAGGAAGAGCCCCTTCATACGCGTAGTCGATGTCTGCAAGCGCGCCAGACTACCCAGCGAGCTCCCCGTCAATGCCAGCGCAGACGGTATGCCGTGCCATGTCACTACCGAAAGGAAAGACAATATAATGAGGCTGGCTCCGTAGAGTCGCACGACGACATAGCGATCACGCACCGATGCCGAAACGACGAGCTGCGCGCAGGAAATGAGGCACGCGATCGCCGCCGTAGGAGATCCCAACATCAGAAAATACATCGCGAAGGCGGCAGCGCCTGCACTCTGAATTTGGACGACCTTTTTATAGTCGCTGAAAAACGGCCAGCTGATGACGCACAAAAGAGCCATGCAACCGAACGCGGTGGCAATCACGACGGCCCCCGCGCGGTTGTTCCTGTGTTGATCTGCGTGCCGCGCTCAGCTCTGTCTTTTCCCATAGCTGAAGCGTGAAGGAACGAGGTTAATTACGCTTTAATGGCCCTCATGAAATCGACCATTCAAGGCTTCTTTTGGATTGCTGTCACCTCACCCGCACTGCCAACAAGCGTGACATCAAAATCGACCTTGTCGCCGACCTTGGCGGCATCGGTGATCCCAGGCGCTGCCTTGAACGCCATCGTCATCGCCGGCCATTTGGCTTCCGGGATCGGGCCATGGTCGAGCGTGATCGTGCCTGCCGCCTTATCGATCTCCTTCACCGTCCCCTGTCCCTTGGCCTTGATCGCGGATGTCGCGGAGGGCGCCATTGCCATATTCGCCATATCGCCGCTCATCGCCGCATCGGGCGATGCCTGATTGGTCTCGGTCGCGATAGGTGCTTCCGCTTTTTTGCCGCACGCGGCGGTCAGGGCGGCGAGGCCGAGGGCGATAGTCAGTCGTGCATAGTTCATGGTCTTCTCCTTGCATGTTAGGCGGGTTGATGGGTGGGCTTGGTCTTGGGCTTGCGCTTGCGCAGCAGCAGATAGGCGGCGGGCAGAACGAACATGGAGAGCAGCGGCGCGGTCAGCATGCCACCGATCATCGGCGCTGCGATCCGGCTCATGACCTCCGAGCCCGCGCCCGAGCCGAGGAGGATCGGCAGCAGGCCGGCAAGGATCACCGCGACCGTCATTGCCTTGGGGCGGACGCGGAGAAGAGCCCCCTCTCGAACCGCCGTCTCGACCTGGCTCGCATCGGGATCGTGGCCGCGCTCTTCGAGCGCGTTCTTGAGGTAGATCAGCATCACCACGCCGAACTCGGCGGAGACACCGGCGAGGGCAATGAACCCGACCCCGGTCGCAACCGACTGGTTGAAGCCAAGGAGGTACAGCGTCCAGATACCGCCGGTGAGCGCGAACGGCAGCGTGCCCATGATCAGGGCAGCTTCGTCGAAGCGCCCGAAGATCATGTAGAGCAGCACGAAGATGATCAGCAGCGTCGCTGGCACCACCAGCTTGAGCTTGTCGATCGCCCGCTGGAGATATTCGAACTGGCCTGAGTAAGCGATGCTGACGCCCGGCGAGAGTCTGACCTGCTTCGCCACCGCCCTTTGCAGATCGCCGACCACCGAGGCGAGGTCGCGCCCGCGCACATCGACATAGACCCAGGTCGATGGCCGGGCATTCTCGGTCTTGAGCATCGGCGGCCCTTCGGCGATCGATATGTTCGCAACTGTACCGAGCGTGATCTGCTGCCCCGAAGGGGTCAGGACCGGCAGTGTCCGCAGACCCTCCAGGCTGTCGCGCAGTTCGCGCGGATAGCGCACGGTGATCGGATAGCGGGCCAGCCCCTCGACAGTCTCGCCGATCGTCTCGCCGCCGATCGCGCCCGAGACGATCGCCTGCACATCGGTGATGTTGAGCCCGAACCGCGCGGCGGCAGCGCGGTCGATATCGACATCGACATAGCGCCCGCCGGTCAGCCGTTCGGCGAGGGCAGAGGAAACGCCCGGCACGGTCTTGGCGACCGTCTCGACATCATGCGCGATGCGATCGAGCTGGGCGAGATCGGCGCCCGACACCTTGACCCCGATCGGGCTCTTGATGCCGGTCGCCAGCATGTCGATGCGGTTCCTGATCGGCGGCACCCAGACATTGGCGAGGCCGGGCAGCTTCACCGTGCGGTCGAGTTCGTCGACCAGTTTGTCCGGCGTCATTCCGGGACGCCATTGGTCGCGGGGCTTGAACTGGATCGTCGTCTCGAACATCTCCAGCGGCGCCGGATCAGTCGCGGTCTCGGCGCGGCCGGCCTTGCCGAACACGCTCTCGACCTCGGGCACCGTCTTGATCAGCCGGTCGGTCTGCTGGAGCAGTTGCGAGGCCTTGGCCGCAGAGAGGCCGGGCAAGGCCGAGGGCATGTAGAGCAGGTCGCCCTCGTCGAGATTGGGCATAAACTCACCGCCGAGCCGGGTGAGTGGCCAGGCCGTTGTCGCGAAGACCAGCGCAGCGATCACCAGCACCGCCTTCGGCTTTCGCATCGTCCAGTCGATCGCGGGGCGGTAGAGGTTGGTCAGCCAGCGGTTGACCGGATTGGCCTGCTCGGCTGGGATGCGGCCCCGGATCAACCACCCCATCAGGATCGGAACGAGGGTCACCGACAGGATCGCGGCGGACGCCATCGCATAGGTCTTGGTGAAGGCGAGCGGCGCGAACAGCCGGCCCTCCTGCGCCTCCAGCGTGAACACCGGAATGAACGACAGCGTGATGATCAGCAGGCTGAAGAACAGGGCCGGGCCGACTTCGGCCGCGGCTTCGGTGACGACGATCCAGCGCATCTCGCCCTCGAGATGCTCGTCCGGATGATCCTGCTCCCAGCGCTCGATCTTCTTGTGGGCATTCTCGATCATCACCACGGCCGCATCGACCATCGCGCCGATGGCGATGGCGATGCCGCCCAGCGACATGATGTTGGCGTTCACGCCCTGAAACCGCATGACGACGAACGCGGCGAGCACGCCCAAGGGCAGGGTCAGGATCGCCACCAGCGCCGAGCGGACGTGCCAGAGGAACAGGCCGCAGACGATCGCGACGACGATGAACTCCTCAATTAGCTTGTGGGTGAGGTTATCGACCGCGCGATCGATCAGTTGCGAGCGGTCATAGACCGTCACGACGTCAACGCCGGGCGGCAGGCTTGCCTTCAGGGCGGCGAGCTTGTCTTTGACCGCTGCGATCGTTTCGCGGGCATTCTTGCCCGAGCGCAGGATCACGACGCCGCCGGCGACGTCGCCTTCGCCGTTCAACTCAGCGATGCCGCGCCGCATCTCCGGACCGATCTGGATCGTGGCGACGTCGCCTAGCCGGACCGGAACGCCACCGCTTGCTGTCTTCAACGGGATCGCCCGGAAATCGTCGAGCGTCTTCAGATAGCCCGAGGCGCGGACCATATATTCGGCTTCGGCCATCTCCAGCACCGAGCCGCCCGACTCCTGGTTGGCTTGTCTGATCGCCTGGACTGCTTGTTGATGGGTGACGCCGTAGGCAGCGAGCTTCACTGGATCGAGCAGCACCTGATATTGCTTCACCATGCCGCCGATGCTGGCGACCTCGGCGACGCCGGTCACGGTTTTCAGCTCGTAGCGCAGGAACCAGTCCTGAAGCCCGCGGAGCTGCGACAGGTCATGCCGGCCGCTCCGGTCGACCAGCGCATATTCATAGACCCAGCCGACGCCGGTCGCATCGGGACCGAGCGCGCTACGCGCGCTCGCCGGCAATCGTCCCTGCACCTGGTTGAGATATTCGAGCACACGGCTGCGCGCCCAGTAGAGGTCGGTGCCGTCCTCGAAGATCACATAGACGAAGCTGTCGCCGAAGAAGGAGTAGCCGCGCACCGTCTTCGCCCCTGGCACCGACAACATGGTGGTGGTGAGCGGATAGGTGACCTGGTTCTCGACGATCTGCGGTGCCTGGCCCGGGTAGCTGGTGCGGATGATGACCTGCGTGTCGGAGAGATCGGGCAGCGCGTCGATCGCGGTCGATCGCACGGCCCAGACGCCCACGCCGATGAGGGCCAGTACGCCGATCAAGACGAAGAAGCGGTTCCTGACCGACCAGCGGATGAGATGAGCGATCATTGGCCCGCCACCTTGGTCATACGTCGTATCGTTGGCCCCGCGGGAGGCCGGTCGAAGCCGAAGCGAACGCGGTCCCCTGTCTTCAGGCCACGCGGAATCTTCGGATCGGGAAGCTGGAACGTCATCGTCATCGCCGGCCAGCCAATCGCCGGCACGGGCTCGTGGCTCAGCGTCACCGAATTGGCGGTGATCTGTTCGATCTTGCCGACGGTCTCGTAAAGCGTTCCCGTAGCCGCGGGCTTCGCGGCGGCGGTTGGCGTGGCAGCTCCGATTGGCCGCGCTTCGACACCGGACAAACTTGCCTCGGAATCAATCAGGAACTGGCCCGAGGCGACAACCTTCTCACCTTCGGAGAGCCCGGCGAGGATTTCGGTGTCATCGCCGGATTCCCTTCCGATTTGCACCTCTGCGGGTCGGTAGCGGCCCTTGTCGAGGGCCAGCATCACCAAGGTCCGCTTGCCGGTGCGGATCAGCGCTTCGGAGGGCACAAGTAACGCCGGTTGCGTGGCTCCACCGAACGAGACGGTAGCAAACATGCCGGGACGCAGACGTCCTCCGCGATTGGGCAGCTCGATCCGGACAGTAAGGGTGCGGCTGTCGGCCTGAGTCTCGGGCAGGATCGCCGAGACACGGCCCGACAAGGTCTCGCCAGGAAAAGCGGCAAGCGTGGCCTGCACGGTTTGTCCGGGTTTGAGCGGACCGGCGATCGCCTCGGGTACAGCGGCATTGAGCCAGACCGTGCCGAGGCCATTGACCTCCGCGAGCGTCTGGCCTGCCATCATGGTCATGCCCGCCCGCACGTTCAATGTCTTGATGACCCCGCGGGTGGGCGTAGAGATTGTGATGACATTGTGCGGCCGTCCCGCTCGCTCGACCGAGGCGATCGTGCCCGACGACATGCCGAGCAGCATGAGCCGCTGGCGCGCGGCCTGGGTCAGCGCCGCGTTGCCGGTGCGGCGGACCGCAAGGAATTCAGCCTGCGCGCCGCCCCATTCCGGCACCAGTAGGTCGGCAAGAGGTGCCCCTGCCCCGATGATGTCGCCAGGTGCGCGCGCATAGACGCGCTGGACGAAACCTCCAGTGCGTGCCTGGACGACTGCGATATCACGCTGATTGAAATCGATCGTCCCCGTCGCGGTCACGCTACTCGCCAAAGCGCCACGTCGGACCAGGACGGTGCGCAGCCCGAGCGCCTGAGACGCGGAAGGATCTATTGAAATCCCCGGCGCTGCCGAGCCTGCCCCCGCCTCATCTGCATAGCGGGGGATCGTCTGCATCCCCATCGACGAAAGGCCGGGACCGTCATGATGTTCGGCCGGGATCATCGGGTCGTACCAATAGAGAATCTTGCGCGCGGCGGGCTTCGCGCTCTCCGGATCGTGCGAACCTTCCCATTGTTGGGCCACGGTAAAACCGATCCCGCCAGCAGCGAGCGCAAGAAGAGCAGCGGCACCAAGAAGGCGGCTGCGGGTAATTGTAACTTGGCTCATCGCGGTGCGCTCCCGTAAGTAAAGTTCAATCCGGCTCCGTCCGCTGCGACCTTGGCTTCGCGATCAACGGTCGTCAGGGTGGCATCGGCGAGCGCGGCAAAAGCGTCCGCGACGTCAATCAGACTGGCGCGGCCCGCACCATAACTCGCTGTTTCCAACTTCACGCGCTGCTCGGCGAGCGGTTGCAGCGTGCCCTGCGCGCGCATCCACTGCTCATGATGCATGACATGGTCGGCGATATCAGCGTCAAGGTCGGCGGCAAGCGTGCGCCGCGCGGCCTCGCGTTCGGCCAAGACCCGCCCGGCACTGGCCTGGGCCGCCGCGATCCCGGCATTCTGGCGATTGCGGGTGAAGAACGGCAGGCTGACCGTCACGCCGGCCGAGATAAAGTCGCCGAAACGGGGGTCGCGGCGTTGATAGGCCAGGTTGACACCGAAATCAGAGCGCCGACCGGCGTCGGCCACACGCACATCGGCATCCGCCTGGTCGGCCTGGGCATCGATCATCTCGATGGTGGGATGGTGATCAAGGCCGGCACGCAGCTTGGCGGCATCGACCGGGAATTCAGGGATTGGTCCAGCGATCTCAGGCGCGGGATCGCCTGTCCAGCGGGTCAACGTGGCGCGGGCACGCGCTACGTTTGACACCAGCTCGCTCCGGCGATCGCGCATCGTCGCGACCGCCTGCTGTCCGGAAAGCGTCTGTGCCGGCCTAGCGTTACCCGACGCGACCGCGCCAGGCGTCGTCCCCACCACACGCTCGAGGCGGGTTAGAAGATCATCGAGCGCCGTGAGCCTGCGTTCGGCGTAGGCGAGATTGATCCAGGCAAGCGCGGTGCTCACCTCGACGGTGCGCGCCTCGACCGCGGTATCGGCCTCGGCCGCCTTGATGTCGCTATCGGCGCGCGCCTGCTGGGCATGGCGCTTGGCGAGGTTGGGAATGTCCTGGGACACGCCGACCCGCGCCATGGTGAAATCGTCGCGATTGGGCTCGAACGCGAGCGGTCCTGAGATCGGGAAGCTCTCGACGCTTACGCCGAGCGTCGGATCAGGCAGCGCCCCGGCCGCGCCGCGCGCGGAACGCGCGGCATCGGCGCCGAGCGCCTTGGCCTTGATCGACGGGGCTTCCTGTCGGGCGCGCTGGAGCGCAGCTTCGAAGGTGAGCGGACCGGCGAATGCAATGCCGGGGATCGCCGCAAGAAGCGGCGCGCAAAGAAACAATCGCATGGAAAACTCCTGATCGGAGGGTCAGGCCAACAACGCGCAATATGACAGGCATGTCAGTGGCGGCGGAATGGGGGGCATCCCGCCGCCACTGCTGGCCTAGCCGTCTATGCGACCTGTAGCGGCCAGAACCTGTGCTTAGCCGGCCGAAGGGGTCGACGAAGGCTGTGCCATGCTGTGCATCTGCTTCATGCAATCAGCAGCGTCTGTGCTGCTCATCTTCATCATGTCGCAGTCGCAAGCCGCCACTTGCGTGGCATCAGGCACCCAGACGTGCCGCTGGGCCGGTCCCGTGGCACGCGGGCCATATTGCGGGACCGGCTTCCACTCATAATGGCCGGACTGTTGGCTGTGATTGGGCTGGCCGGCGAATGCGGCGCCAGGTGTGGCAAGGGCTACGCCGAGTAGGGCATAGAAAACACGGTTTTTCATGACTGTAATCCTTTGGCAAAACATCGTGGTAGCCGCAGATCAGACGGGATGTTTGGGTGCGCAAAGGCGCAACGATCCTGTCAGCCTTACGGCCGGTTTCGATCAGCCAAGGAGAGTCGGTGGTTCCGGTTCGGGCGTAAGGTCACTGCCGCGTAGGACCGTGGTGGTCGGCCAGAAGGCCAAGATTGGATTCGCCTCGCGAGCCGCAAGCGCTGGCGAGTCATTGCGAACGGCCATGGGAACTACGCACCCCATCGCGGCTATGCAGGCAAGGGTCATGCCCTTGCAGGGCTTCTGCGCAGGCTGTTGTTGCTGCGCCATCATCTTCATGCAGTCCTCGGACATGCTTGAAGCGGCCATACTCGACATCGCCACCGGCGCGGACACTGCAGGCGGGCCGGACGCAAAGGCGGCTTCCTGGCCGAGCAGACCGATCAGGGCTCCAAGCAGGAGAAAGAGATGAAGCGCACATTTCACAGACGTAACCAGATACACCACTCATGATCCAGGGACAACGCGATACTCATCCGCCGTGGCGTGCAAAGATGGTTTCGCGTTCCGCGCCAAAGGCAATGACATTGAAGGGTTGGGCGGACTGTCCGGGAACTTCCATGCCGGGTGATCCGACAGGCATACCAATTACGGCGAGACCGCTCACACCACGCGGACGCAACGCAAGAACGCGCTTCATGTCCGCGATGGGGACGTGTCCCTCGAAAACCATGCCATCGACGATCGCTGTGTGACACGATGATAGCCGAGCCGGTACGCCGTGTACCCGCTGAAAGGCGGGTCGCCCCCGATCGTCGATCATGTTCACGCGTCGCCCGAATTGTTGACGGACCTGGGCCGCCCATTGCTCGCAGCAACCACAGCCGGGATCCCGGTGAACGACGATCGGCTCAGCAGCAATGCTGACGACGGAGAGTGACGCGCCGAGCGCAGCAAGTACGATCTTGAGTTTCATATCAACCTTCAATGGTCCCCGCGGGACGGGGGAAATCTCCTACTGCGCGCGCTTGCCGTGGGCTTTTAGCCAGCCCTCGAGTTCGCCGACCTCACGCGTCTGCTCGGCGACGGCTTTGTTGGCCATCATCCGAACCTTTGAATCTTTGGTCTCTCGCAGAACGATGCGCGACATTGCGATCGCGCCACGATGATGCTCGACCATCTTGCGCACCCAGGTTTCGGTAGCATCAGCGCCCATCGCGGACGTCATCTTCTGGTGCATTTCCATCTCAGCCGACGGGTAGGGGTTAGCAGGGGTCGGCTTCATCATTTGACCCATGTCCATCTTGGAATGGTCCATGCCCTGCATTTGCGCGATACCGGGCGTGGCCAACAATCCGACGATCATGACGGCGATTATTTTCTTCATAAAATTCTCCTCATCATCCCCGCATTGTTAATACGCGCGAGCGTGCTTTTCCCCTCTGCGAATCGCAGACATTGCCAAGGATTAGGGGTCAGGGATGCTATTTACGGGCCAAAATTGCCTTCATCTCGTCGATCTCGCGCCGCTGGGATACCTCGATGCCGCTGCAGAGACGAACGACTTCCGGATCTTTGAGAGACGCCTCACGACACATAAGGATCGCCCCCGAATGGTGGGGGATCATCGACCGCAAGAACGCGGTATCGCCGATCGTCGTTTGCGTCCGGATGAGCGCGAAGGATCCAGCAAATATCGCGACTGAACCGATTACAAGAGCTGCGTTCGCCCTCTTGGACGGAAACATATGTCCCATTGCAAGGATCATCAGCACCACCATCGGTGCGACCATCATCAGTGTCATGTAGACCATGTTGAGGTTATTGTAGAAGCTTCCCAGACTATCGATCATGACGAACATCACCAAATACATGATAATGCCGCCGACGAGGGTCTGCAGCGCGAGGCTGGTATAAGCGTTCTTCATCATCGGTCGTCTCCTTCGGCCCCCGCCCAAGAATCCCCCATGGTCGTTCAACTCTTGCGGCGCCGCTTTCGCGGCCAGCGGAAATACAAAAGAGCAGAACCCGCGATCGCGAGCGCAAGCCCCCCACCGGCAAATCCAATCAGCCAGGGCGTGTTGAAATCTTCGTGGTTCTTCCAATCCATGATGTGGAGGCCCCAGAAGAAGTCATAGAGACGCCAAGTGCCGTTCCTGACGGCAACGATCCGACCACTATTTTGCGCAATATAGACGCGGGTCGAATCCTGATCTGGAAAGTCGATTCGCCATGCCGGAAGCACGCCCTTATATTCGGTGCTCGCGGACGTAACGGCACGGACGCTCGGCGGCGCCGACTTCCCACGATATGATCGCACCGCCACCGCGCGAGCCATCGCGGCGTTGACGCGCGGGATGGCCGACGCTGTTTCTGCGTCGTGGAGCCGTACCGAGCCGTCAGCCATCTCGACCTCTGTAACCTCTCGCCCGGCGAGCATACGGTACCGCACCTCACGGACAGGAGCGCCCGCTTGGCGTAGAACGATATCGAGCGGCGCCCGGGCATGGCCCTGGGCGAGCGTCGCCAGCGATGCGCGATCTACGACATGTTCACCGCGGACCCGATCGATGGGCAGCACGCTCATGATCAAGCCGCTCGCAAACCACAGTAACAACTGAACGCCGATGATCAGGGCCAGCCAGCGGTGCACCCGGCTAACCCCGACATGGAGGCGAAGCCGGTTGCTCCTCAGAACCAGGTCCGCACGCCAATGACAAAGCTTGTCGCCTTGACACCTTCGCCATCAGCTCGCGCATAATCCGCGGTCTTGCCCAGCTTGCGATCGTAGGAGACGCCAATATAGGGCGCAAATTCGCGTCTGACTTCGTAGCGCAGACGCAGCCCAAACTCGGCGTTCGATATACCAGCGCCGATGCGGGTTTCCGGGACGTCCTGGGCTGATAGATTCAATTCGACCCGGGGCTGAAGGATCAAACGTTGCGTAATGCGCTGATCGTAATAGCCCTCGATCCGCCCCAGGACCTCGCCCTTGTTCGACAGGAACAAGGCTGCCTCCGTTTCGAACCAGTAAGGCGCGACTCCTTCGATCCCGACTGTAGCGTAGGTGCGCGAGGGATTGGGTTTGAAATCATATCGGACACCAGCCTGCAGGTTCCAGTATGGATCGAGCGCGCGGCTGTAGAGCGCCTGAATCTCCGCAGTTTCCATAAAGGTGCCGTTACGACCGCCTAGGACGCCCTCGCCTTCTGACTTGATTGTCAACCGATCGAGATCCTTGCCGAACCACGCTTCGCCATCCCAGCGATAACCGTCCCGACCATTTCGGACCTGATATTCCGCCAGATTGAACAGGATCATCGAGGAGGTGCTGGCGCCATGCTCGTTGTGCAGCATGGACCGTGAATCGACCATCGCACCGTTCTGATAGATCCGATCGGCATAATGATCGCTTGGTGCTGCCGGTGCCGGTGCATTGCCCGGTGCAAGGCTCGTGCCCCCTGCCCCATGACCGGCCATCTGCCCGTCCATCGACATGCCGGGCATGGACGACATGTCATGCTCCATTGGCTGACCGCCTCCACCAGCAGGCATATTCATACCGGGCATATCGTGGTTCATGGCGCCACCCGCCGTGTCCGGCATTGTCATGCCAGGCATGCTCGACATGTCATGTCCTGCATGGGGATCGGGCTTCGGAGACGCCTTGCTTCCTACCGTTCCCGACATATCCATTCCGGGCATGGCGCCCATTCCCGACATGTCATGGGCGGCCGCTTTAGGTTTCGCGACGGGCGCCCCGCGCTTTGCTGAAGTTGGTTTAGCAGCCGGTTTGGCGGCCGTTTTGCGCTTAACGGGAGTCGCGGGTTTGGTTGCCGGCTTTTTCTTCGGAGGTGCTTTGGCCGCAGGCATGTTCATGCCCGGCATATTCTGCATCGATTGCGCGTTAGCCGGAGCCGCGAGGGCAAGCGGCGCTACGCTGATGAGGAGAAGCAATGCCTTCATGCTGCGTCTCCCCGAGGCCGGACAGAGACGACGCGCATCATCCCGGCATGCATGTGATAAAGCATATGGCAGTGGAAGGCCCAGTCGCCGATCGCGTTGGCGGTGACGTCAAAACTCACTTTGCCGCCCGGCGCGACGTTGACCGTATGCTTGCGCGGCGAATATTCGCCATGCCCGGTAACCAACTCGAAAAAATGTCCGTGAAGATGGATCGGATGCGACATCATCGTGTCGTTCACCAGCGTCACACGCACCCGTTCGTTTTCCAGGAATGGAATCGGCTCGCGCTTGTCGCTCATCTTCACGCCGTCGAACGACCACATATAGCGTTCCATATTGCCGGTCAGGTGGATTTCCATCGCCCGATCAGGCGCTCGCACGTCGGGGTTGCGATCCACCGCCATGAGGTCGCGATAGACCAGGACGCGGTGTCCGACATCTTCCAGGCCCTGCCCGGGCTCTCCGGTGCGATCCATCGGCATAGGTGAAATCGTCTGGACGCCAGGCCCCATCTTGACCTGCGGGGCTTTGCTGCCGTCGCGCATATTCATGCCGCCCATCCCGCCCATCGCCATGCCTGCCATAGCGTCGCCGGCCGGGGCGCCCATTCCAGGCATGCTCGCCATCGAGCCGCCGGGTGTCTTGTCCGTTGTCGGCATGGATGCGCCGGAGCCCATGTCCATGCCCGCCATGCCACCAGCAGCGGCGCCGCCTGTCGGCATGTCATGACCCATTGCTGCATGGTCCATGCCGGCCATCGTAGAACCGCCGGAAGCGTCCATGCCTTGCATGCCGCCCATGTCCATCTCGCCCATGCCCATATCCTTCATATCGGCAAGGGGACGTTTGCGAAGCGCGGGCACCTGGGCTGCCATGCCTTCGCGCGGGGCCAGAGTTGCGCGCGCCATGCCAGACCGATCAACAGATTCGCCGATCAGAGTGTAGGCACGGTCATCAGTCGGGGTGACGATGATGTCGTAGGTTTCCGCCACCGCAATTTGGAACTCGTCGACCTCCACCGGCCGCACGTCTAGACCATCGGCCTGAACGACCGTGAGCTTGAGTCCTGGAATCCGGACATTGAACGTCGTCATCGCCGAGGCGTTGACAAAACGTAGTCGAACTCGCTCGCCGGGCCGGAAAAGCGCTGTCCAATTGTCCTGGGGACCATGGCCGTTGACGAGATAGGTGTAGGTTGAACCTGTGACATCAGAGACGTCCGTGGGGTCCATCCGCATTTTGCCCCAGTCGAGACGATCCTTGAGCGGTTGATCTTCTTTTGCCATCAGGCCAGCCAGCGTCTGGCGCTGATAGTTGAAATAGCCCCCGCCCACCTGCTTGAGCTTTCTGAAAATCGCGTGCGGATGCATCTGGCTATGGTCGGACAGCACGATCACATGCTCGCGATCCGACTTGATCGGATCTTCGCCTGCCGGATCGATCACGATCGGCCCGTAATGGCCCATCTGCTCCTGCAAACCCGAATGGCTATGATACCAATAGGTGCCCGCCTGGACGATCGGAAACTCATAGACGAAGGTCGATTTTGGTTTGATGCCGGGGAAGCTGATTCCCGGTACGCCATCGAACTGGAACGGTACCAGTAACCCGTGCCAGTGGATCGAACTGTCTTCTTCAAGATCGTTGATCACCGACAGGCGCACCGTTTGCCCTTGGCGCAACCGGATCAAAGGCGCCGGCACGGTTCCGTTGATGCCGATCGCATGGCTTGCGCGGCCATCGATCATCATCATCTGATGAGCGATCTTGAGAGTGATATCGTTGCCGGTAACGGTCGGGAGCGGCTTCACAATACCCGCCGAGACGGGTTGAGCCCATGCCGGCATCCAGGCCGACAATGCCAGGCCACCGCCGGTCAGCGCGGCACCGCGGAACAGATCGCGGCGGTTCAATACCGGGGGCATATAATCTCCTTGTTCATTGTTCAGCACCCTCTTGTCCACAGCGAGGCTCGAGCGCGGTATCTCTCTCATCCTTACGCACGAGCGCGGCGCACCCCTCAAATGTCGGCCAAGATTTCAGCAAGTCGGACGCGAGCGCGGTACAGCCGCGTCTCGACAGCCTTCCCGCTGATCGAAAGTGCCAACGCAGCTTCCGATTGGTTCAACCCTTCGACGGTGCGGAGCAGCAGAACCTCTCGCAACGAAGATGGCAAGGCAGCGATCGCAGTCGAGAGTTTTTCGAGTTCCATCTTCGAAGCTGCGCTGGCATGAGCCGAAGGTGCGTCGTCTGGGACCTGTTCAATTTCGTCGTCGGACGTGGCGGCACTGAAGATGAAGAGCTGACGCACTCTTTGGCGACGGCGCCAATCACGGCATTTGTTGATCGCGATCCGCGACAGCCAAGCGCGCAGCGGTCGGGCACCATCATATTTCCGCAAATGGCTGAACGCCGAAACGAAGCAATCCTGGGTAAGGTCAAGCGCCTCTTCCGCATTGCCTACGAGTCCGCGGACCAGCCGGAATATCGCGGATTGATGCCGGTGCATGATCTCTGCGAATGCCGCTTGCCGGCCACCGAGCGTCAGCGCGGCAAGTTCACCATCGGAGCACGACTGGAGCTCCAGACTCACCGCGCATCGTCGGTAAGCGCATGTACTACCGCCTGGTCGAAGGTCTTGGCCTGATCCGGACGTAAGATCTGGCGCATGGCGAAGATATGGCCGAGCGTCTCCTTTTGGAGCTGACCCATTGCCTGATGCGACTGATCGACGGCCGCAGCGACACCCGGACCGTTGCCATGTTCAGTTTCGATGGCATCGGCAAGCCGTGCATTGTCGGCTCTCAGTTCGAGTTCCAGCGCCCGTCGGCGCACGGCAAACCGCTGCTCAAGCAACTCGATCTGAGCCTTCTGACGATCGTCCAGGTCGAGCTTGCTGTGCAATACGTCATGCAGTTCGACGCCGCCAGCCACAGGATGTGGCAGGAAATGACGGCCCAGAAACACGCCCGCGACGGCTGCGACAAAGGCGACAATCGCGACCAGAACGAGCAGCCGCGGCTTCATCGCGGACCTGCGAGCAACGTGGAGGGAGCAAGCGGATTGGATGGCCCAAAAGGCGAGAGCGTAACGGAGGCCTCGACTGGCGTCGTAACCCCGTTGCTGGCAACACCCAGCAGCACTGCGCCAAAGGCGGCGACCGCGCCAAGCCTCAACTGGGAGCCCGCCGAAACCTGCGTCCTGGCGGCAATGCGCCTGAACACTGCCTCTTCAAGACCGGCCAGACCGGGATGCCCCGGTTCGTTGCGTAAGCGGCTCAAGAGCCCATCCAAGTCTACATTCATCTCAAATTCCTATTTCTTCAATCCATCCGACGCGCTGGCGCAAGACCCGTCTTTTCCACCTCCGCTATCAGCCCGTTCGTCAAAAGCGCCCCTCGGTTTTCGGGGGGCTGAACGACGACCTTCAAGGCACGGTGCCACATAGTTACGGCATCGTCTTTGTCATGCCAGGCATATCCTTCATCATCGCATCGTGATCTTCAGGCGCACTGGAAATCACCGCCTGATATTGCGCAGGACTCATCTTCGGCATCTGCCGCACGAAAGCCACCATGTCCCAGATCAGCTCGTCGCTATGGGTTTTGCCCCAGGCCGGCATCGCTGTGAGCTTGACCCCATGCTTGATGATCCAGAACTGCTCCTTTGCCGATCTCTGCGGCTCACGGAAAAGCTCGGGAGCCCTGGGATAGAGGCCCTGGCTGATCTCGGACTTCTCAAGGCCCGGCGCGAGATGGCAGCCGCTGCACATCTCGGTATAGAGCCCCGCTCCGCTCTGCAGACGTTTCACATCCATCAGGTTTGCCGGGACGCTGATGTCGCGAGACCTTACCGCGATCGAGCGATCACGGAATTGCTCCACGAGCCAATAGACTGGTTTGCTGTGGGGGGCATCAGCGCCAATATCGTAAGCGCCGACATACACGACGATGCCGGCGAGCGCGCCACCGGCCAGCGCCGCCGCCGCGACGAAGCCCACGCTCGGAAAATGTCTCCGGAGCCATGCTTTCCTTGAATCTTCCATCGCGTCCTCCCCAGCAGAAAGTCTTTGGACGATCGATGATTTCACACCCCATCCAATTGATCATACGCGCGGCGCGCCTTCACCCCTCAACCCTACGCCGATCCCGCGCGCCGGCCGGTTTCCATACAACCGCCGAAGAAATTTCGCGGGTTTGATGAGGGGTTGCACTCTGCGGTGCGTAAATCGCTGTGTCGGCAGTATCGCCGCCTATGGAGAAATCGATGTTTCGTAAAACAGCTTTTGCCGTCGCCATGGCGGCTTCTGTCTTTGCCGCTACCGCCGTCCAGGCTCACCCCAAACTGAGCAGTGCCACGCCAGCCGCCGACACCGTCGTCGCCGCCCCGACGAAGATCCAGCTCGTCTTTTCCGAAGCGCTTGTCGCGCAGTTCTCCGGAATCGACCTGACGATGACCGAAATGCCCGGCATGAAGATGGGGCCGATGAAAATGAACGGCGTCAAGGCAACGCTGGCTCCCGACGGCAAGACACTCGTTGCCACGCTCGCCAAGCCGCTGACAGCTGGAACGTACAAGCTCGATTATCATGTCGTCTCGACCGACACCCATCGCATCCAGGGCGGATACACGTTCAAGGTCAAGTAAGACCATGCCGGACATGGTGGCAATCGCCGTCAGGCTTGGACTCTATCTTGACCTGATGCTTCTTTTTGGGCTGCCGATGTTCGGGCTCTACACATTGCGCGGGACCGAACGGGAATCCGGCTCGGTCCTGCGCTTCCGCTCCGTACTCGCGTCCATCGCCTTGGCCGGCATAGGTCTGTCGATCCTCGGCATGATGGTTTTGGCGGCCTCGATGGGCGGCGTGTCGGTCGATCAGGTAGACCGCGCCACAATCAACATGGTGATCTCGGGCACCTCGATCGGAACGATATGGCAGGTACGAGTGGCCGCACTCTTGCTCGTCCTTTATTTTTCGATTGTCGGATGGCGTCGTCCCGCTTTTGCTCTCGGTTCACTTTCGTTCACGGCAGCGATCGCTCTTGCAACATTGGCCTGGACCGGTCACGGCGCTGCCGATGAAGGCTTGCTGGGATGGGTTCATCTTGGCGCCGATATCACCCATTTGTTGGCAGCAGGGATATGGGTCGGGGCGTTGGCTGCTCTATGCCTACTCATATTTCGCCCCGCCGACCGAATGGCTGTGGACCATATTCACCTTTCGCACCGAGCCTTGGACGGCTTCGCCAGGATCGGCTCAATCGTGGTCGGCCTCCTCATCCTCTCTGGTGTGGTCAACAGCTGGATACTGGTGGGGCCGTCCAGATTGGGATCGCTTTTCACAAGTCTCTATGGTGCGCTGCTGACAGCGAAATTGCTGCTGTTTGGCGCAATGCTCATCCTTGCAGCAGCCAATCGCTTCTTCCTCACGCCTGCGTTGGCGATGGCTGTCGAAAGCGGTGACGCACCAGCCGCGATACGGTCGCTTCGCCGAAGTCTGATTGTCGAGAGCGGGTGTGCGCTTGCAATCCTTACGCTCGTTGCCTGGCTCGGACTATTGGCGCCTCCCGCCTCCGGCGTATAGACATTCGCCCATCACGGCAGCGCGCGCGATATGGCCTTGATCGCTTTCAGGCCCGAACCAAAACGGGAGATCGCTTCCTTGTGGCGTTCCAGCTCACCATAGGGAAGATAGGCGATCTCAAGATCTGCGATACGGCTGAAGGCGGGCCGTGCGAGTTGCGCCCGCACCTCGCTCTCGCGGGCATCGGGTGCGACAAGGAACAGCCCGGCGGTGGCGTGCAACTCGCTGCCGCTCAGGGCCAGGTCGAGCATCCGGACGATGCCCGAATAAATCGAAGTCGAATGCTCGACTTCGAAGGCCGCGGCGACACGATCGCTCGCCCGCTCCAGCCACAGTACATCAATAAGACGGATGGCATCGGCACCGGTCGAAGTGGAAATCGACTCCGGCAGGCACTCAAGGCATCCCTCACCAAGACGCACCCCATCATGGAGACGCCCGCGGTCGTTGGCTGCGATCCAGACATCATAGCCTAGCGCATGACCGATGTCGCGAAGCCAGGCCTGAATCTCCGAATGGGTCCGATCGCTTTCGCCCTGCTTCTGAAGGGCCTTGTTGAGACTTTGCGCCTCGGTCCTGGCCTGTTCGAGCCGCGCCGCCCAGGAACCGGCTGCCTGATCGCCCTCGTCGCGTGGTGGCGCAGGATAACGCCCCGAGCCGATATCAAACAACAGCCCCCCAATGGCGCCGAGATCGTTCGACAGCAAATCGCGGAACTGCTCGTTCAGATCAAGGACGCCCGAGCGCATCGCGAGAAAATGCTGCCAGCTGCCCAGCTTCACCTTCCCGCCCGTCAGCTTGTTATAGCCATTGACGATCGCCGTGTTGAACGGCGGGACCAGCGTGGGATGCAGGAAGTAGAGGAGATTGGCGACCGCTGGTCCCAGGCCTTTGATGTTCAGGCGATCAATGGTGTGGATTCCCGCGATAATCTCTTCAGCGGTATCACAGCACGCGCAATGATCCAGCAACCGGCCAAAAGCGCGCTGGTTCGCTGGGTTTTCATAGATGTCAGGGATGCGCAATTTTGGCTTCCAAAGAAACGCATGATCCGCACCTTTGAATATCTGCCGTTGCTCGGCGACCGAATGAACGACCGTTTCCAGCGAAGATCCGCGATAAGCGACGCCGAACCTACCGGCTTCGATTTCGGCGACCACCTGGGCGAGACCACGCCGAATCGAACGGAAATTCTTGATGCGCTCGTCCCAAAGAAACCAGCTCTGATAGGTCGCGTTCGGGTCTTCCTTCCATCGCTGAATCAATTGCCGCGCCAGCAATCCAAATTCTGCCAAACCCTGCTCCCCCCTTCGCCCCAATCTCCTCGGACGCTAGCACTCTGTTTCGCGGACCACCAGATTTGCGGGAGCCGCCCGGGCCTAATAAAAGGCCTGCGATCAACGTATGTCGTCCGGAATATGCATCAGCAGGTCGCGGGTATAGTCGATCAGGAGATCGCCGACGGTAGCCCCGTAGATTGCAAGAAACAGGATGAACGCCAGAAGCTTCGGGACAAAGCTGACCGTCTGTTCGTTGATCGATGTCGCGGCCTGGACCATGGAAATAACCAGCCCGACGACCAGCATCAAAATGAGCGGAGGCCCTGCGATGATCATGATGACCCAGAGTGCTTGGCCCATCGAAACCGAAAAAGGACTGTATGTCTCCAATTCGCCTCCCCCGGTGACGGGGTCGCGGCGCCAGGACGTGCGCCTAGCGATCCTTGCGGGGCGAGTGGCGTGGAGAGAGATCATTGCTTCCGATCCGTCTTCGCCACGTCCACTCGCCCCCGCGCCACGCTGCGACCCGTGGGCACCTCATTTGTCCATCCTGTCGGTTGATGGGCTACATCTGACTTACGCATCGACGGCTCTGACCCCTCGCGCCCATCTGCATTTTCTCGAGAGAAGCGCCTGCTTTCGAGGGCACGTGCCGCATGCCGCGTAATAGCAATGTCGATCAACGTCAGCGAAAGGCATGCATGTACGACTGCATTATCATTGGCGGAGGTCCCGCAGGCCTAACGGCTGCCACCTATCTGGGCCGGTTTCTGCGAGCTACGCTGGTCGTCGATGCGGGGCCGGGCCGGGCGGCCCGAATCCCAACGACACATAACCTCCTTGGATTTCCAGACGGAATATCTGGCGCGGATCTGCTGTCGCGTATGCGTCAACATGCAGTTCGCTACGGTGCCGAATTGGCCAATGGAGTCGTCGAGCGCGTCGAACGCGCCGATACTGGATTTATCGCCTATACGGGCTCCCAGGCCATCGAGGCACGAACCATATTGCTCGCCCAAGGCGTGACAAATCATCGACCGAGAATAGAGCAGGAAGCGCACGATCGAGGCGTTGCCCAAGGGTTGATACGCTATTGTCCGATCTGCGATGCCTACGAGATCCGCGGCAGGAGAGTCGCCGTGCTGGGCTGTTCCGACCACGGCGCGGCCGAGGCGATTTTCGTTCGCCACTACAGCGATACCGTCACCCTGCTCACTCAGGATGCTTCGGAACTCTCGCAAGCTGACGAGGCAAATCTGGTTCGGAACGCTATTAGGGTCGAGCGAGCACCTGTCAGCGATTTGTCGGTCAACGAGAAAGACCTTCTCGTCCATTTAGCCGATGGCCGATCGCTCCAACTCGACACTCTATATGTTGCTCTTGGGACCTCCGCTCACTCAGAACTGGCGCGGATGGCTGGTGCCGAATTGGCTCCGTCAGGTTGCATCGTCGTCGATGAGCATCAGCAAACGACGATCAGCGGTATGTTCGCCGCCGGCGACATGGTCGAAGGGCTGGACCAAATCGCGGTAGCGGCGGGCCAGGCGGCCAGGGCGGCGACCACCATTCACAATCGATTGTCTGGATGACCCTGTAGACGGGGTCGAGCACGCAAAAATATATGAGAGGTGGGGGTTGACCCTGACATGATGTCAGACCCCACATTGCCTTTCGTCGATAAGGAGACGAGCCGTGACTGATCCTATTCCTGCGAGCAAATCTGGTGCGCATAGCTGCTGCGCGGGCAAGCACGATGCCACCACGGGCGCGAAGACGGCCAAGGATCCGGTATGCGGCATGATGGTCGATCCGGCTGTCACCTCTCATCATGTCTCGGATGGGGGAAAGGAATATTATTTCTGTAGTGCGGGATGCCGCGCCAAGTTCGCCGCCGACCCCGAGCGCTATTTGTCTGAGGATAGTAACAGGCCCGCGGCGGCCCAGCCCGGCGCCATCTGGACCTGCCCCATGCACCCGCAGATCCGTCAGGATCATCCCGGGCCATGCCCGATCTGTGGCATGGCCCTCGAGCCGGAGGTTGTAACTGCAGACTCGGGGCCAAGCGCTGAACTGCTCGATATGTCTCGCAGGTTTTGGATCGCTTTGGCGCTTACGGTGCCCATCTTCGTACTGGAAATGGGCGGACACCTGTTCCCGGCGCTGCACAGCCTCATTTCCGAGCGCATATCGGGCTGGCTCCAGTTCGCTCTGGCAACCCCGGTCGTGATCTGGGCGGGCTGGCCATTTTTCGAACGTGGTTGGGCCTCTGTCCGGACGCGCAACCTCAACATGTTCACCTTGATCGCGATGGGGACGGGCGTGGCCTGGGCTTATAGTGTGGTGGCCACTGCAGCGCCGGGCATATTCCCTGCAGCTTTTCGTATGATGGACGGCACGGTCGCGATCTATTTCGAGGCGGCTGCCGTGATCACCGTCCTTGTCCTCCTGGGCCAGGTTCTTGAGTTGCGCGCTCGCGAGCGTACCTCGGGCGCAATCAAGGCTCTTCTCAATCTCGCTCCCAAGACCGCGCGCAGGATTATGGCGGACGGGAATGACGAAGAAGTCGCGATCGACCTGATCGCTGTCGGCGACCGACTGCGGGTCCGCCCCGGCGAAAAAGTACCCGTAGATGCCATCGTCGAGGAGGGCCGCTCCTCCATAGATGAATCGATGGTCACCGGCGAATCCATGCCGGTGACGAAAACGGTCGGCGCCCATGTAGTGGCCGGAACGGTGAACCAGACGGGATCGCTCATCGTGCGCGCCGACAAGATCGGCCGCGATACAATGCTGGCGCGGATCGTTCAAATGGTCGCCGATGCGCAGCGATCGCGCGCTCCGATCCAGCGCACGGCTGACAAGGTCGCTGGCTGGTTCGTACCCGCTGTGCTCGGCATCGCGCTGCTCTCCTTCGCGATTTGGGCGATCTGGGGTCCAGAGCCGCGATTGGCACACGGCCTCGTTGCGGCCGTTGCGGTATTGATTATTGCTTGCCCCTGCGCGTTGGGGCTTGCGACTCCGATGTCGATCATGGTCGGTATCGGGCGCGGCGCTGGGCTTGGTGTCCTGATCAAGAATGCCGAGGCGCTCGAGCGAATGGAGAAGGTCGATACGATCGTCGTCGACAAGACCGGCACCCTGACCGAGGGACGCCCTTCCCTGACCGCCATCGTGGCGATGGACGGCTTTTCGGAGGATGATATTCTTCGGTTGGCCGCTGGCGTCGAACGGGCATCCGAACATCCCTTGGCGCTTGCGATCGTCGCTGCGGCCAAGCTCCGCCAGCTCGACATTCCTGAAGTTTCGGATTTCGACTCGCCCACGGGCAAAGGCGCTGTCGGCACCGTCGGTGGCAAACGCATATTCCTGGGTGCTGGAGCTTATCTAGACGAGAATGGCATCGATGTATCGACAGAAGCCACGCAGGCAGATGACATGCGGGCGGACGGCGCCACTGCGATCTTCGCGGCGGTCGATGGCCGCGTCGCAGGAATTCTCGCAATTGCAGATCCTATCAAGGCAACAACTGCTGAAGCGCTGGCGGCGCTGCGAAAGGAAGGCATCAGCGTCGTCATGCTGACCGGCGACAATCGAACGACAGCCCAGGCCGTGGCTCGTAAACTTGGTATCGACGCGGTTGAAGCGGAAGTCCTGCCCGATCAGAAAAGCGCAGTCGTGCTGCGCCTGCAACGCGAAGGCCGTGTGGTTGCAATGGCGGGCGATGGAGTGAACGATGCGCCAGCGCTGGCGGCGGCCGACGTCGGCATCGCCATGGGTTCGGGGACGGACGTCGCCATCGAGAGCGCAGGCGTGACGCTGCTCAAAGGCGATCTCAATGGGATCTTGCGCGCGCGACGGCTGAGCGAGGCGACGATGGCCAATATCCGCCAGAATCTTTTCTTTGCCTTCATCTACAATGCCGCAGGCGTCCCCATCGCTGCAGGTTTGCTCTACCCGGTGTTCGGCATTCTTCTGTCGCCCATTATCGCTGCAGCAGCGATGGCCCTCTCGTCCGTCAGCGTCGTCACCAATGCGCTGCGTCTCAACCGCGTGGCACTGTGAACATCGGCGGCGCATCAGCGGCGAGCAGCGTCTCGCAGCGGATGATCCGCCACTACGAGAAGATCGGTCTCATTCCGCCGCCGCCGCGGCGTGACGGTGGCTATCGAGACTATTCTGACGCTGACGTACATCGGCTGCGTTTCATCGCCAATGCCCGCGATCTCGGTTTTCCGATCGAAGAAATCCGAAAGCTGCTTGGTCTCTGGTCTGATCGCGATCGCGCGAGCGCGGAAGTCAAGGCGCTGGCGGAATCGCGCGCCGCGGACCTCGGCCGGAAGGCGGACGCGCTCAATGCGATGCGCGAAGCATTGCTCGACCTGGCGAAGGGCTGCCACGGCAACGAGCGGCCCGAATGTCCGATAATCACGCGCCTGGCCTCCTGAGCCTATCTGGCGGGGTCGGAAGATCGCCAGCAGGGCACGCTAGCCGCAAGGCTAGCCGATTCACTTGTGCAGGCCGCGTCCTGCCAGCTTCGCGAGCCGGCGCGGTAGGTCGGCAGCGATTTTGCGTTGCTATTGCGGCTGCGCCTTCTTCCATGTCCTGCATTCGGGTTTGAACCTGCCGCACCCTCGGCACCAGCCGGTCGAACCGTTGAACGCGCACAAGTCTATGCACGGGGACTTCACGCGTGCGCTTTCAATGGCATTCGATTGTCAGATGCTTCAACTCGTGGACGGGGACGAGCCGGTTACGGATAACACCCGCATCGATGCCCACGCCACCAACAACACCGACGATCGCGGCATGGGCGTCAGGGCCGACGCGCCAGACATGGAGATCGGAAATGCGCGCATCTCCTGGTCCTTCGACAAGATCCTGTATTTCCTCGGCAACGTGATTGTCTGTCGTATCGAGAAGGACTGCGGCGGTATCGCGCATCAAGCTCCAGGACCAGCGAGCGATCACCACTGCCCCGACGATTCCCATGACAGGGTCCATCCAGACCCAGCCCAGATAGCGGCCTGCCAGAAGAGCCGTGATCGCCAACACAGAGGTGAGAGCGTCGGCGAGGACGTGCACATAGGCTGAGCGGAGGTTATTGTCGCCGCCATGGGCATCATGGTCATGGGCGTGATCGTCATGACCGTGATGATGGTGGCTACCCGAGAGCAGGAATGCACTGACGATGTTCACGCCGAGCCCAATGACCGCAATCACCGTTGCTTCGCCAAACGCGACCTTGATGGGTTCGAACAGCCGCAGGATCGATTCGACCCCGATCCCCAAGGCGATAAGGCCTAGCACGAGCGCCGAAGCGAAGCCTGCCAAGTCGCCGACCTTCCCGGTTCCGAAGCTGAACCGTCCACTGGATGCATGCCGCTTGGCATAGGCATAGGCAATCGCTGCGACACTCAGCGCCCCGGCATGGGTCGCCATATGAAAACCGTCGGCAAGGAGCGCCATCGAGCCGGTAACATAGCCGGCGAAGATTTCGCCGATCATCATCACAGCCGTCAGCACCACAACCCACAAGGTCCTGCGGGCGTTCTCGTCGTGAGAGGCCCCAAGATACACATGGTCGTGTGTAAAGGCTTCAATGTCGCGGGACGTGGTCAATATCTCAGCCTCATTTTGCGTAGCGGCGTATGACCGCGATCAGTTCTTCCGCCCCTGCGGCGCGCTCCTCGGCCGGAAGATCGGGATGCGCCACATGGGCGCGGACATGCTCTTCGATAATCTCGTCCATGAGGCCGTTGATGGCACCGCGTGTCGCTGCAACCAGGTGCAGCGTCGTCGTGCAGTCCGTCCCTGCCGCCAGCGCTTTTTCAATCGCCGTGACCTGACCGGCGATGCGGCGCACCCGCTTCAGGAGTTCATCATTGCCTTCGGTCAAATGTCCCATAGCATACCCCCCTATCCTATAGACAGGCGCGCCGCCATAGCGATCAACTGGAAAACGGATTCACTGAATGGGGCTGGCGTCCGCACCATATATCTATAATAGCGGATATATGGAATCGGTATCTGCTATCTCGGCGCTAGGAGCGCTTGCGCAAACAACGAGGCTCGATGCCTTTCGTCTTCTGGTTCGGCACGAACCCGATGGACTCGCCGCGGGCGAGGTCGCGCGGGCGCTCGACGTGCCGCAGAACACCATGTCAGTGCATCTGGCGACCCTCGCGCGCGCTGGGCTCATTCGTTCCGAGCGACGCAGCCGGATCATCAACTACCGTGCCGACCTCGACCAGTTGAAGGCGCTCACGCTGTTCCTCGTCAAGGATTGCTGCGGCGGCAAGGCGGAGCTGTGCGAGCCGCTGATCGCCGAACTTTTCCCCTGCTGCTGATGGAGCCCATCATGTCCGATCGCGTCTTCAACATCCTCTTCCTGTGTACAGGTAACTCGGCACGCTCGATTCTCGCGGAGAGTGCGCTCACCAAGCTGGGCAACGGACGCTTCCGTGCCTTCTCCGCTGGGAGCTATCCCAAGGGTGCGGTCAATCCCGACGCCATCGCCTTGCTCGAACGGATCGAATATCCGACCGATGGCCTGCGATCGAAGAGCTGGGACGAGTTCTCCGGACCTGACGCGCCGGTGATGGATTTCGTGTTCACCGTCTGCGACGACGCGGCCGGCGAGACCTGCCCGATCTGGCCCGGCCATCCCGTCACCGCCCATTGGGGGATCGAAGATCCGAGCCACGTTCTGGGCACCCCTGTCGAACGTGAGCGCGCCTTCGGCACGGCGCTCCGCTACCTCGAGAACCGCATCAAGCTCTTCATCGCGCTCCCGTTCGAGAAACTCGAGGCTCGTGCGCTGCAAGCCCAGGTTCGCGAGATCGGCCATGGCGAAGGTGCGAGCAGCCGTCGCGGGGATGCGGCCTGATGCCAATCGACATGATCATCTACCACAACCCTGAGTGCGGCACCTCGCGTAACACGCTGGCGATGATCCGTAATGCCGGGATCGAGCCGCATGTCGTGGAGTATCTGAAGACCCCGCCGTCGCGGCCTATGCTGGTGTCGCTGATCGAACGTATGGGGATCGCACCCCGCGCTCTCCTGCGCGAGAAGGGCACGCCGTTTGCGGAACTGGGGCTTGGTGATGTGTCGCTCGGCGATGACCAATTGATCGATGCGATGATGGCGCATCCGATCCTCATCAACCGCCCGATCGTCGTATCGCCGCTCGGCGTGAAACTCTGTCGCCCTTCCGAACAGGTGCTCGACCTGCTGCCGAACGCGCAGCTTGGCGCCTTCGCCAAGGAGGACGGCGAACAGGTCATCAACGCAGCCGGCAACAGGGTCGGCGCATGACGGCCACGATCGCGGCGCCGGCCAAGCCGGCGATCAGCACGTTCGAGCGCTATCTCAGTGCCTGGGTTGCGCTCTGCATCGTCGTTGGCATTGCCCTTGGCTACGCATTGCCAGGCTTGTTCAGGGCGATCGCATCGGCCGAAGTCGCGCGGGTCAACCTCGTGGTCGCCGTGCTGATCTGGTTGATGATCATCCCCATGCTGCTCAAGATCGATCTCGGCGCGCTGGGGTCGGTCAGGCGGCACTGGAAGGGCGTCGGCGTGACGCTCTTCATCAACTGGGCGGTGAAGCCGTTCTCCATGGCGCTGCTTGGCACGGTCTTCCTTGGCTGGCTGTTTCGGCCGCTCCTGCCGGCCGCCGACATAAGTTCCTATATCGCCGGCCTGATCCTGCTGGCGGCCGCACCCTGCACCGCGATGGTGTTCGTCTGGTCGAACCTTTGCGACGGCGACCCGACCTATACGCTGAGCCAGGTCGCGCTGAACGACGTCATCATGGTGTTTGCCTTTGCACCGCTGGTCGCCCTGCTGCTCGGCGTCGCATCGATCACGGTCCCGTGGGACACGCTGCTGATCTCGGTGGCGCTCTACATCGTGGTGCCGGTGATCGTTGCACAACTTGTCCGTCGCGCCCTGCTGTCGGCGGGCGGTCAGCCGACACTGGATCGGATGTTGGCCCGGCTGGGTCCGGTGTCACTCATGGCGCTCCTGACGACACTCGTCCTACTGTTCGGCTTTCAGGGTGAGGCAATCATCGCCCATCCATTGGTGATCGCCCTGATCGCGGTGCCGATCCTGATCCAGGTCTATTTCAACGCTGGCCTCGCCTACTGGCTCAGCCACCGGTTCGGTGTCGCCTGGTGCGTGGCCGCGCCCGCCGCGCTGATCGGCGCATCCAACTTCTTCGAGTTGGCGGTCGCCGCTGCGATAAGCCTGTTCGGGCTCAATTCGGGCGCGGCGCTTGCGACCGTGGTCGGCGTGCTGGTCGAGGTTCCGGTCATGCTGTCGGTGGTGAAGATCGTGAAGGCGACCCGGCCCTGGTATGAGGAGCGGGTGCCGGCATGATCGCGACAGCGCTCGACACCACCGTGCTATCCGATCTGGCGGCCGATCTTGCTGAAGCCGGCCTGCCGACCAGTGACCTTGCCGAACCGGGACGTCGCTTCTTCCGGTTCGAGGATGCTGCCGGTATCGTCGGATATGCTGGCATGGAGGGCGACGGGCCTGATCGGCTGCTGCGATCGCTGATCGTGAAGCCTAATCGGCGCAGCGGCAGCATGGGCACTGCCATTCTCGGCGCGATCGAGCAGGCGGCGACCGAGGAAGGCGTTGCTTCCCTCTATCTGCTGACCACCACGGCCGAACCGTTCTTCCGGCGGCATGGCTATGTCATGGCCAACCCTGCCGATGCGCCCGACGCCATAACCGGATCGGCCGAGTTTCGGTCGCTGTGCCCGGCGAGCGCCGCCTTCCTCTCCAAGCGGATTGCCTGATGTCACGTCTTCGTATCCTTGCCGACCCCGATTTCACGCCGGCGCTCGATCGCGACGTGATTCGCCCTGATTTCGCGACGGGGCTCGGTTCGCTCGATCATCCGCCGCGCATCCTGCTGCTCTACGGTTCGCTCCGCGAGCGGTCGTTCAGCCGGCTTGCTGTCGAGGAAGCGGCACGGTTGTTGATCCTGTTCGGCGCCGAGGTGCGAATATTCGACCCAAGCGATTTGCCATTGCCCGATCAGGTGAAGGCCGATGACCACCCCGCCGTCCACGAATTGCGCGAGCATTCCTTGTGGTCGGAAGGTCAGGTGTGGTGCAGCCCGGAGCGGCACGGCCAGATCACCGGCATCATGAAGGCCCAGATCGACCATCTTCCACTGGAGTTCGGCGGCATGCGGCCGACACAGGGCCGAACGCTCGCTGTCATGCAGGTGTCAGGCGGATCGCAGTCGTTCAATGCCGTCAACACGCTTCGGCTGCTTGGTCGCTGGATGCGGATGTTCACGATCCCCAACCAGTCGAGCGTCGCGATGGCGTTCAAGGAGTTTGACGAAGCGGGGCGAATGAAGCCGTCCAGCTATTATGATCGCATCGTCGATGTGATGGAGGAACTGGTTCGGTTCACTGTTCTTACCCGGGGTCATGCGGATCAACTCGTCGATCGATATTCCGAGCGCAAGACGGCGGCCGCCAAGCGCGACGCCGTGAAGGACCTTGCGTCGCAGTCGGTCGGCTGACCTGATCCGGACAGCCTCCGGGTCTACCGCGCTTCTGCAGTGCAAAGCGTTTCTAGCAAGGGACAGCCCAAGGTGTCGCCGGCTTCGCAGGCGGCGACGGTGTCGCCGAGCACTTGTTCCATACGGCGAAGGTCGGCGATTTTCAGGCGGATATCCCGCAGATGCTTGCTCGCCAGATCGCGCGCCTGCGCGCACGAGGCAACGCCCCCGTCGGCAAGTGCCAACAGCGCTCGCACCGCGTCGATCGGGAAGCCCAGTTCGCGCGCACGTCGCACGAACGACAGTCGCCGAACATCCGACGGGTAATAGGCGCGGTATCGCCCGCGGCGCAGCGGTACCGGGAGGACACCGATGCGTTCATAATAGGGGCACCGTGGGAATTTCTTCAGCCGTGTACGCTAAGCGATTTGGTGACGGCGGGGGTAACGGGAAACAGGTGATTGTCGTGCTTGGCGTGTGACCAATGGTCTAGCGTCGCGAAAGCCGTAATATCCCGCGCGACAATCCCTGTCGGATCGCTACGGTGTGCGTCAATGTCCGATTCGGGGTTTGTCGCACATGCTGGTCGGTTACATGCGGGTGTCGACCAATGATGAGCGCCAATCGGTCGACCTGCAGCGTGACGCCCTGCTCGGCGCAGGGGTCGACGAGCGGCACCTGCATCACGATCGCGCCTCGGGGGCGCGAGATGACCGGCCCGGCCTCAAGGCATGCATGGCCGACCTGCGCGAGGGCGATGTCCTGGTCGTTTGGAAGCTCGATCGGCTCGGCCGGTCGCTGTCGCACCTGATCCGGATCGTCGAGGAGCTGAAACAGCGCGGGGTCGCCTTCCGATCGTTGACCGAGGCGATCGACACGACGAGTGTGCATGGCAGCTTCCTGTTCAACCTTTTCGGCACGCTCGCCGAATATGAGCGGGCGCTGATCACCGAGCGCGTCAACGCCGGGCTCGCGGCGGCGCGTCGACGTGGCCGCAGGGGCGGCAGGCCACCCACGATCGATGCGGAGAAGATCGACCAGATTTTGGCGGCGTTGGAGGGCGGTGCCAGCAAGGCCTCGGTGTGCCGCAGCTTCAAGGTGCCGCGCTCGACATTGATCGACATGCTGAAGCGGACCGGATGGGCTGGGGCCGGGACGGCCGACAAGCCCGGCTGAAGGAGCGGATCGCGGGCATGGCCTTCCTGGACGCTCAGGCGCGAGCGGTCCTGTTCGGGCCTCCCGACACCCACGAAGAGGCGCTGGCGCGCTACGCGCTCACGCCGGAGGACGTCGCCTTCGCCAGGCGTCGTCGCCGATCGCACAACCGGCTGGGCTTTGCGGTGCAGCTGGCGCTGGTGCGCGATCTCGGGCGGCCGTTGCGCTCGGGCGAGACGATCCCGGCTGCCGTCCTGGATACGGTCGCCGACCAGATCGGCATCGATCCGGTCGTGTTCGAGCTTTACGCCCGGCGTGACGAGACCCGCCGCGAGCATCTGGCCGAGATCGTGGCCCAACTGGACCTGCGCACGATGCGCGAGCGGGATTACCGATTGTGCATCCGCGCGGCGGCGACAGGTGCTGTCGCCACGGAAAAGGGTGAACCGATCGTACTCGCCGTGATCGACGCGCTGAAGGCCGCGCGCATCGTCGTCCCGGGCGCGGGCCTGGTCGAGCGACTTGCGCTGGCCGGTCGCGCCATGGCGCGACGACAGGCGTATCGGCACCTGATCGCCGGACTTGCCCCGGCCACGCTCGCCAGCCTGGACGAGCTGCTCAGCGAGCGGAGCGGAGAACGAACCCTGCTCGGCTGGATCGCCGATGCGCCCGAAGGCGCCAGACCGAAGAGCCTCAAGGCGGTAATCGCCCGGCTCGAGGTCGTGCGCCGCGCAGGCATCACCGACGAACGGCGAAAGACGATCCACGCCAACCGCTACGGCGTCATCGCCAGGGAAGCGCGGATCCTTCACGCCCGCGAGATGCAGCGCTTCTCTGCCGATCGCCGCTATGCGACGCTGACCGCGTTCGTGATCGAGCGCCAGGCCGCGCTGACCGATCTGGCGATCGACCTGTTCGGCAGGCTGCTCGGCACCGCCCGGCGCAAGGCGGAGTGGAGCCGCACCGAGCGGCGCCTGCGCGAGGCCGATATCCTGGCCCGTGTCGCGGTGGACCATGTGCGGCTCGGCCAAGCGCTACTGGCGGCGCGCGCGAGCGGCGCTGATCTCTCCGCGGCGATCACCAGCACGCTCGGATGGGAGGTGCTGGAGACCAGTGTCGCGGTCGCCTCGGGTCTCGTTCATCCCGACCGGCACGACGAGTTCGACGAGCTGGTCGATCGCCAGAGATCGTTGCGTGCCGTCGCCAGGCTCGTGTTCGCGGCGTTCAGCTTCCGGTCGTTCCGCCCGACCGATCAGATCCTTGCGTCGATCGAGCTGCTGCGGGCGGTGTATGGGGGCGGCAGGCTGCCGAAGACGGTGCCGCTGTCCTTTCTAACCCGCAAATGGAGACGCCGGGTTCGCTCAGGGAGCGGCGATCTCGATGTTCGCGCCTGGGAGGTCGCGGTTCTTGTCCATCTGCGCGACCGGTTGCGTGCCGGCGACATCTGGGTCGAGGGTAGCCGCGCCTGGCGCAGCTTCGAGGATTATCTCCTGCCGCGGCCGACCTTCAACCTGATGCGAGCCGAGGGTCGCCTGGGGCTCGCCGTACCGGACAGCTTCGATGCATGGCGCAAAGAGCGTACCGTGACGCTCGATGCCCGGCTGAAGGCACTCGCCCAGGCGGCCGCGCTCGATGCGATCCCTGACGCCACCCTTACCGACAAGGGGCTTTCGATCAGCCCGATCGGCGAGGATGAGCGTGACCGGATCAACGCGCTCAGCCGTCGTCTTTATACTCTCGTGCCCCGCGTCAGGATCACCAGCCTGCTCGCCGAAGTGCACCGCTGGACTGGTTTTCTCGACAGCTTCACCCATTATCGCAGCGGAGAAACCGCGGGCGACGAAGCCGCGTTGATGGCCGCCATCCTCGCCGATGCGACCAATGCCGGGGCCGAGCGCATGGCGGAGAGCTCGCGCGGCGTCACCATCCATCAGATGATGCTGATGATCGATCGCCACCTTCGCCCCGAAACCTATGCGACGGCAACCGCCGTGCTGGTCGATGCGCAGCAGGCCCATCCGTTCGCGGCGATATGGGGCGATGGCCATGTATCCTCGTCCGATGGACAGTTCTTCCCCGCTGGTGGTCGCGGCGAGGCCAGCCTCGACTATAACGCCAAATACGGCAAGCGGCCCGGTGCCTCGCTTTACGGGTTCCTTTCCAACCGGTTCGCCTCCTTCTTCTCCCGGCTGATCTCGGCCTCCGAGAGCGAAGCGCCCTATGTGCTCGACGGGCTCGTCCACAATGAAAGCTCGATCGAAATACACGAGCATGCGACCGACACCGCAGGCGCGACCGAGACGACCTTCGCCATGTTCCACGCGTTCGGCTACCGGCTCATCCCGCGCATCCGCAACCTGGGCGATCGCCGGCTGTTCGTGATCGCCCCCGACAGCGCCTACGATCCGCTCGACGCGCTGATCGGCGGCACGATCAACATGAACAGGATCGAGCCGCACTGGGACGAGGTGCTGCGGCTCGGCGCCTCGGTCGCCGCCGGGCTCGTACCCCCTTCAGTAATCCTCAAGAAGATCGCCGCGACGCCTCGCCAGAACGGGCTGTCGGTCGCGCTGCGCGAGATCGGGCGGATCGAGCGCTCGATCTTCATCTGCGACTGGCTCCTCGATCCCAAGCTGCGCCGGCGGTCCCACGCCATCCTCAACAAGGGCGAAAGCCGCCATGCCCTGGCGCGCGCCGTGTTCCTTCATCAGCTCGGCGAACTGCGCAACCGCGTCGCCGAGACGATGGCCTATCGCGCCTCGGGCCTCAACCTCGTCGTCAACGCGATCATCCTGTGGAACACCGTCTATCTCAGCCGCGCCGTCCGCTTCGTCCAAGATCAGGGGACCACGATCCCCGATGCGCTTCTCGCCCAGGTCGCGCCGCTGCCCTGGAGCCATATCGCGCTGACCGGCGATTATCTGTGGAACGAGATCGACCGCCCCCTCGAACGATACCGTCCGATCCGCGCCAACCGCTTCAATCCCAAGAACTTCGTGTTCCCTTAGCGTACACAGCTGAAGAAACTCCCACGGAGCCCCATAAACTGCTCTATGGTTGTCTCCGGTCCGATGTTGCGTCCGGCTATGCGGTCGTGAATCCGTATTTCATCCTATCTGGGGCAACCCCCGTCAAAGACATCGCAATCGCCCCGGGGCGCGTTACCCCGCGAAACTCTGTATAATCACAAGGGCAGCAGGATGGATGCCGAACAGGCGGGTTGCCCTGTGCCAAAAGTCATCATTGGCGGTGGGCAGGGCCGCCGATTCTTGTATTGGCAAGTCCGGACAGATACCATCATTATTTGCTCATAAGGGCTGAAGCTTGACTCCCAGCTTCTGTCCATCCCAGTCCAAGCGACTTCTGTATGGCAACATAGCTGGCGGTGAGGGCCGCAACCGCACTGTGCAGGTTTGCCTCTGCAAGCCGCTGCTGGCGGTCAGCCTCAAGAGTGTCGCCTCTCGAAATGACCTGCCGCGCATAGCGCTGCCGCATCAGCGTTGCCGCTTCATCTGCGGACCGCTTGATTTCGGCAAATGCGGCGACGTTTCGCCTTTGCTGTGCAAAGCGCGCAAGCGACGTCTCCGCGTCCTCAAGCGCGCCGAGCACTACCTGCCTATATTGTGCCTCGGCTTCATCGCGACCAGAGCGTGCCTGCGCTATCGCCGCTGACGTTCGTCCAAAATCGAGCAAGCCCCATTGCAGCTGAGGGACGGCGATGTTGGAAATATTGCCCAGATCTACCAGGTCTCCGATGGACGTGCCGCCAATCCCGAGAATCCCCATGAAGCTGATTTTCGGAAAACGAGCTGCTTCCGCGACCCCTATCCGGGAGGTTGTGGCGGCGAGATTGCGCTCCGCAGCGCGGATGTCGGGACGACGGCGCAGGAGCGCCGAAGGGTCTCCGATCGACACCCGCGCAGGGGGGATCGGGATATCGCGCCGTGGCGTCAATAGCGGATCGAGAGATCCCGGCGCTTCACCGGCGAGAACCGCTAGCGCATTCATATATATTTCGATCTCAGCATCGGCCGCGGCGAGATCGCTGATCGTGGCCTGAACCGCGCGGTTCGCTTGGCCGACAGTGAAGGCCGGGATTGTGCCTTGCCCGAAACGCTGCCGGGCTAGGGCGAGTTGCTGGCGCTGAAGGTCGAGACCTCCCCGAAAAGCAGCGGCGCGCTGCTGCCGGTCACGAAGATTGGTATAGGTCTGCGCGACTTCAGCGCTGAGCTGAACCTTTGCGTCTGCAACATTATACGCCGCTGCCGCCGCCAGCGCGTTTGCCGCTTCGATTTTTCGCACCTGCCCGCCCGCGAGATCTATTTCCCAGTTTGCGTTCAGACCAAGGTTGTAGAAACGCAGAGACGTGTCCGCATCCTGGGCGGATGAAGGTGCCGGAACAGGTGTGGGCAGAGTACTTCCTTGACTGGCCTGGAGATCGATCCCGGGAAGATCAGCAAATATGGCCGCGCCCTGAGCACCAGCCGTCGGCAGGCGGTTTGCTCGCTCCTGGCGTACGGACCCACGGGCTTGGCGAAGTCGGGCCTGCACAACATCAATCGAGGGATTCGCGACAAGAGTGCGCCGCTCGAGCTCATCGAGAACCGGATCTTGCAGCGTCGTCCACCATTCGGCGAGTTCGGGCTCGCTGGTCGACGCATCCGCTGGTTGACGAACGAATGTCGGCCGCGGCGCGGCTTGGCCGAGCTCTGGTGGTCCGGAATAGTCCGGGCCGACCACACATCCACCAAGGAGCAGCGGAAGGATGAGACCACTTAACTTTGCCATTACCACCTCAATGCATCGTCAGCGACATCCCCTTGGGGAGCGGGCGAAGGAAAAACACGAACGGAAGCGTCACAAAAGTCGCTACCGCCATCGTCAAGAATATGTCGTTATAGGTCATGACGAACGCCTGCTGCTGAATTGTGCCAGCGAGCGACTGAAGGCCCGCGTCCATATTTCCCAGAGTATGAGACATCCCCGCGATATACTCCTGCACGCTTGGATCGTTTGCCCACAGGGTTTCCTCCATCCGTCGGCTGTGGAGTGACATACGCTGGTCCTGGAACGACGTCAGGGCCGCCAGAGCGAATGAGCCACCGAGGTTTCGCGCAGCATTGAAGATGCCTGAGGCATCTCCAGCATCCTCCTTGCTGACTGAGGTAATGGCGGCCTGGTTCAGAAACAGCATGACAAAGATCATCCCCACCCCGCGCAGCAGCTGACCGGTAGTAAAGGCTTCGCCTACGGATTCCACCGTGAGACTGGTGTTCACAAAGCAGCTAGCAGCCATAAGCGCGAGGCCAGCGCCAACGGCCAGCCTGATGTCGACAACCCGCATCAGAAACGGCACGAACGGCATCACAAAGAAGGCAGGAACGCCCATGAGAAAGATGACCTGTCCGGTCTCGAGGGCATTATAGTCGGCGATAAGCGACAGGAACTGCGGGATGACGAAGGTCGATCCGTACATCACCATGCCCAGCGCTAGCGCCATGATAACGACGCTGCCGAACTGTCTGCTCATGACGATTCGCAGCTTAAGGACGGGCTTTGCTGCCCAGATCTGTCCGATCGCCAACATCACAAACCCTGCTACGGTTATAAACGTCAGCCGGATGATAAGCGTCGATTCGAACCAGTCTTCACGGTGCCCCTCCTCGAGCACGATCGTCAGTCCTCCAAGGCCAAGGATCAGGCCTATAATACCCAACCAGTCGGCCTCGCGAAGATAGACCCAATTCGTACGTTCGTGCGGCAGTCCGAGCAACAGGAGCAAGAGGAGTATCCCGCAGACCGGAACATTGACGAAGAAGGCATAGTGCCAGCTCAAATTTTCCGTCAGCCAGCCACCGAGCAAGGGGCCAAGAACGGGTCCCAAGATTACGGTCATTCCGAAAAGGGCCATCCCGATGGGCTGCTGGGGTGGCGGGAGTCGCTTTGCGACAATCGTCATGGCGGTGGGTATCAGCAGCCCTCCCATAAGGCCCTGCCCGGTTCGTCCGATGATCATCGTCATAAGGTCGGTGGCGATGCCGCATAGGATGGAGAACCCGGTAAAGGCAGTCACGGAAATGAGAAGGAGGGTTCTCAGTCCCAAAAGCCGTTCCAGCCAGGCGCTCAGCGGAATGACGACGATCTCGGCAACGAGAAAGGCGGTGGCGATCCACGTTCCCTCAGTGCCGGTTGCTCCGATTTCGCCTTGGATCGTTGGCAGTGCCGAGTTGACGATCGAGATGTCGAGGGTCGCCAGCAGTGCGCCGAGCGAGCCGGCAGCAACAGCGATCCAAGCGGTCAAGTCCGCACGCGCGGAACGAGCTGCGTCTGGAGATGCTGTGACCGTGACCACTGTCAACGCTTCCGGCTTACGGCCTGACGGAGTCGATCCATCTCTCCTCTGGCTGAACGCGTATCGACCGTTACTCCAACCGACATTCCCGGCACAAGGAGCGTGCGCACTTCGAGAGGAGCATCGATTGCAATGCGTACAGGCACGCGCTGTACGATCTTTGTGAAGTTTCCGGTCGCATTCTGGGGGGGGAGCACCGAGAATTGGGCGCCCGTGCCAGGAGCGACACTGGCAATACGCCCGGTCAGTTCGACGCCAGGGAGCGCATCGATTTCGATGCCAACAGGCTGGCCGACGCGCATAAGCCCCAGTTGAGTTTCCTTGAAGTTCGCCTCAATGAACAATCGATCGACAGGAACCAGTGTCATCATGCGTGTGCCGGGCTGCACGAATTGCCCGACACGGACAGCCAGATCGCCCACACGGCCATTGATTGCAGCCTTGAGCACTGTCGATTCGACGTTGACGCGCGCTACCTTGAGTTGGGCACGCGCGGCCTCTGCTTGCGACTGGGCCTGACGCACCTGCGCGCCCAGTGTACCGACACGCCGTTGCGCGGCGATCAGCGCCGCCTGCGCAGCATTGGTTCGCTCGCGAGCTTGTCGTGCCTGCGTCTGAAGCTGCGCGAAACGCTCCCCTGGCTCAGCGCCTGATGCGGCAAGCGGCTGATATCGCGTAACCTGCTGTGCGGCGAAAGCAGCCTCGGCGCGCGCCGCGTTGAGCTGGGCTTGCGCTTGCGCTATGGTTGCCTGCTGTTCGGAAATCTGAGAGCGCGTCGTATCCCCCGCAGCCGTTGCCGTTTCGATCTGGCTGGTAATCTGTTCGGTCTGCGCCCGATATTCGCGGGGATCGAGTTCAGCCAGAGACTGCCCCTGCCGAACCGTCTGATTCTCGATAACGAACACCCGTTCAACATATCCGGCGATCTTGGGCGCTGTGATGACGGAATCTGCCGCAACATAGGCGTTGTCGGTCACCTGCATGTATCGGCCCCGGTTCTGATGATCCAAGTACCAGACAAAGCCACCGATGAGCAGCAGGATCGCGCCAATGAGCATCGCGAGGCGAACGCGCGGCGATTTAAGCGGCGACACCGCAGATTCGCCGAGGCCCTCAGAATCCGACGAAACAGTGGCCGACTTGTCCGCCATATAAATTACAATCCCAATGTTGCGCGGTGTGGTTCTGTCTTGCAGCATTAAGGAGTGATCGGCAATTGCATATTATATGGAACCTCAGCATTACGCAGAGATAACCCGCTCCTTGCCCGCCGCCGCTGGACCGGTCCTACACCTAATACCAAGTCTCATTGATCAGAACCCATGTGCCCACTGGCGCAGACCAATGGACATGATGCGCCAAGGCTGGTCGACGAGCTTGTTCCAGGCGAAGCAGCAGTGATCGACGATGTCATCGTAGGATGAGAAGATGCGGTTCGACAGCCAGTTTATAGCGCGACGATTACGGTGACCGATCGGCGGCGATTATGATGGCCGGTATGCGGCGGCGCCGAATGGTGCATTTTGTCTAACATTGGGCTGCGGTTTTGGCAACGGCCAGCGACAATCGGGCGGA
>Ga0255338_1000355_pt1 | contig 163346 bp, 157 predicted proteins | sample MeOH1_35cm_T4_19_FD_203715 | JGI IMG/M metagenome (GOLD analysis project Ga0255338, IMG submission 203715) | Sandy soil microbial communities from University of British Columbia, Vancouver, Canada - MeOH1_35cm_T4_195 | ecosystem: Engineered > Artificial ecosystem > Sand microcosm >...
CGAGGCCGCGGGCCTCCTCGACGGTGATGACGCCGTCCTTGCCGACCTTCTCCATCGCCTCGGCGATCAGGTCACCGATCTCCTTGTCGTTGTTCGCGGAGATGGCGCCGACCTGGGCGATCTCCTTCTTACCGGCCGTGGGAACCGAGATCTTCTTCAGCTCTTCCACCACGGTGACTACCGCGCGGTCGATACCGCGCTTCAGGGCCATCGGGTTCACCCCGCCGGTCACGCTGCGGAATCCCTCGCGGACGATTGCCTGCGCGAGGACCGTGGCCGTCGTGGTCCCGTCTCCGGCCACGTCGGAAGTCTTGGTCGCGACTTCCTTGACCATCTGCGCGCCCATGTTCTCGAGCGCATCGGACAACTCGATCTCCTTCGCGACCGTGACGCCGTCCTTGGTGATGGTCGGGGCGCCGAACTTCTTGTCGATCACGACGTTCCGGCCCCTGGGGCCGAGCGTGACCTTCACCGCGTCGGCGAGCTGGTCGACGCCGCGCTTGAGAGCCGCGCGCGCGTCGCTGTTGAACTGAAGTTCCTTGGCAGCCATTGGGTCCATCCTCGTGTGGAGACAGCTTCGGGTGAGCGGCGTGCAGAGCGGGACGCCGATGCGGTCCGGCCGGGGCGTCGACGCCCCGGTGCCCTGATTCAGGACAGCACGGCCAGGACGTCGCTCTCGCGCAGGATGAGCAGCAGTTCGCCGTCGATCACGACCTCGGTGCCGCTGTATTTCCCGAAGAGCACCTTGTCGCCGACTTTCACGTCCATCGGTACGCGCTTGCCGTCGTCGAACCGGCCGGGGCCGACGGCGAGGATCTCGCCCTCCTGCGGCTTTTCCTTGGCCGTGTCCGGAATGAAGAGCCCGCCGCGGGTCTGCTCGTGCCCTTCGAGCGACCTTACCAGGACACGGTCCGCGAGCGGACTAACGTTGATGGATGTCGCGTTCTTGGTGGTCATGGGCGATGCCTCGCTGAGTGAGACCACGGGAGCACGCGTCACGCGCGCCGTGGTTGTTGACCAGTTGGATGATTAATGATACACAACATCATCCACGCGGTCAATGTGCCCATTGACCGGTTGGATGCTGTGCCGCGCGAATCACGACACCGCCGGTCGATCGCCGAGGCCGCTTCCCGCCACCGCGCGGGCGAATCGATCCCGAACGCCGGTTTGTTCATTCCCCCGGACCATCGGATGTCTGCGCGCACCTCGATGAGTTCACCGCGTGGGTGAAGCACCGCGCACTCGCGGGCACGAGCCGCCCACGCCAGTCCGCGGCGGTGAGCATCGCGAACGACGGCAATCGTCCGAACGTTCGGGCCGCCGTGGGTCGATGAGTCTGCATCACGCAAGTAAGCCGAGCACAGCGGCTGGCGAACGATTCGCGGTCCGCGTTCGCGCCGTCGGATCACTCGACCAAACGCTTCGCGATCGCGCCGCGGCGGGCGCGGGCGATTGCGCCCGGCCGGCGCGCGCCGGAAGATTCGCCCATGGCACGCCCGCAACTGATCGTCGTCTCGGACCTCGACGGCACGCTGCTCGATCACGAGACGTACGCGTTCGACGCCGCGCGTCCCGCGCTCGACCGGCTGCGCCGCGAGGGCGTGCCGCTCGTGCTCTGCACGAGCAAGTCGCGCGCGGAGATCGAGCCGCTGCGTGCCCGCCTGCACAACACCCACCCGTTCGTCAGCGAGAACGGCGGCGCCGCGTTCATCCCCGACGGCTACTTCCCGTTCGACGTCGACGGCGCGGAGCGGCGCGACGGCTTCCTCGTCCTTCGCATCGGCGACGCGTACGCGGACCTCCTCGCGGCGCTGGAGCGCGCGTCACGCGCGAGCGGCGTCCCGGTGCGCGGGTTCGCGCAGATGAGCGACGCGGAGGTCGCGTCCGCCACGGGGCTGCCGGTGGACCAGGCGCACCTCGCGCGACAGCGCGAGTTCGACGAGCCGTTCGAGATCCTCGCGCCCGCCCGCGCCGGCGCGCTCGTCGGCGCGATCGAGCGCGAGGGGAAGCGCTGGACCGCGGGCGGCCGCTTCCACCACATCACGGGCGCGAGCGACAAGGCGGCCGCCGTGCGCCTGCTCGTCACGCTGTACGAGCGCCAGCTGGGCGCCGTCACGACGGCTGGCCTGGGCGATGCGCCTAACGACGCCGGCTTCCTCAACGAAGTCGACACCCCGATCCTGATCGCGTCCCCGCGCGTCGATCGACTGCGGGCGCTGGTCCCCGGCGGGCGTGTGACGAGCCTTCCCGGCCCCGCCGGCTGGAACGATGCGGTGCTGGCGCTCCTCGATGACCGGCGGTGATCCGCTCGCCCCAGCCCCAGCCCCAGCCCCGGTTCCCGATTCCCCGTTCCCGCCGGCCGTCAGCCGGCCGTCAACTCCATGTCCTCCGCCACGTCGAGAATCAGATCGAAGAACCCCGGAATCGCGTGCAGCACGCGGTTCCAGTTCGGGATGATCGGCTGTGACAACGGATTTTCGGTGTACGCCGCCGCCGCTTCGCGGAGACTCTCCGAGAACGTCGTCACCGCATTCGTCTCGGCGTGCCGGTCGAACGCCAGCCCGTTGAGCATCGCGTCCGCGTAGTACTTGTTGATCGTGTCCTGCGCGAGCTGCTGGTAGTGCACGAGCAGCGTCCGAAACTCCGCGTCCCCGAGCACGCACCCCTGCGCCGCCAGCGTGCGAAACAGGTTCTTCGCGATCTCGAGCGTCATCCGGCGAAGCCCGCCGCTCGAATCGCCGTCCGACAGCACCTGATGCTTGTGCTCGTAGTTGTCGGCGATGTCCACCTGGCAGATCCGCGCCAGCGCGCAGTTGCGGTACACCTCCGCGAGCACGCCCACCTCGAGCCCCCAGTCGCTCGGAATCCGGTTCACGCGCGCCAGATCGGCACGCATCGCGAACTCCCCCGACAGCGCGTAGCGGAAGCTGTCCAGGTAGCGCAGAAACGGTACGGTCGGTTGAATGGTGAGCAGCGCTCGCACCAGCGGCGTGAAGAACAGCCGCGTCACTCGACCATGCATCTTGTCCGTGACGCGCGCGTAGAAGCCCTTGCAGAACTCGAACCCCAGGTTCGGGTTCGCAACCGGATAGCAGAGCCGTGTGAGCAACCCCTTCTCGTAGTTCCGGATGTCGCAGTCGTGGAGCGCGATGACATCCACGTCCTCGCGCGCCAGCAGATACCCGTAACACAGCCAGCACGTGCGGCCCTTGCCCGGCCCGCCTGGCCCAATACCTTGCTCGTCGAGCATCCGAAACAGCTCTTCCACGCGCGGATGCTCCATCCAGAGCGCGGTCACCGGCGTCGGCATGTCGCGGAAGAAGGAGCAGGCGTGCAGGTACTGCTCGTGCGTCGCGCCGCCGATCGCGACCACGATGCGCTTGAGGTACTGCACGGTCCGGAGCTCGTCGACGATGCGCTGCATCGCCGGATGCTCGAACTCCACGTACAGAGCCGGAAGCACGAGCCCGATCGGGTTGTGGTCCGCGATCGCGACGAGCTCCGCCTCGATCAGATCCCCATCGTCCCGGTTCAGTCGGTGCAGCGTCGTGACGACGCCCGTCTGGAAAAAGTCGCCCATGGAACCCCTCGCGGTGATCACGCGCGGCACGCACCAACACCGGAGCGCCGAGCGCTGGGCGGAGGTCAGCCGCGGAACGGTTCGAGCCAGATGATTTCGTACGCGTCGAGGGGGACGCGCAGGATGCCGTGGTCCGCGCGGATATAGCGCTCCGTCAGCACGTCGCGCCAGACCGGATGCGTCTCGCCGAGCTCGGCGAGCGGCAGCAGCAACTCCTGCGCCGTTTCCGTGACGTTCGTGAGCGCCAGGAGGACCTCCCCCGTTCGCGCCCGGCGCAGGACCGAGAACACCGCCGGGCGCTTCAGCACGACGTGCTGCTCCGACGACGGGTGGAACGCCGGGTACTGCGTCCTGGTCTGGATCAGATGGACGAACCGCTCGAGGATCCGCGACGCGTGCGACTCCGGAGCGCTCAGCTGCTCGAGCAGCTCCTGCACGCGAATCGTGTTGCGGTTGATGCTCCGCGGGTCGCGCTCGTTCACCTTGTAGTCCGCCGTGACGTGGGCGCCGACGATGCTCGGGAGATAGATCGCCGGCACGCCGAGCAGCGCCAGCGCGATCGCCCGCGAGGCGAGGAACCGTGCGATCTGCAGGTCATCGGGCTCGGGCGCGTCGACGTCGTTGAGCGCATTGTACCACGGAATGTTCAGCTCGTACGGCGCCTGCTTGCCGTCGCCCGCGGCGCGATACGACACGAGCCCGCCATGCGCCATCGTCCGCCTGACGAGTTGCTGGCGCTCCTCCGGCGTGAGAATGTCGGCCACCGGGAGCATCCCGATCCCGTCGTGCGAATCGAGAAAGTTCAGGAACGTCGTCGTCTCCGACGGCGGCACGATCGTGGCCGCCCACTCGGCCAGACGTGTCCAGTCGCCCGAGTGAAACGTCCAGAGCACCAGCGGCGGCAGCGCGAAATTGTACACCACGTGCGCCTCGTTCGCCCCGTCGCCGAAGTAGCTGACGTTGTCCTCGTGCGGCACGTTGGTCTCGGTGATGAGCGCGACGCGCGGCGCCACGACGTCGAGGATCGCGCGGAAGAGCTGCACCAGCGCGTGCGTCTGCGGCAGGTGGGCGCTCGACGTCCCGAGCTCGCGCCACAGATACGTGGCCGCATCGAGCCGGATGATGTCCGCGCCACGGCGCAGGTAGTACAGGAGCACCGAGATCACGCGGAACAGCACGTTCTCGCTGCGGAAGTTGAGGTCGATCTGGTCCGGACTGAACGTCGTCCACACCCATCGCGGGCCGTGCAGCGTCTGGTACTCCGTGAGCAGGCTGCTCGTGCGCGGGCGCAGGATCAGCCGGAGGTGCTCCGCGCTGATCGCCTGCGGCGACTCGAAGCTGACGAAGAAGTCCTCGAAGTTCGGGTTGCGCGCGAGGAACTCGCGAAACCACTCGCTCTTCGACGACACGTGGTTGATCACGCCGTCGAACATGAGCCGGTACTTGTCCCCGAGCCGCTCGATGTCCTCCCACCGGCCGAGCTTCGGGTCCACCGCCTCGTAGTCGATGACGCTGAACCCGCGATCCGACGAGTACGGGAAGAACGGGAGGATGTGCACGGTGCTGAAGACGCCGCGGAACAGGTTCTCGAAGATGATCGACAGCGCGCGCAGGGGATGCGTGTTCGGGCTGTCGATCAGGTCTCCGTACGTGATGGCGACGACGTCTTCCTCGGTGAACCGGTCTCGCGGCTCGAACTCCGCGTCGGCCTGGATCATCTCGAGTGGCTTGTGCGCGTGATGCACCTGCATGAGCCGTTCGACTTCCCAGTAGTACGCGTGCGCATCGAGCTCGCCGTAGAGGACCTTGAGCTTCTCGATGATCCGTTCGCGCTGCTCGGGCGCGACTTCGAGCGGCGCCCTCGCGTAGTCCGGCTCGACGAGGTAGCGGCGGCGGGAGAATCTGGCCATTCGGGAGTCTGGGTCTGGTGCGTGAACGCTCGGCGCGGAATGTGCGCGTGCGGCCGGCGGCTGGCGATCGGCGGCGCGCGCAGTACCATGCCGAGCAGTCACCGTGCCGTCCAGTTCATCGGCGCCGGAGATCTCACGTCGTGACCGCACATCTCTCAGACAGGATCAGCCATGCCTGATACCCTCGGCCCGCTGGACATCGGTGTCGTCGTGCTCTACCTGGCCGCGATCGTCGGCATGTCGTTCATGTTCGCGCGCCGCCAGCACACCGGCGAGGACTACTTCCTCGCGGGCCGGCGCATGCGAGGCTCGACGCTCGCGATCTCCATCCTCGCCAACCAGGCCAGCGCGGTGAGCCTCGTCGGCGCCCCGGCGTTCGTGGCGCTGCGCGAAGGCGGCGGGCTGCGATGGCTGCAGTACGAGCTCGCGCTGCCGCTCGCCATGCTCGTGCTCATCGTGCTCCTCCTGCCGGCGCTTCGCTCGGTGCCCGGGTCGTCGATCTACGCCTACGCCGAGCAGCGCTTCGGGCGCCCCACACGTCAGGCGCTGGCGGGAAGCTTCCTCCTCTCGCGCGGACTGTCGCTCGGCGTGATCCTTTACGCGTCGGCGCTCGTCGTCTCCACCGCGCTCGGCTGGCCCGTCGCCTGGTCGATCCTCGCCATCGGCGTGTTCTCCGTCGCGTACACCAGCCTTGGCGGACTCGCCGCCGACATCTGGAGCGACGTCCTGCAGTTCGTCCTGCTGTGGGTCGGCACGTTCGTCGCCGCCGCCTACATCTTCGTGCACGGCGGCCGCGAGGTGCTCGACGCGATTCCGCTCGCCCGCGCCGAGCCGCTCGTGCTCGACGCGACGGGACTGCGCGACGGCACCACGTTCGCCTTCTGGCCGATGTTGTTCGGCGGCCTCTTTCTGTACCTGTCGTACTACGGGTGTGATCAGAGCCAGGCCCAACGCCTCCTCGCCGCACGAAGTGATGCCGACGCGCGGCGTGCCCTCGTCTGGAACGGGCTCCTCCGCTTCCCGCTGGTGCTCACCTACTGCGCGTTCGGGTTGCTGCTCGCGGGACTGCTGCGCGTCGATCCGGCGTTCGCGGAGCGGATGGCATCGCGGCCGGTGGACAGCCTCGTGCCGACGTTCATGATGAGCTACCTGCCCACGGGACTGCGCGGCCTCCTGCTCGCGGCCATCCTCGCCGCCGCCATGTCCTCGATCGACTCGGCGCTCAACTCGCTCGCGGCGGTCACGCTCGAGGACGTCGCGGGCATCGCGCCCGAGCGCCAATCGGTCTGGCTGTCGCGCGGCACCTCGCTCCTCTGGGGATTGTTCTCGGTGGCCTCGGGCCTCGTGTTCGCGCGCAGTGCGAGCGGAGTGCTGGAGACGATCAACCAGGTTGGTTCGGCGTTCTACGGTCCGGTGCTCGCGGTGTTCACCCTCGGCGTGCTCGCGCCGCGCCTCCGCGGGAATGCCGCGTTGACCGGGCTCGTCGCCGGGCTCGTCGCGAACCTCGCGCTCGCGCGCTTCGCGCCCGGCGTCTCGTGGCTCTGGTGGAACCCGTTCGGGTTCTTCATCGCGTGTGGCGTCGCGCTCGCGGTCGGCCGCATCGCGCCGCAACCGGTACTCGCGCGTTGGCCGCGGCGCGAGACCGCGCTGCTCGTCGGCGCGTTCGTCATCATGCTCGCCATCCTGGTGGGGACGTCGGCGAGCGTGGGATGAGTGAGTGCGACGGGCGCGAGCGCCGGCGCCCGGCATCCTGGTCGCGCGGCAGGAGCGCGCCGGTGCGCGCATGCGCGTGGCGAAGCGTCACGCCGCGTCCTCACTGGTCGGCAGCGCGGCGGCGGGTGGTGGCGGCGACCCATCGTCCTCGCTCGCGTTAGGCCGCGGACCGGGCTCTCGGCGGCGCCAACCGCGACTCGCCAACTCGCGGCGACCGGGCGGTGGAGTCCGGGCGTCGGCCGAATGCGGTACCACGAGCACCGAGCAGCCCGCCGTCCTCGCGAGCGTGCGTCCGGTGTCCCTGCCGGCGTCGGCGTGGTCCCTGTTGCCCGCGCTCCTGCGCGCACCGATCGCGATCATCTCGGCGTGCATCTGACGGGCCGCGGTGAGAATCGCTCGTACCTTCTCGCCTCGAGCCACGATCGCCGCCGATCTCGCGGCCGGGATCGGCGACGCGGTCAGCCAACGTCGCACGTGCGCTTCTGCCCCCGCGCGCGGCGGGTCCTCGCTCACGTGCAACGCCGCGACGCGTGCCTCGCAGCCACCGGCGAGCATCCACGCGGCGCTGAGTACCGGCGGCGCGTCCACGTCGCCGGCGATCGCCGCGAGAACCGTGGCCGGCGCGGATGGCTGCACGTTGCGCGCGATGAGCACCGGTCGAATCGTGCGCCGAAGCAACCGCTCGGTCATGGCGCGCTCGTAGTACGCCGCCACGCGATACGGCGCGTTCGCGCCCACCACCACGAGGTCGGCGTCCATCCGGTCCGCGTACGCCGCGAGCTCCGTGGCCGGGTCCCCGGCGCGCACGTCGACGGTGACACGCGCGCCTCCGAAGAGGCTCGCGAGTCCGCGGAGGGCGCCGCGCAGCGCCTGCGCCTCGTCCACCGGTGCGCTGGGGCGCGTGACGGTCTGGTCCCGGGGTCCGCGCATGACGGTCGGGAACCGCGACACCGATGTCACGTGCACCAGCGCGAGCTCGGCGTGCGGCGCGAGGTGGCGTCCCACCCACCCCGCCACCGCGAGCGACGGCTCGGAAAAGTCGACGCCGACGACGATCCGGCCGAGGCGACGCGGCGGCACGTCGCGGCCCTGCGCGTCGCGCTGGGAGAGCGTCGGCATCGCGCTCAGGTGACGACCGAAGCGACGACGTGCGGATCGAGCCCGCCGGTCAACCCGGGACTCAGCGCGCCGTAGACGATCTGCGCGGCGTTGATGGCCACGGCGTCGGTCGCGTACGACGGCAGTGCGAACTCGATCGCGAACCGCCCCGCGCCGTCCCGGCCTGGCTCCCTGCGCAGCAGCCGCGCGACGCGCTCGCGCCCGTCGACGATCCACTCGCCCGCACCGTCGCGCACGGTCCGGAGCGTCGGCGCATCGCTCAACGCCGGATGTCCCACACCGAACTCCCGCTTGAGGCAGCCGGCGAGCGCGCGCCCGCCATCGAGCGCGGCGTCGCGGGCGTCTGCTTCGGTGACGAACTCGCCGAAGCCGATCGCCTTCGATCGGATCCAGCCGACATCGTTCCCCGCCGAGTTCACCAGGCGGAACGCGTCTTCTCCATGTGCGAGCACTACGACCATCGGGACTGCCTCCCGCCGCTCCGGGGAGCGGCATGCGAACGTGCACTGCGGGCGCGGGCGACGAGCGTCGCCGCGCCTGTGAGCTGCCGCCGGCGCTGCATGCGTCGGCGGGTGGCGTGTCGGGCGAAGCGCGTGTCCGGCCGCTCCGCCCGGCACACCGGGCGGCCGGTGCCTAACGCGTCGCGCTGGCACCGGGATCCGCCGTGCATCGGGAATCATCTGGCATCGCCGTGACGGTTCACCTCCTGGTTGAAGGGGCGCGGTGGCCGGACGGCGCCGGGTGAGGATCGAACGGCCGTGGGAGTCGCGTGTCCGTGCGGCCGATCGATCTGTGGTCACCCGCGCCGCTCCGGCGCGGCTGCGTCGCGCAAGCACCGCTCTCCGAGCGGCACTCCGCGGCGCGAAACGAGAACGCCCCGCCTGCGCTCGAGCGCAGTCGGGGCGGCTGTGTGTCGTCCGCGGGCCGGGGTGCTACCCGGTGGGACGCGGAGCTTCGCCGTGACCGTTGCGCTCGGTGCGGAGCGTGGCGCGAGGCCGACCGGGCTCTCCCTGTTCGGGGAGCTTCGGGCGCGCGCCATGGGTGGTGGGTCGCATTTCCGACACGCGAGTTCGGTTGATGCCCGCGGCGAGCGTCGTGCCGTTGGCGCGAGGCCGCTCGACGCGCACGCCTGCGAGGCCGCGGATGTCGCCGCGCCGGGTGCGCCGCGGCCACGCCGCTCCGAACCGATGGGTCACGCGTTCGCTGTGTGTCGAAGGCATTGAACCGTGGCTGAAGGAACGCAGACGTCGGCGCCTGGAAAGCAAAAGTCGCGCCTCCGAAACTCGCTGTGGACCGAACGATCCGCGGATGTCGCCTCGCGCCCGCGCGATGCGGGACGAAGTGACACACAGTGAGTGACGGGACGCGACTCCCATCGGTAGGCTACCCCCCGAACCACACGACGTCAAGGGCGCCCGACCGCACTCCCGGCCGGTCGCGCGGTCGCGCCGGCCGAGTCGATCGTTAGGCAGCGCGATGCGTGCGTCTGAGTGGGTCCGCGGCGGGGCCAGCCTGCCGGGGGAGTCGCGCCCCACGGCCGTCCATCACGGCCCCTCCTCGCGCCCGAACAGCAGATGCAGCAGCGGACGGTCCTCGGTGCGCGCGAACACGTGAACGTGGTCGCCCGGCTGGAGCACCGTGCTCCCTTTGGGCGCGATCAGCTCCTGGCCGCGCACCACCAGCATCGCCGCGGCGCCCTCGGGAAACGGTAGGTCGGCGAGGCGCTCGCCCGCGACGGACAACGCGTCGTCGATGTAGAACGAGAGCAGCTCGCCGTTCACCGGGCCGACCGGTTCGATCTCGACGACGGCGAGCGGAGCCGGGGGCTCAGGCGACTCGAGCCCCAGGCGGCGCGCCGCCCATCCGACGGTCGCGCCGGGGATGATCGTGCTGACGACCACGACGAAGAACACCAGATCGAAGAGGCGCTCCGCCCCGGGGGCGCCGGCGAGCACGGGATACGTGCCGAGAATGATCGGAACCGCTCCGCGCAGCCCCACCCAGCTGATGTAGGCCGCCTCCTTCTTGGGGTACCGGAACGGCAGCAGGCAGAGCCATACGACCACGGGGCGCGCGACGATCGCCAGGAACATCGCCAACGCCAGCCCCACCAGCGCCACATCGAGCAGCCGCGACGGAAACACGAGGAGTCCCATCACGAGGAACATCGTGATCTGACTCAGCCACGCGAGCGCATCGTGGACGCGCAGGAGCCCTGACTTGTACGGCAGGTGCCCGTTCCCCAACACCACACCCGCCACGTACACGGCGAGAAAGCCGCTGCCACGCAGCAGGGTCGGTACCGCGAACGAGAGAAAGCCGCACGCGACGAGCACCACCGCGTAGAGGCCTGCCGCAGGCAGTCGGACGCGCGCGAGCAGCATCCGCCCGCCGAACCCGAACCCGAGCCCCAGCGCACCACCCACGACGATCTGGGCCAACACCGTCAGGGGAACACGCCAGCCGAGACCGGACACGGGCTCGACCAGCGACTGCGTGACCACGGTGGTGAGAATCACCGCCATGGGATCGTTCGCACCCGATTCGATCTCGAGCGTTGCGCCGACCCGCCGCTTGAGGTGGATGCCGCTGCTCCGCAGCACCGAGAAGACGGCCGCGGCATCGGTCGACGACACCACGGCCCCCAGCAGCAGCGCGGCGGGCCACTCGAAGCCTAACGCGCGGGCGCCGAGCGCGAACAGCCCGGCCGTCCCCACCACCCCCGCGGTCGCGAGCACCGCCGCCGGCGCGGCGAACTCTCGCACCGCGCTCGCCGGCGTGTTCAGTCCGCCGTCGAACAGGATGAACACGAGCGCGATGGTGCCGAGCCGGTACGCCGCCGAGTAATTGTCGAACGGAATCCCGCCGATGCCCTCGGAGCCGGCCAGCATGCCGACCGCCAGAAAGATGAGCGCGACCGGCAAGCCGAACCGTTCGCTGGCGCGACTGAACACCGCGCTGACGATGAGGAGAGCGCCGAAGACCGCGAGGATGACGGCCGTTGGCAGCGGTTCGGTCGTATGCACCCACGCTATGTAGCCAACGGGGAAACCGCTCGCAAACCCAAGCTATGCGTACACCCCGCGAAGCCTGTGCACGGTCGCCACGCGGCTGATCGAGAGCATGTAGGCCGCCGTGCGCAGGCTCACCCGATGCCGCCGCGAGAGGTCGAGCACGTCCTTGAAGCCGCGCACCATGACCTCGCGGAGCCGCTCGTTCACCAACTCCTCGGACCAGTAGTATCCGCCGCGGTTCTGCACCCACTCGAAGTACGACACCGTGACGCCGCCCGCGTTGGCCACGATGTCGGGCACCACGAAGATCCCGTGCTCCTCGAGCACCGCGTCGGCAGCGGCGGTCGTCGGCCCGTTGGCACCCTCGCAGATGATCTTCGCCCGAATCTTCGACGCGTTCTTCGTCGTGATCACGTTTTCGAGCGCCGCCGGCACGAGCACGTCCACCTCGAGCGTGAGCAGCTCGTCGCTCGTGATGCGGTCGCCCTGCTCGTACCCTTCCAGCGTCGTATGCGCGCGCACCCACGCCGCGGCCTCCACGACATCGATCCCCCGCGGGTCGTGAATGGCCCCGGTCCGGTCGCCGATCGCGACGACCGTGCACCCCTCCCGCGCGAGCAACTGTGCGGCCACCGAGCCGACGTTCCCGAAGCCCTGCACCGCCACGGTCGCGCCCCTGACCGGCAGCCCGACGTGCCCCAACGCCTCCTTCGTCGCGATCATGCAGCCGCGCCCCGTCGCCTCGCGGCGGCCGAGCGAGCCGCCCATGCCCACCGGCTTGCCCGTGACCACGGCCGGTACGGTGTGCCGCACGTGCATCGAGTAGGTGTCCATGATCCACGCCATCACACGCTCGTTCGTGTTCACGTCGGGCGCGGGGATGTCGGAATCGGGGCCGAGCACCTCGATGATCGCGGCCGTGTAGCGGCGCGTGAGCCGCTCGAGCTCGCCGGCCGACATCGAGAACGGGTCGCAGAGCACGCCGCCCTTCGCGCCGCCGAACGGCACGTCGACGACCGCACACTTCCACGTCATCCACGCCGCGAGCGCGGACACTTCGTCGAGCGACACGTTCATGTCGAAGCGGATGCCGCCCTTCCCCGGCCCGCGCGCCGTGTTGTGCAGCACCCGGTGACCCGTGAACACTTCGATCTCGCCGTTGTCCATCGCCACGGGAATCGCGACGGTGATCTGCTTCTCCGGACGGCGGAGAATCCTGTAAATCCCCGGCTCCAGATCGAGGCGCTCCGCGGCCTCGTCGAGCCGGGCACTCATTGCCGCGAACGGGTTGTACTCGTTCGCGGTGCGGTTACCGGCGTGCGGCTCCGCGGAGCGGTCACGTGCGAGCGTGCGTGTGGGCATCGTCATTCTCGGAGTGAGTGTGGAATCGTGTATCACGTGCCGTCGTGTCGGAGCCGGGCGCCGGTGGGTATGCCCCGACGGCGTGAGGGAGGAGGGCGGCCGGCGGCGTGTGCCCGCGGCGCCGCCTGATGCACGACGCCCCACCATGCGTTAGGCGCGGGTGGGGCGTCGGGGATGAGACCCGGGACCGAGGGCGTGATTACCCTGGTGACCGGAGTCCGGGCCCTCCCGTCCCGCGCTGGCACGCCGGGCGCGTCGCGCCGATCCGGCCGACTCGGCCGCGCGCGGCACCGCCCGCGACGTGCAGGCGCATGTCGGAGACACGCGTGCGCCGCGCCCCCCGGTTGGCGCTCCATCCACGGGCCGTTCGCTCGGGCGGGCACAGCCCGACCGGCCGGCAGGCCATGGCTCGGCCGCTGCCCGACGTCGAGTCGACATGGCCGTCGCGGGCACCGCGACGCGACGTCGTGTTTCTCCCTCCCCGCCTCCGGCCGCTCGCGCTTGGCCGGCGGCCACGACGGTCGAAGCCGGGGAGTCACCGGGGCAGGCTCCCCCTTCGCGTGAGGCATTTCACTCCGTCGACAGACCGTCAGAACCGCTCGCCCTTGGCCTCGCGGGCCTGGCTGCCGACCGACCGGATGCGCGACCACATCGTGTGGAAGAACAGGAGCACCGCCGCGATCTGACAGAGGCTGGCCGCGACCACCGCCCAGCGCAGCCAGGCCGCCGTGATCGCCGGCCGGGCCAGCTCGCCGAGCAACCGGGCCGCGGTGCCGACGGTGAGCAGCCAGTAGGCGGCCTCGGCCAGCGCGGGCCGGTAGCGCACGTCGGTCTTCTCGGGCCGCGGAAACAGCCAGAGCGCGACCCCGAGGATCATCATGATCACGAACCCGACGAGGATCGCGTGCGTGTGGGCACTGATCTCGTACCGGCCGGGGAAGACGCCGTACAGCTCGCGCCGGACGATCATCCAGCCACCGAGCGCGAGGCCGGCGAGCAGGAAGCCGATCGCCGTCTTGATGAACCGCCGGACCAGGGAGTACACGTTAGGCGCCGGACGCGGGTCGGGACGTGCGGGTCACGGCGCCGAGCACGCGACGCCCCTCGACCGCGCCATCCCGCCCGGCGCCTAACGGTTGTGGATCGCCCGTCACGACTCGCGCCCTCCCGGACGGTCAGGGGACATCCGCACGCTCCGTTTCGGTCCCCCACTCGTCGAGAATCGCGTCGGCGGCATCCGTCACGAGCAGCACCGGACAGGTGGCGCCCCGCAGCACCTCGCTCACCGTGCTGCCGACCTCCCCCGGAAACACGCGCCCTTGGCCGCGGCGCCCCATCACGATGAGATCCGCGCTGAGCCGCCGCGCCGCCGCCGCGATGGCGGCGCCCGGTGCGCCGACGGTTACCTCGACCGCCACCCGCCCCGCATCCCGAATGTCGCGCGCCAGCCCCGCGAGCCACGCCTCGCCGGCCGCCACGGCGCTCGGTGCCGTGACGACATGCGCCAGTGTCACCGCCGCGCCATCACGTCGCATCAACAGCGCGGCCCACTCCAGCACCGCCGCCGTCAGCTCCACGTCGTCCACCGGAACGAGCAGCCGTTCCGGTCGCCCGCTCGGGGCCTCCGTCGCCACGAGCACCGGAATCGAGGACATCCGGACCAGGCGCTCCGCGGTGCTTCCGATGCCGCGTGGTCGGTCGGCACGACCGCCATGCGGCCCGACGACGATGAGATCCGCGCCGCACGCGTGAGCCACCTCGGCAATGATGGGCGCCGGCCGGCCGTCGCGCACCTCCACCCGCGCATTACGTCCGAGCCCCGCCGCGACGCGGCGCAGGCGCTCCGTCCCGAACTCGCGCGCAACCGTCGCGACGGACTCGGTCATCTCGCGCAGCGGCGCGCCGAGCGGCGCCGGCTCGAGCCCGAGCGCGTGGACCAGCACGAGCTCGGCCTCGGGCGCGAAGTCCTCCGCCACCCACGTCGCCGCCGCCAGCGCGGGCTCGCCGAAATCCATGCCGATCACGATGCGATCGAGTCGCGGTCGCACGCCATTCGTCATGCCGGTGACTCCCCGGGCGGCGCCAGGAGCACGGTGGTCCGTGCACCGCGGAGCAGCGCGGCCGACACGCTGCCGGTGCGTCGCTGGCCCGATGCGGGTAGGCTGTGCGTGCCGGTCGCGATCAGATCGCACCCGGCGTGCGCCGCGTGACTCAGCAACGCTGGCGCGGGGTCCCCATGCAGGAGCACGGTCCCCACCGTCACATCGCCGCTGCTCCCCAGCCCGGCCACGAGTCCGCCGAACAGGCTCGCGACGCCGCGCTCGTAGCGCTCGGTCCAATCATCCTCACCCATGGCGCGCAGCTCGGCGTCCGGCTCGACATGGGCGAGCCTGACCTTCGCACCCGGCGCCAGCAGGGCGAGCGCCGCGTACGCCGCCCGCGTACTCGCTAAGCTGAAGTCGACGGCGACGAGTGCATGCTTCGGCAAACCGGCATAGTCCGACGCTACCACGACGGTCGGCACGTCGGCGGTATGCGCGAGTTGCAGCGCCGCGTCCTCGGTCGCCGAGCGGCGTGCGGTGCCGTGGTCCGCGACGGCAACCAGGATGTACGCCGCGCCGCCAGCGCGCGCGGCGGCGGCGAACGATGGCGCCGGGCTTCCCGTCACCACATCGACGCTGAAATGCACGGACCGCCCCACGGTGCGATGCACGTGTTGCCGCAAGCGCTCGAGATACTGCCGGCGCCGCGCGTCCTCGAGCACTTCGGGGTCGACGTTGATGTGCTCCCAGATCGGGAGCCCGATCGGGCGGACGACGCCGAGTACGTGCGCGCGAATGCGGTAACGCCGTGCGAGCAGCTCGGCGAGATGGAGCGGGCCACAGGCGGTGTCGTCCGGGTCGCCCACGACGAGTAGCGAGCCGTGAATTGCTCGACCGCCGTACGCGCCGAGATCGGCGGCCCCAGGCGCACCGACGTCGAAGACGCCGCTCTTCCGAATCATTGGCCCCTCCTCCAGGCGATGTCACACACGCGAGGTTCCTGCCGCGCCCCCCGTGGCCCGCTCCGACGAACGCGAGCCCATGCGTGAGAGATGACCCCGAATCATAGCATCGCACGTTTCGCGCTACGCGTCAGTCGGGGGCCTGCTGCCGGAGTGTCGGCCAATTGCCGACATGGATGGCCGCGTGTCAGTCGCCGCGACGGGCCGACGCCCTACGGCATGCGTTCACCGCGCACGCCGGAGAGCAGATGTGCAACGACATCCGACGCGGAGTAGCGAACGCGATCGCCGAGCATGGCCCCGATGCTCATCAGGTCGTCGCCGCTCGTGACGAGTGGCGGCTCTTCACCGCCGGTCGCGCGTTGCTGCGGCTGACCGATGTTCGCCGTGAGCCCGTTACACAGGCAGCGACGCCCGATGGTGTCCGCGATGTCGCCGCCCTTCGCGACGTACGCATCCACCGGCTCCGCCGGACACCGGTAGCCGATCTTTCCGCTCGCGGTCCGAAACGCGGTCCGGAGATACCCGAGGTCGCACACGCGCTCGCGGCGCTCATCCTGGAATGCGGCGCCATCGATCTCGACGACCTTGAACGGGTAGCCCGTCGGCGACGCGCGCGGGTCGGTGATCACGCGCGCCTCCCCACGGGCGACGCCGCGCAGCACGCTGGTCTTGACCTCCGGCGAGAGCCCCGATTCGTCCGAGTACGCGAACAGCGTCCCCACCTGGATGCCGGCCGCGCCGGTGGCCAGCGCGGCTCGGAGCCCATCGGGTGAGCCCGTACCGCCTGCGAGCCAGAAGGGCAGTCCCAGCTCGCGCACCTTCTCGAGGTCGACGGCGTCGCGCTCGCCGTAGACGGGCTCACCGCGGTCGTTGAGCCGCAGCTCGCCACGCGGCGGCGCGTTGTGCCCGCCGGCCGTGGGACCCTCGATCACGAACCCGTCGATGCGGCCGGTCGCCTTGCGCGCGAGTGTGGTCGCGAGCGAGTGCGCCGAGACGATCGGCACGAACCGCGGACGGTGTAGCCCGGCCGATGCGTCCGGCCAGTGCTCACGCGGGTCGAAGGACAGGCTCTCCGTCTCGCCGGGGGCGAGCCCTTCGACGTCGAACTTGAGCTGCGCGGTCCGGTGCTCCGCGAGCGCGTCGAGCACGCCGGGAATCTCGCGCGGGATCCCGGCACCCATCAGCACGTAGTCCACGCCGGCGAGCATCGCGCCATAGAGTGATGCGAGATTCGGCATCTGCACTTTCGTGAGCAGGTTGATGCCGACCGCGCGCGCGTGCCCTTCCTTGGCCAGCCACACCTCGACGAAGCTCGCCAGCATCGTCAGCTGCTGCCGCGCGACGCTCACCACCTGCTTGTACATCGGCAGCAGCTTGTACGGCGCGCCCGGCGCGCGCCCGCCCGCGAGGAAGTATCGGCGCAGCACGCTCTCGCTCACCGCCGATATCGGAAAGTGCGCCATGGCTCGGCGCACGTGCCCTCCGGCATCACCGTCCTGCAGGCGCCTGACGAGTACGGTGTCGATGGCCGTGCCGGAAATCACGCCGAGCTGGCCGAGCATGGAGACGGCGCGGGCGAGCACCCAGTTGGAGACGCCCACGCCCATGCCGCCCTGAATGATGAGCGGAAAGCCGTCGAGCGTGACGGCGGATGGTATCGAAGTCATTCGAATCGAAGTATGTCGGTGAATGGAACGGCCCGCGCTGCCGTGGCCGCGCTCGCACGAAACAACGCGCTCGAGAGCAGGCGTTCAAGTCCGCGTTTGCCTCACAGGCGCGCGATGAGCGCGGCCAGGTGCGGCCCGTCGCCACTGGCGACGAATGCCAGGCGACCGCGTCGATCGACCAGGTAAACGCTGGTGGGGTGAACGATCGCGCCGGTCTGCTCGTCCCGGACGCGCGCAACCCCCCACAGATCGAGCGCGTGCTCCACCGCATCGACGCGGCCGCCAAGGAGCCGCGCGTGCAGCGGGAGCCGCCAGGCGTCGGCAATGGGCGCGAGCCGTGCCGGGGTGTCGCGCCAGGGGTCGAGCGTCACGATGAGGAGCACGGTGCCGAGCGCGCGTGTCTGCTCGGCCGCGCCCACCGCGTCGTGCACGATGAGCGGACACACGGTCTCGCAGTGCGCGTACGCGAACGCCACGATGACGGGTTGCCCGAGGAACTGCTCGAGGTGCACGCTGTCGCCGCGCTGGTCGACGAGCGCGAGCGCGGGCGCCTGGCGTAAGAGACGCGTTGGCGTCACTATCACACCTGCCGCCGGGTCGAACGCCTCGCTCCGCCGGCTGGCCGCTGCCGCGACACGCGCCGTCGTGGCGCCGGCGCCCACGACCACCGCGCTCGTTGCGCCCGCCAGCACGATGCGCCCAGCGGCGGAGCGCCGGAGCGCGCCTAACGCCTCACGCAGGGCGGCGCCCCATACGACAAGCAGAAAGCCGAGCATCCCCGCCGGCTCCCCGATGAGCACGATCCAGCCGCCCGCGTCGGGCAGCCCGGAACGATCGACACCGAAACACACCGCCCGTGTGCGCGCCAGCCACGCCGGGGGTACTCCCCCGGCCGGCCAGAGCGCGAGCGCCCACCACGCGACCGTGATCGCGAGGATCGCCCCGAGGGCCACGAGGGCGAGCACCGCGCGCCGGCTCATCGCCGCTCAGCCGATCCGCCAGACGAACGACAGCAGCTTCCAGTTCGTGAAGTAGTACAGCATGAACGCGGCGAGGAAGACGAACACGAGCACGACGGTGCCCGGCGTCGCGCCGAAGAACCCGCGCTCCGGCGCGTGGAGCGCGGCGTTCCGCGCGTCGACGTCAGGCGAGTGCCGGGGCGGTGTCACGAGGCCCGAGGGGACTCCGTACTTCGGCATGAGTGGGCTCTCCCGAGGTGTAGGGCTTTCCGAAGAAGACGGACCAGACGGTGATGAGGATGTAGCTGAAGACGCTGAACGCCGCCGTGAGGCCGCCGAGTGCGACGAATCCCATCATGATGCCCACGGCGGGGTGATACTCGACGTCGAACGGCGCCTGCGCGAAGGTGATGTCCCAGTGCCGGCGCGGCGCGCCGAACGTGCCGGCGAACGTCATCGCCATCGTGAACACCACCATGCCCGCCGCGAACAGGTACGGCTGCCACTGCGCGAGCTTCCAGAACGCCACCCGTTTCCGGAAGATCAGCGGGATCAGATAGTAGGTGATCCCCATGAACGCCATCGCCGTCCCGGCCACCACGGTCGCGTGGAAGTGCCCGGGAACGCGTAGCGTGTTGTGCGCGATGATGTTGATCTGCTCGGTGCCGAAGGTCACGCCGGTGATCCCGCCGATGAAGCCGAAGATCACGATCGAGAAGATCAGCGCGCTGAACCCCGGATCACCCCACGGCGCGCGCTTGAGCCACCCGAACAGCCCATCGTTGTGCCCGCGCAGCCGCTGCCCGAGCTCGATGCTCGCCGGCACGGTGAACCCGTGGAGCAGGCTCGCCAGCACCGCCATGTACATGAAGTAGCTCGTGTTCACCACCTTCCACGCCGGGCTGAAGCCGGGATCGACCAGCAGGTGGTGAGCCGACGCCATCGAGATGAACAGCACGTACAGCACGAACGCCGAGCGGCTGATCTTCTCGTTCAACACCACGGCGCCGACCGTCAGTGCACCGAGCAGATACCAGATCGACACCATCGCCGCGACGTTGATCTGCTGCGACGAGTGGCCCAGCGCCCACCAGAGCATCCGATAGACCTCCGGATCGACCGACGGAATGACGCCGATCGACCAGAGAAACGTCGGGACGTACACCGCCGCGCCGTGGAGCAGCGTGATCACGGCGATGATCGCCGCGGTCATCGCGCCGTAGGTCACGAGCGGAACGGACCCTTCATAGGTGCGCTCGCGCTTCGCCACGACCAGCGTCGCGAAGAACAGCGCGGTCTGAACGAGCGCGCCCACGGCGAACAGGATGATGCCGAGGTAGAAGAGCGGGTGCGCCCTGAGCGGCACGTACGAGGTCATCAACACATCCGCCCGACCACTCCACATCATCGTCTCGGTCAGGAGCGACCCGGCGGCCATGAGCGCGAACCCGGTCCACCCGAGCCGCGGCGCGGCGACGCGACTGTTCAGCAGCACCGCGCTCGCGAAGTAGAGCACCGCCATCTCGAAGAAGATGATGAAGAAGATCAGCATGCTCACGCCGTGCACCGTGAGCACGCGGTAGAACCAGTTCGCCGGCAGCAGGTGCACCGCGGGCCACCGGGTGAGCACGAGCCCCACGGCGGCGATGACGCCGACGAGCAGCGCGAGGATCGCGCAGACGGCGTTGACCTTGATCAGCGCCTCGGCCTGGTAGTGAATGTGCCGCCCGGTCGTGCCGCACACGCGGAATTCAGCACGCGGCGCGGGCGGCGCGAAGCCGGGGCGATCGGCAGCGTTCGTCGTGGTCATGGCCGGCCCTCCGTATGCGCGTCTCCGGCGCCGAGGATGCGCGCGGCGTTCGTCTGCGCGACTTCACGCCCCTGTTCGTCGGTGACGATCACCCGCCCGACCATGGTGTGGTGGCCGATGCCGCAGAACTCGTTGCAGACGATGCGAAAGTCCCCGGCTTCGGTGGGCGTGACCCGCAGCCCGTAGTCGTAGCCGGGGACCACCTGGAAGTTCACGTTCACGGGGTGGAGGTTGAACCCGTGATTCACGTCGAGCGCGGACAGGTGCAGCGTGTACTCCGTCCCCTTCCGCAGCTTGAGGATCGGCATCCAGGAGAAGCTCATCGCCGTCAAGTACATGTCGCTCCCCGGCGGCGGCGCCACGATCGGGATGCCGCGGTCTTCACCGACCTTGTACGTCTTGATGAACTCCTGCGTGCGCGCGAAATAGGCCTGCGGGTTCACCTTTCGCCTGATGCCGGATGGGTTCTGTCCACCCTTGAAGTGCCAGAGCGGCATCATCGCGAACAGCACCATGCACCACGCGAACGCGATCCCGAGCCACATCTTCTCCGTCTTGTGCGCGGGCTTCCACCAGATGCCGCGCGGCGAGTCGATCCCGGTGTGGGTGTCGGTAGCCATGGCTCGTTAGGGTAGGGTGCCTTTCGGCATCGTGGCGAGCTCCCAGAGGCCCCACCCGGTGTACACGAGGATCATGATGACCACGCCCGCGACAAGCAGCAGGAACATGTTGTCGTGGAGGCGCTGGCCGAGTGGGGGTGGTCCGTCCGCGTCGCTCGAGCGTGTGACGTCATCGACGCTCGTCATGGGTGACCTCGAGGGGAATCGTCGGCGGCGCCCCGTCGTCGCGCCGCCGCCGTGGTGGGAGCCGCAGGCGCGTCAGCGTCGACGCGCCGACATGGGACGGGAGCGTTTCACGGGCAGGAGGTCCGGCACGTCGCCGCGCAGCAGATCGGCGACGGTAGTCGTGGCGAAGAAGCGCTCGATCTGTTCGGCGATCCCTTTCCACCGGCCGTGGGCCGGACACGGATCGCTGTCTCGGCAACGGGCGCGGCCCAGGAGGCAATGCCGCTCGCCCGCGGTGTCGAATGGCGTGATCACCGCCTGCAGCGTGAGCTCCGACGCCGGCGACCCGAGCTGGAATCCGCCACCGGGCCCGAACGTCGATGTGACGACGCCCGCTCGCGCGAGTTGATGCAGCGTCTTGGACAGGTAGTTCCGTGGCACGTCGAGCGCCTGCGCGATGTCGCCCACCGCCGTGGGGCGGTCGGCTCCGTGCTCGGCGATGTGCAGCACGGCGCGCAGCGCGTACTCGGCCGTCTGGGAGAGCATGGGGGGCCTTTGCTTGATTCTATCATGAAGATATGATAGATTCGCCGCGACACAAGAGCTGACTTGTCTCGCTCCTCCGCCCGGTCCCGTCTCATGGCCTCGCCCTCGGCCGTTTCCGCCGCGGCCCGCCCGGCAGTCCACCCGGTCGTCGGCCCCACCGCGAGGCTGCTCAGTAGGCTCGATGCGGCCGCCAACCGACTGTTCGAGTCCCGATACAATCCGCTCTACCGGAGCGGCGCGGTGACCGTCGCGCTCCTCGCGGTGCTGCTCGCGACCGGCCTCTATCTCCTGCTCTTCTACCGTGTCGGCACGCCCTACGAGTCGGTCGCGCGCATCACGGATCAGGTATGGACGGGACGGTGGATTCGCGGGGTCCATCGCTTCGCCGCCGACGCCGCCGTCGCCACGGCGCTCGTGCACGCGGTGCGCATGTTCGCGCAGCGCCGCTCGTGGGGACGGCGCGCGATGCCGTGGGTCACCGGCGTCGGGCTCGTCGCACTGGTCCTGGTGTGCGGATGGACCGGGTACGTGATGGTCTGGGATGTGTTCGGCCAACTGCTCGCCGTCGAAGGCGCGCGCATCCTCGACCTCCTCCCACTCTTCTCCGAACCGCTCGGGCGCGCGTTCGTCGGCGAGCAGCCGATTCCCGGCGCGTTCTTCTTCCTCAACCTGTTCCTGCACATCGCCCTGCCGATCGGCATGGGCGTCGTGCTGATGGTGCACGTCTCGCGCGTCGCGCGCCCGGTGCTCTTCCCCGCTCGACGTCTCGTCTGGTTCGGCGTCGCGCTGCTCGTGATCGTCTCCGTCGCGCTCCCGGTGGACATGGCGTCCAGGGCAGACCCGTTCCGCCTTCCGACGTTCGTGCCCGTCGACGCGTTCTACGCGTTCTGGCTCCCGGTAGCTCGCACGCTGCCGCCGGCCGGGACGGCGGCGATCGGGGCCGCGTTGCTGCTCGCGCTGCTCCTGGTCCCGCGCCTAACGGGACCCGCGCCCGCGCTGCTGCGGCCGCCCTCCCGGGTGGACCACCGGCTCTGCACGGGGTGCGAACAGTGCGCGCTCGACTGCCCGTACGAGGCCATCACGATGGTCGAGCGAACCGACGGGCGACCGACGATGCTCGCGCGCGTCGATCCCGCGCGCTGCGTGAGCTGTGGCATCTGCGTGGGGTCGTGCGCACCCATGGGCGTCGGCCCCGCCGAACGCACCGGGCGCGACCAGCTCGCCGCCGCGCGGGCCTTCGCTCGACGTCACGCCCCCGGCGCGTCGGACGTCGTCGTCATCGCCTGCACCCGTGGCAGCGGCGGCGCGGCGCGCGACGAGCGATTCGACGGTGCCCCGGTGTTCGCCATCGACTGTGCCGGCAGCCTGCACACCTCGGTGATCGAGATGTTCGTGCGTGACGGCGCTGGAGGCGTGTTGGTGTTCGCGTGCCCGGTCGAGGACTGCTGGAACAGGGAAGGGGCGATCTGGCTCGAACAACGCCTCTTTCACGACCGCGAAGCGGAACTGCAGGAGCGCGTCGACCGGCGGCGAGTGATGCTGGCACACGCCTCATTCGCAGAATCCGGTCGCGCGCGCGCCATGCTCGCGCGGTTTCGCGCGAGTATCGCGTCACTCGAGCACGCGCGCGGCGAGGGAGACGTGGATCTGCTCCGCCTGTGTGATGAGGCTCCCCGGCGTGAGGAAGAGGACGTGGCATGACCTGGCCCTGGCGATTCCTCGGCGGCGGGACCGCGCTGACGCTGCTCGTCGGGCTCGCGGCGCTCTCACGCCTGCCGTACGCGAGCGCTGAGCCGAACGGCGCGCTGCTTCGCCTCTCCTGGCGCGCGCGCGGCGAGAGCATCGAGCGGTGTCGGCGTGCGACGCCGGCCGAGCTCTCCGGAGTGCCCGCGCACATGCGCCAGGAGGTCGTGTGCGAGGACACCCACGTCGCGCCGTATCGCCTCCGCGTCGTCCTCGACGGTCGCACGGTCGAGGATGGTCCCGTTGCCGGCTCGGGTGTGTCGGGCGACCGTCCGATGTACCTCCTCCGCGAGTTCGACCTCACTCCCGGGCGCCATCGGTTCGACGTGCGGTTCGAGAAGCAGTCGGCGCAGCAGTCCGGCGACGAGCGCTCGAAGGATCGCTCCTCGGAAGGCGAGCACGAGGAGGAGGTTCGTCGTCGTGCCGTACCGCGACGGCTGTCGCTCGATACCACGCTCGTGGTACCCGGTGGCGCGGTCGTGCTCATCACGTACAACTCCGAGCTTCGGGCGCTCGAGCTGCTCGGCGGGCGCTGAGCCCACACGACCGCCGCCCCTCAGCCTCCGCGCACCAGCCGCACCGCGGCCGCCACGAGCACCACCCCGACGATCGCGTTGACGCGCCCGAGCGACGCCGCGCGGCGGCGCAGCGCGAGCGCCGCTGGAGAGCCGGCCTCGAGACGCCCGGCCGCGGGACCGATGACGAAGTCGTGCACCGCGCTGACGGCGATCATGACCGTCACGGTCGCCAGCTTCATCGCCAGCGCGAGCCCCAGACTGGTGCGCCAGAATGCCGCCGAACCGAGCACGCCGTCCCAGGCGAGCAGCCCGCGAAAGTGCAGGTTCAGCACGCCGGTGACCAGGAGCACCGCGATGCACACCCACCCGACGGTGCGAAAGCGGAGCCCCAGGTCGTGGAAGAGCCGCTGGCGGAGCGGCGGTGGCTCGATCGCGCGCAGCACCGGTGCGCCGACGATCCCGATGAAGAACATCCCGCCGAGCCAGACGAGGGCGGCGAGGACGTGCACGGTGACGTTGAGGTAGTAGAGTGATGACATCGCGGCGTCGGGCGGCGCGTGCTCGTGGCGTTAGGCGGCGAGGGCCCCTGCGCGCGTGCGCGGCTCGCGGCCCGGCGTCACGCGGCCGGCTGCACCCGGAAGCAGCACCGCGGGCGCTGCCCCCGCGCGCAGCACTCCCGCACCGGCGCGCCGATGATCTCGGACACGAGCGACTCGACCGCGTGGCACATCTCCGGCCGACGCGCCACGGTCGATGAGAGCGGACACCCGCTCCCGCGGAGCACCACCGTCCCGTCCTCGGTGATCACGTCCACGTCGCCACCGAGCGACCGCAGCACGGCCGCCGCCACCGCGGCCCGCGCGTCGAGGGTCCCCGACGCCGGTCCGCCGGCGGACATGCCCACGCGCCGACCAACCTTGTGGAGTAGGTCGACCGCCTGCTCCGCGGGGAGCTCGGCCACGAGCACGTCGAGCACCGCGGTGAGCACCGGCTCGTAGGCACGCGAGAACAGCGGCTCTGCGTCCGGGTGCACCTCGTACACGACCGCCGGCTTCCCGGCACCTTGCCCTCGGCGCACCCCTTCCTGGCGGACGATGCCGTCCCGCTCGAGGATCGACAGGTGGTTGCGCACGGCGTTGTCGGTCAGCCCGAGCGCCTGGGCCAACTCGTCGACCGTCTGAGCGCTTCGCCGCAGGAGCGTCACGATCTGCCCGCGGGTGGTTTCGAGAAAGCGTCTGCCGAGTCCGGCGACAGTCATAGGCGTTCCGGGATCGTGGATGACCAAAAGATACGAGAGTGCGGCCGAGTGTGTCAAATTAGACAAATAAATACTTGACAAATTACCCTCGCTTCACCATCCCTTCCGACACACGACTACCGCCCAGTCGGCCACGCAGACGGGCGCGGCAGCTCGCGGCACGCAGACCACGATGACTCTCAACGTCCGGAGGTTTCATGCGCAGGATCGCGATCATGGCCATTGCCACACTCACCACCGCCGCGCTGTCCGTCGGCGCCACACGCAGTTCGGCGTACGTCGCCCCCCACCCCGCCGGGCTCGATGACCCGACGATCGTCGCCATTTTCGACGCCGCGAATACCGCTGACATCGAGACCGGCTCGCTCGCGGCCGAGCGCGCGGCATCGAAGGACGTTCGACAGTTCGGCGCCATGCTCGCGCGCGACCACCAGCAGGTCCGGCAGCAGGGACGCGACCTCGCGAAGAAGCTCGGTGTCACGCCCACACCGCCGAAGGATGATCAGAGCGCGAAGGACCACGCGGCCACCATGGCGCGCCTGCGCAGCCTCAGCGGCGCCGAGTTCGACCACGCGTTCCTGCAGTACGAAGCGTCCTTCCACAAAGGGGTCATCGACGCGGTGCAGTCGACGCTCCTGCCGGCCATCCAGAACGCCGAGCTCAAGGCGCTCGTGGTGAAGGTCGCCCCGGCCTTCCAGGCGCACATGCTCGCCGCGCAGAACCTCGAGAAGAAGCTCGCGGGGAAGTGAGCATGCGCCGCTCGCTCGTTAGGTGGGGCGCGGCCGGGGCGCTCATCGCGGCCGGAGCCGGCGTCTCGTGCGATCGCGACACGCCCACCGAGCCTCGACCGGAGCCACTCGACCCGGCGCTGGTCGCCGAGGGGAAGGACATCTTCCGCTTCGATACCTTCGGCGACGAGAAATACTGGACCGATACGCTGCGCATGCACGAGGTCATCGAGAGCGCCGTCACGCCGGCGGCGGCGCTCTCGGTAGGGCTCAAGGTGGACGTCGACGCGCTGCCCCAGGCGGTGAAGGACGCCCTCGCCGCCGGGGCGATGGACCTCAACAGCACGGCGACGACGCTCGCGCTGTTGAAGTTGAACGCGGTCGTCGGCGTGAAAGGCCAGGTGCAGACGGTGGGCGGGCGTGATACGCTCGTGCGGTTCGGCGTGACCTGCGCCCTGTGCCACTCCACGGTCGACAACTCGTTCGCCGCGGGCATCGGGAAGCGGCTCGACGGCTGGCCGAACACGGATCTGAACCCGGGTGCCATCGTCGCCCTCTCCCCCGCGGTGAGCGCCGCGACGAAGGCGGTGCTGAACACGTGGGGTCCCGGGAAGTACGATCCGCGCATCAACTTCGACGGCCAGAACACACCGCTCGTGCTTCCGCCCGCGTACGGCCTCCTCGGTGTCGACAAGGAGACGTACACGGCCGAAGGACCCGTCTCGTACTGGAACGCCTACGTGGCCGTCACGCAGATGCACGGCCAGGGGAGCTTCAGCGACCCGCGGCTCGGCATCAACGTGGTGCAGTCTCCCGACCTCGTGACGCCGAAGCTGCCTGCGCTACGCGCGTACCAACTCAGCCTCGCGAAGCCGGCGCCGCCAGCCGGCAGCTTCGATGCGGCCGCGGCGCAGCGCGGCCGGGCCGTGTTCGACGGTGCCGCGCGCTGCTCGACGTGCCACGTGGGCACCACGTTCACCGACGTGAACTCGGGCCGGTTGCACGACCCGGGCGAGACCGGGATGGACCCGCGCTACGCCGCACGCACGGCAGAGAAGCGCTACCGCACCACGCCGCTCCGCGGGCTCTGGCAGCACGCCCCGTATTTCCATGACGGCAGCGCGCGAACCCTCGCCGACGTGGTGGACCACTACGACAGCGTGCGCAACCTGCGGCTCACCGACCAGCAGAAGCGCGACCTCGTGGAGTACCTGAAGACGCTGTAGGAGGCATCCACCGCGACTGATGACGCCGCGGTGTGTCGCGAGTAGCCAGCAGGCTACTCGCGAACAGCCCTCCGGCGAACGCCACCGCCACGAGAATCTTCAGTGGCCACCAGGCGACGGCGATCAGCACCGCGGCGGCGACCACCGCGATGCCGGTGAAGATGACCTTCGCGCGGAAGATCACGTTCGACGGCGACGGCATCGTCGTGCTCAGGCGTGGAGCCCGCACGCCATGCAGTGCGTGGCCTCGGGCATCGCGAGCAGCCGCCCGTACGGGATCGGCTTCGCACATCCGACACAAACGCCGTACGCGTCCGCCTCGAGGCGCGCGATCGCATCGACGATCATCTGGTAGCGAGCGTGCGTGCGACTTTCGAGCGCGACCCCGAGGCTGTCGTCGAGACTCCCCGGTGCGTACATCGCGGTGCCAGCACTGGGCGTCGTCGCGTTCGAACCTTCGCCGTCCCCCGCGGTCATCAACGTACGCTCCAACCGCGCGCATTGGCTTCGTAGTTCGGCTTCGAGCTCGCGGAGCTGCTTCGTGGTCAACGTGCGTGCCGTGGTCATGTCATCCTCCTCATCCGACGAATCGGGGGTGAAAGCGGACAGCCCCACCTGCCATGGAGCGCAGGTGGGGCTGTCGTCGCGTCGGCCTGTGGCCAGGCGGCTATCTCCGCGGTTGCGGAGACGGCCCTTCGCGAACCCTGCGCTGGTTCGTGTCGCTATTCGCGTGCCTCGTGGTGGCTCGGGCGTCCGAACGGCCCGCTGGCACGCGCTCGGTGCTCGCGCCCCCTTCGATGCGCGACGCCGACATCCTCGTCACACCCACGCCGAGGCGATTCGGCCCGCGCCACGCGGCGCGCACGACGCCGCCCGCCGCGTGAATCGCGCGACGCGGACGTGTGCGGCTGACACGGAGCAACGGACACGGGCGGGTACGGTCACGAGGCCTCGAAATGGAAGTGGCGGCGACGGGGTTTGGCAGCCGGGAAAAACAAATCGCGTCGCCGATGTCGTCACGCGAACGGACCATCCGCTCGCTGAGTCCGTTGCGCACGCGGAACGCCCGCACGAAACGGTGGACATCGGGACGCGACTCCCTGCAGGGCAATGTAGCCCGTGCGCCGGGATTGTCAATCGTTAGGCGCCGTCCGCCGTGCCGGCCCGGCCCCGGCACATCCTTTGCGCCCCAACCATCCGGCATCGCACCAGGCAGAGCCATGGACAAGCAGGTACCGGTCGATCAGTCCGCCCGCGCGGACGAGCGCGAGCAGGATGGCGTCCGCGAGATCATGGCCGACCTCGCCTACCAGCGGCTGGCCATCGCGAACGTCGCCTACTACGGCAGAGTGGGCGCCGGTGACGGGCAGTGGGTGTTGATCGATGCGGGAGTGATGGGCACGGCCGGCCCCATCGCCGGCGCGGCGGATCATCGCTTCGGCACCGCCGCACGCCCCGCGGCGATCGTCCTGACCCACGGGCACTTCGACCACGTCGGCGCCCTGCGTGAGCTCGCCGAGCGATGGGATGCCCCGATCTACGCCCACGTGCTCGAGTTGCCCTACCTCGACGGCCACGCGTCGTACCCGCCACCGGATCCGTCGGTGGGCGGTGGCATGATGGCCACGCTGTCGCGCTTCTATCCGCGCGGCCCGATCGACGTGCGCCCATGGCTTCGAACGCTGCCGGCCGACGGCGCGGTGCCGGGGATGCCCGGCTGGCGCTGGATTCACACGCCCGGACACACGCCCGGACACGTCTCGCTCTGGCGCGCATCGGACCGAACGCTCCTCTCGGCCGACGCCGTCATCACCACGAAGCAGGAGTCCGCCTACGCGGTCGCGACCCAGCGCGAAGAGCTCCACGGCCCGCCCATGTACTACACGCAGGATTGGACGGCGGCGAAAGCATCCGTCGAACGGTTGGCGGCACTCGAACCAAAGGTCCTCGTGCCTGGACACGGTCGGGCCATGCAGGGACCCGTCATGCGCGCGGCACTGCATGCACTGGCGCGCGATTTCTACCGTGTCGCCGTGCCCGAAGCGGGGCGCTATGTGGCGCGGCCGGCGCGGCCGGACGAGTCGGGCGGCAGCTACCAACCGCCCTCGACGCAGTAAGGCGTCCTCTGCCGAGCGCCTGCCGGGCGCCGCGCGGCTTGCCGCGGATCCGCTCCCTGGCGTACTGGTTTCCCTTACGCGCGCGGCACCTCAGGCTCCTGCTTTCCCCCACAGCAAATCCGCCGTTCTCCGACCGAGAATACTTCGGGACCGAAGCAATTTCCCTCCCAGGTGAAACACGACACTTTCGGAGGAAATTCCATGCGGTCCCGCACGCTCATTACTTCGGCCATCGCGCTCACGGCACTCACGGCTACCGCGTTCACAGTCTCAGGAGCCCGGCGCAGCACGACCATTGAGCGGGTCGATTTCGGTACGACCGTCACCGCCACGCAGCCTGCGTATGACGCGCGCGTGGCGCCGGTGTCGGACCCCACAGTGAAAGAGTTCATCATTCCGATCACCCACGACACCATCGAGATCGCCAAGGGCGTCAAGTACGAGGGCTGGACCTTCGGCGGCACCGTGCCCGGTCCGATCATCCGCGTGCGTGAGGGCGACCAGGTCCGCATCAAGGTCGTCAACAAATCGCCGATGCCGCACTCGATCGACTTCCACGCGGCGCGCATCCCGGCGAACATCGCCTATCGCATGATCGACACGGGCGACACGCTCTCGTTCGAGTTCACCGCCCGCGACCCCGGCGCCTACATGGTGCACTGCGGCACGCCGCCGGTGACGATGCACATCATGCAGGGCATGTACTTCGCGATCATCGTCGATCCGAAGGACGGCTGGGGCACCAAGGCCGACAAGGAGTTCGTGCTCGTGCAGAGCGAGTTCTATACGAAGAAGGACTCCACCACCGGATCGGTCGGGCCCGACTGGCAGGCCGCGATGGCCAAGAGCGCCAGCTACGTCGTGTTCAACGGCCGCGCCGGTCAGTACAAGGATGCGCCGCTCAAGGTCGATGTCGGTGATCGCGTGCGGCTCTTCGTCGTGAACGCCGGCCCCTCGTTCCAGAGCGACTTCCACGTCGTCGGCGCCGTGTTCGACCGCGTCTACCCGGACGGCAACCCCGACCACGTACTCGAGGGCGTCCAGACCTACTCGGTCCCGGCCGGTGGTGGCGTGGTGTTCGAGACGGTGTTCGAGAAGGGCGCGAGTGACGAGGGGCTCTACCCCTTCGTGACGCACAGCTTCGCCGACGCCGAGAAGGGTGCCGTCGGGATCATTCAGGTCGGCGCGCCGAAGCAGTTCGCCCACATGTCGCACTAACCGCGGGGCCAGGTCCCGTCATGACACAGCAGCACATTCGACAGCAGATCGACCCGGCCGCGACGGTGAACGAGATCCTCCTGCAGTATCCGGCAGCCGTGTCCGTTTTCAACGCTTTCGGCATCGACGCCTGCTGCGGCGGCGATGCCTCGCTCGAGGAGGCCGCCCGCCGCGACGGCGCGAATCTTCCCGCACTGGCTGGGGCGCTCGCCGCGGTCATCGTCCCCGCCGAGGAGGCCCGGTGAAAACGATCGACGCACTGCGCGCGGCGGCCGAGGCGGTCGCGACGAATCCCAGCCGGCCCGCGACGGCCATCGTGCATGATGTCCCCGACGCCCGGCTCGTCGTCTTCCGTGTGGCACCTGGCCAGGCGGTGGCGCCCCATCGCAACGCCTCGACCGTGACGCTCACCGTCCTCGCGGGCCGAGGGCTGGCGAGCGGCGCCGAGGGGGAGCGCCCCGTCGCGCAGGGCGACGTGGTAGCGTACGAACCTAACGAGCTTCACGGCATGCGTGCCGTCGACGAGGAGTTCGTCCTGCTCGCCACCATCACGCCGCGTCCCGGCGCGCGCGTCAGCACCGTGCACACGATCGACCGCGCGTCCGCGCCGGCCGGCCGGGACGGAGTGAAATGATGGACTGGTTCGTGAAGGCCTTCCTCAGGGCGAGCCTCGCCTGGTTGGGGGCCGGCGTGTCACTCGGCCTCGCCATGGCGATGCACCCGGCATGGGCGGTGTACCGCACCGCCCATCTCCACATGAACCTCTTGGGCTTCGTGGCGATGATGATCTTCGGGGTCGCGTACCACGTGATTCCGCGTTTCACCGGACACCCGTTGCACAGTCGCCGGTTGGCGGTCGCACAGTGGTGGCTCGCGAACGCCGGGCTCGCGCTGTTCGTCGCCGGGTTGGCGCTGTTGCCGCACCTGCGCTTCGGAACGCCCGCGCGCGTCGTGGTCGCGGCGGGCGGCACGCTGTCCGCGGTGGCCGCCTACCTGTTCATCTACAACGTCTGGCGAACGATCGACGGTCGGCCCGAGGCGCGCCGAGCCGGCGCAGCCGTTCAGCAGGCGTCGCCGGTCCGCCGGCTTCCGCTCGGCGGGGCATTCACCGATGCCGCCGCCCCTCAGCCCCGCCACGCGCCGGCGCCGGCGCGGCGGGGCTGAGGGGCGGCGTAGCATGTCTCCGAGAAGCGCGCTACCGTCCTCGGCCGGAACGCCGGCACCCTCGAGCACCGAACGCGACGACGCCGCCGTGCGCGCGATGGACAGCCTGCGACGCATTGTCCACGCCCTTCGCGTCGCGACCCGTGCCTCCGAGCGTGCGTTCGGGCTCAGCGCGGCACAGCTCTTCGTGCTCCGCCAGCTCGCGGTCCTCCCGGGCCAGTCGTTGAGCGATCTGGCGAGGCGGACCCGGACGACGCCGAGCTCCGTTTCCGAGGTCGTGTCGCGACTCGTGAGGCGCGGCCTCGTCGCTCGGCGGGCGGCCTCGACGGACCGACGCCGTGCCGTACTCGCACTGACGCCGGCCGGACGCGCCCTGCTCGAGCGCGCGCCGGAAACCGTTCAGGAGCGGCTGCTGGCCGGCTTCGATCGGCTCGGCGACGCGGAGCGGCAGGCGCTCGCCGACGCGCTCGCGTCGTGGCTCGCGGCGTCTGGCCTCGAGAGCGTGCGCCCCGCCCTGTTCTTCGAGGAGGCAGAGCCTGATCCGGGTGTGCCGCCCACGCGGAGCGCTGGCGATTCTCGTTAGGCATCAGCGTGTGGGGCGGCACGCACCGCCTGGTACGCCGTCGACGCCTGGCTGACCCGCGGTTGCGTGGTCCGTCTGGCTGCGAACGGCGGCTAGGTCCGGTGCCCGCGCCGGGCGGCCGTCATCGCGCACAGCTGCACCTTCGGCGTGAGGCGCATTTGTCCGGGATCTGTTGGGCTCCCAGCACGCGGGTAGAGTTCCGCGTATACTGGGATAAGCCCATCAGATCCGGAGCCGACTCATGCGTACCCTCCGCCTTCTCTTCAGCGCGGCCGCGTTCGCGCCCGGCGTTCTCACCGCGCAGGCGCCCCAGGCTGGCAACGCCTCTGTCGCTCGGTTCGATCCGAAGGAGTGGGAAGTTCCCTTCGGTGCGCCCACGCGGCCACGTGACCCGTATGCCGACGCCCAGGGGCGCGTCTGGTTCGTCGGACAGAACGGCAACTACATCGCCTACCTCGACAACAAGACCGGCGACTTCAAGCGCTACGAGATCGACCCCGGGACCAACCCCCACAACCTCGTCGTCGAGAAAGGGATGGTCTGGTTCACCGGCAACCGAAACAACCGGCTCGTGAAGCTGGACCCGGCGACGGGCAAGCTCACGACGTACATGATCCCCGACTCGAGTGTGCGCGACCCGCACACGATGATCTTCGATCCGAAGAGCGGCGTCGCCTGGTTCACGGCGCAGAACGCCGGTACCGTCGGTCGCTTCGAGCCGAACACGGGCAAGTTCCGGCTCTGGAAGACGGGCCGCGGCACCCGGCCTTACGGGATCGTCCTCGACTCGAAGGGCCGCCCCTGGTTCGACCTGTTCGGCACGAACAAAATCGGCACGATCGACCCGCAGACCTTCGCCCTCGAGGAGTTCACGCTCCCGAGCGACAGCACGCGTCCCCGGCGCATCGCGATCACGTCGGACGATCGCATCTTCTACGGCGACTACACGCGCGGCTACCTCGGTCACCTCGATCCGAAGACCGGGAAAACGGAGGAGTGGCAGCTCCCGCTGGGGCCTAGAGCGCTCCCGTACGCGATGACCACCGACGACCGCGACAACATCTGGGTCGCTCAGAACGGCCATTCCGGGATTCCGGCCACCCTCGTGGCGTTCGACCCCAGGGCAAAGAAGTTCGTGGCCGAGATTCCGGTCGGGAAGCCGGGGCCGAACACCATCCGCCACATGACCTTCGACAGGGCGACGCGGCAGATCTGGTTCGGCACGGATCAGGGTTCGATCGGAAAGATCGCGGTGCCGAGAGTGTCGTTCGTGCCGTAGCACCACGCGCGGGCCGGGTCGGGGCCTGCACCCGGGTTCGCTCGTTTCGGGGCCGGCCGTAGGCTTCCATCAGGATGAACTCGTGATCGCTCGGGAGTGGCGTGCGCCGCGCCCGAGCAATCACGTTCATAGCGCCATATGTGTTTTCCACATCGCGCAATCATATGGCTCAGCAGGCTGGCTCAACCACAACTGGCAAAACGACATACGTGAATACGCGTCGCGACTGCCATCACACTGTCTTCGGCGCCCGCACTCGTTCCAACCGAGGCGGCCGCGGGCCGCGGCGCATCACCCCGGCGACCGGCGCGTAATCGAGCTCACGACCTTCGCGAGCGCTCCGCAGCAGCAGTCCGCCTCGGCTCATGTCGCCACGCCCCACGAAATCGATGGGAAAGAGAAGCCGATCGCCGAAGGCGGCCACGAACGGGTCCACGTACTTCCCCGTCGCGATGCTGCCGAGCAGGATGATCTGCGCCCGCCGGGGGAGGGTGGTTGCCAGCGTCGCAAGGTCCCGCTCGAGTGGCCCGACGTACCGGGCGTCGCCAGCGGAGATGTCGATGCCGCTGAACCGCTCGAGGTCGTCCCGGCGCACGCGGGTCTCGGGTGGCATCAGCCCGCGGTCTGCGGTGATGATGAGAATCGGGGGGACCCGGCGCGGTGCCGCGGCGAACGTGCGCGCGTACGTGAGCTTGCCCCGGAAATACAGTCCGCTCAGGAAGCCGAACACGTCGCCCAGCTCGGCGCCATCGGGCTCACGCAGCCTCACGGCGAGCGGGAAGGCGGTCTGCGGGTTGAGCAGAAGTTTCGCGCGTTCGCCGTCGGACCGCGCCGGGGAGAGTACGAACACGCGGGATGGCGCCATGCCACACGACGGTGCAACTCGCGTGCGGAGTGGCCCGGCGGCGCGCTACACGCGGGTCGCCTGCTGCCGTGGTTGCGTTAAGTCGGCGAACGCCACGAGTCGTTCCTGTCCCTCATCCCAGAGGGCGAGCCGGAGCGTGCGCATGCTCTGCGCCAGCGTCAGAACCGTGACGTCGTGAAAGAGCGCGTTCTCGGCATGGCAGCGCGCGAGGCGGTAGTTGGGAATGCGGGGACCCAGGTGATGCACGTGGTGCAGCCCGATGCTCCCGGTGAGCCATTGAAGCACCGCCGGCAACTTGAAGTACGAGCTCCCGCGAATCGCTGCCGTCGCATAATCCCACGCGGCGTGGTCCTTCCAGTACGCATCCTCGAACTGATGCTGCACGTAGAACAACCACACGCCCGCGACCGCAGCCAGGTACATCGCGGGCAGGTAAATGAGGAGGATCGCGCGCACACCAATCCAGAGGGAGAACGCGACGAACGCTGCCAGGATTGCCGCGTTCGTTGACCACACGCTGACGCTCTCGCGGTCGCCCATCACCGCCTCCGCCGATCGGAAGCGCTGGAGAACGATCATGTGCAGCGGCCCCAGGCCGATGAGCACGGCCGGGTGTCGGAACACACGATACCGGAGCCGACCCCACCGGGTGCGCGCTTGGTACTCCCGCACCGTGAGGGTGGCAATGTCCCCATGGCCGCGCCGATCGAGATCTCCCGACGAGGCGTGATGTCGGGCGTGCTCGCGCCGCCAGCGCCCGAACGGCGTCAACGTCACGACGCCGGTGATCACGCCCACGAGGTCGTTCACCCAGGGCCAGCGGAGGAACGAGCGGTGCGCGCAGTCGTGCATGATCACGAACGTCCGCACGAGTAGGCCGGCCGCGGGCACCGCGAGCAACAAGGTCACCCAGTACGGCAGGGCCAGCGAGCGGTACATGACGTAGAACGCGACGACGAGCGGTACGACCGTCGTCGCGAGTTGCATGGTCGCGTGTCGCGTGTCCGCACGCTCGTACCGCGCGACGATCCCCTGCCACTGATCGCGCGTGATGACCTTCGGGGTGCTCGCGGTCATCGTCCCTGATTCGATGCCGCTCACAGGCCCCCTCCACTCGAGGCGGAGACGGAGCCGGGGGCGGTGGTCAGCGGCGCGGTCGCAGGCGCGAAGTGTCTCCGGACGGTCGGATCCGAGACGTCGCGGTCCAGCGCCAGATCGGACGCGATTCGTCTGGCGAGCCGCGGCCAGTCCGCGGTCGCGATGCCGCCATCCGCGCTCGGCGCCTGCCAACGACGATCACGTGCCTGCATCCATCCGCGCCAGAAACAGAGGGCGACGTGCAGGCGCCCCGCGACCGACGCGTCCTGTCGGGCGACGGCGTCCCGGATGGCGGTGAACCGCCAGCCCACTTCGGCGTACCGGCCGGCGTCGTGTGCCGACGCGTCGTCCGTGAGGCCATCCACGAGCGCCTGACGCGCGGCGTCGTACGCCGGCATCTCCATCCGACGCGACGCGCGCGCATCGCTGGGGCCGAGGGTGCCGACCCCGTCACCGCGCCGCCGTCTCGCCGTGAAGACGTTCGTCGTCCACGACAGCCAGAGCGCACCGGCCAACGCGGCGACCGCAGTCGTTAGGCGGTCGCCCCGCAGGGCGGGAGTCAGGAACAGCGAACCGTACCCGCCCACGAGGCTGCCGATGCCGGCGGCGATGATGCCGCCGAGTCGGCGACCGACGGTCACCGGCATCGGCTCGCCCTCGGCGAGATCGCCGCGAGCCCCGCGCCAGCGGCCAGCCCGATCAGGATCCACGACAGAACGTCCACGGTGTGCCTCGGGTGTTGTGCGGAGCAACGCGCTGGTCGGCCCGCGGACGCGAATCGTCCGGGAGCCTACGCGCGTCGCTCCGTCGAGAGCGGAGGGTCGTCGCGACCGACGACCTCGACGAAGTGGCGCGAGATGCGGTCGTCGGCACTCAGCTCCACGCCGTGGTCGAGGCAGCGCCGGTGATAGGCGTCGCGGTCGGCGTCGGAGAGCGCGTCCCACCATGCCCGGCTCACGACGATGCGTGACACGCCGGCGAGTGTCCCGACCTCGACGTCGTGCAACGCTGCGTCGAGCGACTCGCGGCGTCGCATCACGGAGCCGGGACAGCGGTCACGGGGCCGGCCGCGGCACGTCGATCGTCGTCGCCGGCACGCCGTCGACCGAGGTCGTCCGCTCGAGCCTCGGACGCGCCGTCGTCTTCTCGGCGCGGCGGCTCTGCGCTTCGTCCCGCGGCGGGGCCGGGTCGACGGCATGGGCCCCCATCGGCGCGGTCTCTGGTGTGGTCATGCTCGGAGAATACTAATACGTGATTTTACTATTGGCAAATCTAGTTACGGCTCGTATGATGCGGCGACTCCGTCACCACACGCACTCGTGATTCGCTTTCGCCTCGCCGCCGCACTTAAGCGCAAAGGGTGGACGCCCTACCGGCTCTCCCAGGAGACGGGGCTCACCGTCCCGACCGCCTACCGCCTCGCCGATCCCGACATGGAGTTCGGCCGGTTCACGGCCGACACGCTCGATCGGCTGTGCGCAGCCCTGCAGGTGCAGCCTGGCGAGCTCCTCGAGTGGGTACCGGACGGGAAACAGCAGCGCGCCCGACGTGCCCGGTCGGGCGCGGCCCGCACCAAACCACGTCGACCTCAGACCTGACACGTTTCGTGTCGAGCGGCCGCGCCATGAACCTTCCACCGCCTCCAGCCGAGCTGCAACAAGCACTGCGGCTCGCCGATTTCGCGAACGCAGCGTCGATGCACGCGCTCGAGTTTGCGGTGCGAGCGTACGCACGCGCCCTCCGCGCCGCGACGGCCACTCCGTGGCTCGTCGCCTCGACGGTGCGCGCGCTCGTCGATGACTCGCTCCCACTCCGGGTCGTCCCGATTCGCACGAGCGAGGACCGCACGCGGTTGCTCGCGCTGGCAGCGGACTGGTGCGCCGCCTCGGGCTCCTGATGGGCTCGCGACCCACGCCCGGCGGTTAGCCGCCGGAGCGGCGCCTAGCTTTGTTCGGCTCCCGCCTCGGGCGCGGGCGGCGTGACCGGTTCCGTCGACTCGTCCGGGCTGGGGGGGCGATCGCGGCGCTGCCGGTCAGCGCGCTTGGCGTCCTTCTTCGCCTTTCGCTCCTGCTCTTTTCTTCGCTTCTCGAAGTCGTAGTTGGGTCGTCGTGGCAAAAGGGGAGCTCCGCTGCAGCCATGCTGCCGAAAGAGGGCCGGGCCGGTACGTGCTCAAGTCGCGCGCCGCCCGTAGGTCGCACGGGGCGTACGACCTCTCGCAACATAGCGACTCCGCCCGATCCGTGGCGGCGGAGCGGGTGCCTCGGCCGGTGCCTTGGCCGGTGCCGAGGCCGCCATCTCTCGCCACGTCGATCGCGCACCGCCGCGGGACCGCGAGCCGGTGGGGCGAGCACGGCCCCCGCGCTCGGCGCCGAGCGCGGGGGCCGTGCGTGGGCCGCGATGAAACGTTAGGCGACGCGGCGGGCGCCTGCCGGCCGAGCGGCGCCGGCGGTGGGTGCCGCGTTCGAGGCCGAGTGGCGTGCGGCGAGTAGCGCGTCGAGAGAGAACGCGCCGCTGCCGGCGATCACCAGTGCGACGCTCGCGCCGAGCAGCAGGAGCGCGAACTCGACGCCCGTCGGCATGAAGAAGCCGCCCTTCAGGTGCACGAGCAGGATAGCGCCAAGCATGTCGGCGGCGAGCCCGAGCGAAGCGAGCCGCGTGAGGACGCCAAGGATGAGCGCGATACCGCCGAAGAACTCGAGCAGAGCGACGAGCGGGCCAACGACCTCGGCCATGGGGATGCCCATCTGACCGAACGCGCCCGACACACCGGCGAATCCGAACACGAACAGCTTCTGTGCACCGTGGGCGAAGAAGATCGCGCCGGTGACGACGCGCAGCACGGTGAGCGCGACGCTCACCTGGCGATCGGAAGTGGTTTGGAAGAGTGACATGGCAGGTTGGTGGGTTGGGGGTGGTTTCTGACCGAGCCGACGTCGGCGTCATGCTGCCGAGTGTGATAACACTTACACTCGCAAAAAGGGGGCTCACTCCTTCTGGCGAACGCTGGTCAGGAGGTCGATCAACGCCCGAAGCTGCTTCTCGTCCAGACGACGGAACCGATGCTTGTGTCGCTCGATCACGACGTCGTCGAGCTTCTCGAGCAATCGCCGCCCCGCAGGGGTGATCGTCGTCATGACCATCCGACGGTCTTCATGCTCGCGACTCCGCGTCACCCATCCCGCCTCTTCCATACGGTCCAAGAGCCGGGTCATGTCCGGCATCCGTGTCAGCATGCGGTCGCGGACCTCGTTCCGACACATCCCCTCGGCCTCGGCACCGCGCAGAATGCGCAGCACGTTGTACTGCGTGGCGGTGATGCCGTGCGGCTTGAGCAACTGCTCGATGTCGTCCGTCAGCAACGCCGCCGTCCGAACGACGTTCAGGTGAGCCTCCTGTTCCAGACTCGTGAACGGCTTCCGCTGGCGGATCTCGTCGCGCAGGGTCGTGACCATGGGGTCGAATTATAGGTGTTACAACACGTATGTCAAGAGGCTCGGCCAGGTATCCGCCGGGGCCACCGGTAACCGCTACAGTGCACAGAGCTTCCGCTCCGCCGGCCGCTCCGCCGACGGTGCCGGCACGACGTCGAGATACTGTACCGTTGGCGGCATTGTCGGCGCCAGCGTGATCGACACCCGGAGCGCGCCGCGCTCGCACGGCATTGTCCACTGCCCACGCAACGCGTTCTCTACCACGTCGAAGCCACTCGCGGCGCGACACGGCCCCACCTGCGTCTGGAAGGTCGCGAGCTCGGCGCGCCGACGCTCCCGCGAGCGGTCGAGGAACAGGTTGACCGCCGCGAGGCTGTCCGCGAGCTTGTCGTCCCACCGCAGCACGAGCCGAGTGACCGCCTCACGGCGCGCCGTCAGGACGGCCGACGGCTGCGGCACACGTGGCTCGAGCGCCCCCGTCTTCTTCATCAGCGCCAACGCTTCGGCGGTCGGGCCACCCCACCCCGTGTACGTCCGGTTGCCGAAGGCGATGATGCCCACGCCGTATTCGGGCAGCCACCGCATGAGCGAGCCGAACCCCGGCAGCCCGCCGCTGTGTGCGACGACGTGCGCGAAGTTGCAGTCGCCCGACACGCCGAGCCCGAAACCGTACCCGCCGCTCGAGAGTTGTGGGGCGCCGCCCGCACCGCGCACGATCGCCGCCGGACGCGGGCGTTGGACCTGCTGCATCTCGCGCAGCGACGCGCGTCGCACGGGACCGGTGTCCGCCCCGTCGCGTGGCGGCCACGCGGCGAGGAAGCTCGCGACGTACACCCCGAGGTCACGCGCCGACGTCAGCATCCCGCCCATCGAGCCGAACGCCCCGTCGGGCAGCTGCGGCTCGAGCTTCCACTGCTCGTCCTCCCAGCGATACCCCTGCGCGAGCCGCGCCGACGGCACCGACGCCGGCTCCAGCGTCGTCGACGTCATGCCTAACGGGCGAAGGATGTTGGCCGCGATGTACTCGCGGTACGGCATCCCGGCCGCCCGCGTGACGATCCGGCCGAGGATCGCGAACCCGTAGTTCGAGTACTCGTAGGCGACGCCCGGCGCGTTGGAGAACGGGATGCCGCGCTCCATCATCCGCGACATCTCCTCGTCCGTGACCGCGAGCTGCTGGTCGCCCCACGGGTTGTCCTCCGGGAACCCCGTGGCGTGCGACATGAGAAGGCGAATCGTGATCTTCGGCGAATCGCTCGTCGGGTACGCGAGCCCCTTCAACTCCGGCACCCACCGCTCGGCCGGGTCGTCGAGAGAGAGCTTGCCCTCATCCCGCAGCTTGAGGATCGCCATCGCCGTGAAGCTCTTCGTCATCGACGCGATGCGGAACACGGTCCCGCTGTCCACCGGCGACCTGGCCGACACGTCGCGGTACCCGGTGACGCCAACGTGCGCGAGCCGGCCGTCGATGATGATCCCCCAGACCGCACCCGGGATGTGCTCGCGCGCCGCGTACTCGCGGAACACGCGGTCGATGTCGCCGAAGGCGGTCGAGAGCTTCGCCACGCGATCGGGGTCGATGAAGCGAGCGGGCTCGCCGCGCGCCACGAGCCCGGGCGATTGCGCCGAGAGCGTGAGGGCGGCGGGCAACGCACCCATTACCGCGACGAGCACTGCGACTATGGCTGGCCGACGCGGATGCGCCATCGATTGATACCTCACTGAGTCAGGTCGCGGCATGCTCGGCACGGCGTTGGCGCCCTGCCTACCATCACTTTGACCCGGAACGAGCCGCGCGCACTCGGCTCGTAGCGTCGCCGGCCGTCGGCGTTCCGCCCGGCGCGGAACGCCGACACCGCCCGGCCGATCCGCGGTCAGTTGAAGAAATACCTCAAGCCTACCTGCGCCCGCCACCGCGACAGGAGGTCCGGGTCGTCGATGAACGTCGTCGTTGGCCCCGTGAAGTTGAAGACCGGCGCGCCGTTCGCATCGAACCGCACCAGCGTGAGTGGCGATGTCGCGGCAACGTTGGCGATCTTGCGCACCCCCCAATCCGAGTTGAGCAGGTTGCCGACGTTCAGCACGTCGAAGCTCAATTGCAGCGTGTGCTTCTTGGCGCCGGCGTAGAGGCCGATGTCCTGCAGGATACGCAGATCCACGTTGCTGTACCACGGGTTCACCGCGCCGAAGCGTTCGGCGATCTCGCCGCGATGCTCGCTCAGGTAGTCGTCCTGGCGAATGAACGCGTCGAGCTGCGTCCACTGCTCCTCGGCGGATACGGTGCGGCCGGTGCGGTCCACGTAGGGCGCGAGGATGATGTCGCTCTGACTGCGGGGGATGTGGATCAGATCGTTCCCGGCCTGCCCGTCGCCGTTCACGTCCCCGGAGTAGATGAACGAGTACCGGTTGCCGCCCGCGCCCGCGAAGCGGTTCCCTTCCGCCACCTCGAGGAACGCGCCGACCTGCGTTCTGAACCGCGGCGACCAGGTCTTCGTGTACACCGCGTCGCCGACGATGCGGTGCCGCTGGCCGAACTCCGACCAGCTCAGCTCGGGGCGGTTCGGATCGCCCTGCACCGGCTGGTTCTGCCAGAGCACGCTCGCGATCTCGGTCGACTTGAGGTTGTTCTTGGCCGTCGTGAAGCTGTAGCCCAGTCCGACGTTCGCCGCGGTGCCTAACGTCTTGCGAAGCTGGGCGGTCACGTTGAAGGAGTAGCCCTCATCGGTATTGTCGATGACGTAGATCCCGGCGCCACCGTCGGGATTGAGCTCGTTGTTGCCGAAGCCGCCGTAGTAGGGGCGTCCGTCGGGGAGCGTCCGCACCGGCGCGACGAGGTCGGCGTTCCGCATGAAGACGTTGTTGATGTCCTTGGCGTAGAGCAGCTCGAGCGTCCCACGCACCTGCCACGGAAGCGTCTGGTCCACGGCGAGATCGGTCGTCCACGACTGCGGCCATTTGAAGTCGGGGTCCATCGCGTTCAGGTCGAACGACTGCGCCAGCACCGAGCCTCGCTTGGTCGCGATCGGTGCGGCCGCCGGGAACAGGTTGGGGTTCGCCCCGGGGTTGGAGATGACGTTGCCGATCCAGACGAATGGGACGCGCCCCGTGAAGATGCCCGTACCACCGCGCACCTGCGTCTGGCGGTCCCCGACGGCGTTCCAGTTGAACCCCACGCGCGGAGAGAAGAGCGGCTTCGCATCCGGGAGCTTGCTCTGGTCCACCACCTCGGGTCGCCGGTTCTCATCGAGCGCCGTGAGCCCGCGCGAGAACGGGTTGTCCACGGGGTCCGTGAAGTAGATCGGGACGTCCACTCGCAGCCCGTACGTCAGCGTTAGGCGGTCGGTCAGCAGAAACTCGTCCTGCGCGTAGAGCGCCGCCTGCCCGACCGAGATGTCCTCCCCCTTGAATGGTCCGGAGCCCACCAGCGCGTTCAGGTCCACGCGGTTCGGGTTGTTCGGATCGGTGAGCTGGAAGAATTCGTCGAGCGAGGAGAACGTGCTGCCGATGCCGGTCTGGGGCGGGAGGAAGAAGACGCCGTTACGGAAGATGTTGAACGAGTTGAAGAACGAGAACGCCTCGAAGTTCGCGCCGACGGTGAACACGTGGTTGCCGCGGAAGAAGCTCACGTTGTCGGTGAGCTGCCAGACGTCCTGGTCGAGGATGTTGTGAATCGAGAACGGCTCGTGACCGACGGTCGTGTAGGTCACGCCGCCTTCGCCGATCTCGATCGTCGGAAACGGCTTGCTGAACGGGGTCCGATGGTCGCGAAACCGGTTGTAGCTGGCGAACAGCCGGTTCGCGTACCGGGTGCTCCGGCTGTTGAGCTCGAGCGCGAAGGAATGCAGTCGGTTGGTGATGGTGTAGCCCGAGTTACGGAACGGCAGGCTGCTCGCGTTAGGTCCACGACCCGTGTTCGCGAAGCTCAGGACGAAGGGATGGGGCGGCAGATCGCGGCTCGCGTCAAGATAGTTGTAACGGAACGTGAACGCGTTGTTCTCGGTGACGTTCCAGTCCAGCTTCGCGATCAGCTTGTCGTTGTCGGTCTTGTTGATGTACCCGTCGTACGGCCCCGGGTCGTAGTCGTAGACATCGATGAGACGCTGGCGGATCGCGTCCATGGTCTCCGCACTCACGCGCGAGATCCCGAACCCGGTCGCGCCCCCTCGGCTTGCAACGAAGTTCGTCCCCGGATCGTCCGTGCGCTCCAGCTCCCCATTCAGGAAGAAGAACAGCTTGTTCCGAATGACCGGTCCGCTCACCGAAAGCCCGGACTGCAGGAACTTGAGATCGGGATTGGCCACCACTTTGGCCCCGCTCACCGTGTTGCCCTGGAGCGCATCGTTCCGCGTGAACGAATAGATCGAGCCGCGCAGGTCGTTCGTCCCGCTCTTGGTCACGGTGTTGATGCTGGCCCCGGTGAAGCCCCCCTGCCGCACGTCGAACGGGGCGATCGAGACCTGCACCTGTTCCACGGCATCGAAGGGAACCGGCTCCGCGTTCGCCTGTCCGCCAGGTGCGGGATCATCGAGCCCGAAGGAGTTGCTGAAGTAGGACCCGTCGAGCGAGATGCTGTTGTACAGCCAGTTCCGTCCGGCGAAGCTGAAATTACCGTCGCTCCGCGGGTCGATCCGCGTGAGGTCACGCGTGCTGCGCTTGATCGACGGGAGCGCCACCACCTGTGCCGGGTCGACGAACGTCGCCGCGCCCGTGCGAGTCCTCGCCCGTTCCTCGTCCCTGGCGCCGGTGATCTGTTGCCCCGCGAGCTGCACCGCCGCGCGCACGAGGCGGAAGTCCAGCCGTCGTGTCTCACCGAGACTGAGGAAGACATCCTCCGTGGGACTCGGTTGGTATCCCAAGAATGTAGCCGTGACGCGGTAAGGCCCGCCGACCCGCATGTTGGGGAGCGTGTAAGCTCCGCTGGATCGCGAGATAGCCCGATACTGCGTACCACTTGGCAGATGTACCGCGACGACGGTTGCACCGCTGATTGGAGTACCGGCTGACGAGTCGGTGACGATCCCGTTCACCGCCGCCGTCGTAACACCCTGCGCCGGTAGCGCGCGCGGCGGCACGACAGAGAACGACAGCACGAGCAGGGATGCGATGGGGACATACGACAGGTGGGACCGTGTCATGCCGGCCTCTCGGACGAGGGGTCTCGAGAACGCGTGCGCCAAGGGAGCACGAACGACGAGAGCGGAGCGGCCTCGCTCCGGCTCTGGAGCGGAACGCTACCGCCCGTCGACGCGCCGTCAAGGCGAGGTCGCACCAGCGCCCGCGGCGCGGCCATCAGGCTACCTTCCGGTGAATCCTCCCCACTACTCCCCGTCTCGTGGACGCCCGCTCGCTCCTCCGACGAATCCCGCTGTTCGCCGAGCTCGACGAGGCCGTGCTCACTCGGCTCGCCGAGCGATGCGTCACGCGCACGTACCCGCCGGCCTCTCTGCTCTTCACCACCGGCGAACAGTGCAGAGGACTCTATGTGGTGCAGTCCGGCACCGTCCGGGTCTTTCGGACGAGCCCCGAAGGGCGCGAGCAGGTGCTGCACGTGGAGGGGCCGGGGCGTCCGGTGGCGGAGCTTCCCCTCTTCGACGGCGGGGCGTACCCGGCGTCGGCCATGACCGTCGAGGAGTCCCGGCTCGTCTTTCTCCCGCGCGCCGAGTTCGAGGCCCTCTACCGCGCGGACGCCGACGTCGCGCAGGCCGTCGTTCGCGCGCTCGGCCGCCGGCTACGCCATCTGGTACACCTGACCGAGACGCTCGCGTTTCGCGACGTCGCCGCGCGGCTCGCGCTGCTGCTCGCCGAGTACGCCGAGCGCGGTGGACGTGCCACGGCGGAGGGAACGGAGATCACGCTCGACCGCACGCGAACACAACTGTCGCTCGAGATCGGCACGGCCCGCGAGTCGGTGTCGCGCGCGTTCAAGCAGCTCGAGCGGAAGGGCGTCATCCGCGTTGTCGGACGTCATCGGATCATCGTGCCCGACGTCGCGAAGCTCCGAACCCTCGGCCGACCCGGGGAGCGCGCGCACTACGACTGACACCGCGGGCCGTGCGACAACCGTCACACCCCTGTTGCCCGTTCAGCGGCCATCCTTCGGCTCCGGAACACGGAGGGATCATGGGCAGCGCAACTCGTGCGGCGGATGACGGCAACGTCGAAGCGGGCCACCTCACCGATGCGACGATCCGCGAGACGTTGCGAGGGGTGCACTATCCCGGGTTGACGCGCGACCTCGTGTCGTTCGGCATGGTGAAACACGTCGCGGTCTGCGACGGCAGAGTGAAGGTGCGGCTCGGGCTCCGCACCGAGGATGCGACGATTCCATCGAAGCTCCAGGCCGCCGTCGAGAACGCGCTTCGTCCGCTCGGGGCAACGTCGGTCGCCATCGAGATCGTGCCGCCCGATGGCGGCGGGGTTCCGTTCCGGCGGACTGCCGCCGACCCGTGGGCCGATCAGGTACGTCTCGCGTCGGTGCGTCATACCGTCGCGGTCGGCGCCGGCAAGGGCGGCGTGGGCAAGAGCACGGTCGCCGCGAACGTCGCGCTGGCTCTCGCGCGCGAAGGATTACGCGTCGGACTGCTCGACGCCGACATCTACGGGCCGAGCCTGCCGATCCTCTTGGGGATCGAGGACGGTGCGGCCCGCGTGCGCATGACCCCCGAGAAACTCATCCTGCCGCTCGAGAGCCATGGCCTGCCGCTGGTGAGCTTCGGCTTCTTCCTCGGCGAACAGTCGCCGGCCATCTGGCGCGGCCCCATGGTTTCGAAAGCCGTGAAGCAGTTCGCCCGCGGTGTCGCGTGGCCCGACCTCGACGTGCTGGTGGTGGACCTTCCGCCGGGTACCGGTGACATCCCGCTCAGTCTCGCGCAGGCGGTCGCGCTGTCGGGCGCGGTGGTCGTCTCGCAGCCGCCGCGAGTTGCGTCTGCGGAAGCACGCAAGGCGATCGACATGTTCCGCACGCTCGAGGTACCGGTGCTTGGCATCGTGGAGAACATGACAGGCCCGTTTGGCGCCGGAACGGGACGCACGCTGAGCCACGATGTCGGGGTGCCGTTCCTGGGCGCCATCCCCTTCGACCCCGAGGTGGTGCGGGAATGCGACCTCGGCACGCCGACCGTCGTCGTTAGGCCGGAGAGTGAAGTCGGGCGAGCGTTCGGTGCCGTCGCGCGTGGGTTCGCCGAGCCACTGGGGTGGCGGTATGAGCCGGCTGCCGATCTCTCGTTGTCCCCTGCGCTGCATCGCCCAGAGGAACGGTGACAGCTTTCGTGCGCTCACCGAGTGGTGGGGCTCGGCGGTATGCCGGACTCGCGGGAAACGTCTCCCACGGATGAAAGGGGGAAGCCTGGAGATCAGGCTTCCCCCTCGTCATCAATGGCTAGGGACGGAATCGAACCGCCGACACGCGGATTTTCAGTCCGCTGCTCTACCAACTGAGCTACCTAGCCGCGAGCCCCATAAGCTAACCGGCGACCCCACCCCGTTCAACCCGTTCGGCAAGCACAGCTTACCCGAGCCACCGCCCACCGCGACGGCGACGATCTGCCGGTCCTACCGCTCCAGTTTGAACCCCGGATCGATCGCCGGTCGATTCTCCGCGTTCGCCACCAGCCACCCGGTGGCGTACATCCACTTCGCCATGCGCGCGAGCTTGGCGACGTCGATGGTCTTCGGCTCGTCGCGCGGCGTGTGATAGTCGGGGTGCAGGTTGGTCGAGAAGAACAGCGCCGGAATGTTCGCCCGCGCGTAGGGCAGATGATCGCTGCGGAAGTACCACCCCTCGCGATGCGTCGGGCGGTCCCAGATGCTGTCGAGCTGGAACTTCCCCGTCATCGCGTTCGCCGCGAGCGCCATCGCCACGAGCGCGCTCGAGTTGCGGTGCGGCGGCTGGACACCCATCAGCGACGCGCTGTCCGGGTTGTTGCGGCCGAGCATGTCGCCGTTCAGCACCGCGACGATGGACGACCGGGGCACGACCGGGTGGAGCACGTGCCAGCGTGAGCCGAGCAACCCGCGCTCCTCCGCACCGTGCCACACGAACAGGGCCGAGCGTCGACCCGGCTGCTGCTTCCATGCCCGGGCGATCGCCAGCATCGCGACGCTCGTCGTCGCGTTGTCGTCGGCGCCGTTCCAGATCGAATCGCCATCCACCGGGAACCGCACACCGTCGTGATCCTGATGGCCGCTGAACAGGACGTACTCGTCTCGCAGCCGCGCGTCGGTGCCGCGAATCCGTCCCACGACGTTCGCCGACGGGTAGACGAAGCTCTCGGCCGTGATGTCGAACGCGACGTGATCGGCCGCGCGGAGCTGCGGCAGCAGTGCGCGGCGCACCAGCATGACCGGGGGCTGGGAGCGCGGCCGCGTCGTCGCGCCAGCGGTGTCGAGCCCGTAGCTCCCGCGCGCCGACGTCGCGGCCAGGAAATCGAAGCCGGCGTCGGTCAGCGAATCGCCGACGAGGATGACCGCAGCCGCGCCGCGCTGCAGGAATGCGCGCGATCGCTCCGCCACGGCGGCGCGCGCGTAGCGCCACGCGCGCAGGCTCACATCCGGGGCGGGCGCGTTCGTCGGCGGGGTGACGATCGCGGCGACCGCCTTCCCGCGCACGTCGATCGATTCCGCTTCCGCGCCGTCGGCGGCGAACACGAGCGGCAGCTCGCCCGACCCTTCGGTGAGCGTCGTGATGACCACGTCCTTCCACAGCGTGAGCGTCGAGCCGCCGACCACGACCCGGCTCCCGGGCGCGAGCCGCATTCGTCGCATCGGCCAGAACTGGAAGAACGTGCCGTCATCCCCCGCCGGCTCGAGTCCCGCGGCACGCGCCCGCTCCGCGACCCACGCCGAGGCACGCATCTCGTCGAGCGTCCCGGCCTCGCGCCCACGCATCGCATCGCCGGCCATCGCCTCGAGGTCGCGCCGCAGGTCCGTCTCGGTCACCGCCGCGAACGCGGGCGGCCCGTCGCTCGTGCCGGGGGTGGCTGGCGCGCTGGCGCAGCCTAACACGAGAACGATGGCGCCGCCGCGGAGCACTCGTTGCATGGTGTGTGCGGGTTTCTGGCTAGTCGCGCGTCTGTCGGTCCCCGTCTCGCGTGCCCACGCGCGCCCGGATGACTGACTTGATCCCACCCCGGATGTTGAAGTCGCCCACGACTTCCATCCATCGCGGCTTCGCGCGAGTGTCGAGGTCGTCGAGGATGCGATTCACCGCGCGTTCGTAGAAGATCCCGTCGTTGCGGAAGCTCCAGAGGTAGAGCTTGAGACTCTTGAGCTCGATGCAGACCTCACCGGGCACGTACGTGATGATGATGGTGCCGAAATCGGGGGCGCCGCCCTTCAACAGGGCGAGCTCGCTCGCATCGCTCTCGATCCCGCCAAGCGGGCACAGCGATGTGAACTCCGGGCACGTCATGTGGATCTCGTAGTCGCGCCCGGGATACGGGTTCGGGAACGTCTCGAGGAGCTCGGGCTGAGGCATGCGCGAAGAATGTACGGGCCGCACGCGATCAGCAATTCCATTCCGGTCGAGGCAAGTCGCCTCGACACTACTATGGACACCGCCCGTACCGGCCCGTAGGTTAGCCCATGAGAAGAGCCGGTGCGTTCTACACCGGCCACCGCCGCCGCGAGAACGGCGTGGCGGCACCTGCCCCCCGGCACGTCCGGGGGGCTCTTCTTTTTAGTCCCCGTCCTTGAGCTTCCTCGACATCTCCTCGAGGATCTGTCGCTCATCGCTCGTGAGACTGTCGAGCCCGTGCTCCGAAATCTTGTCGAGCACCAGGTTGAGCTGTTCATCGGGCCGCTTGGCGGCCGGCTTCGGGCTCGGCGTGGGTGGCGAGCTCGCCTGGCGTCGCGCGACCGCGGCTTTGCTCTTCGCCACGATGTCGTCCACCTCTTGTACCTTCTCGCGCGACCGCGGCAGCCGCGGAATTGGCCGAGGGGTCTCGTCGGGCACGTCGGGGATCTGCGACACACGCTGCTTGAGGCGATCCAGGCTCGAGGCCGATGACGTACGCAAGTAGAGCCATCCCGCGGCCAGTCCGCCGAGATGGGCCAGATACGCCACCCCCGTCAGTCGATCGGTTCCGGCCACTTCGGTGCCGGCCATGCCCGCGATCAGGTTGACTGCCGCCAGCATCGCGACCGTCCACTTCACCCGCAACGGCATCACGCCGAACAGGTAGATCTCGTCGTCCGGCCACCGCATGGCGTACGCGAGCATGACCCCGAGCACGGCCGCCGACGCGCCGAACAGGATCGTGTTGCGTGCGAACAGGAGATGGGCGAACCAACCGCCGAGCCCGCAGAGGATGTAGTAACGCGCGAACTCGCCGGCGCTCCACGCTCGCTCGATCCGCGGCCCGAACAGATAGAGCGTGTACATGTTCAGGGCGAGATGCCAGAACCCGCCGTGCACGAACATGTACGTCGCGATCGTCCACCACGACCGTCCGAGGTCGTGCACCTCGAACCCGAGTGTCTGCTGAACGTCCTCCGGGCGCACCACTGTCAGCTGCAGGAAGTAGATCGCGACGTTGATCGCGATCAACCACTGCACGGCGGGGGTGATCCTCGGGGTCTCGGTGTCGTCGACGATTTGGAAGGACATGCGGGGACCTGCTACTGCAATATACGGCTGAACGAGGAACGACAACTATAACTGTACTGTCAGCCGCCGCCGTCTGTTCCTGATCGGCGCGGCTCTCGGTGTACGCCCGACGTCGTTGCCTCGTTGTTACCGCAGCGCCGCCGGCCCCGGGATCCGAAGCGCGAGACGGGTGTCCGCATGTATGGCGATCGCCTGCTCGATCAGCATGGCCCATCTGCGGTCGAGGGTCGGACGCTCTCCGGCCGGACCCGGATGCACCACAATCATCGTGCCGCCGCTCGCCCCATGTGCCTGCTCGACGATCCGTATGAGTTGGGCGTCACTGGTGTCATCACGTGCAACTAGCACGAGCGCGTGGCCAATTCCGGCCGCCGATGCTTCGCGCAGGGTCTCCAGGAGGCGATCGGCCGGCCGCGGATTCGAGGACAGCTCGAGCGTCACCTGCACCAACGCGAGCCACTGCTTGAGCGCCGAGACCGCCTCCGGTCGTTCGCCGTCGGTATCGACCATGACCGGTGTCTTCGCCGTGACCTGGCCGAGCACGGTCGCCAGAAACTCCGGATTGCCGAGCGCGTCACGGCCCGAGATCGCGACCGAGTGATAGACCGACCGCGCGAGAATGCGGTCGATTTCGCGGGCCAGCGCGTCCGCGCGGTACATCGTCGCCGTCTCGGCCTCGCCCGCAAACCGCACGAACAGTTGCCGGCGTCCTTGCCAGACGCCTTGCGACTGAATTCCGGACGGTACCCCGGCGAGTGCGGCGGTCAGTACGGGCGTGGGCATCACGAGACTCCTCGGTCGTTCGTGGCGAGCCGCACGATCCGCTCGCAGAGTTCGGGAAATGAAATGCCGGCGGCGGTCGCGGCTTGTGGAATCAGGCTGAGCGCCGTCATTCCAGGCAGCGTGTTCGCCTCGAGACAGTAGAACACCCCGTCAGGCGCCATGCGAAAGTCGATCCGGGCGTAGCCGCGAAGTTTCAGCGCCCGGAACGCACGACGGGCGAGCTCCTGAATGGTGCTCGTCTGTTCCGCGGTCAGATCGGCAGGAAAGATCTCGCGCGCCATCCCCGCCGTGTACTTGCACTCGTAGTCGTAAATCTCGTGCACCGGGATGATTTCGCCAACGGGCAGTGCCTCGTGGCCGAGAATCCCGACGGTGAGCTCGCGGCCCGGGATGAACTGCTCGACCATGACCTCGTCGTCGTACTTCAGCGCCTCCTCGATCGCGGCGCCGAGCGCCCCGATCTCTCGCACGACCGTCAGCCCCACCGTCGACCCCTGCTTGCTCGGCTTCACTACGACCGGAAGCCCGAGCTCACCCTCGACCTCGTCGATGAATCCGTCGATTCCCGATGCAGGCGCCATGCGCCAGCGAGCCGTCGGCACCCCGGCCGCGCGAAAGAGATGCTTCGACAGGTCCTTGTCCATCGCCAGGGCGCTGGGCAGATGACCGCTCCCGGTGTACGGCACGCCGGTGAGATCGAGCAACGCCTGAAGGGTTCCGTCCTCGCCTTGCCCCCCGTGCAGCGCGAGGAACACCACGTCGCTGTTCGGCAGCGACCACAGCGTGGACGGAAGCTGCGCGTTGAGTCGCACGAGCGACTGCACGTCCGGCGGGATCGTCTTGACGACCTTCCCGCCGAGCAGTGCCTGCTCATCAGCCGCCGACAGTACGCCGTGTGCGGTGTCGACCGACACCACCTCGTGGCCGCGCGAGCGCAACGCCTCCGCGACGCGAACTCCGGATGCCAGCGAGACGTCACGCTCCGCCGACGTCCCGCCCATGAGTACTGTGATCTTCAAATCAACGGGGATCGAGGGTCTGAGATGGCGGCGGAGCGAATTGCGCGACGCTCCCGGTCACCGCGCCATCATGAACGAGAGCATATCCGAGCGGGTGACGATCCCTTGGATCAACCCCTGCTCCTGCACGAGCACGGCCGGATTCGCCTTCGAGAGCAACTTCACGATTCCCTCTACGGCGTGACCGGCATCGACCACCGGAAACGGGCCATCCATCACGTCACTCACCGTCTGGTCGAGCACTTTCGGATTCTCCAGACTCTTGGCCGATAACGACCAATCGCTCACCGACCCCACACACGTCGTTCCATCCATCACCGGGAGTTGCGACACGTCGTGCAGGTTCATGAGCCGGAGCGCCTGGCGAACCGTTGCTCCGGGCGCGACGCTCACGATCACGGGCGCATCCCCTTCCTTGGTACCCAGCACGTGTCCCACGGTGGCGCGGTCCGCATCGAGCAGCTGGTTCTCACGCATCCACTCGTCGCTGTAGAGCTTCGACAGATAGCGCTCGCCGGTATCGCAGAGCACCGTCACCACGAGCGCGTCCGGATCGTTCACGCGCCGCGCCACGTTGAGCGCGACGTGTGCGATGAGCCCGGACGACCCGCCGGCGAACAGTCCCTCTTCGCGCGTGAGGCGTCGGGCCATGGAGAAGGCTTCCTTGTCGCTCACCGTCTGAAACTCGTCGACGACGCTCATGTCGAGCGTGCTGGGGATCTTATCCTGGCCGATCCCCTCCACCTTGTACGGCGTGCCCTCGACCTTCATCGCGCCCTGACTGCGCCAGTACTCGGCCAGGATCGAGCCCTGAGGGTCGCCGACGATGATCTGGATCTTCGGGCTCTTCTCCTTCAGAAACCGGCCCACGCCGGTGACGGTTCCGCCGGTTCCAGCGCCCGCGACGAAGTGGGTGATCCGTCCTTCGGTCTGCTCCCACAGTTCGGGGCCGGTCGTCGCGTAGTGCGCCTCGGGATTGGCCTCGTTGTAGAACTGGTTCGCGAGAACCGCGTTCGGCGTCTCGTGCGCGATGCGTTTCGCCATCATCACGTAGTTGTCGGGATGATCCGGCGGTACCGCGGTCGGCGTGATGATGACTTCGGCGCCGAAGGCCTTGAGCAGGCGAACTTTCTCCTGCGACATCTTGTCGGGCATCGTGAACACGCACCGATACCCCTTGATCGCGGCTGCGATGGCGAGCGCCACGCCGGTGTTGCCGCTCGTCCCTTCGACGATCGTGCCGCCGGGCTTGATCCGCCCCTCACGTTCGGCGCGCTCGATGATCGGCAGCCCGATGCGGTCTTTCACCGACCCGCCCGGGTTGAAGAACTCGGCCTTCGCGTACACGGGCGTGCGTATCCCGCGTGTCACCCGGTTGAGCCGGACGAGCGGCGTCCATCCGACCGTGTCGAGCACGTTGTCGTAGGGCACGCGGTTGCGCTCGACACGAGCGGAAGCGACGGAAGTACTGTGAGACATGTCGTCGGAAATCGGGAATCAATGGACCGGGAAAATCGAACCGGCAGTCTGCGGGCCTGCCGCCGCATGTCCTCTATTCTTTGCTCCGCCGCGGCTGCAGCACCGTATCCCCCGGCAGCGGCGCCGCATCCGGGTGGCGAAAATAGACTGGGAACAGTACCGAGATCGCCAGTGGCGCGCCCTGCCTGAATGCTGGCCGGAATCGCAGCTCGCGAGCTCCCGTCACGGCGGCGGAATCGAGCGCGGGATACCCCGAGCCTTCGAGCACCGTCGTCGACTCCGGGCGTACCCGCCCGGCCGTGTCGATGTGAATGCGCAGCGTCACGTTCCCCTGTACCTTCCGCGCATACAGCTCCGGCGGGTATCGGAACGGCAGCTCGGTGTTTCGCATCACCGGCAGCGAGTCGGGCACGAGCCCCGATTGCAGCGCTTCGATCATCTTCCTGGCGTCCTGCTTGTCGATGCACCCGCCTCCGACCGCGACGAGCACGGCAACCGCCGCGACCGCCGCGACCGCCCCGCGCACGTTCCGGCGGACCGCTCGTTCAGCCATCACGCTCGACCACACGCGGACCATCACGCGCGTCGTCGCGGGCTTCGTCGACGAGCCGCGCCAGGTGGTCGAGCGCCTGCAGCGGCGTCAGGTTGTTCACGTCCAACGCCCGCAGCCGTTCGACCGTCGGGTGTGGCACCCCGAAGAACGCGAGCTGCTCGGACGCGGCACGCGAGTCGGTAGCGCGGCCCCCGCTACGCCGCTCGCCCCGGTCCGTCGTGCGCTCGCCCTTCGCGCTCGACGTGCCGGCGGTCCGCCCGAGCGCAGAAACCATCTGCGCCCCTTCCCCCTCCAGCAACGCGAGAACCTCGCGTGCCCGGTCGAGTACCGGTCGGGGCAACCCCGCGAGTCGTCCCACCTCGATCCCGTACGACCGGTCGGCTCCGCCAGACTGCAGTCGATGCAGAAAGAGCACCCGCGGCGCCTCCCCGTTCGGCCCGGCGACTTCCCGCACGGCCACGTTATAGTTGCGTACTGCTTCTAATTCACCCGCGAGCTGCGTCAACTCGTGGTAGTGGGTCGCGAACACGGTCTTGCACGCGATGCGATCGTGCAGGTGCTCGCTCACCGCCCACGCGATCGACACGCCATCGTACGTGGACGTACCGCGACCGATCTCGTCGAGGAGCACGAGACTCCGACGCGTCGCCGTGTGGAGGATCGCGCTCGTCTCGGCCATCTCGACCATGAACGTGGACTGGCCACGTACGAGGTTGTCGCTCGCTCCCACCCGGGTGAACACCCGATCCGCGACGCCGATGCGCGCGCGCGCCGCGGGAACGAAGCTGCCGACCTGCGCGATCAGCACGATCAGTCCCACCTGGCGCAGAATCGTGGACTTCCCGGCCATGTTGGGACCGGTGAGGATGATCATTCGCGCATCCTCGGTCAGCCGCACGTCGTTCGGGATGAACTGCTCTCGCGGCATCATCCGCTCCACCACCGGATGCCGCCCGCCCTCGATCTCGAGCGCGAAGTCGTCACCCATCTCCGGGCGCGAGTAGCCCTCGCGCTCGGCGACTTCCGCGAACGTGGCGAGCACGTCGAGCTCCGCGACCGCCGCGGCGGCCTGCTGCAGCCGCCGGATCTCCCCGGCCACGGCCGTCCGTAACAGCTCGACCAGCTCGCGCTCCCGCACGTCGATCCGTTCGGTCGCCGTGAGCACCCGCTCCTCGTACTCCTTGAGCGCCGGTGTCACGTAGCGTTCCGCCCCGGTCAGCGTCTGCCGGCGTTGGTAGTCCGCCGGGATCAGATGCCGGTTCGCGTTCGAGACCTCGATGTAGTATCCGAACACGCGGTTGTAGCCGACCTTGAGGGACGCGATCCCCGTTCGCTCGCGCTCCACGGCCTGAATCTGGGCGATCGCGTCCTTCCCCCCGCTGCGGAGCAGGCGCAGCGCGTCGAGATCGGCGTCGACGCCCGGCCGAACCGCGTCCTCCTCCCCGATGGCGTTCGGCGGACGCTCGACGAGCGTCCCGACGATGCGCTCGGCGATGTCCGCACACGGGTCCCAGCGTGCCGCGATCCCTTCCAGCACGCCGGCTGAGCCTAACGCGTGTAGCGCCCGTTCCACCGCCGGCATGCGGGCCAGCGAGTCCCCGAGCGCCCGCAGCTCGCGTGGCGTCGAGCGGCCCGCCGCGGTCTTGCTGGCCAGCCGCTCGAGATCGCGCACGCCGTCGAGCGCCGTCCGGACCGACGCCCGCGCGAGCGGGTCGTGCACCAGCGCCGCGACGGCGTCCAGCCGCGCGTCGATCGCCGACCGTTCCACGAGCGGCGCGAGCAGCCAGCGGCGCAGCAAGCGGGCGCCCATCGGCGTCAGCGTGCGGTCGAACACGCCGAGGAGCGTGCCCGAGAGGGCGGCGTCGCGACCGCCGTCCGCGGCGTCCCCGCCACGCAGCGACTCGACGAGCTCCAGGTTCCGGCGCGTCATCTCGTCGAGCGGCATCGTCCCGCCCGTGCGCTCGAGCACGGGACGCGACAGATGCGGCACGCCGCCGGGCTGGAGCTCCCGCAGGTACCGTAGCAGCGCACCGGCGGCGCCGACCGCGCCGCCCGCCTCCTCACCGATGCCGAGCCCACGGATGGACAGCACGCCGAAATGCCGAGCGAGTTCGTCGGCCGCGAGCGACGGATCGAACTCCCATGCGTCCCGCTCCGTCACGAGGGCCCCGTCGGCGCGTGCCGACGCCGACGTCACGCCGCCGTCCGGCCCGCCGCGCGCCACGAGCACCTCCCGCGGCGCGAACCGGGCGAGCATGGCCGACGCGTCGGCCGCGGTGGTCAGCGTTAGGCGGAACTCCCCCGTCGAGACGTCCGCGGCGGCGATGCCGACCGCGTCGCCGACCGCGTGCACGGCGCAGAGAAAGTTGTTGCGCGCCCCGTCGAGGATGTCGTCGGCGAACGCCGCACCCGGGGTGACCGTCTCCACCACTTCGCGGCGCATGATCCCCTTCGCGAGCTTCGGGTCCTCGACCTGTTCGCAGATGGCGACGCGGAATCCCTGTCGCACCAACCGCCGCAGGTACTCGCCGACCGCCTTGACCGGAACGCCGGCGAGCGGAACTTCAGCGGCACCACCGTTGTTGCGCGCTGTGAGGGTCAGTCCGAGATGTCGCGAGGCGGTCTCGGCATCCTCGTAGAACATCTCGTAGAAGTCGCCCATCCGAAACAGCAGGATGGCATCCTGATGCCGGGCTTTGATGTCCCGGTACTGCTGCATGAGCGGCGTCGCGTCACGGCTCATCGGCGCTCGGCCTCCACGACCACGCCGCGCACATTGGCGCGGCTCATCTGCCGCATGGCCTCGGTGGCTCGGGCGCGCGTCGGATATCGACCGACGCGAACCCGGTACGGCTTCGTGTCGCCAACCACGCGCGCCGCATAGCCCCGTGCCGACAGCCTCTTCGCCAGCGCCGCCGCGCCCGCGCGCGTGTCGTAGGCCGCCACCTGCACGCTGAACTCACTGCGGCTCGCTCCGCCGGCCGGCGTGGCGGCCTCGCGCGTCCGACCAGCCGCGCCGTCCCCCGTGCCGGGGCTCGAGCCGAGGCTCGAGCCGGGGCCCGCGTCGGTCGCCGATCCGGTCGTGCCGGAGTCAGCGCGTGCTCCGGCCGTGTCACGCGCGGCGACGTTCGCGCACCGCGGGCCGTAATAGTCGAGCTGGTTTCGCAGCTCGACGTCGCCCGGGGCCAACCCGGCGCGCGCCGCGGACACCGCCGCGCAGCCGACGACGAAATCGCCGTCATCGAAGGCCATTCGAGCCAGCGTGACGCTCGCCCGGGTGCTCGTGGCGCCCGTCGGGTGCTCGCGCTGCAATCGCTCGAGGTGCGCGCGGGCACTCGCACGATCGCCGCGCGTCATCTCGAGCTGCGCGAGCCGGAGCAGCGCCTCCTGGGCGCGCGGCGAGAGCGGATACTCCACACTGATGCGTCGGTAGTCGCGCTCGGCGGCCGCCGCGGTTCTGCTCAGCGTGGCACGCCAGAACAGCGCTTCCGCGTATCGCGGTGTCCCCTCCACTGTCGCCGCGAGCACCGAGTCCACGACGGCACGCCCGGCGGAATCCTGCCCCGCCGTCACCATCTGCTGTGCGCGCACGAACACGGGGTCGGTGGTGGCTTGTGCCACCGTCCGCGACGGGGCGAGCGCGGCCATAGCGATCAACCAGACGATCACGGCACGATCCATCAGCAGCTACCTCGTCTCCCTTGCTCGGCGGTGACCGCGGCGCCGCGCTACGCCGCGGCGCGCCGGCGCGCGCCGCACAACGTGAGCACGAGCGATGCGAGCAACTGGTTCTCCGATGACAGGCGCGTCTCCTTGAGCGCGCAATCGGCGGCCAACAGGGCGTCGATCGCCTGTTCCAGCTCGCGCGCAGTCCACGCGGGCACGGCGCGGCTCCATGCGCTCACGGCCTCGCCCCACGGGCGCCCCGGGTACGCGCCTCCCTCTTTCAGCAGCGCGTAGAGCTCGCGCTCGATCCCCGCCGCCGGCACGCCGCGGTCGCGGGCATCTCGCGCCCACGCCAGCGCCAACGTCTGGGTCGTCAGCGCCATCACGATCGACACGCCGGTGGTCTTCGGCTGGGCCAGCACGTGGTCGACGACGGCGAGCGCTCCCGGCGCGTCGTGGGCCAGCACACGGTCGAGGAGGTCGCCTAACGTCTCCCCGCGCCGCACGCCGACGACCGCGCCGACGGCCGCCTCATCGATCGGCGCCCCGTTCGCGAAACTGGCCAGCTTGTCCAACTCTGCAGCGAGCTGCGGCAGGTCACTGCCGACGGCACTGATGAGTAGATCCACCGCGCCGGGCGTCATGGTCGAGCGCAGCACCGTCGTGACGTGGTGCACGACCCATTTGGGGACCCGGTCGCCGCTCAGCGGTTCGAACTCGACCACGGTAGTCGCCGCCGAGAGCGCCGCATCGGCCTTCGCGCCGGCCGGCGCAATCAGGATCGCGATGACGTCCGGTGCCGGATTCGTGAGATATCGATCCAACGCCGTGCGGACGTCTTTTTTGATGGCGTGGACGTCACGCACGACGACCACACGCCGCTCCGCCATCATTGGCGGCGTCGAGAGCATCGACAGCAGCGACTCGACGTCGACTTCGTTCCCGCGCCGGAAGTCCAGGTTGAACTCCCGCGTCCCCGGCTCTACGGCGGCATCGATCAGCTGCCGGACCGTCTCCTCCTTCAGGTACTCGTCGTCGCCGAACAGGTAGTACGCGCGCTCGAAAGAGCGCTGTTGGATCGCCTTGCGCAGATCCCGGGAGGCGGCCGCGACGGACATGGCCCAAATATAGGCAGGCGGGACCCGGGCGAAGGAACAAAAAGACCCTCGGGACGGTTCGCGCAGCGCGCGCCGTATCCCGAAGGTCGTGCGGAGCCCCGAGCCCCTGGCCCGGAACCCCTGCCTATCGTCCCCAGCTCGCCTGCGTGAACTGCACTTGCGCGAACCGCATCGGGGCTTGCTCGGCGAAATAGACCATGGGCCAGACTGGCATTCCCGTCGAGACTGACGCGACCAACGCCTGGTTCGCTACCGACGGCGGCGGCACCGCGGGCTCCGTGGCAACCACCGGAGCGAGCACAAAATCGCCCCGGGGCGCCGTCCAGTTCAGGGATGCGGCCGTCAGGTAGCCGACCGTCACCAGCCCCGCAGCCACACCGACGAACGTGCCGATCCCCGGACCGCGAGCGGCAAACGACGGACGCGTCTGCATCGAACGCTCCGACTCGATGCGTGCGCTCAGGCGAGCGTAGAAGTCGGGAGACGGTTCGACCGGCGGCAAATTTCGGAACAGGAGCAGTGCCCGCCGCACTTTGGCGTCATGCGCTGCACATCGCTCGCAGTCCAGAAGATGCCGCCGCATGGCGACGACCTCATCCCCACACAGGACGTCATCCACGAACGCAACGTGCTTGTTTCGAAAACTGCGGCAATCCATCGGCGGCAAGGTCCCCACTGAGCGATCCGCGTAACGGTACCCGCCCCTCGGGGCGGGGTTCCAGGATACGAATGCGGGCCGTGCCACGGAAGGGGCGTCGCCGGAAACCGCGGGGTGCGAACGCAGAACTCCCGGGCCCCTCATTCGGAGGAGCCCGGGGTTCTGGCCAGTGCCCGGTTTTCAGTCGCCGCTGCTCAGTCCAGCGCGGGAGCGATGATCTCCGCGAACGAGTTCCGCGCCCGATTCAGTCGTGACTTCACGGTGCCGAGATTGCACGACGTGATTTCCGCAATCTCCTCGTACGACTTCCCCTCGAGCTCGCGAAGGATGAACACCTGCTTGTGGTGCTCCGGCAGTCGCTCCACCGACTCCTCTACGAGTTCCCGCAGGTGGCGCTTTCGGTAGAGGTCGTCCGGGCGCGAGTTGGAGTCCTCGAACTGCAGCGGACGCTCCTCGTCCTGCCAGTTCTTCTTGATCGTCTGGAAGAGCACGAGCGGGTTCCGCGACCGATTCCGCAGCTCGTTCTTCGCCAGATTCGATGCAATGGTGTAGATCCAGGTCGAGAACTTTTTCGAGCGGTCGAATCGATGCAGGTGTCGGTGTACGCGGATGAACACCTCTTGTACGAGGTCCTCCGCCCTCTCGCGATCCCCGATCGTCCGATAGACGAAATTCAACAGCCGAGTCTGATAGCGCTCGACCAGCTCTTGGAACGCCCGCTCCTCGCCGCCGAGAAACGCAGTAACAACCGCCGAGTCGTCCAGCGTGCGCAGCTTTTCTCTGACAGCCGCTCCAGGCAGCGAAACCGCTCGCTTGATTGCGACGTCAGCCATGGCTCTCACTCCCCTTAAAAACTTCGAGACGAATACCCGATTCTGACCGAACAGATTTCGTTCATGCACCTCCACCCGCTTCCGGTCCCCTGTTAAAGCACGCGGTGTGCCCTCCATCGGTCGATCGCGACAGCAATCTGTAAGTTACAACGAGAAACAAGCTTAGGATGGATTCATGACCGGCCCGGCCGCATGCGTACGCTCGAGAGTGTCCACTTCCGGCGACATACGAGAGGACACATTTTGTTCGCGCTTCAGTCCTCCGGATGGGGACGACCTCCCCGAACTGCTCACCGGTCGGCGCGAAAGCCTGCGGCGTACAGCAGAGCGAGCGCCGTCTTCGCGTCCTGAATCTCCCCCTGTTCCACTAACGCGAGGGCCCTCGACAGCGGCATCGTCTCCGTCTCGATGAATTCGTCTGCTTCATGCGCGCTCGTACCTTTGGTGAGCCCGACCGCCATGAACAAGTGGATGCGTTCGTCCGTGAACCCGGGCGTCGTGTAGATCGTGATTAGGTGTTCGACACGCTCGGCCTCGCATCCCGTTTCCTCGCGAAGCTCTCGACGTGCGCACGCGAGTGGCTGTTCGCCCGGACCCAGCCGGCCCGCCGGAATCTCATACAGATACCGCTCGGCGGCATAGCGGTATTGCCGGAGCAGCAGGACCTGAGGGTTCTCCCCGGCCGGGTCACTGAGAAACGGCACGACGGCGCTCGCACCCGGGTGACGAATTATCTCCAGCTCACCCACTGAACCGTCGGGGAAACGGACCGTATCCACATCGAGGTTGATCACGCGCCCCGAATAGATCCGACGCGTGGCAACGCGCGCGTTCTCGCTCACTGGCAAGCTCCTCTTGCGGGTCGAATCACTGTCGATCGGCCACGCGGATGCGGCACGGCCGCGGTCGGTGTATCCCCGTGTTCCACCGCCGCGAGGGCTCGCCACATTTGGCTGAACCTCGCGTGGCGTGCTGGCGCCACACCGCGACAGGCCTTCGGCTGCCACTGGCACGTCGGCCGCGCTCGACCACGACCGTCCGAGCTGGGCGCTGCTACCCGATGGCCCGGCCTTCGGCGTCGTACACGTAAACCGGGCCGAGCGCCCGTTGCTCGAGCGGCTCGCGCACGACGTCGGGATCGCCTACGACGACGACCTGAAGTTGTTCCGGGCGAACGTGAACGCGAGCCACCCGAAGCACATCCGCCGCCGTCACCGCGCGAACATTCGCCCGGTACTGGTCGAAGTAGTCGTCAGGCAGCCCGTACGACACGACGCTTGCCAGCGCGTTCGCGATGGCGGCCGTCGTTTCGAACCGGATCGGGAAGACGCCGTCCAGGTAGCTCGTGGCGAGCGAAAGCTCTCCGTCGGTCACCGCGTCGGCGCGCATCCGTTCGATCTCCAACATGATCTCCCCGAGCGCGGCGTCGGTGACATCGCTTCGGACCGCCGTCGCCACCGTGAACGGTCCGGCCGCCCGTCGCCAGTCGAAGGACGAGAACGCGCCGTAGGTGTACGCGTGCGCTTCGCGCAGGTTGAGGTTGATTCGGGAGGAGAACAGCCCTCCGAGAATCGCGTTCATGACGATGATCGGGAAATAGTCCGGATGGCGCCGTGGTACGCCCACGTGGCCGACGCGGAGCTCCGACTGCGGTGCGTCCGCCTTCGCGACCACGTGAACCGCCCGCGTCGACCGCAGCGCGCGGTCCGAGACGGCGATCGTCGGGACGGCGGGGCCGCTCCAGTCCCCGAACGCCTCCGCGGCGATCGTACGGGCCGCGTCGGCGCTCACGTCGCCGACCATGATCAACGTCGTGCTGCCCGGAGCGTATCGGGCACCGTAGAACTGCGCCACGGCGTCCCGATTCAGCGAGCTGACGGTCGCCTCGGTCCCGCCGTCCGGCAGCGCATAACGCGAGTCCGCTGCGTACGCGAACCGTCCGAACATGTCGTCGGCGAGTCCTCGCGGCTCCGCCCGTTGCTGCAACAGCTCGGCGAGCCGCTCCTGTTTGAGTCGCTCGACCTCGCGCTCGGGAAAGCGTGGCGTGCGCAGGACCTCGGCCAGCAGCGTCAGGGCCGCGGCGAGACGCGCCGGGGTCACCGTGACGCGCAGAGCGGTGCTGTCCCAGTCGGTGCTCGTATCGAGCGCCGTCCCGAGCCGCTCGAAGCGCTCCGTGAGCTCGGCGCCGTCGCTGCGCGCGGTGCCTTCCGCCAGCGCACGTGCGGTCAGCAACGCGACACCTTCACGACCGGGAACATCGCACGCGGCACCGGCGTCGACGAGCGCGAGAACGGTGACGACGGGGAGCTTCGCGACCGGCGCGACGACGAGCGAGAGCCCGTTCTGCAGCGTTAGGCGTTCGAACCGCGGAAAATGGTAGACTCGGCTCGGACCCGGTGCCGGCCGCGGGGGAGCTCCGGTGGCGTTCATGTGCCGGTGGCCGCGAGGCTCGCGGCGGCGGCTCGCTCCGCGTCGTTCTCCTGCGGCACGTAGAGGAGACTGGCCCGATTGTCCGGGCCGAGTCGCTCGCGCGCGAAGGCGCTCACATCCGCGGCGCGCACCCGGCGATAGCGATCGACCTGGTCGTTCAACAGCCGGGGATCGCCAAAGTACGTCGCGAACATCGAGAGCTTGTCGGCGCGCTCGCCCGCCGACTGCATCGCGGTGATGAAGTCCGTCTCGATCAGCGCCACCGCGCGCTCCACCTCGGCGTCCGTCACGCCCTCGACCCGCAAGCGGTCCACCTCTCGCGCCACCTCGCGCTCGAGCACCTCGGCATCGACGCCCGGGCGTGCCGTCACGTCGATGACAAGAAGGTCGCTTCCCTTCGGCAGGTCAAATGTGAACGCGCTGGCCTCCGCGGCGATCTGGCGTTCACGGACCAGCGAACGATGAAGCCGGCTTCCGCGGCGCATTCCCAGCACCGCCCCGCAGACGCTGGCAGCGTAATAGGCGTCGCTCCCGAACACCGGCGATCGGAATGCGAGGTAGAGCCTCGGCAGCATGACGGCGTCGGGCACGACCTCACGCCGCCATTCGCCGAACGCCGGCGGAAGCTGCATCGATGGCAGCGGCGGCCGGCCAGTGCCGGCGGCGATCGCGCCGTAGTACTCCTGCACCAGGCGCCGTGCCTCGCCAGGGTCGAAATCGCCGGCAATCGAGAGCACGGCGTTGTCCGGCGTGTAGTAGGTCGCGAAGAACTGCGCGACATCCTCGAGGCTCGCCGCCGAGAGGTCCTCCATCGAGCCGATCAGGGAGTGATGAAACGGGTGACGCGGCGGAAAGGCCAACGCCGGCAGCTTCTCCCACCACGTGCCGTACGGTTGGTTGTCGACCGACCACCGTCGTTCGTTCTTCACCACGTCGCGCTGCGTGTCGAGCTTCTGCTGCGTCATCGCCGGCAGCAGCCGGCCCATTCGATCGGCTTCCAGCCAGAGTGCCAGCGCGAGCTGATTGGATGGAACGGTTTCGAAATAGTTCGTCCGATCGAGCCAGGTGGACCCGTTGAGGGTGCCGCCGGCTCGTTGCACGAGTTCGAAGTGCTCGTTCGCGCCGACGTGCTCGGACCCTTGAAACAGCATATGCTCGAACAGGTGTGCGAAACCGGTTCGCCCCTCGCGTTCGTTCGCCGACCCCACGTGATACCACACGTTGACTGCCACGAGCGGCGCTGTGTGGTCCTCGGACAGCGTAACGAAGAGCCCGTTCGGCAATCGAAAAGTGTCGATCGGTAAACGCATGGGGGTAAATTGCATCCCCCCGTCGAACAGAGGAACCCCGCTCGCTGCCTCCTCGATGGCGGCGCTGGCGAACCCACGCGTGCCGTACTCCGGTGCGGGCGATGATCGTGGTCGTGCGGTGGCGGGTGAGCGGGCGCCTATCTTCCGATAGGGATCGACACGCCGTATTGAAAGCCTGGGTTGAACCGGTCCACTTTGCGTGTCGAGAAGTTGCGCGCGGGCGTCAGATTCTGTTCGACGATCGCGTAGACCGTGAGCCGCGACCAGAAGCGCCCCATGTCGGCCATCACGTGTCGCCCGAGCGGCACCGTCATGACTCCCTGAACGACGAGGTCGTTGACGTAGAGCCGCTCTTCCTCGCCCGTTTCATCGAGGCGATACGCACCGAGGATCGGCAATGAGAGGTCAAACCAGGTCGCCGTGCGGTCTCGTGGAAGCAGGAGAGCGACCGGTCCATAGAAGAACGTCGGCTCGTTGAGCGCGCGTTGGCCGTTCGAGAGGCCAAGCGGCGCGAAACTCGTTCCGAGTTCGAGCGAGAGCCAGGGAACCGACGTCGGCACCAGCGTCAGGAACCGCAAGTTGACTCCCGTCGATGACCCGGTAGGCAGCGGCGCCGACACCGCGTTGACGGTGATCACCCCTGGCTCGAAGAAAAAGGTCGGCGCCTTCAGGAACTGGGCGTGAAGCGCTCCAACGTCCCCTGCGATGGCCGCGACGGCTCCCAGCACGATGGCAGGGAGATGCGTGGGTCGTGACGAACGGAACATGCGGTGGAATGGGCCGATGATGGGTGCTTGGCCGCTACGGTTGGTCGAGTGAGAAGGCATGCGCCACGATCATCATCGGGACCTTGATCGACTCGCTCAACACGTAACCCACCGCTTGGCCGGTGTTGGCCGATATCGGACTCGTCTGAGTCGGCGACGTATACGCCTGTACTCCGTATTGGGTGGACAGAATGCGCAGCCGGAGCATGTGAAAGGGGTCACTCACGAGGATGGCGGTTCGCATCTGACGCGCTCGCATGATGGCAGAGACGGCGGCAAGGGACTCTCGCGTCGTCCGTCCTTCGTTTTCGAGCAGGATGGCGGTGTCCGGGACACCGCGGCGCATTGCGTACTTGCGGCCCACCGCCGCTTCGCTTGTAGTATCGCCCGCGCCGGTACCACCAGTGAAGATGAGTCGCGGTGCAAGTCCGCGCTGCCAGAGGTCGAGCGCGTGATCGAGTCGTGCGCGGAGTACGGGGGACGGGCGGCCGACGTACTGCGCCGCGCCGAGCACGACGATGGCGTCGGACGCGCGGGCACTGTCCCGGGCACCCCAGACCACGACCGCGAGCACCGACGCTGCCCACACCGCAACTACGGCCAGCACTGCGCCACCGATGAGGCGCCTCGCAAGGCGCGACGGCGGGTTCATGGGGCGAAACTAAGTGGTCGGCGCGACGAGACGACAGAGCCCGCTCGGTTCCCGCGCGACCCGTTCGGGGTTGCTCACTCGGCGAGGCTGAGCAGCGAGAGCCAGAGCACGTCGAAGGCCACCCGATGATTCGCCTCCGGCGCGAGCCACGCGTGGATCGCCAGCCCATCGATGAACGCCACGACGACATCGGCCAGTAACGGCACCGGCACTCGCGGTCGAAGTTCGAGGATGGCGAACAGCCGATCGATAGTCACCGTCGCGGCCTCGCGTCTGGCTCGGGCGGACTGTCGGATCGCGCTGCTGATCAGTGGCCCGCGTTCCTGCGCGAGTTCACTGAGGACACGCAGGTGCCCGCGTTCGATCTCTCCGGCCACCCACATCCACAGGTCATCGACGGCTGTCTTCGGTACGCTGCGCGCGAGCGTGGCGCTTTCGCGTTCGATCGATTCACGCGTCATCCACTCGATCAAGCGCGTCAGCAGCGTTTCCTTGTCGTGAAAATGGTAGTGGATGAGTCCCTTGCTCACGCCCGCGGCATCCGCCACGTCCTGCATGCTGAGGTTGGCGGCGCCTCCGACGACGACGCGGGCCGCCGCCGCGTGCAGAATTCGTTCAGGGGTCGACAGCCGCCGGTCGCTGGGCTGGCTGGCCCGCGGTGCCAAGTTCAAAACGCCTGCCGCTCCCGCGGCGACGGACACCCCACAGTGAGCCCTTTCGCCTGCAGTGTGTTTGCGAACTCGCATTGCGCCGGTGGCTCTCCGTGCACGAGCCACACGCGCTTGAGGCGCGGGGAGCGCTCGCGAACGCGGTCCACCCACGACCCGAGCTCCGTTCGATCAGCGTGCGCGCTATAGCCGTTGACGATCTCCACATCGGCGCGCAGCGGAGTCTCTTCCCCGAATATCCGCAGCAGCGGCCGCCGTTCGACGATGCGTCGCCCGAGCGTGTGCTCGGCCTGGAACCCGACGATCAGAATCGTATTTCGCGGGTCCGACGCCCCCTGCACGAGGTGATGCAGGATCCGCCCGCTCTCCGCCATGCCCGATGCCGCGATGATCACCATCGGCCCGTGCATCCGCGCCAGCGCTTTCGACTCCTCCACATCGCGAGTGTAGTGCACCAACCCGAATCGGAACAGTTCTCGCGCCGTACGCACGAGTTCTTCGCTGTGATCGAACAGGTCGGGGTGCATCTCGAACACGGATGTCGTGTCGATCGCTAGTGGGCTGTCGATGAAGACGGGCACCGACGGCACTGCCCCGGCCGCGGCGAGCACATGAAGATCGTACACCAACTCTTGCGTGCGACCCACCGCGAACGCCGGGATCAACACGCGCCCCCCGCGTGCCGCGGTGTCGCGGATCACCGCGGCCAGACGCGCTCGGGCGCCCTCGACCGATTCGTGATCCCGATTCCCGTACGTCGACTCCATCACGAGCGTGTCGACTCCCTCTGGTGGTTCCGGATCACGAATGATCGGGAGACCCGAACGTCCGATATCGCCCGAGAACACCAACCGCCGGGTTTGCGTCCCCTCGGTGCAGTCGAGAATCACCGACGCGGAACCGAGAATGTGCCCGGCATCGACGAACGTCGCGCGCACGCCGGGCACGATGTCGAACGCTCGGTGGTACGGCACACCGACCATCAGCTCGATGGTGCGCACGGCGTGGCGCATCGAGTACAGCGGCTCCGCGTGCTCCTTCCCGTGGCGCGCGAGGAATTCGGCGTCCTTCTCCTGGATCTGCGCCGAGTCGGCGAGCATCACCGCGCAGAGATCACGCGTTGCAGGCGTGCACCAGATGGTGCCTGCGTATCCCTGCCGCACGAGCAGGGGCAGACGACCGGCGTGATCGATGTGGGCGTGGGAGAGCACGATCGCATCGATCTCCTCGATGGCGACGGGCAGGCGCAGATTCTTCTCGTGCGCGTCGCGTCGCCTCCCTTGAAACAGCCCACAGTCGAGGAGGATCGTCTTTCCCGAGACCCTCAGGATGTGACACGACCCCGTGACTTCGCGTGCGGCACCAGCGAACTCGATCTCCACGATACACTCGGAAAAGGCGCTGTCGTTAGGGCACGGGCCGCACCGGGTTGTCGAAAGCGCGCGCGTGACTGACGCGCTCAGCGCGTGCGTTCCGTGTCGGTCTCCCGCTGAAAGATGATCGTCAGTCGCTGCTCGTCCTGTGACATCATCGCCGGCTCCCACCCGCTGCGCATCCGCTCGTTCAGCAGGTCGGTCAGCGCATCCTCGTCCTCGCGCGTGTGACGTGTGAGCCGGTGGATGACCGCTTGGTATTCTTTCATGCGCGCGAAGATAGTAGCTTCCCGCCCATGCCCACCACCCCCGAGTTCGGCAATCTGACGATCGTTCGTCACCCACTCGTGCAGCACAAGATCACGCTGCTGCGCGATCGGCGGACACCGACGAAGATCTTCAAGGAACTCGTGGACGAGATCGCGATGCTGATGGCCTACGAAGCGACTGCGGATCTCCCGCTCGCTCCGGTCACGGTGCAGACGCCCCTCGAGCAAGCAACCGGATATCAGGTGAGCGGCAAGAAGCTCACGTTGGTCCCGATTCTACGCGCCGGCCTGGGGATGGTGGAGGGGGTGCTCCGGCTCGTCCCTTCCGCGCGTGTCGGGCACATTGGCCTTTACCGCGACCACGATACGCTCGAACCCGTCGACTACTATTTCAAGGTTCCGAGCGACGCGGCCGAGCGCGATTTCTTCGTGCTCGATCCGATGCTCGCCACCGGCGGAAGTGCGGTCTCGGCGGTCAGTTCGCTGAAGCGTGCGGGGGGAGTTCGGATTCGGTTCCTCTGTTTGGTCGCCGCGCCTGAGGGAGTGCGGCGTTTGGGCGCTGCACATCCTGACGTCCAGGTGTACTGCGCGGCGCTCGACCGGGAACTCAACGCGCAGGGCTATATCCTCCCTGGCCTCGGCGATGCTGGCGATCGATTGTTCGGCACGCGGTAGGGCCGCCGGTCGGCGGTAGTCACACACCGCACCGACCGGTGCCAGCGTGTCGTCACGCCGTGGTCGATCGGCAGGAGCTTCCGGCTTGGTATGCCACGAGCGTTGCACCACCAAACCGCATGCTACTCTTGGCCGTTAACCGAACCACTCCCGCGGGCAGTCACGTTGTTGGCGGGCGGCGTCGAGAATCCACTGCTGAGTTTGCGCGTCGATGATCTCCTGCGCGACCCGGTCGAACCACACTGCCGCCAGCGTTTCGTCCCCCACACGCCGCCACAACTCACCGACGAGATACGTCAGCACCGCTCGTTCCTCCGGCGCCACTCCGTCGTAGCTCGCCAACGCTCGCTCCAGCATCGAGGCGGCTTTTCGCCGGAAGAACCGCTCGGCCTCGACGTCGGCTTCATCCACGCAGCACCAAGCGGCGCGCAGCAGGAGATCCGCGACGTGACGGGGCTCCCCCGACTGCCACTCGGCGATCTTGGCGGCAAGTTCGTATTTCTCCGAGCCTGACAGGGCTTCTGTCGGCAGGCGCGGCGTGAGCTCGTTCCACACGTGCTCACGCAACATCGGAGTGACCTCGGCCTCGTCGCTGAAGTCTCGCTCCGCGCCCGAGTAGCCACACCGGTTGCAGGTGTGAACGAGATACGGCAACGGCTGCGTGCCCGCCGCCCGCTCGTGAAAGTCTGTCCGCTTGCCGCCGAAGGAGTTCGTCGACACGACCGCCTGCGACCGGAACGTCGAGTCACAGATCGGGCAGTGGAGTTCAATCTGTTGAAGCGTCGTCATCGTCCCACACCTCGCCTACGCCGTGCGCTGAGCCTCCGTCTGCCTGACGCGTTGAGGCACCCCGACAGCTAAGGAAATTCTGTGCCACATGTTGCCGGTACGCTCTCTTGTTCGGGTTCCCTGCCGCCACTATCTTGCCGCCCGTCCACGCCAGAAACCTGCGCCGCTTCCCCGCGCTCCGGCTGAGATGCTGATCAACCTGCTGCCTGACTTTTTCGCCGTACTCAATAGCACTGATCGCGTCGCCGCCTACCATCGCTATTTCGAGACTCACCGCCGGCTGCTGGAGGCGTACTGGCACAACTACGTTCTGGACCCTGACGGTCCGCATTTCCGCGACGTCGTGCAGCTCGCGGCGTTGGCCGATCGCTCCGACCTTCGCACCATGCTGGAGCGAACAGATGTTGTCTCGCTGGCTCGCTCGACGCACGAGCAATGCGGGACGTTGCTCGAGTACGACACGGATGTCGATGTCGTGCTGATGGTCGGCGTCGGTGCGGCGAATGCGGGTGAGCTCGTGGTCGACAACCGGGGAGTTGCGTTCGTTTGCCTGGAGCATTTCACGAGCGTCGCGAACCCGGAAACACAGGGGCTCGGGCTTGAACCCGAGCTGATCCCCCTCTGGTTGGCCCACGAGATCACCCATGTAGTGCGGTACACCTCGCCGCGAAGCCGGAGCGAGATGCGCCGGCTCATTGAAGAGGCCGGTGGTTACTACTCGTATTGGGAAACCGGTCGGCGAGCGACGCTTCGCGAGTTGCTCATCAACGAAGGGCTCGCTGTCGAAGTGTCCCGCGCGATTAGCCCCGGCCATGCAGCCTGGGAGTACTTCGGCTATGGTCGACGGCAGTACGCGCGAATCCGCGAGCTCGAGCCAGTCCTTTCGAGGGCGGTAGCCGACGATCTCGATCGCGCGGGTCTGGGTCTGAGGTTGCGATATCTCTCCGGCGGGATGAGTGACGAAGCGCGTACCATCGAGCGGTACGTGATGCCGGAGCGTAGCGGCTATTACGTTGGCGCGCGGATGGCCGAAGCCGCGATTGCGAGCCACGGCGCGGGTTGGGCAGTCCGGGCGAATGCCGGCGAGATCGCCGCCATCGCACAGGCAGCGGCAGCTACCGCCTAGAGCTCTCTACGTCCTCGACGGAAAGTCGAGGGACTAACCGGCTGGCTTCCGCCCATGGCCGTGTTCACTTCCCGACGCAAAACGTCGCGAATACTCGCCCCAGTACGTCATCGACATCGACCGCACCGATCAGCTCGTCGAGAGCTCCAACCGCTGCCCGCACGTGCACTGCAGCAACGGAGGCCGGGAGTGTCGTCTCGTCCCAATGCCTCTGGAATTCCCTCAGCTCGAACTGCGCCTGCTGGATGGCGATTCGGTGACGCACGCGAGTCAGCGCGGGCCGGGCCACCGGAATGACACCGTAGCGCTCATCGAGCACGGTCCGAAGACGCGACGTTAGGGTCGCGAGCCCGGCGCGCGTGTGGGCGCTCACGTGGACCACGTCAGGCGTGTCTGGCCCTTTCGATCCAGCATGGCCATTGAGATTGGGCTCGCGGTCTGACTTTGTGAGTACCGGAATGATGGGCGCCGCGGTCAGTGCTGCCACGGCGTCAGTGCTGGCGCGAATTCGGCTCATCTCGTCATCGCAGACTAGTACGGCATGCGCGTGCTCGAGGTATCGCTGGCTGACTTCGATACCAAGACGCTCGACGATCTCATCGGTCGCGCGCAATCCCGCGGTGTCGACGATGCGTACCGGCCAATTACCCAGATTGACACGCGCCTCGATCGCATCTCGGGTCGTTCCAGGGACATCGGTTACGATCGCACGCGTCTCCCCCAATAGCGCGTTGAACAGCGAGGATTTACCGACGTTCGGACGACCGGCGATGACGACGACCGCACCCTCACGGACAAGCTCTGTGAGGGGAGCTGTTCGCAGGAGTGCGTCGAGCGTAGCGGATACGGCGGACGCTGCCGTCGAGACGTGCGTACGACTGACGGGGCCGCTGTCCTCCTCCGGAAAGTCGATGTCGTACGCCAGAAGCGCTTCGACATGGAGCAGCTGACTCCGAAGTTCCTCGATCTGGCGTGACAGGCCGCCATCAAGTTGATGGAGCACGAGCCGGCGCATGCTGTCGGATGACGCGTCGATCAAGTCACCGACGGCTTCGGCCTGTACGAGGTCGAGCTTGCCGTTGAGGAGGGCGCGCTTCGTGAACTCACCGGGCAGTGCTTGCCGTGCTCCGGCCGAGAGCAGTGTTCTGACGAGGGCCTCGGGTACCGCATAGCCACCATGCGTTGAAAACTCGACCGTGTCTTCACCCGTGTACGATCGAGGCCCGGCGAATGTCGTGACTATGAGGCGATCGACGACTGAGTGGTCCTCCGGATCACGCGCTTGGCAGAGCGTGCTTTGCCGCGGAGACAGCGGCCACGGTGTGACGACTCTCCCAGCCACGGCGAATGCCGTCGGTCCGGAGAGCCGAACGACAGCGATCGCACTCCGACCCGGTGCGGTCGAGAGGGCGACGATAGTATCCTCTCCGCCTGGAGCGGATTGCGGAAGCGTTATCGTCACGCCCGGACCACCGAGTGCTCGAGAGAATGGCCCGGTTCGAGGATACGCACGTCGTCCCGCCGTGGGAACGTCGGCAGCAAGGCTCGCAGTTGGTGTATGGCGTCGAACGCGTCTGACGTGACGTGGTTGAAGGTACCCCAGTGGTACGGCACCAGATAACGTGCCTCAAGCCGCTCGAACAACTTCAACGCATCGCCAGGACTCAGGTGCCCGCGACGGAATCCGGGTTTCCACCAGGGCGCATATCCAATGGGAAGCAGCGCGACGTCGAGCTGTCGTCCGCTCTTCTGAACGATCTCGGCGACGACGCGATGCGTCTCCGGCGTCAGCGCAGTGTCACCGGCGAAAAAGCACGTCTCGTGGCCGGCGTCCAGCAGGTACATGTTTGCCGCACTGCGCCAGCGATCGATGGAGTATCGACTTCCCTTGTGCCGCGCCGCGGCTGCGTGAACCACGACCGCTCCGACAGTCGCTTGCCCGTCGGCGGGGAGTGGACGCGCATGCGAATACCCGAGGCGGATCAGCCACGCCGCAACTGCCGGAGGAGCAAAAAGCGGGATGTCGCGTGGGAGGCCGTCCAGCGAGCGAAATGACAGGTGGTCGGCGTGCGCGTGCGTCAGGAGGATCGCGCCGAGTGGCGGAAGCTTCGCCAAGGCGATGCCCGGCTCACTGACTCGTGGGAGAAAGCGCCCTAGTGTGTTGTCGAAGTTCGGGTCGGTCAGAAGTCGCTGACCACCCATTTCAATCAGCAGCGTCGCATGCCCGACATAAGTCACGCGCATGACAAGGCTCCCCCCGCACGGCCAGCACCACGTGCAGGGGTACCAACTTCGGCTAGGTACGCTGGCTCGCGGTCGACATGGATTTCCCCCGCTCGTTGGCAATCATCCATTGCTGCGGGATCGCCGTCAGGTTCTGCACGGCGTAGTACAAGTTGAGCCCTGACGCGAGATTCAGAAAGAACACGGTCATCATCACCGGCAGCACGTATGCCATCATCTTCGCCTGCGGATTGGGCGGAGAGTTGCGCATGCCGATCATCGAGAGCACGTACATCGAGACACCCATGAGGATGGGCACGATGTAGTAGGGGTCTTTCAACGAGATGTCCGCCAGCCAAAGAAAGGGGACGCCACGGAATTCGATCGTATTCTGAAATACGAAGAACAGGGCGAACAGAATCGGCATGGGCAACAGCATGGGCAGACAGCCGGAGAGTGAGCTGAACGGACTCATCCCGTGCTCTCGGTACACACGCATGATCTCGGCTTGCATGCGCTGGGGGTCCGCCTTGTACCGCTTCTGAATTTCGGAGAGCTCCGGCTGAAGCCGACTCATCTTGAGGCTGGTACGCATGGCCTTCTGGTTGAGCGGCCACAGTAGCAGTCGCACCGCAACACCGAAGATCACGAGAACCCAGCCATAGCTCAGATTCAGCGTCGCCCGCATCCAGAGCAGAATTCGCATCACGATCGTGGCGAACGGCTGCACCACGCCCTGGAGGAAGCCTCCGTACGGATTCGAGTTCTCGAAATCCCGACCGAGCGCCAGCAAGCGCCGCCATTCCTGTGGCCCGGTATACAACTCAAATGCGAACGCACCCTCGCGAACAGGCTCTACGACGATGGCAGAGGCACGGGTGGCACGACGACCCGTCCGCGGGCCGCCCGTCACGGTCACCTCGGCAAACGGAGCATCTCCACTGGGGGTGAGAAGGCCGACGATGAAGTACTTATTCTTCGCCGCTGCCCAAGTGATCGGGCCAGGTTCGATCCGTCGTTCGCCCGGATCGAGCTTCCCGAATGGAATCCCTCGGGCGTTCTCGCGTTGCGGTTTGACAGCGTATGCGAGGTGCTGTTGGTCATCGAGGGAATCGGCTTCGGCCGACTGCAGATTCGTCGGTAGGGCCACCGCAATGAATCCATTAGCGGGCGCTCCCTCTCGCCTGACCTCACCGGATACGCGCACGAGATAGCTGTCCGGCACGAACGCGTACCGAATCAGGACTTGGGCGCCTGCAGCAACAGCGCGAAACGTCAGGACGTCTGCATTCGACGGGGTCCGTTGCCGCTCGAAAGTAAACGGGAGGCGGCTCAGGTCAACGGTATCGCCCTCGAGGAACAGTCGATACGCCAGCAACGGGCCGGATGCACTGCTCAGATTGACTGGCTCGTTCGACCCGTTCAGAGCGCGATATGCCTTCAGCGTGACGGACACCGGCGCTGCGCCGACACTGGCAAATCGATAATCAGCTAACGGCGTGGATACCGTGATTGTGTCTGCGGCCGGGGCATTCGCTATTGTGCTATCACGACTGGCGGGGGGAATTGGCGCCGGCGTGGGTGCGACTGACGGCGGTGCCGTTGACGCGGCGGTGTCGGAGCGAGCGACCCGTGCAGAGTCGGCTCGTTCCACGGGAGCCGCTGCGGAGCCGCTGCGGCGTGAGGCTGAGGTTCCGAACAGCCACGGGGTGACAATGACCACGACCGCGGTGAGGACGAGCGCCAGTAGAAACCGTCTATCCATTGCATCTCTGTACGATCAGGGAACTGGATCGTAGCCGCCAGCGTGGAGGGGATGACATCGCGCGATACGGCGAACAGTCAGCCAGCTTCCACGCAGAGCGCCGTGACGCTCCAACGCCTCGATCGCATAGGCTGAACAGGAGGGAAAATAGCGGCAGGACGCTGGGAGCAGAGGAGAGATCGCCAGCTGATAAAACCGTACCGCCGCAACAAGAACTGCACGTATCATCACGGAAATAGTCGCCGAGCTTCGACGAGAGTGTCCCTCAGTTCGTCGGCCAGTGTCGAGAAAGGCACATCGTAGGTCGTTGGCCGTATCCTGATTACGGCATCGACTTGCGGGAGGGTTTCGAGCAGTTGTGTCCGAACGATCTCGCGGAGCCGCCTTTTTAACCGGTTCCGATCGACGGACGAGCGGCCGAACTTCGGCACGATGAAACCAACCCGCGCATGATGCAGAGGGGAAGCGAGAACTCGAACCTCGAGGTGCTTGGTCCGAATGCGCTTCCCCCTTGTCCTGATCTGCTCGATCTCCGTGCCCCTCGTGAGCCGACAGCTGCGAGGGAAGCTGAGCCCGTTACGCGGCTGCGTACTTGGTCGGGAGCTTAACGGTCAGCCGGTGCCGTCCCTTCTTGCGACGACGACTCAGAACTTCGCGTCCCCATTTTGTTGCCATGCGAGTCCGAAATCCATGTGTCCGAATACGGCGTTTGTTGCGGGGACGGTAGGTAGGCTTACCCATTGAGCGCTCCGATCAATGCCTGCAATGACCACAGGACTGCTATAATTTGGGAAAAGAAATGCAAATCTATAGATCAGTTGAAGATAGATCAAGCCCTAGTGCATGCGACGGCTCCGGGACGCATTGACTTTTCCACATAGCAGTCCTAGCTTCGCGGCCCCCGAATTTTCCACATCGCATGAGCCTGTCAGCACCTGAAGTGTGGTCGAGGATACTTGATCGAGCCCGCCAGGAGATTCCCGAGCAGACGTTTCGGACGTGGTTGGAACCCACCGAGGCGCTCGAATTCGACGGGAAGACCATCTATGTAGGCGCCCCAGATCAGTTTGCAGCAGATTGGAACGATTCGAAGCACGCCGAACTCCTGGCCAGCTTGGCGCCGATCGCGCTCGGACACCCGCTGCAGATCGTCTTTCGAGTTCACGAGGACCGGAAGAAACGGTCTCAAATGGACCTGTTCGTCGCACCGCCAGCACAGCCACCAAAGCCCGGACCAAGTGTCACCCAAGCTAGTACGGCGCAGTTAAGCGCGCGGTACACCTTCGAGCATTTCGTCATCGGAAAGTCCAACGAGCTCGCATACGCCGCCGCGGACGCCGTCGCGCAAGCGCCGGGACGCGTCTATAATCCCCTCTTCATATACGGGGATACGGGGCTCGGGAAGACGCATCTCATGCAGGCTGTGGCCCATGAGATTCTGCGCCATAATCCGGCCACCCGAATTCTCTACATTGGCACCGAGCAGTTTACGAACGAGTACGTCGCGGCAATTCAGAGTCGCTCGACTCAAGAATTTCGACGACGTTTCAGAGAAAGCGACCTCTTGCTCGTCGACGACGTTCATTTCCTGAAAGGTAAAGAAGCGACCCAGGAAGAGTTCTTTCATACCTTCAACGCACTCTACGAAGCTGGTCGCCAGATCGTGATGACCAGCGATCGCCCGCCATCCGAGATTCCCGGGATCGAGTCACGCTTAGTCAGTCGATTCCAGTGGGGCATGGTAGCTGACATCGAACTGCCAGATCTCGAGCATCGAATCGCCATTCTCCAGCACAAGGCACACCTGGATCATCTAGAGCATACCGTTCCAGACCCAGTCATCCGTTTCATCGCGGAGAACGTCCGCTCCAGCGTTCGTGAACTCGAGGGGTCCGTCATCAAGCTGCTCGCATACGCGTCCCTCAAGCACCGCGAAATAACTCCGGAACTAGCGCGTGAAGCACTCCGAGACAAGCTGCGAAACGCGGACGGTGCTGCGACACAGGATTCACACACGCTTTCGCTGGCCAACATTCAACATGCCGTAGCCCGCGAGTGGGGTGTCAGTGTCGAGGGGCTCAAGTCCAAGACGCGGACAAAGACCCTGACGGTTCCCCGACAAGCCGCAATGTACCTCTGCCGTGAGTTACTCGGTCTTCAACTCGTAGAGATCGGCAATGCATTTGGTGGGCGCGATCATTCGACCGTGATTCACAGCCTCGACCGTGCTGCGGTACTTTTGAAAGACGAAAGTCGCTTCCAGGAACGAGTGGAAAAGATCCGAAACGAATTGGAAAAGTCACGCCAATGAACACGTACCCACATAATCGAACGCCAAGTTGCTGCATACAGCATGAGCTCATGTAGAAACGCAACGGATGTCCACAGCGAGTTTACATCAGAGCTACCCAGTAAGCCTTAACCTGTTCACTACTTACGGTAGTTCCCAACACATCAACACTCTCTGCTGTTACTGCTGTTCTTATTTACTAAGTTCAACTACAAACAGTAGAGAGACCTCCGTGTTAACAGAGGAGTCGGAATGCGCTTCACCATCTCGAGAGAGAAGCTCCAGGAAGGGTTGACGGCAGTAGGCCCAAGCGTTCCAGGAAAAACGACGCTTCCTGTTCTCGCGAACATCCTGCTCGAGACAACGGAGCGGGGGATCCGACTTTCGGGAACTGACCTGGACATTGCCGTCAGCACCGAAGTAAGTGCTGATGTCGAGACAGCAGGGGCTATTACTATCCCCGCAAAGAAGTTGACCGAGATCGCCCGAGAGTTGCCCCCGGCCCCGGTAAAGGTCGGTGCGGTCGGGGAACAGCGCGTGACGCTGGAGTGCGGCCGGTCGAAGTTCAAACTATTGGGACTACCTCGAGACGAATTCCCGACGTTCCCTCAGGTTCGGTTTCAAGAAAGCTGGAAAGTCCGATCGGGAGATCTTCAGAAGCTGATTTCTCATACGTCGTTCGCCGTCTCCACCGAGGAGAGTCGCCCGATTTTGAACGGTGTACTATGGGAGCTCCGGCCGGAACGGATGCGAATGGTGGCGACGAATGGCCATCGCCTGAGTCGAATGGACCTGCCTATTACATCATCGGGGGCACCTGGTGGCGATTTGATCGTGCCGCCGAAAGCACTAGAGCAGGTACGGCGACTCTTTCCAGCCGAGGAAGACCTGGAAATAGCTCAAGGCGACAATCACCTCGGCTTCCGATCGCCGTTTACCGCGGTGTTTACCCGCTTGATCGAAGGACCGTATCCGAACTACGAGCAGGTCATTCCACGAGACAATGATCGTACGGCAGTTGCGGACAAGTTGGCACTGATCAGCGCACTGAAGCGCATGTCAGTCATTGCCTCCGATCAAACGCATCGCATCCGCCTCTCGTTCAACAGTGCGCTGTTGCGGTTCAGCGTTCAGACGCCGGACCTTGGCGAGGCGCAGGATGAATTGCCGATCAAGTTCACTGGGGACCCGATAGACATCGGGTTCAACGCGAACTACCTGCTTGAGATCTTGCGCTATATGCCGACCGATGAGGTCCGGATGACGCTCAAAGCTCCGGAACGCGCAGCAACCGTTGAACCGGAAGGATGGGCAGATCCAGCGTCCTATCTCTGTCTCGTTATGCCTCTTCGCCTCATGGATTAGCCGCGGGGTTTGTTGCAAACCTGGGCCTGTCCAGAGCTGTGGGTGAATGTGTCGAGGAGTGGGGTCATGGTGTATCAATGACGCACGCGGCTGTTGATCTGAGTCTCTGACCTCTGAACAAAACGTTGCCTGCGGGTGTCGGACTGAAATTCGATCTCAAGACGCGCGTGGCTCGCGACGGATTGTAGTCGTGCAGGATCGAGGGCGACCGCAAGCGTATCACTGGACGTTCCTGCCCCGGAAGCCTGTACTCGCTGTTCCCACTGTAGCCCCTGCCCTTTGAGCGAGATGTCCGAAGTTCGGATGATACTTGCGAGCTTCTCCGTACCTGTCGGAGGAGTGGTTGGCTCGGCTATCACCTGGTATCGCGCAATGCGAGTGACATCCAGTTGAATTCCGCCGCGGCAGATGTGGTATCGCGTTGTATCTACCCAGGCTCGTGCGGTGAGAGCCGTGGCCGGAATCATCGGAATGACTTCATCCCCAACGAACAAAGGTGTGACGCTATCAACCGTGCATACTGACGTCCGATCTCGCTCGCGTCGGATTTGACCGGAGCGCGGATCGATCTCGATCAAATACCGCTGGGGAGGGAAGGACGCCGTCTGGGGAGCAGTGTTCAGCCCGGCAGTCGTGACTACGACCGAGTCAGTGAAGACCTCAGCTCGTTTCCCGGTTTCTTGGTCGTTCGAAAACGTGGCGAACACTGTCGCCTGAATGCGGGTCGAGTCCAATCGCGGTATAGAATCTCCTGCGATCGATTGTATCACAGCATGGGTTCGGTACTCGTAGACAAGCTGTCCGGGCTCGTAGATGTTCAAGCTTCTTGGGCGAGCCCGTAGGCCCGAATCACTGGCCATTGGATCCGGCCGACTATCAGGCGCGGATGCAGGTGGGACTACTCTGTGGGGTTGAGCACAGGCCGCCGCCACAAGCCAGAGGAGCGTCCACTGGAGGTGCGGGACGTAACCGCTTCCAGCTGAACCGGTTCCGTAGGGAATAGCACGCATCAGCGCACACGCGGTTGAGATCGGTGGATTTCGAAGCATTTCCGAGGCACCACTCCAGGATGTTGATGAGCAACAGCCCCCTGCATAAACATGCAGGGGGCTGTTGCTCATGAGATGCGTAGCTGGCCGATAAGCCGGGTTCTGTCGAACGCACGCGTTCACGTTCGGACGGTCATTTCTCTGGGAGTACAGTCGCCTGTCCTCTCTAGCAGCCTACCCGCGGCGTCTTGATCGGGAAGGACTGTCCCTCGCCGCCTATTCGGCCTTGCTCCGGCTGGGGTTTACCGTGCCGCCCATGTTGCCATGAGCGCGGTGGGCTCTTACCCCGCCTTTTCACCCTTACCTGCAGAAACATCGCTTGCAGGCGGTTTGTTTTCTGTGGCACTTGCCGTCACGTACGTGGTACCCGAAACGAGCATGGTATCACGCCACGTGCCCAGGCGTTACCTGGCAGCCTGTCCACGGAGCCCGGACTTTCCTCGCCAGCATAAGCAAACGACACCCTGGCGCGACCGTCTGGCCAGCTACGGATCTCATTTGAAAGATACACTACGTACGTCGGGAGGTCAGCAGCGGAATGACGCCTAACTGACATGCATGAATAGTATGACAGCGATCGAATGCTGGTACATGCTGCTGTCAACATTTCATGAATGCATGGAGGCAAGTTCATGAAGATCGGTTTCGGCAGTCGGGCCAATCTGGCCCCGGTGACGACGATGCTGACTCCGGCGGAGCGTCTTCGGGTGGATGCCGCTGGCGAAGGACTCTATACGGCACTGCACCGAGACTCTATGGACGATGTGATTCGAGATCTGAAGGAGCGTCGAGCCGCTGCGGTGCTTGTGTCAGTCACACGCTGCAGCTACCAGGAAGCCACACGGGTTGCGTTGCTAGTGCGCGAGTTCCCACGGGTACCAACCGTCGCGTTGCTGACCGAGCTCGAGGCGAACGTCCCGAATGCGGTCTTGAACTTGGGCCGGAGTGGGGTCCAGACGCTCATCGATGTGCGCCAACCGGCCGGTTGGCGCCGGCTGCGCGACGTGCTGCTCGCGGATCAGTCTCGAGATGTCAGCCGTCTAGCACTTGCCCAACTGTCCGTCGATCTCACGGGCACGCCGCCTGACTGTTGGCGGTTCTTTGAAATCCTGTTCGAGCTTCCTGGAACCGTGGCAACGATACGGTCATTGGCGCGGCAACTCGATGTCATACCAAGCACGTTGATGAGCCGGTTCTTTCGAGCGAAGCTACCAGCACCCAAACGCTACCTGGCCACCGCGCGGCTCGTCCGAGCTGCGCAACTGTTCGAGAACCCCGGTCTGTCGGTAGCGAATGTCGCCAATCGTCTGGACTACTCATCGCCACAAAGCTTCGGACGGCACATTCGAGGGCTTGTTCGAATGACGGCGGTCGAATTTCGTCATCGCTACGACGGCGAAGGAATGTTGCAGCGCTTTCGCGAGGAGTTGGTGCTCCCGTACCTGGACACGTTACGTTGTTTCACTCCGCTGTCGGGCTCCCTCAGTCGGTCGGCGGAGCAGCGAGGCTTGATGTCCGGAAGGCATGGAGCGTAACCGCAGCTGACCAGCTCACACCGGTCGGTAGGCAGCCGACACACCTGCCTCGGGTACCACCGTGGTCACGGCATCTGCTCGATAATGTCCGCGGCGCTCGTGAGAGAAACGACGGATAAGCCTGCCTGCTCGATCGATTCGCGCCCACCTTCATCGCGATCTACGACGGCGAAAACGCCCGCCACTGACCCACCTGCCTGACGCACGGCCGCCGCGGCACGAAGTGCTGAGGCACCGGTGGTAATGACATCCTCCGCGATCACAACGCGATCGCCTCGGTGAAACGGTCCTTCGATTAACTGTCCCGTACCGTGAGCCTTTGGTTCCTTACGGACGGTGAATGCGCGAATCGGCCGCCCATGTACGGCGCTCGTGTACGCGATGGCGTAAGCGACTGGGTCGGCACCGAGCGTAAGGCCCCCGATCGCTTCGGCGTCCCACCCGGCCGCCTCGAGAGCTGCGAAGCCAAGAGTGCCGATCAGAACCAGCCCCTCAGGACTCATTGTTGTGAGTCGGGCATCGATGTATAACGTTGATTCGCGTCCTGAGGAGAGCGTAAATCTCCCTCGCCGCGCCGAGCGTTCGGCGAGTAACTGCCGGAGGTCATGTATTGGCGTCATGGCGCGGGAGGATAGAGCCAACCGATTACCGCGTCAATGAACTCGAGCCGGGCGTCTCCGACACTGCGCCTCTGACAATTGCTTGATGTCTCACCTGCCCCTTCGCGCTCGGATCGCACCGATCGCGCTCGCCATCGTCTTCGGGTTCGTCGTCGTCGGGTTTCTACGGGCGGACCGGGAAATGGTTCGTGCGGAACAGGATCGGGCAGCGCTGATGGTTTCCGAGACGTCGGCGCTGGTCGAGGTGTTTCTGCTACGCCATACCAGCCGGGTACGCTTGATCGCTGAACAGTTTCGGACCGATCAGCGGCTCGACGACCCGGACCTTCAAGACAGCATCCTCGCCGCTGCCCGCCCGACACTGTCGGGTGAGCAGTTCGATGCATTCTGGCTGTACGATTCCTTGGGAACCATACGCGCGTCGGCGTCGCCATACGAAGGCGGCACTGGCCCTAGGTTGGGAACGCAACTGAACGCCCGGGCGGATTCGGCACTTGTGAGTGCGCTGCGCGAGGCTCAACGATCGGACCCTGCCCGCCCGTTCATTACGATTACCAGCTATGCCGGACGCAAGGTGGTTGTTTTCGGTGAAACGGTGGGCGCGAACCGGGGCGTATTCCTGGTCGCCGGCGTGGCTGCCGATTCCCTGATCGAACTAGTGCGGCGCCAGCAGCGTGCGAGGTCGTTCGGAATCCTGATCAGGTCGCAGAGCGACAGCATCGTCGATGCGTCCCCCGCCGTCTCGGGGCAGCGGCTCCGCATCGTCGAGGACAGAATCGAGACGCCGACAGGTCGAATGTGGACCGTCGCCATGATGTATGCACCCTCGGGACGAGGGGTGCGTGTTGCGCTCTGGGTTGTTGGCTTGGGCGCGGTGATCGGTCTCGGCATTGGGCTACTCCTCGAACGACGCGAAGTCAGCCGTATTGCGGATCGCTCGAGCGAACTCGAGCACCTCTCTGCCGAACTACTGCGTGCCAACCGCGCCAAGAGCGAATTTCTCGCGAACGTCTCCCACGAGCTACGCACACCACTCAACGCGATCGTCGGATTCGTCGATCTGTTGCGAGACGGCGTGTACGGCACCCTCAACGCGCGCCAAGTCGGCCCGGTCGAACGCATCGAGGCGTCGGCCAACCATCTGCGCCATCTGGTGGATCAAGTCCTGGATCTCGCAAAGATGGCAGCCGGCCGATTGGAAGTGCACACCGAGCCGCTGGAACTTCGCCCGTTCGTCTTCGACGTCGCGGGTGAGGTCGAGCCCCTCATCACCGAGAAGGGACTCAGCTTTTCACTGGCCGTCGGTGCCTCGTTGCCACGTGTCCGCACCGATCCCACCCATCTCCGGCAGATTCTCATCAACTTGCTCGGGAACGCCGTGAAGTTCACGAACAGCGGTGGGATATCGGTTCGTGCAAAGCTGGTAGGCGTACGGCCACACGACGGACCGCCGGAACACTTCACCGCTACTCCGACGCTGAACGCTCGCCCGCCGCGTTCAGATCAGCTCTGGATCGCGCTGCAGGTTGCCGACAGCGGTGTTGGCATCCCCGAGAAAGATCGCGAGCGGATCTTCGACGAATTCGAGCAGGTCAATGCCGGCCCACGTGGGGATTCGATGAAGCGTGGCACCGGACTCGGACTCTCGATTTCGCGTCGACTCGCCCGCCTTCTCGGTGGCGACATCACGGTAGAAAGCGAGCTCGGTCGGGGATCCGTCTTCACGGTCTGGCTGCCGGTAGACCCCGCTGATCTGCGAGGAGACCGCGCGGCGTGACGCTGCCGGATGACTGTTCCTTCGAACGAACGCGTCGACGCTACTTCTGGCGGAACAACCCCTTCATCTTCGCAAGGAAGCCGCCCTCGTCAGTGCTCGTTGAGAGCAACGCCTTCCGGAGCTCCGTTGCGAACGACAAGACGTCCGGGTAGCGATCGCTGGGCTGCTTTGCCAGACCACGCATGATGACGGCTTCAACCTGGGGCCCGAACTGAAGGTTCGGACGCGCTCGGTTGAGTGGAATCGGAGGCTGCGAGAGCAACTGCGTGAACATCTCGCGCGGGGTCTTTGCCAGGTACGGCAGACACCCGGTCAGCAGGAAGTACGCGATCGTCGCGAGACTGTACTGGTCGGCCGCCGGGGTTACCAACTCACCGCTCAGTGCTTCCGGCGCGACGTACATCAAGGTCCCGACGAAGAAACCGGCACGCGTGAGTCTTTCGTCGGGAGCCGTGTCGGTGGCCGCAGCGATCCCGAAGTCAAGCAGCTTGACCTGATGCGTTTCAGGATCGTACATCACGTTGTCGGGCTTCAGATCGCGGTGTACGATGCCGGCGGCGTGTGCCGCTTGGACCGCATCGCCGATCTGAATGACGATCCGGGCGACCTCTTCGCGGGATAGCGGTGCGTTACGCTTCGCGTAGCGTTCGAGAATCTCGCCGGCGGCCCATTCGATCGCGAGAAAGTGCAGCCCGGGCCCCGATTCACCGGTTTCGATCGTGCGTACCACATTCGGGTGCTGGACACGCGTGCCGAATTTCGCTTCCCGCGTGAAGCGCGCGACCGCGGTCTTGTCCTGCCGGAGTTTCTCGCGTAACACCTTCAACGCCACGACTCCGTGCTGAGGATGGTCAGCACGGTAGACGGCGGAGGTTCCACCCTCCCCGACCATGTCCTTGATGCTGTACCCGGCTAGCGTGGTACCTACGAGCGTATCGCGCGACACGCGGCGAACCTAACCCGCCGAGTCGGTGTCGGCAAGCGACGACTCTCGTTGAAGTACCGCTTTCCCACGTCCAGAGTGCTTCCCTCCCCAGACTGTATCTCGCCCATGTCCCGGTCTTTCCGTGCTGCCCTTGCAGTCGTGGTGTCAATTGTGGCGCACGTCGGCCCCTCTGCTTGCGGTGGCGGCCGCCGTGTTCCGCAGGCGGCTCCGCCGGATACGCAGACATCGCGTCGGCCAACGCCGTCGCAGCCTGATCCGGTGCGCCTCTATCGCCAAATGGGGCTCTTGGCCGAGGGTGGCGAGACGCCGTTCGTGGGCAGCGTGTCGTTCCTGGGAGGAAAGACTCCCGACTCGACGCTGTTCCTGTTGACGGTGTCTGTTCCCACAAAAGCGCTCACGTTCGTTCGTGAGAACGATCGATACCGCGCCTCGTACTCGGCGACGTTGGTGCTCACCCGTACCAACGAGGCGGCTCGCCGTTTCGAGAGCCATCAGATCGTTCGCGTTACGTCGTTCAAGGAGACGACTCGCTCGGACGAGAGTGTGCTGTATCAGCAGGCCGTGCGGATACGACCCGGAGCGTACGATCTGAGCTTTTCGTTTCGGGACGACGCCGGCAGCAAGGGGAGTTCGATCGAAGCAGCGGTCAACATTCCACGCATGGGAGCCGGAGCGCTTTCATCGCCCATCCCGGTCTACGAGGGCACGCCGCGGAGTTCGCTGGATTCTCTCCCGCACATTGTCCCGACTCCACGTGCGACTCTGACGCTGGGGCAAGATTCCCTGCTCGCGGTCTACATCGAGAGCTACGGGTCGGGAACGACGCTTCCTGTTCGCCTCGCGGTATACGGTGAGAACGCCTCGAGCGCCATGTGGTCGGACACGGCGTCGCTCGCGCGTCACGGGGAGATCTTCAGCGATGTGGTGAACATCCCGGTTGCCCGATTGGGCGTTGGCGCGCTCACGCTTGCCGCCACGCCTCTGAGCGGCACCGACACGACGAAGGCCCCGCTGTTTGTGACCTTCGGCGAGGACCTCCCGGTGGCGACGTTTACGGAGATGGTGAACTACCTGCGCTACTTCAGCGCACCCTCACGGCTCCAGGCGCTTCGGGAGGCGCCTCCCGACGCGCGGGCCAGCGCGTGGGCGACCTTCCTTCGCGAAACCGATCCTGATCCGGCGACCCCGGTCAATGAGGGGCTGCGAGACTACTTCGGCCGTATCGAGCAGGCGAACGTACGCTTTCGTGAGGACGGAGGCATCGGCTGGCTGACGGACCGCGGACGCGTCTTCGTCGCGCTTGGAAGCCCGGACCAGTTCTACGAGCCGAACACGACCGACTTGAACCAACGCGGCCGCGCCCAGGTCTGGGACTATCGCCGTCATCGCCTCCAGATCGTGTTTGTCGATCAGACCGGGTTCGGCCGGTGGCGGATGACCGTGGCCAGCGAGTCGGAATTCGAAGCGCTGGTACGCCGTGAGTTGAGTCGCTGAAACGTCGTAAGACTGTGATGTGGGTCACATTAGCGCCCCCCTCGGCTTCATATGTTTTGCGGTCACCAACGTCGAGCCTGCTAAGGTATCTCGTTGTGGGACATAGCGTTCTCTTGACAAATTTGCATGATGCGCCTATATAAGGGGCCGCAAACCGGGGTCGGTTTGCCCCGCACATGTTGGTGCGGGCTCGGTTCACCCCGTAGGAGGCAGCTTGCATGGCCAGAGGGAAAGTGAAGTGGTTCAATGACGCCAAGGGCTACGGTTTCATTGAGCAGGAAGGCGGCGAGGATGTGTTCGTCCACTTTTCGGCGATCATGATGGACGGCTTCAAAACGCTCGCCGAGGGTCAGGAAGTCGAGTTCGAGATCCAGACGGGTGCGAAAGGCCTCCACGCGACGAACGTCCAGCGCGTCTAGCACACCCCGACACATTCGTAGGCCGTCCAAGTCTGCCTCCGCCTGCCCTCACCGGCAGGCGGTGGTGTTTTGTACCCAGCCGTGCTCGCATGGTCTGTCAGTTAGCCGTGCGGGAGAGCCCACTGCTCTTCCCGGTGCGACGAGCCGCGCGTGCTCGGCTCCTCTCCAAGCGATCTCTCCGAGACGTAGTTTGCACAATGCAACCGCATGCCGTGCAGCAGGCCGTCGGCGTGCCTGATAACAGACTCCAATTCCTGCCAGCTGTGGCTGACGCTTCGCCCCCACCCTCCCCGCGCCTCTTTCTCATCGATGGCTACGCACTCATCTACCGCGCCTTCTTCGCGCTGATCTCACGCCCGCTCACGACCAGCCGGGGTGAGAACACCTCAGCGGCATGGGGAATCGTCAACTTTCTCCAGCGACTGTTGGCCACCCATCGACCTGAATACATCGGATGGGTGCACGATTCCGGGCTCTCGTTTCGCCACGAGACGTACCCGGCGTACAAGGCCACGCGAGAGAAACTCACCGACGAGCTGCAGGCGGACTTCGATCGTGGAATGGAACGCATCTGCCAGATCCTGGATGCGCATCACATCCCAGTGCTGTCGCTCAAGGGGTACGAAGCGGACGACGTCATTGGCACTCTCGCGCGACAGGCTGTCGAGGCAGCGCTGAACGTCGTCGTCGTCTCAGGCGACAAGGATTTCCAACAGCTCGTGCGGCCTGGGGTCTGGCTGCTGAACCCCGGCCGTGGCGGCCCCGCGAGCGTTGAGGAACAATGGGTGAGCGTCGAGAACGCGAGCGATCGGCTCGGCGTGCCACCCGAGCGCGTCATCGACTATTTGGCACTCGTCGGGGACTCTTCCGACAATGTTCCAGGCGTACCCGGGATCGGCGATAAGACGGCACGCGAGCTCGTCGCCGAATTCGGACCACTCGAGTCAATCCTGGCCGCGACCGACCGGATCGCCAAGAAGCGCCCGCGAGAAGCGCTCGCCGAGCACGCGGGCCGCGCTCGTCTCTCCAGAGAGCTGGTAACGATCCGCGACGATCTCCCGATCACGCTCGACCCCGAGCGGTTACGGGTACAGTCCGCGGACGCGGCGCGGTTGCGTCAGATCTACATCGAGTTGGAATTCACTTCCCTCGTGAAGGACGTCGCGCCCGCCGTGACGCCGAGCGAGGCCGCGAGCGTCTCGTACACCGTCGTCGACTCGGTTCAAGCGCTGAACCGACTGATCACGCGCGCGCGCAAGGCCGGACATTTTGCCGTCGACACCGAAACGGTGATCGACCCGGACAGTCCGACCAAGGTCGATCCGTTGCGCTCACGTCTCGTGTCGATCTCCATCGCGCTCGCGGAAGGCGAGGCGTTTTACCTTCCGCTCTTGCACCGCGAGTGGCAGCCGTCACAGGGGGAGCTGCTGATCGATGCGTCCGGCGATCGTGCGCCGACCGACGCGCCCGAAGACCGAGGGCTCGTTGCCGGCGGCGACGAAGCTGGGGTGGCATCGCCCCCGACCGAGGATGCCGACTCCCCCGCGACCAGGACGCGCGCGCGCGCCAAGTCGAAGAAATCGTCTGCCGCGCAGCCCTCGAGCATCGCGGCTCGCTTGCTCGCGGAAGGCACCTACCCGGTCAGGAATCTTCCGCCGCTCGACAGCGACGAGATGGCGCCCCTCCGGGCCCTGCTCGAGGACGCGTCGGTGCGCAAGACGGCGCAGAACGCGAAGTACGACATGCTCGCGCTCCGACGTGCGGGCATCACGCTTCGCGGGCTCGACTTCGATACGATGCTCGCGAGCTACGTGCTCGATCCGGGGCGGCGGTCGCACGGGCTCGATGTTCTCGCGCTCGAGTTTCTCGACCACACGATGACGTCGTACGAGGACTTGTGTGGAAAGGGGAGAAGTGAGGTACCGTTCGACGCGTGTCCTGTCGAAGCGGCGTGCGACTACTCGTGTGAGGACGCCGACATGACGTTTCGGCTCCGGACGGTGTTCGAGCCGCAACTCGAGACGCACGGCCTGACCTCGCTCTTCCACGAGATCGAGATCCCCCTGGTCCGGGTGCTGGCCGACATGGAGTGGGCTGGCGTCAGCATCGATCTCGCGTGGTTCGCGTCGCTCAAGGAACGCTTTCAGCGCGAACGGGAGCGGGTCGAACGGGAGATTTACGAGGAGGCCGGAGGAGAGTTCAACATCAACTCCAACGTGCAGCTCCGCACGATTCTCTTCGAGAAGCTGCAACTACCGGTACGAAAACGGACGGCCACAGGGCCGTCGACCGACGCGAGCGTGCTGCAGGAACTCGCCGACGCCGGGCATACACTCCCGGAGTTGCTCATGGAGTATCGTGAGCTCGCGAAGCTGGAGAGCACATACCTCGACACGTTGCCAACGCTCATCCATCCCGAGGACGGCCGGCTACACACCTCGTTCAACCAGACCGTGGCGTCCACCGGCCGATTGTCGTCGAGCGATCCGAACCTCCAGAACATTCCGATTCGTCGCGAGCTCGGCCGCGACATTCGCAGAGGGTTCGTGCCGCGCAAAGGGTGGCTGTTTCTCGCGGCGGATTACTCGCAGATCGAACTGCGACTTCTTGCTCACCTCTCGCGCGACCCGGCGTTCGTCGAAGCGTTCAACGTGGGGGGAGACATTCACCGCCAAACGGCGTCGATCATCTTCAACGTCCCGATCGATGCGGTGACGTCGGAGATGCGCGGCCGTGCGAAGACGATCAACTTCGCCACGATCTACGGGCAAGGTGCGCATGCACTCTCGCGCCAACTGAAGATCTCGAACGCGGAAGCCCGGGAGTTCATCGCGACGTACTTCGAGCGCTTCCGCGGCATTCGGCGCTATCTGGATTCAATGATCGAATTCGCCCGCGAGCACGGGTACGTCGAAACGATCTTCCGGCGCCGGCGATACATCCCCGAACTTCGTGATCGGAACTTCAGTGTCCGCGCATTCGGCGAACGGACCGCGGCGAACTCTCCGATTCAGGGTTCGGCCGCGGATCTCATCAAGATTGCGATGATCCGCATCGACGCCGCCCTGGCGAAGCGCCGGATGCAGAGCCGAATGCTGCTCCAGGTGCACGACGAACTCGTCTTCGAGTTACCGCCGCAGGAGGAGGAAGATCTCCGGGCATTGGTCAAGCACGAGATGGAGCACGCGGCCGAACTCTCCGTTCCGCTGGTCGTCGACGTCGGCGTCGGCGATAGCTGGCTCGCGACCAAAATGCGCTGACCAATCGCCGCGCTAAGTCGATACCGCCCTGTGCGTTAAGCGATGCGCATCACATGGCGGAGTATTGCAGAGTGCGCCACCCGACGCGATGTGAGCAGCCGAGTCCGGTATAGCCGCCCCGCGCAGATCTTCATAACCCATTGATGTGGCAGCAGTTAAGCAATTCACTGACGCGCGGCCCTGGCATTGCTTTCTCGACGTCCCGGTAACCAGAACTCGTGCGTGCCCGCAATCCGACGGGGACGCTCGTGTGACCTCCTCGTGAGAAGAGCATGCCTTCGCATCGTCGCCGTGGTTTCACGCTCATCGAGCTTCTGATCGTCGTCGTGATCATCGGCGTCCTCGCAGCGATCGCCGTTCCCAAATTTCAGAACACGAAGGGGAAGGCCAATGCCGCGTCACTACGAGCCGATCTGAGAAACTTGGTGACGGCAGAGGAAGCGTATTTCTACGACAACTCGGTCTACACGACCGATCTGTCGTCGCTGAACATGCGGGTGACAACTGGCGTCACCGTGACATTCGGGACTGCGGCCGCAGGCGGCTGGTCGGCGAAAGTCACGCATCCGCTAGCCTGGCCCATCGAGTGTGCGGTATTTTTCGGCACTGTTCCGGCCTTCGCACCAGCGACATCGGAAGGGCTCATCGCCTGCCGGTGACCACTACGGCATCATGACGGGCGAACGGGTGTGACTGGAATAGCTCCACCCGCGTATCGTGAGTTCGCTCGTCGCCGCGACGGAATGATCTTCGCAATGGATGGCGGGCTCTGGCTGCATCGCCACCGATGGAAAGGCCACCCGATGGCGCACCTGGTGTCGACAAACCGCGACCGCCTCATCGAGTTCGGGCGCACGATCGGCCTGCCTGCGGATCGACTTCAGTTCAAGCCGTTGAAGGATCCGCGTACAGGCATTCGCCGCAACGCGTGGCACTGGGACCTGGTCGGCCCGGATCTGCCGCCGTCTGTGCCTGCCGTCTCTGCGAGCGCGGGTCGCCGAGACGACCGTTAGGCCTCCGCCCGAGACTACCGCCGGTCCCCTCGAGAGGACTCACCACCCACAGCGCTGTCGAGCGCGGCGGCTTCACCCCGTAGCCAGGCAAGCTCCTCGAGGAGCTGCCGCCGCACCGCCGGCGAGCGGCGGAACAGAAGATAGGTCCGAACACGCTGCACGGCGCGACGCCTGCGATCGGCGTACACGAAGTCCCACGTTGCGGAGACCGGGAGGGTCGCCGCGTAAAGGAGCGCGACCCCCCAATGCGTGCTCCAGGCAACGGCCACCGTCTGCGTCGCGTAGAACGCGATCACCAGCACGAGCCCCGCGACGATCGTCCGCATCGCCGGCTCGTCAGGCGCGCGGCTGGACCGCACCGCGACCCGCCGTGCGATCCGAAGCGGCAGCCAATGGTTGACTCGTCCCCACACGGCGAGAGGTCCGGTGACTCCCGCGAGCATCGATTCTCTCGCGAGAAACCAGACGCCGGGTGCGAGGCGTGTACTCATCTCGATGTCGTTGGCCGCAACGCGGTATCGGCGCGCGAGGTGCTCGAACGAGTCGAGTCGAGAGAGAAATCGCTCGATGCGCCCCGCGAGACGCGGTTGCATCGCGGAGAGGTCGACGACGCCAAGGCGCCTTGCGAGTCGAACTCGCCGTGCCAGGGGCGGGTCCGGCGCGTGTAGCGGCCGGAACTCGTCGAGGACCTCGGCGAGCACCGCGGAGACAGCGATCGTCCGTTCCGCCTCGTCCGCGGTTCCGAAATTGAGCGTCACGGCGCGCAAACCGTCATCCACGCGCCGCGTCAGAGCAACCACGCCGCCGGGCGTATTCGAGATCTCGGTGCCGATCTCGATCGGACGTCCGACGTGCAACACGACGCGCGATCGTGGCTGCCATTTCCGTTCGAAGGTCAAGCCGATCGGGACGATCGGAACCTGCGCGAGGCGCCGTTCGTCGCGGGCCATCAGCGCGATTCTCGCGAGTCCCGTCTTCAGCGGGGCAAGCGCGGGATCACTATGACTCTTGCCCTCCGGAAACAGCAGCACCATACCATTGCGCTCGAGCGCATCGAGCACCGCGGCGAACGCACCAGCGTTTCGTGCCGGATCGATTCCCCCGGTCGCGTCGCGTGCTGCATCGTCGCTCGCGCGGCGCAGCGGTACGACACCGGTGAGACGAAGCATCGCACGGGTGATCGGGTAGTCGAGTAACGTCGCCTTGGCCGTGAGCGTCACCGGTCGCCACAGCGTGGCCCCAATCACGAGCGCGTCGACGAGCGCGTTCGGATGATTACTCGCGAGGAGCGCCGGGCCGGTGGCGGGCACACGCTCGATGCCAACCACTTCGATGTCGCGGTAAAACCAGCGAAGGGCCACCCGCGCGAGCCCGCGCAGCACGCGGTATGCGATCATCATCGGTCGTCAGTCAGGACCGTCTGCGCACGCCGCCGGACAGGAACTCGCGTTGGCTGGCGATGCGCGCTACGAAACCAGCCCCGAATCCGCAGCGCGCGCGGCGAGCTGTCCCTCGTGCACTTTCACGCGGCTCAACACCACCGCCCCAACGGCGAAGAACGCGATGACCGACAGGATCGCGTTGCGGCTGTTGCCCGTCGCAGCGATGGTGGCCCAGAACAGGAGTGGACCGAAGATGCTCGCGAATTTTTCGAACACGCTATAGAAGCCGAAGAACTCACCTGACTTGTGACTCGGGATGAGACTCGCGAACAGCGAGCGACTCAGGGCCTGCGTGCCGCCCTGCACCGCGGCAAGCAGTACCGCGAGGAGGATGAAGTGTGCGGCGGTTCGCATGTAGTACCCCAGGACGCTGATTCCCGCGTACACGAGGAGTCCGATGAAAATGGCTCGCTTCGCGCCAATGCGTTCCGCGAGCGCGCCGAACAGAAACGCGAACGGGAAGCCGACGAACTGTACGATGAGGATCGATGCGATGAGCACCGAGTCGGCGATGCCGAGCTCCTTGCCGTACGGTGACGCCATCCGTTGAATCGTCTGGATGCCGTCGTTGTAGATCATGAACGCGAGCAGCATCAGGAATGCCTGCTTGTAGCCGCGCAGCGCGCGAAAGGTCTCCAGGACTCGTACGAACGCGGCGAGGATCGCACGCCGCCCGCCCGATTCATCGGGCTCGCGAGTTCGCGGTGGCTCCGGTACTCGGCGAAAGAGCGGGATCGAGAACACGACCCACCACACCGCGACGGACAACAACGCGAGCCGGGTCGGGAGTGTCTTCGCGGACTCATTGATCGCCGGCCCGTGCGGCAATCCGAACAATGCCGGCTTCAGAATCCAGGCGAGGTTCAGGGCGAGCAGCACGCCTCCCCCCACGTAACCGACCGCATACCCGGCACTCGACACGCGATCGATCTCATCGGGCGCGGCGATGTGAGGCAGGAGCGCATCGTAGAACACCGTGCTCGCGGCCGCCCCGATGAGCGAAATCACGAACAACACGAGGGCGAAGAGGTAATCGCCCTCCTGCACGAAGAACATCCCCGCAACCGCGGCCGCGCCGACGAGCATGGACGCGCCGAGCATTCGCTTCTTCGCGGCCGCGTAGTCGGAGACCGCTCCGAGTACGGGCGACAGGATGGCCAGAACCACCGCCACAATGGTGTTGGCGGTGGCGATCGCTTGGGTGGCGCGGCTCCCCGGGAGCTGGTTCTTCGCAATGTTCGCGAAGTACACGGGGAACACGGCAACCATGATCGTCGTTTGAACCGACGAGACGGCCCAATCGTACGTTGCCCAGGCACGAAGCTCGGGCCGGTCGAGACCGAGGCGTGCGAGCAGCCCGCGCCGTTCATGCCTCTCTGCCGCGACGCTCGCGCCGCGTGTCATCTCCGCCATTCGCACCGGCTCCGGTCGAGGGGTTTCGATTGATCCCTCACGTCCAGCTTAGGGTGTCGGTCACCGCGGGCCCATACGTCGGGTGAGGTAGCGGCAACCGCGGCGGGTCGGCCCGTCGATTGACGCTGACGACGGAGTGTGCAGATTTCTCCGGATGCGAGCGCTATTGCCCCGACACGTCGGGCGCGTTCTCGGGAAGCTGCTCGTCGCGGCGGCACCGCTGCTCGTGAGCGGCTGCGAGCGGAGCACGCCGGCGCCGGGGCGGAAGGATACGGCCATCCCGGTGGTGCCGCCACCCGAAAGCACAGTGAATGTCCCAGCCCCGGTATCCACCTGGGATTCGTCAGCGGGGCCGGCGCTGTTCGTACCCGGGCAAACGCCGTCGGAAGCGGCGGTAGTCATGCCGAGCTACACGGATTCCGCCGCCCTCGATACCGCGCGGTTCGACCGCGCCGCCTTACGTGTCGACCGCATCGACCTCTTCGCGGGCGGGAAACGGATCGGCACGGCACGGATCGACGGGGCGGCGCCGTCGGTACGTACCGATTCGTGTCGGAGCTGGCCAACGGTCCGACTCGCACCGGCATCGTCGGACACGGCATCGATTCCACCGTGGACCGTCGGGTTCGCGGCCGGCCATGCCGCCGAGGTGCCGATCGACTCGATCGAGGGGTTGGCGAGCGCGGATTCGGCCAAGCTCGCCGCAGACATTGCGCGCATCGCGTCCGCGTTACCGGGCGACACGGCAGCCGCGTTTCGCGGACTACCGTTCGTGGTCAAGAAAGCATGGCGCATCCAGGCCCCGGCGATCGGTCAGGTGCTCGCCGCGATCGTCGTGCGGAACGTGAACCAGGAGGCCAATCCGCGACAGGAGCGGCTGCTCCTGGTGGCCGAGCGCGATACCACGGCATCTTCGGCCCGTTATTCACCAGTCTACTACGAGCGTACCGCCGGTCTGGAGGAGACGCTCGAAACGACTGACCTGGTCGCGGCGGTTCTGCTTGGCGCCGCGCGCCAGCTCACGATCGTCGTCGCGCGCGACGCGGGGAGCGGGTCGTCGTACGCGCTCCTCGAGCGGATCGACGGCCGATGGCGGCGACGGTGGGCCAGTGCCTATGCGGGCTGCTGAGGTCCTGATCGGAGGCGCACCACGAGAATTTCCGGCGGGCAGTTGATGCGAACCGGGAGTGGGAGCTGGGCACCGAGCCCGCGCGTGACGTACAGGGGAACGGGTGCGGTCGAGATCCAGCCGCTCGCCGAACGCGGTCCGCACACACGCGCCATCGTGATCGGAGCACCATAGCCGGGGAACACGATCTGACCGCCATGCGTGTGGCCGGCCAGCATCAGGTCGACTCGGAGCGTTGGCGCGAGTTGCGTCACTCCATCGGGGTTGTGCGAAAGCACCACGGTCGGCACACACTCGGCCGACTCACACCCGGCGGTGGGATCGACGTTCCCCTCCGCGAGGTCGTCCATGCCGGCGACGCGAAGGACACGCGCCGACCGGACGATGCGCCGTGAACGGTTCACGAGTACCTCCGCACCGACGCGTCGCAACCAGTCGCGCACTTCGGACGCGCCCGCGTAGTAATCGTGGTTCCCGAGCACCGCAACAACTCCGTCGCGAGCGCGCAGGCGACGAAACTCCGGTGCCATCGCCGCGAGCGCTTCGCGATACCACCGCCGCGAGCGCGCGGGCGTTCGCTTGAGGGAGCAGCCGTAATCGCCGAGGAGCGCGATGAGGTCGGGTGACGCCGCGTTGGCCACGTCTACCGCGCGGCGAACCACGTCGAGGTCGTCGGTCGGCGCGTGGTGGAAATCCGCGAGCGCCACGATGGTGTAGCCGTCGAACTCGCGTCCGAGATCGGCGATGACGACCTCGTCGACGTTGACGTCCGGCTCGCGACGACGAGCGCCGAGGAGCCTTGCGACCAGGGACTTCAGCGACGCCACCGTGGGCCCTTCGTCGGCATTGCAAGGTGACGCACGCAAGGCGCTCGCATCAGCGCCGTCCGAGTGCGGCGGGGGGCGCGGTTCGGCCGCCCGTGCCGGCGAGTGCAGCGAGCGTCAGCACGTACGGGAATGCGAGGAAGAGCTGATAGGGCAACATCCATCCGAGCGACTGGAAGACGAACTGCAGTGCGCTGGCGGCGCCGAACACGAGTGCTGCCGCCGCGACCCCGATGGGGGACCAACGACCGAGCGCAACGATCGCGATCGCGATGAACCCGCGTCCGGCGGACATGCCTTCGGCGAAGGTGCCGACCTGGGCAATCACGAGTGAGCCACCGCTCAATCCGCCCAGCGCGCCTCCGACGGCGAGCGCGTACCAGCGGGCCCTGTTCGGGGACACGCCGGCGGCCACGGCCGCATCGGGGTTCTCGCCCACCGCTCGCAGCGCAAGTCCGGCGTGGGTTCGGTTCAGCCACCAGGCGGCGGCAGGAATCAGGGCGTACACGACGTACGTGATCACGGGTTGAGCGAAGAACGCGCGCCCGATGACGCGAATGCTCGAGAGCAGCGGGATCGCGACCGGTCCCGCCGTGGGGATCGAAAGCGCGACGCCGGCGACGCCGAACATGCTGCGATACAACACGCCTGTCAGGCCCAGCGAGAGGAGCGTCACGGCGGTTCCGGTCACGATCTGATCCGCGCGCAGCGTCACGACGAAGAACGCAAGGACGACGGCCGTGAGTACGCCCGCCGCCGCGGCTCCGACGAAGGCTCCGCTGACGCCAAACAGCCCCGCGGTCGCCACCGCTCCGAACGCGCCAGCGATGATCGCGCCCTCGAGGCCGATGTTGATCACGCCCGAACGTTCGACGATCGTCTCGCCTAACGCGGCAAGTGCCAGCGGGGTTGCGGTTCGAATCGTCGCCTCGAGGAACGGCCCGAGCGTGTCGATCACGCGACGCCGCTGAATCCGGGTGATCGGGTGATCGGCGGTGTGTGGGCGGCTCTCCGGCGACGCCGCGCGACCCGACCACGAACCCCGGCGGATGCCAACACCACGAGAATGATCGAGGCCTCGGCGACGGTGGCGGTCACCGACGGTACGCCCGCGTCTCGCTGCATCGCGGCCGCACCGGCTTCGAGCGCGCCGAAGAACACGCCGCTCACTGCGGTCAGCAGAGGATTCAGCGCTCCGACCAGGGCGACCGCGATAGCCGTGTATCCATATCCCGGCGAGATGTTCTCGTAGAGCGAGTACGTGACCCCGGTGACTTCGATCGCGCCAGCGAGCCCGGCGAGAGCACCGCTGAGGAGGAATACGCGGAGCGTACTGCGACCAACGTCGATCAGCGCGGCACTTCGCGCGGCGTCAGGGTTCGCGCCAATGACGCGCACGCGGAACCCCGCAGCCGTTGTTCGGAGTGCCCACCACACTCCGCCGGCACAGAACAACGCGATCGCGAAGCCAAGGTGAAGGCGAGCCGCGCCCGGAAGCAGCGGCAACCGCGCGGCCTCGGGGAGCGAAGCACTCTGAGGATAGATTCGCAGCGGCTCCTGCAGGGGACCGCGCACGAGGTACCCGACCATGTAGAGCGCCACGAAGTTCATCATGATCGTGGTGATGACTTCGAGCACTCCGAACCGACGCCGCAGCCACGCTGGAAGGAATGCCCAGGCCGCGCCCGCCATCGCCCCGGCCGCCAGGGCCGCCGGAAGCGCGAGCCGGCCAAGAGACGGACTCGTCGCAAGCCCAACGGCCGTCGCCGCGGTGCCGCCGGCCAACAGCTGACCTTCCGCACCGATGTTCATCACGCCGGCGGTGAAAGCCAGTGCAACGGCAAGCCCGCAGAGGATGAGTGGAGTCGCTCGCACGAGCGATCCCGAGAGCAGCGCGTAGCGGGAGCCCACGGAGCCGAGCCAGAGTGCCTCGAGCGCGCGCCCGGGATCGGACCCGCTGGAAACGGCGAGTACGGCGACCAGGCCGGTAACTATGCCGGCCAACGATACTCCCGCGATGACGATCCCGGCGGCGCGCTTCGCGACCCGGCGACGACGCGGCGCGGTCACTCTATCGCCGGTGCCGGAACACCCGGTACTCCACTACGCCGCTGTCGCACTCGGTGCGGACCTCGGAGTAGGGGATCGCGAAGAACGTGTACGCACGAACGCGGGCGCGCTTGCCGCCACACGAGCCCAAACTCCGACTGCCGGCGCTGTCAACGCTCATCACGCGCACCGATCGAACGACGGTGCTGCGCTCCATCGGAGCGTCCCACAGCGCGAGCGCTGTCGCACGCGCTTCTTGCGCGTACGGCCGCATCGCGACCGGAATGTGCGCGACCCCATCGTCGATGACCCACCGGGGCACCGCTGCCCCGAGTGTGAGCACGACCACTTTCCAGGCCGCGCTGAACGCGAGTAACAACAGCCACGGTCGCCAGCGCGAGCGACGCTGCGGAGGAACTCGACCGGACGATGCGGGCAGACTCATAACGATGAATAATGCGTCACGACAGCGGGCAGCAACGACACTGGCCGCACTGTTGATTCGTCGGCCCGGTCATCGGCTGGGCATCCGTAACAGGCGCCACATGGCCAGGATGCCGAGGGCCGGGCCGATTGCCAGCGGCATGTAGGCGCGCTCCCATCCCCATCGATCGACCCACACGGGAACGAGCCGAATGCTGACGATCGTGAGCAGGAAGCCAACGGACGTCTGCAACGTCACGGCGGTGCCGACGTAGCGACTCGGCGCCAGTTCCGTGACGGCCGCCGAAAACTGAGCGGAGTCCGCAACGATGGAAATGCCCCACACGATTGCCACCGCTGCCAGAGCGACGAGAGGCGCCGCGATCAGCTTCCCGATGATGAGTGCGCAGGTGCCGCTGACGACCATCGCCACGATCGTCACGAGCGGTCTCCCGACGCGGTCGGCCGCGATGCCGGCGACCACGCAACCGATCGTGCCTGCCGCGATCGTGGCGAACGCGAGTACCGCGGCGCTGGCCGGAGGAAGCGCGTGCCGCGCCGCCACGTAGGTCCAGAAGGCGCCCATCGAGCTCCACATGGCGTACAGCTCCCACATGTGCCCGAGGTAACCAGCCGTTGCCAGCATCACGCCACGATCGCGTAGTACCTGTAACACCGCGGTCGGGTCGAATGGCGCCGACGGCGCTTGGAACGGACCTTCGCGGATGACGAGCCAGAAGAGACCGGCGGATGCGAGTGCAGCGCCAGCCGCCGCAAGAATGACCCCGCGCCACTCCGCACCCACCACGACGACGCGAAAGAGATTCGGCGACGCGGAGCCGATCGTGAGGGCTCCGACCAGGATCCCGATCGCCGTTCCTCGCTGCTGCCGCCACCAACCAGCGGCGATCTTGATGCCCGGCGGGTAGACCCCGGCCAGCGCGACACCGGCGACGCCACGCAACACGATTGCGTCGCGCGACCCGATCGCCGGCCAGGCGAGTAGCGCGGTCGCGGCCGCCACGATCACAGCAGACCCTGCGGCAAGGCGTCGCGCGCTGAAGCGGTCACTGAGCAACAACAGCGCGCTGACGCAGGTGCCAACGACGAAGCCAAGCTGCACGGCAATCGTGAGCCAGGCACTCGTCCCTGCACCCGTCTGCCACTCGGTGATCATGGCGGGAGCGACGACCGTCGCGCTGAACCAAGGCGTCATGCCCAGGATCATGGCAATCGACAAGGCCGCCAACTGGCCCCGTGCGCCGGGTGCCGCTTCCCCTGCACTCATGCGGCGCCAAGCATGGCGCGTCCGACCGCTTCACGGTCCACAGGTACTTCGCGGACCAGCCCGGCGTACACCACGAGCATCCGATCAGCGAGGGCGAGCACTTCGTCGATGTCAGTCGAGTACGCCAGTATCGCGACACCATCGTCACGGGCCTGGACCAGTCTACGCTGGATGTCGAGAGCCGCGCGGATGTCCAAGCCTCGCGTCGGATTCTCGACCACCAGGGCCTGTGGCATCCCGGCGAGCTCTCGCGCCACGACGAACTTCTGTTGATTTCCGCCCGAGAGGGTCCCTGCTGCCACGCCCGCGCTCTCGGCGCGCACGTCGAATTGCTCGATGATGTCGTTCGCCGCGGCGACGAACGCGCGCCACGGCATCCGCCCGCGACGGACCCCCGCGCCGCGAAGTGCGACGTTCTCGACGAGTGACATCTCGAGGACGAGTGCCTCGCGATGTCGGTCGTCAGGGACGAAGCCCAGGAGGGGCGGGCGTTGCAGCATCCCCGAGCGCACCGTGTATCGGCCGGCGACCGCTCGAAGCAGCTCGCGATGCCCGGATCCTTCGACTGCCGCGACCCCCACGATCTCACCACTCGCCACGGCGAACGTCGCGTCGCGCACGCGAACGACCCCGCCCGCGTCGACGATCGTGAGCTGGCGAGCATCGATGGCTGCCGGAGTACCGTCATGCGGTCGCCCATTCGGTCGCCGCTCGATGGGCGGGCGACGCACGTCCTGCTGTCCGAGCATGGCCGCGACGAGCGGTTCCTCGCCAGACTCACCGGGCGTCGTGGTCAACGTCGTGGTCCCCCGCCGCAGCACGGTGATGGCATCGGCCACGCTCAGCGCCTCGCGCAGCTTGTGCGTGATCAGCACGACCGCGCGACCCGCGTCGGCGAGCTGCCGAATCTGCCGAAGCAGCTCGTCCGCCTCGGCGGGAGCCAGGACGGCGGTGGGCTCGTCGAGGATCAGCACGTGTGCGTCGCGCGACAGCGCCTTGAGGATTTCCAGCCGCTGTTGCGCAGTCACGGCGAGATTACGTGCGCGCGCTCCGGGATCGAGGTGCAACCCGGACCTGGCACCAAGAGCGCGCACGTCGTCCGCTGCGGCAGCCGGATCGAATCGCCCCCGCCGCCCCAAGGCGATGTTCTCGGCAACCGTCATCGCCGGGACGAGGGTGAAGTGCTGATGCACCATCCCGATGCCGGCGGCGATGGCGTCGGCCGGCGACCGAAACCGGCGGGTCACCCCGTTGACGCGAAGCACTCCCGCGTCGGGTTGTTCCATACCGTAGGCGACCCGCATGAGCGTCGTCTTGCCGGCGCCGTTTTCACCGAGGAGTGCGTGCACACTTCCGGGGGACAGCGTCAGGGACGCGTCCGCGAGTGCTGTGACCCGGCCGAAGTGCTTCGCCACGTGCTCGAGCGCAAGCGCCGGCGCCGCGTCGGTCACAGACCCGTCGGTGCGTCGATGAACGTCGACGGGATCCCGAACGTCGATGTGAGATGGTCGGCGATCGCCCGCACCCCCAGTGTCTCCGTTGCGTAGTGGCCCGCGTATATCACCGCGAGGCCAGCATCATCGGCGGCCACCGCCGTGTGATGCGGGCCTTCGCCGACGATCAGCGTGTCGAGAGCCAGGGCCTGGGCCTCCAGCAACGTGTCCGACGATGCGCCGGCGCCCGTACAGATTCCCCATCGCCGTGTGCGGCGCTCCGGTTGACCGAGCACGCCACGCGCGGCTCCGCCATGCAGGCGCGCGAACTCGTCAGCCCGGCGGAACAATTCGCTGGTCTCGATGTCGCTCTCCCCCCGCACGCCGATGTCGAGCGTCTTGTAGCGCGCAAATCCGCCACCAGGTTCGAGGCCGAGTACTCGCGCCAGCAACACGTTGTTCCCGTACGTGGGGTGCGCGTCGAGGGGGAGGTGCGAGGCATACACCGCGATATCGTGTTCGACGAGCAGGCGGACGCGTTCGTATGCGGCCCCGGTGAAACGTTGCACGCCGCCCCAGAACATTCCGTGATGCACGATCAGCAGATCCGCGCGCTCGCGGGCCGCGTGCTCGATCACCCGGCGCGAAATATCGACGGATGCCGCGATGCGTCGAATCGGTGCGCGGTTGGCCAACTGGACGCCATTCAGCGCGCCCGGATAGTCCGGAATGCCGTCCGTGTCGAGTACCCGGTCCAGATAGGTGACGATGGTCGCCAGGTCGGTCATGGCGCGGCGAATGCACCCGTAGAGTCGACCAGCCGCAACGACCCGTCGAGCAGTCGCCGCTGGATCGAGTCGATCGCCGCGCGGGTCTTGTCGGGTATGCGGGAGGCGAGCGTGGGATTGAGCACCAGCCTAACGACATTCTCGTGCACGCCGAGCGAGACCACGCGCGGGGTGAATCGGCCCGCCTTCACCTCCCTGGCCACGAGGAGCAATGCGTGCGGGAGGTCGATGACGACACTCCCGAGCGTGACGTCCGGCGCGACGTTGTTCTGGTCGGCGTTCGCGCCGATGACGTACGCCGAGCCGGACTGCCGGGCCGCCTGGAACACCCCGAGACCTGCGGCATCGGCGTTCTGGAAAATCACGTCGGTCCCGCGCCCGATCTGCGCGAGCGCTTGTTCTTTGCCGGCGCTCACGTCGTCCCAGTTACCGATGTAGGAGACGCGCACGTCAATTCCTGGAACCGCGGAGCGTGCGCCAGCGGCGTAGGCGGCGAAGCTTCGCTTGACCGGGGGAAGTTCCGTCCCGCCGATCGCGCCGACGGTCGATGTCTTCGTCATCCCGGCGGCGAGAACACCGGCGAGGTACGACGCTTCCTCGAAGGCGAACTGGATTCCGGCGACGTTCGCTCGGACCGTGTTACCCGAGGTCGTGACGTAGATGGTTCGCGGATAATCCGGGGCAACGCGGACCGCGGCGTCCTGAAACTCGAAGCCGTGGCCGATCACGAGGTCGTACCCCTGCGCCCCGTACTGTCGAAAATTCTCCTCGAACTCGGCTGGCGTCTTCGTCTGGACGTGGCTCACCTGCGCGCCGAGCGAGTCGCGGATCTCCATCAGGCCTTCGTACGCCCCGCCGTTCCACGAGCGATCGGAGATCGGTCCGGGGGTGAGTAGCGCAACCCGAAAGGAACCCCCGGTGCGTGAGGAGTCACGCGTCGCCGCACCGTCGCCAGCCCGGTCGCCGGGTGCGCTACACGCGGCAAGCCCCAGGCACAGGATGGACAGAAGCGCTCTTGTCCTCCGTCCCTCCGCCTTCATCTGATGCATGGATCGAAGCGACCGAGTGAGATGGGCAGCATCGGGAGCCGAGGGCGCGTGGTCGCCAGCGGTGCTCGTCCGGGCCGACTACTGGCGCAGTGCGAGACCAGCCCTCGTGGGCGTGTCGAGTGCTCCGCCTCGCGATTCGACGGCGCCGTCGCGGGGGCTGTCGAACACCGCGGATTCGCCCATGCGCACGGTCCCATTGATTACTCCGCCTTCCAGCACTACGATCGACTTCGTGTGGATGTCGCCCTGGACGCTCGAGGTGCCCTGGATCTCGACGCGCTCGTCGGCGACGATCGTTCCGATGACGACACCGCCGATGACAACTTCGTGCGCGCGAATATCACCGTGCACGGTTCCCTGGCGCCCGAGCAACAACTGTCGTGCGCCGCGCACTGCACCTTCCACGATCCCCTCGATCTTGACCACGCCGGTGCTTTCGATGTCGCCGACGATTTTCATCCCCGACGCGATGACGGAGAGTCCTGCTTCCGGTGGCGGCGAATCGTTGCGCATCAGAGCCTTCTCGGTTGTCGGCTTGGTGAAGATCGACATTGCGGGTACCTGCGGCGGTTACGGGCGGACGGGCGATCGTGCGGACGGCAGGGTCTAGCTAGCGAACCACGGCGGTCGAGGTGTCGGGAGCGGTGATCGCGCCGGCCGGTGCTTCCGGACGCCGCATCGAGGCGGGCGGGGCGGAGCGGGACGCGTCGACGCGTTCGCCGCGTGCGGCAGTTCCCCCTACGGTCACGAGCATCTGGCGAACCTGCTCGTACCGGCCGTGCATCCGGGACAGCGCGACCTGCAATGAGTCGATTCGGCGATTGTCTCGCTCGAGCTCCGCGATACGTCCGGAAAGCATGGGTACGCGCACACTTTGAACCGCAAATAACAGCCACGTCCCCAAAAACAGCGTGGCGGCGGCGATGCCGATGCGAGAGCCGAGTATTCGGAGCAACGCCACCTGGCGCTCACTGATGATGATGGTGCGATTCGCGAGACCCGCCTCACGCTGAACCTGGATGATCATCGAACCCGCATGCGGAGTGTAGATGTTGCCGTACCCATTCCGAAGGCGGTTCATGAATCCAGGTCGCATCAGATATCCTCAGAGGTGTGTCCGGTGATCAGCTCGATCAGGCGGTTCAGATCGTCGGCGGAGTAGAACGACACACGCAGCTCACCGCGGTCTTTCTCGTTGATCTCGATGGCGACATCGGTCTGCAGGCGCCGCCGCATCAGATCTGTGAGTCGGCGTATCTCGGCGCTCCGCGTGGTTGTGGCCTTCTGCGCGGGAGTGGCATGTGGTTGACGCGCTGACGTGGGCACCTGTTTCACTCGGCGCTCCACGTCTCGGACCGAAAGATTCCTGGCGACGACCTCTCGCGCGAGGTCCACCATCACGTGCTCGTTGGCCACGCCCAGCAAGGCTCGAGCGTGTCCGGCGGACAGCTGGCCGTCCTGGACCATACGTTTGATGGAAGCCGGTAAACTCAATAAGCGCAACGCGTTAGCGATTGTCGATCGGTCCTTGCCGACGGCGGTCGCCACGTCGTTTTGCGTCAGCGCAAACTCAGCGATCAATCGATTGTAGCCCTCGGCCTCCTCCATGGCGTTGAGGTCGGCTCGCTGCAGGTTCTCGACGAGCGCGAGCGTGAGTACCGTGCGGTCATCGAAATCCTTGACGACCGCGGGAATCTCCGCCCAGCCGAGCCGAGTCGCGGCACGTAGCCGACGTTCGCCGGCAATCAATTCGTACTTGTCACCGACGGGACGTACCGTGATCGGTTGCAGCAGCCCACTGGCTTTGAGGCTGGCTTCCAGCTGGGCCAGTTCGTCGTCGCGGAACTCTCGCCTCGGCTGGTAGGGATTGGGGCGTATGCGATCGAGCGGTATCTGTTTCAGTGGCGAGCCCGTGGCAGCGTCTTGGCTAAGCGGCGCGCTCGGGGTCGGCGTAGATGCGCCCAGGAGCGCTTCAAGACCGCGACCCAGCCGCCGAGGCTTGTCGGCCATTCTGTTGGATGCGAGTTCGAGTGGTGTTTCCGTATCAGCGAGCGGGAGTGCGGTGCCCGGGACGGCACACCTGCGGATCGAGGCGTCGTGCGGGGCTCACGGCCGAGCCTGAGCGGTGTCGGCGTCCGAGAGTAGTTGGGTCGTGGCGGCGGGACCATTGGCGTTCCGCGCCATCAGCTCCCTTGCGACACTCATGTACGATTGCGCACCCACTGACGCGACGTCATAGACGACGATGGGCTTTCCGAAGCTCGGAGCCTCGGCGAGCCGAATGTTGCGCGGAATGACCGTGTCGAACACCTGGGTGCCGAAGTACTCTCGTGCGTCGGCCGCAACTTGGCGGGAGAGGTTGAGCCGAGCGTCGTACATGGTCAGCAGGACCCCTTCGATGGTGAGGTCCTCGTTCAGGCTGCGCTGAACCAGGTGCACAGTGTTGAGTAATTGCGAGAGTCCTTCGAGCGCGTAGTACTCGCACTGGACAGGAATCAGGAGCGAATCCGCCGCCGCCAGCATGTTCACCGTGATCAGGCCCAACGACGGCGGACAGTCGATGAGGATGTAATCGTATCGATCCCGGATCGTGTGAATCGCGTGGCGCATCCTGCGCTCGCGATCGGATTCGTCGATCAACTCGATCTCGGCGGCAGCAAGGTCTGGCGTCGCTGGCGCAACGTCCAACAGTCTGAACTGCACGCTGGTGTGCAGGACGTCCCCCAATTGCGCCGTCCCGATCAGGACATCGTAGATCGTTTTCGAGACCGCATTTCGGCTAAGGCCGATGCCACTCGAGGCGTTTCCCTGCGGGTCCCCATCGATCAGCAGAGTACGCTGCTCGGCGACCGCGAGGCTCGCGGCGAGGTTTACGGCGGTGGTGGTCTTTCCTACCCCGCCCTTCTGATTGGCGATCGCGACGACTTTGGCCACTGCTATAGCGAATACGGTCGGTAGCTGGTAAGGGCGCGAAATATAAAGGGCCGCGACACAAAGCGCCCGGAGCGTTTCACGTGAAACGCTCCGGGCTGGCATGTTTCACGTGAAACACCACGTGCGCTCGAGCAAGAGGGTTGGGGTCGGCGGGGGTGGAAACTAGGTGTGGGTTCGTATGACCCACAACACTATCGAGCTGGTGGGAGGAAGGTCCAGCGGGCGGACACGAACACGCTGATGGTCTGCTCTCCGGGGTCAATCGGCGTCGGCTGGGTGTCGGCGGAGGCGGCTCGCGCCATCACCACATCCTCTCCATACATCGGGCGTACAGGGCCGGATGTCGCGACCTCAATCAGCGGGCCGAGGCTGCCGCCCGCCGCGCGTGCTATCGCCTCAGCGTCCGCACGCGCTTTGGCGACTGCATCCGCCAACGCCAGACGCCTCGCCTCGTCCGCGCGCGAGCTATAAAAGCGGAGTGAGCTGACAACGTTCGCACCCGCGCCAAGCGCTGCGTCAATCAACGATCCAACCTGCTCGATGCGCCTGACATCCGCCTGGACGGTGTTCCGCGCGACATAGCCGACAACCTGAGGCTGCTTCCCGTCGTATCGCATTTCGGGCGTAACGGCATAACCGGTCGTAGAGAGCTGCCCTTCGGTCAGCCCAAGCTTGCGCAGTGTGTCGAGGACCGCGCGCTGTCGGCGGGTATTGTCGGTTCCAGCACGTGCCGCGGTTGTCGCACGGGTTTCGACTGCGAACAGAATGGTCGCACGATCGGGCTGGACGCGCGACTCGCCGCTGGCACTGGTGGAGATCTGCGGTGGAGACGACTGGCCCGGCGGCGGCGATTGCGCGCCGAGGAGGCTCGAGGACGACATAAGCGCGATAGCCGCGATAGCAGCGATGGTCGATCGCATTCTCTCTCCCATTGTCTGCGCGGGCGGTGCCAGATTCACGGACCCCGAATTTGGCCGGTGCCCTGCGACAGGATTAGTCCAGTAAAGATACTAAATAGCGCATCAGCGCCAACCGCCGGAAACCTGCCGAGCCGGTCAGCAGGCAGCCGTCTGCGGCGGAGGCTGACCCGGCAGCGTCACGACTGGTACTGAGGAGACGCGCGCGACTCTGCAGCTTGCACACCGCAGCGGTCACCCAATCGCGGCCGTCGCACCCGCCGCCAGATCAATGTACGCCGGGCCCCTCGCCGGCACGCGAGGGTGCCCCGGCGGGGCGGCCTGCGAGGGACGACCGCGTCGTGGGCGATGAGGAGAGCCGCGCCGCGGGGGAAGGCGTGCACGCGCGCGCGGCCCGGCACGCCTAACGCGGTCCTACTCCACCCCGCCCCACGCCGCCACGAGTGAATCGCGAGGGAGCGCAAACAGCTCCGGCGGTGCGCCGGTTTCACTCGTCGCCGGCCGCATCAGGAACAGCGGGCGCTCGGGGTACCGACGCACCAGCGCGAGATTCCGCTCGTGCATGTCGCGCGCGTACACGTTGGTACCCCAGTCCACGGACAGGAGCGGCGCAAGCAGCGTGAACCCTTGCCGGTCCTCTGCGACGCGCTGCGCGCATACGGGTGCGTAGGCCGAGCCGGGGAGGTATCGCTCCGTCGCGTCGGGCGAGAACGGCGTCCTCACCGTTCGCGCCGAGTCAGCCATGAGCGGGGCCAGCGCCAGAAACGCGGCGGTCCCGCGAACACCGGCGCGTTCGAGCGCCGTGAGACGCTGCTCCAGCGCGCACGCATCGACCTTGCCGTACAACGCCTCGGTCTCGCTTCGCGGGATCCCCATCGACCACATGCGCGCCATCAGCTGCGTGCCCCAACTCTCGCGAACGAAGATCAGCGCACCGTCGACCTTCGCGCGACGCGCAGCGCCCAGGTAGTCGAAGCGCATAGGCACGAACGCGCGTGCGTACTCACGGGCCCGCACCGGGACCGCGACCGCGACTGCGAGCACCGCGGCCGTCGCGTAGCCGTACCAGACGGCCCGGTACCCCAGCCCGGCGCCGAACCGGTCACGCACCAGACCCGGAAACCGCGCTGTCCAGAGGGCAAGCATCGGCAGCAGCGTGAACACGAAGCGCGGGCCGAAGAGGAACCCGTCATGCCAGTACGCGAAGTAGAGTCCGAGCACCAACGCGGCACTCGCGAACAGGTACCGGTCGAAGCGGTCGATACGCGGCGCCAAGTACAGCGCGCCCAGGCACGGCACCAACGACGGCACGGGTGCTTCGAAGAGGTACGACTGCAGCCGCAGGAAGTACAGGTTGATGAGCTCGAGCCCCCGCGACGGCGTGTGGGCGAGTCCCCACGGCGCACGATGGAAGCCCAGGTCATGGCTGCGACCCCACAGCACCTGATAGCCGAACAACAGCGGGCCGCCCGTCGTACGCGCGTTGACCCACATCATCGCGGCCAACGGCAGCGCGACCCCGGCGCCGGACGCCAACGCATCGCGCCAGCGCGAGCGGTCGCCTAACGCGCGGGCGAGGTACCACACGCCCGCCGGCAACGCGAATGCCAGTGCGTCGACGGGGCGAATCGTCGCCGCACACCCCAGCGCGACACCGCTGGCGAACGCCAACGCGGGACGGGGCCGTGCGGACGCCACCACGTGGGCCATGGCGGCCATCGCGATGACGAGCCACATCAACGTCGGCGCGTGGTTCATGTGGGACCCGGACATGAACACGGCGAACGGCGCGAGCGCGAACAGCAGCACCGCACCGACGGCGACGCCGCGACGCGGCTCGGCCACCCGCAGATACGACCAGAACGCGGCCACCGAGACGGCCCCGCACGCGGGGCCGACGAGCCACGGGGCGCCCGCGATCACGCCTAACGCGAGCATCGCGGGTCCGCCGGGTGGAAACTGACCGTAATAGCGCCCGCCGAGATCGACCATGTTGAGGACGCTGTAGAACTCCGGCTCCGGCGACGCCGGCTGCCACAGCCGGCCGCCCGCGAACGTTCGGGCCTGGACGAGTTGCACCAACTCGTCCACCGAGATCGGAACACGCGAGAACACCAGCGCCGCGACGAGCGCGTAGACGGACAGCGCCGCCAGGGACAACAGGAGGGCGAAGGCCACCGGCCGATCATGTGCCCAGTCGCTGACCGGGCGCGTGGCCCCGTCACGCCAGACGCCGCTGACTCGGCGCGAGACGATCGCCATCACGACGCCAATCCCGATCACGATCGACGATCCACTCAGCCACTCGGCGCCAATGGCTTGGAACCACGGAGCCGACTGGCCCGCGGGCAGCCAGTTCGCGAGAGGGAGGAAGCCGAACGCGGTGCCGACGATGGCGAAGGCAAGCGCCAGCCCCCGTGAGGGCGACCAACGCGACGTAGGATCGGGGGGAGCCACGCGGCAGACCGGATCGAATGGGGCGGAACGGCGGTGCGAGGGCGGCATCTCCCTCGATCATCGCGACAGGGTGTCGCCAACGGAGGGGCGACACCAGACCGAAGCGGTTCGGTCTAGGAGGACGCCTCCGTCTTCCGCGCGGCAACTCGGCGGCGGCGCTCGACCTCGATGACGAGGTTCTGGAGGTCGCTCTGGCTGACGCCAGAAATGCGCGACGCTTGGGCGAGCGTCCGCGGGCGGATCGTGTCGAGCTTCTGGCGTGCTTCAGTCGACAGTGAGCGCATCTCGGCGTACGGAAGCGAGTCATCGAGCGAGAAGTCGCCCATGCGTCTCATCTTGTCGGCCTGGGATCGCTCGCGCTCGAAATACCCCGCGTATTTGAGCTCGAGCTCAGTTGTCACGACCGCATCGGGCCATCCGTCGTCGCTGACACCGGCGGCACTCAACAAGTCACCGAGCGACACTCCATGGCGCTTCACGACTTCGGCAATTCGCATGGGGTGCGGAAGGGGCGCACTGCCCGCGGCAGCCAGCAGCTCCGCCACCGCCTCGGGGCGAACGCTTGTCGAGCGAGCGAGAGACAGGAGTCGCTCTTCCGCCTCGAGAGCACGCTCGATAGACGCCGCTTCGGCCTCGGAGTAGACGCCGAGGTCGAGCCCGATCGGCGCGAGCCGACGCAGCGCGTTGTCCTGCCGAACCGTCAACCGGAATTCAGACCGGGAGGTGAACAACCGGTATGGCTCGTCGACACCGCGGGTAACGAGGTCATCGGCGAGGACGGCGATGTACGATGTATGCCGACCCAGATAGACCGGCGAGCGGCCAAGCGCCGCGCGGCCGGCGTTGAGCCCGGCGATCACACCCTGGCCGGCTGCCTCCTCATAGCCAGTCGTGCCGTTGATCTGGCCAGCGAAGTACAAGCCGTGCATGGCCTTTACCTGGAACGACGGATCGAGCTGTGTCGGGGGGAAGAAGTCGTATTCGATCGCATATCCGGCCCGCGTCATGTGAACATCGCGCAAGCCCGGAATCGTACGCAGGATCGCGAGCTGAACGTGTGCCGGGAGCGATGTCGAAAGCCCGTTGACGTAGAGCTCGGACGTGTCGAGTCCCTCAGGTTCGAGGAAGATTTGGTGGCGCTCCGCTTCGGGGAACTTCACCACTTTGTCTTCCACCGAGGGGCAGTAGCGAGGCCCCCGCGACCCAATGGCTCCGCCGTACATGGCTGAGCTCAACAGGTTGTCGGAGATGATCTGCTTCCCTTCCTCACCGAGGAAGGTGATCCAGCACGGCTGCTGAGGCAGCGGGTCGGGGCGCCGTCGGAATGAGGACTGGCGACCATTGGAAGCCGAGAGGCAGTCCGCGTCAGGCGAAGGCGAATCAGCCCCCCAAAAGTGGGACCAGGAATAGTCGAATTGCGTGAGCTCGCTATCCTGTCGCTCTAGTGTCGTGAAATTGACGCTACGTCCGTCGATTCGAGGCGGAGTGCCGGTCTTGAACCGAGCCACCGTAAGCCCGGCACTCTCCAACTGTTCGGCGAGGTGGGTGGCAGACGCTTCACCGGCCCGCCCGCCTGCGATCCGGGTCTCCGTGCCAATGTGGATTCGGCCGCGGAGGAACGTGCCCGTGGTGATTACCACGGCGCGGGCTCCGAACCGGCGCCCTTCGAGTGTCTCGACGCCCAACACGACCCCAGCTTCCTGGTCGAGGATGAGGCGTGCGACCGTGCCCTGGATGCATCGCAAGGAGCGATGCTGCTCCAGCAGGGTGCGAACGGCGCGCCGGTACATGCCTCGGTCGCATTGCGCTCGCGGCGCCCACACCGCAGCCCCCTTCCCGCGGTTCAGCATGCGAAATTGCACTGTCGCCAGATCGGTCGCGCGCCCCATGATGCCGCCGAGCGCATCGACCTCGCGAACCACCGTACCCTTGGCTACGCCACCGATGGCCGGATTGCAGGACATCTGGCCGATGCTCTCGAGTGCACTCGTGACGAGTGCGACACGAGCCCCGACGCGCGCCGCCGCGACCGCTGCCTCGGTGCCAGCGTGACCGGCACCGACGACGATGACATCAAACTCTTCCTCGAGCGACGGCGACCCGGCGACGCGTTGCATGCGAGAAAGCTAGTGCCGGCCATTGCGGCCGGGCAGCAGCCGATCGACCACGGCACGTCGATCGGTTGCGAGCGACCCCAGATACGGAGATGAGGAGATGGCGCACGAAATTCCCGCCGGTCAGTCGATCCTCCTGCTCAAGCGCGACGCGTACGAACGCGCCGGCATCACACGCGAAGCCATAGACCGCCGGCTCAACCTGACGGCCGACGAGTTCAGAGTCGACGGCCAACTGATCCTGGTCGGGCCGATTCCGGACGACACCGCGCTCCGCGACATCATTGACGACCTCGAGGATGCCGGGCTCGTCTATTTCGAAGAGTTCTTCGAATTAGGCGGCAATTGGCCGTCGTGGGTCCGCCTGTTCGTCAGCGGCCGGTGAGTACGTGGTCGTGGATCATCCCGTGTCGCGCCCATTACCGCTGCCGCGAGAGCGTACTCTCCGTCGTCGCCGGCGAACTACTGACAGGCCCGTGTCGCAGCATCCCGCTCCATCCACAGGTAATGCACCAACTGGAGCGGAGCCACGGCATCCATCGGCTCAAACCGGTCGCCTGCAATCGGATCGTCACGGCGTTGCAGTTCGGGCAGCGATCACCTTCCGGTAGGATCCAGTAGAAGACGAGCGTGGCGGCGATGATCCGAAGCACGAAGATCGATACGAACACCGTCGCGAAAATGGCCGCATCCGACATAGCCGCTGCCTCCTTCCTTCACGTCGGTCGGCGTCGTGATCCGGTAAGGCTCCGGCTTCCGCCACAGCCGACGCTCTATAGCCGCTGTTCCACCTGCGCCCACGGCTCGACGTAGGCAACGCCGTCCTCGACGCGGTCGATCACGACCTCGGTCCCAACTGCGACCGGTGTGCCGTCGACACTTTGTGCGGTCGCTGCGTACTGCATGCCACCGACCAAGTACGCGATCTTGCCAGCGCGCCCGGTCGAAATCGGTGATACCACGTGAGCTGGATGACCCTGAAGCAGGTATCGCTCGTCGATGACGTCGTGCTCAGCGGCGTGGTTTGCCCAGTGCGAAACCATCCGGGTGGCGAGCACGGCGCCGACGAGCGCCATCGCGAGCGCGACCGCGAGCTGACTGGCAACCGAGACCGTTCCGTACCGCCAGAGCAGGTAGCCCGATACGCCAAACACCGTCGCGAAAGCGCCAACGCTCGGAGCGGTGAACGCCATTCGCGGTACGCCAAGCGGACGCCCGAGGGCGTCGAGCGCGGGTGACTCGTTGGGGGTGCCGACGCGCTCCACGCCGCGGATCATCGCGTAGACGCCGAGCACCAACCCGGCGAGGAAAGCGGCAAGATAGAAGTGCTGCATCCGTCGAAGGAGAATGCCAGGGGCGAACCGGTTCGTGTCGCGTACGGGATGTCAGGTGCCGAGATACTTGCGAAACCAAGCGACCGTGAGCGGCCATGCCTCGTGTGTCGCCGCCGCGTTCGCCCGCCGAATTGCCGGATCACCGCCGCCGGTCGAATCATCCTGGGCGCGAAGGAACCCATGCCCGGCACCGGCGAAAACGTGCGGCTCGTACGTGCGGTGCAGTGCCTTGAGCGTCGAGTCCGCCGCCGGGATGGTGGAATTCACGCGCGCATCATTCCCGCCGTACAAGCCGAGCACCGGCGCGCGAACCGACGCCAACTGATCACTGGGCGGAGAGCTGCCGTAATAGGCGACGGCCGCTCCGAGGCTGGGCGCATGAACGGCGTGCGCGAACGAAGTACCACCACCCCAGCAATAGCCGACCACTCCGTACCTGGGCAATGCAGCGGGGAGCGCCATGCCGTACTTAGCCACCGCGTCGAGATACCGCTGCACGTCACCGGGATTGAGGCTCGCAATGAGCTTTCTGGCAGAGTCGCCCGGGAGCTCGCTGCGCAGATCGCCCGAACGCTTCATGGTCAGAAGATCCGGGGCGATGGCGATAAACCCGTCGGCGGCGAGCTGATCGGCCACGCCTCGGACCCATGTGCTCAGACCGAAGATCTCGTGAATCACAACTACCACCGGAGCCTTTGTGCTGCGCTCCGGATAGACCACCCACGCCGCAACGCTGTCCGACGGGCCCGCGGGGACCATTGCCCACTCGCCATGCCGCGGCGACGCGGCAACACGGGCAGCGGCGTTCGCGGCCGATGGCGGCAGGTTAGTGCGTCGTTGCGATCCCGCGGACGCGGAGCCGCCGGTCGCCTCGGGCATGGCGTGACTCGCGTGATCGCCGGACGGCTTAGCCCGGCCCGCGCACGCTGTGAGCGCGCACGCCATCACCGCGATCGAGAAACGCAAAACCCGACGCCGTACCATGAGATCACTCCTTACGGACGATGGGGGAGCGAGTACGTGTACTGAAAACGCCGATCAAGGCGCCACTGTCGCGCTTGATCGTAATTCGCGCACGGCCACGCCGAAAGCGGCCGCGAGTGTCCGCTCGAAAAACTCGGCGATCCGCCACTCGGCGTAATAGAACGGGCGTAACGGGTTCGCGCCGGAGACGAAGCCGGCATGTCCGCCGGCGGAGGGAAACTCCATCTCGATCGACGGGTTGTCAGCGGCAAGCTCCGCAACCTCCGCCAGGACACCAGGAGGGAGGAACGGGTCGTCGTAGGCGCTCAGCAGCAGAGTGGGAACGCGAACTCGTGACAGGAATCGGATAGAGCTCGAGCGCGCGTAGTAGTCGGCGGCGCTGCTAAAGCCGTGCACCGGGGCAGTCACGGCATCATCGAAGTCGTAGAGCGTGCGTGCCGTTTGGATCCGTGCACGCGACATGAGCGCGGGATAGCGGTCCAGCTTCGCGAGCGCCTTGCGTCGGAGCGAGCGAAGGAAATGGTGCTGGTAGACTCGCGCGAATCCCTTGCCGATGTGACGTGATGCTCGCTCGAGGTCGAACGGCACGGAGACGGCCGCGGCGGCGGCGACGCGACCGGGTACCGCCTCGTGCATCTCTCCGAGCCATTTGAGCAGCACGTTCCCGCCGAGTGACACCCCGGCGACGAAGACCGGCGCTGCGGAGTCTGCCGCGAGCAGACGGCGCACGACGACGTCGAGGTCGCCGGTGTCGCCCGAATGGTAGAACCGCGGGGCGCGATTCGGCTCGCTCCCACAGCCGCGGAAGAGGAGCAGATCCGCGGCCCATTGGCGCTGCGCCGCCTCGAGAAACAGCCCCCGCGCGTAGTGCGAACGGGCCGTGCCTTCGAGGCCGTGGAGTATGAGCAGATGCGGGCGTCCGCGAGGCGCATCCAACCGAACGAGCTCGATGACGTCATCATCCGCCGTCTCCCACCGTTCGCTACGCAGTTGCAGCGGTGGCGTGCGGCGGAAAAAACGCCCCCACATGGTGCGTGCATGCCGGCCGGGAAGCCACCACGAAGGGGAGTAGGTCCGGGTCGTCATCGCGGTAGATTCCCTTTCGGGCAGAGCGGCTCGAGCGCCGGTTGCCACACCATACGGACCCTGGCTCCTTCGCACCCGTGGAAGTTCAAGTCTTCGGCGTCAAAAAAAATGCGGAGACGCGCAAAGCTCTCCGATTCTTCGCCGAGCGCCGCGTCAGGACGCATTTCGTCGATCTCGCCGAGCGGCCGGCGTCGCCCGGGGAACTCACTAGGTTCGCCCAGAAATTTGGTGTCCACGCGTTGGTCGATCGTGAGTCGAAGCGCTTCCAGGAGCTGGGACTCGCCCACGCACAACTCAGTGAACAACGCTGGCTCGAGAGACTCGTGAGCGAACCAATGCTGCTGAAGATGCCGCTGGCGCGATTCGCGAACCGGCTGACCATCGGTGTCGCCGAGGGAGAATGGCAGTCGTGGCTGCAAGGATGAGGCGCGGATGACGCAGATCGCGATGTCGGGCGTTGCAGTCGAGTTCGGCGATACGACAGTCGTCCGCGACGTGACGTTCACCGTGACCGCCGGGGAAAAGTGGGGGATCATCGGCCGCAACGGGACTGGAAAGACGACGCTCTTCAACCTCATCACCGGTGCCCTCGCGCCGACGCGTGGGGCGGTCGTGCGCGCGCCAGGAACGCGCATTACGCTGCTCGAGCAGCACCGGGATTTCGGCGACGCGACCACCGTGTGGCAAGCCGTTGCCGGTGCGTTCGATCATCTGCTCGATCTCGAGCGGTCGCTCGGCGAGCAGTCGACCCGCATCGGCGAGGCGGGTGAGGGCGCGACACCGCAGATGCTCGATCGATTCGCGCGCGACCTCGAGCGGTTCGAGCGCGACGGCGGATACGAAATCACCGCGAGGGTCGACGCGGTGCTGCACGGGTTGGGGTTCGACCCGACAGACGCGCGGTCGAGACGGCTCGAGACGCTCAGTGGCGGTGAGCGAGGTCGGGTCGGCTTGGCTCGCCAGCTCGTGGCCCCGGCCGATGTCCTCCTGCTCGATGAGCCGACGAACCATCTCGATCTGGAAACGACGGAATGGCTCGAGCGCTATCTTCGCGACACGAGCAACACGGTCCTCCTCATCAGCCACGACCGAGCGTTTCTCTCGAACGTGGTGGATCACGTGCTGCACCTGGAAAACGCCACGACCGCGACGTACGCCGGCGGGTACGAGTCGTTCGTGATGCAGCGCGCCGAGCGTCGGTTGACGCAGCAGCGCGCGTACACCAAGCAGCAGCGTCAGATCGCCGGCGAGGAAGACTATATCCGGCGCAACATCGCCGGACAGAATAGCAAGCAGGCGAAGGGCCGGCGCAAACGCCTGGAGCGGCTGCCGCGGCTGAGCGCACCGCCCGACGAAGGTGCCGGCGGAACGATGGCGCTGCGGTTCGACGCGGCCGCGCGGGGGGGCGACCTGGTCGCCGTCGCCGAGGGTGCGCGCATCGCGATCGGCGAGCGTGTCCTCATCGATGGTCTGTCGGCGCACGTGCGCCGTGGCGATCGGCTCGGACTCATCGGGCCGAACGGCGCGGGCAAGTCGACGCTCCTCCGCACGTTGATCGGCGAGCTGTCTCCCGCGGCGGGGACGGTACGCCTCGGTGGCTCGATCACGGTGGCATACTACCGCCAGGACCTGACGCAGGTGCCGACCGACCGGGCGCTGTACGACATCATCTCCGACCTGCGCCCGACGTGGGAGCGGGGCCAGGTGCAGGGCCACCTCGGCCGGTTCGGGTTCTCCGGGGACGAGGTGCTGCGTCGTGCCGACTCGCTCTCCGGCGGGGAGCGAGCCCGGGTCGCGCTGGCCATGATGATGCTCGCGCGCGCGAACCTTCTCATCCTCGACGAGCCGACGAACCACCTCGACGTCGAGTCCATCGAAGCGTTGGAGGACGCGATCGAGCGGTACGAGGGAACGGTCATCATCGTGAGTCACGACCGCGCCCTGCTTCGCGCGCTCGCCGAACAGGTGTGGGTGCTCCACGAGCGGCATGTGACGGCGTTCGACGGGAGCTTTTCGGAATGGGAAGTGGTGAGCGCCGAACGCGCGCACGCGGCGCAGGTTCGCGCGGCCGAAGAGGCGGCGGTACACCGAATGCGAGAACGGCAAGCGGTCAGCCGCCGCGACAGTCGGGGCCGCGATCAGCGTGACGCGCTCCGCCGGGCGCAGCGCGAGGCCGAGCGCGCCGAGGAGCGAGTGGGGGAGCTCGAGCGAACGATCACCTCACTGACCACCACCTTGGGCGACCCGGAGTTGTACACGACAGCGGACGGCGCGGCATCCGCCGCGCGGCTTGGCGCCGAGCTCGATGCGGCGAGGAATGCGCTCGAGCAGGCCATCGAGCAGTGGACGGCGACGACCGAACGCGTCGAGGCGCTTTCGAACGCACTGAGCCCTTCCGCCAGCGGACCGAGGGGCTAGAGGGGTATCTGGCGCGATGTGGTCACGGCTATCATTCCGCGGTGTCGGCCGGACCGCACTCCCTCGACACGCTCGGGCGCGTCGCGTCCGGCGCGGCTCGGCGGCCGTGGACGAATCGACGTACGAGACGCGTTCTCCGACAGGGGGTGACCGATCGATCCGGTGATGTGGATCTGGGGGGGGTTCCTCCTCTTCATCCTGCTCGTGCTGGCACTCGACCTGGGCGTCCTGAATCGGAAAGCCCACGTCGTGTCCGTGAAGGAGGCGTTGGTCTTCACCGCCGCGGTGTTCGTGCTGGCGATGATGTTCGACGTCTTCGTGTACTTTGCCTACCAGAACCACTGGCTCGGGCTCGGCCAGCATCTCGACCGCGTGGATGGCGTCATCAACGACGGCCGACTCGCGGCGGTGAAGTTCTTCACCGGATACATCATCGAAGTGTCGCTGAGCGCGGACAACGTGTTCGTGATCGCGATGATCTTCGAGCATCTGCGCGTGCCGCCGAAGTTCCAGCATCGCGTGTTGTTCTGGGGAATTCTCGGCGCGCTGGCGATGCGCGGGACGATGATTGGCCTCGGCGCGCAGCTCGTGTCGCGATATCACTGGGTGCTCTACGTCTTCGGCGTGTTCCTGGTCTACACGGCGCTGAAGATGCTGTGGTCCAAGAGCGACGAAGCCGCCGACCCGGACGAGGCGGTGATCATGCGCCTCATCCGGCGCGTCTTCCCGGTGTGCGAGGACTACCGTGGGTCGCATTTCATGGTCCGGGAGCACGGTCGTCTGATGCTCACGCCGCTGGCCGTCGCGCTGGTTCTGGTCGAGACGACAGACCTGATCTTCGCCGTCGACTCCATTCCGGCGATCTTCGCCATCACGACCGACCCGTTCATCGTCTTTACGAGCAACGTCTTCGCGATCCTCGGCCTCCGTTCCTTGTACTTCGCGCTCGCCGGCGCGATCGCCAAGTTCCGATACCTGAAAGTGTCGTTGGCCGCGATCCTGGGCCTAGTGGGCGTCAAGATGCTCGCCGCCGAATGGCTGAAGGACGCCATTGGTCCGAGTTTCAACTTCTACCTGCTCGGGATCGTTGCGCTGATTCTCGGGATCGGCGCCGCGGCCTCGATGGTGGTGACACGTCGCGAAGAGCGACAAGCCGAGACGGGTAGCTAGCCGGGTCGGCAATGCTCGCACTCGTTGTCGCGGCAAGCGTGGTGGTGCGATTCGCCGTCCAGGAACCGACGGACTCCACGGACTCCACGGACTCCACGTACTCGACGGCCGCGGTTCGGGCGCTCGTGGAGCGGGCGTCGGTCCGCAACCGGCGCGTCCCCGAATCGCTGCGCTCGTACCGCGCCAACGTGGAGAGCGAACTGGCCATCATCGCGCGTCAGGCGGATGGCGTGGAGCAGACCTTCGCGGTGGAACAGACCATGAGCGCCGTGCACTGGCAACGGGACGGCGCGTACGAGCAGCACGTGGTCGGGTACCGCTCACAGTCGGTGGGGGTGACCGTATCGGCGGTCGGGCTGTTCCGACAGGCGTGGACAGTCCCGATCCTCTACGGGAATCGGATTGCCCTCTTCTTCGGCCAGCCCGAGCCTCCCGTGGCAGGTGACCAACACCAAGGGCGGCATGCGCGCCACCGGCGCGCCGCCACCACGCTGGCCGTTCATCCCTTCTCCGATGATCGGGAGCGAGTCTACCGGTTCTCGGGCGGCGACACCGTCGTCACCCTCCGCCCCGGCGGTCGCGACATCCCGATCGTGCGGGTGCGCGTCGACCCCAGGCCCGCTCACGCGGTCGCGCCAACCGTCGTGTTCCGCGGCGACATCGAGTTGGATGCTGAGCGCGCGCAGATCGTCCGGATGCGCGGCTACTTCGTAACGGTGGGACGCCGCCGCAGCGTCCGCGCGCGCGTGCTTGCCTCGCAAGTGGAGGCGGTGGCGTACGTCGAGCTCGAGAACGGCGAGTTCGAGCAACGGTACTGGCTCCCCACCTACCAGCGCGTGGAGGCACAGGCCGCCGTCCCGCTGCTCGGCGACCACCGCGCGGTGTTTCGTGTCGTGTCGCGGTTCCGGCGCGTGGCGGTGAACCCGGGCGACGCGCCGGCCACGCCGGCCAGCGACGTCACCGCGTTAGGCGCCGACCGCGTCGCCGCCGAGGGTGACTCGACGCGGCTCCTCCGGCCCTTCCCCGCCGGTGACACCCTGGGCGTCGTTCCCCACCGGTTGACGTTCGCTCCGGCCGACAGCGTCGACGCGTTCCAGGCCTGGTCGCGAGAGCTCGGTGAGCTGAGCGGCGAGGCACGGGCCGACGACTTTCTCGACGTCGCGCCGGACACGTGGCGGGCGACCGGGCCGCCTCTCCTTCGCGTGAGATACCACCACGCGGCCGATCTCTTCCACTACAATCGCGTCGAGGGTGCATACACCGGGCTCGGTGCCGAAGCGAAGCTGCGCGATGCGGCACCGGGAGTCATCATGCGGGCGGCGGCCGGATGGGCATGGGCCGAGGGTACCCTGCGCGGCAGGGTGACGGTCGAGCGGCAGTCGGCGGGGTGGCAGCCGTCGGTTCGCGTGGCGCGGTCGCTCGACATCACGAACGATTTCCGAGAGCCGTTCGACAGCGGGTCAACGCTGGGCGCGCTGTTCTCCGTGGATGACTACGACTATGTCGACCGGCGGAGCGCCATCCTCGGCATGACACGCGTGTTCGGGCGTCGGGGCGACGTCCGCGTGCGCGTCGAGGGCGGGCTCGGCTCCGATCACTATGCACCCGCGCGCCGCGTACAGGGGCCGCTGCTCCGTAGCGATTCGGGGTTCCGCTTCAATCGCGGACTGGACCCGGGCCGATATGGCATCGCATCGATGAAGCTGGAGCTGCATCCCGAGGTCAACGCGGCGTTCGTGCGACCAGGGCTCGGCGGGCTGCTGCAAGTCGACGCCGCAACCGGTGACATCGCGTGGCAACGAATCGAGCTCCGGGGTGTTGCCCGTCGTACATGGGGCCTCGCGACGTACGTCGTGCGGGCCGACGCCGGGCTGCTCACGGGCGGCCGTCTGCCGGCGCAGCAATTGTTCGAGCTCGGTGAAGGGCAGAACCTGCCGGGCTACGGATACAAGGAATTCGCGGGAGATCGGGCCGCCGTGCTACGCGGGTTGGTCATGTACCCACTGCGGATCTGGCGATCGCCGCTGCGGCTCGGTCGCTGGGTGCTCCCCGGTATCGCGCCGATGGTATCGTTCGGTGCCCAGAGCGGCTGGGCCGCGGCGAGCAGCGACGCCGCACGCGATGCAATCCGACGCCTCGGTGCCCCACGCGATGCGTCGGCCGAGCCCGGCGCCGAAGTCCTCGGCATGCCGGTTTCGCGACCGACCGACGGCATCGTCTCGTCGGTCGACTTCAGACTGCGGTTCTTTGGCGGCGGCCTGAGCATCGGGGCCGCGCGCGCGATCGATCACCGCCAGTCATGGCGGCTCGTCGTCGGGCTGGCGCAGCTACCGTAGGCATGCCGGATCCGACCGCGGTGGCGCGAGCCGCCGACGCATGGACGGCGCCGCCGGCGCGCCGAATCAGAACTCGCCGATGAACCCGATTTCAGGTTTCAGTCGCTGCCCGAACCTGTCGAACACGCACTGCTGTACGTGGGCGATGAGCGTGCGCACGTCGCTGGCCGTGGCCTGGCCGAGGTTCACCACGATGTTCGCGTGAATGTGTGAGATCTGCGCGTCGCCGACGCGGAATCCCTTGAGACCACACTGGTCGATCAGCCGCCCGGCGCCGACCCCCTCGATCTTCTTGAAGATCGAGCCCGCACTCGGGTGGATCTCGAGCCACGGGTGACGGGCACCGCGCCAACTCAGGTTCTCCTGCATGATGCGGTGCATCGTTCCGACGTCGCCTGGCGCGAGTCGGAAGGTCACCGAGAGCGCGACGTCGCGACCCTCGTGGAGCACACTCGTGTCGTACCCGAATCGCATGTACGCCTTGTCGACGACCCGACGTTCTCCACGGCTATCCAGCAGTTCGGCCGACTCGAAGACTTCCTCGATGAACATCGTTCGCTCGCGCTCCGGGGCCGGCGAGAGGAAATGCAGGTTCTGCCAGACGGCGCCGCCAACGGTGCTCGGAATCCCGACGTAGTGCTCGAGGCCCGACCAGCCGCGGCGCACGGTCTCCGCGATGAGATCGCGCATGATCACGCCACTCTCGCACCACACGCGGCCGTCGTCGGCGAACCGTGTCGCACGGGCGGCGTTTCGGATCACGAGTCCACGAAACCCGCGGTCTCCCACGAGAATGTTCGCGCCGAGCCCGAGCACGAAATACGGAATCGCTGCCTCGCGCGCTTCGATGACGGCGTTTGCCAGATCGTCCGCCGAAGTGGCATCGTAGAAGAGATCAGCCGGACCCCCAATACGGAACGTGGTGTATGGCGCAAGCGGTTCGTTCCGTCGGAGCCGCGCCGGGTCGATGCGGCTGCCGAGTGGCGTCCTTAGGTTGGCAGGAGGCGTAAGAGGCATGAGACTAGGAAGAAATCAGCGACGTCCATCCGTCGCCAGCGTCAGACGAACCGAGAAGCCACGCGCTTTGGCAAGCGCCCCGGCATTATAGAGGATACCCCCATCTCCAAGCCCATCTCCGGATCGGTCGCCCCACCACGCACCGCCTGGTCGCATGCGGTGGCGCTGATCCTCGCGTTCGTGGCTCTGACGGCCGTGCCAGCGCACGCGCAACGAGCGGAGCTCGAGAAGATCATCCGGCGACGCGTGCTTACCAACGGCCTCGAGGTCATCGTCGTCGAGAACCACGGGGTGCCGCTCGCGACGGTCGAGATCGACGTCAAGAACGGGTCGTTCACGCAGACGCCCGAGTATGCCGGACTCGCGCACATGTACGAGCACATGTTCTTCAAGGCGAACGAGCATCTGCCCGAGCCCGATCAGTTCATCGATCGCGCCGCCGAACTCGGCGCGGTGTTCAACGGTCGGACCGACGAGGAACGGGTGGCGTACTACATGACGCTACCCGCGGACAGTCTCGCCGGCGGCATGCAGGCCATCGCCGATGCGCTGCGCGCGCCACTCTTCCTCCAGGAGGAGCTCGAACGCGAGCGACAGGTTGTCATCGGGGAATACGACCGCAACGAGTCGAATCCGTTCTTCAGGCTCCAGGCCGAGCTCGGGAAGCGCCTCTACCCCGGGCAGTGGAGCCGAAAGAACGTCATCGGCGACCGCGACGTGATTCTCACGGTCAAGCCGGCGAAGATGCGCGAGATTCAGCACAAGTACTACGTGCCGAACAACTCGGTGCTGATCGTGACCGGCGACGTCTCGCCCGACAGCGTGTTCGCGTTGGCCGACAAGACGTACGGTGACTGGAAGCGGGGGCCAGATCCGTTCGCCGCCGACCCGATTCCGCCAATACCCGCGCTGCAGAAGAGCGAGGCTCTGATCATCGAGCAACCGGTCGGCGCCGTGACGGTGCTGGTCCAGTGGCAGGGCCCCAGCGTGCGGAAGGACCCGAAGGCGACGTACGCGGCCGACGTCTTTTCGGACGTGCTGAACCAGCCCAACTCCACGCTACACAAGCGGCTCGTCGACACCGGTCTCTGGCAATCGATCGGCGTCAGCTACTACACGCTCGATCAAGTGGGGCCGATCACCATCAACGGACAAACGACGCCCGACAAGTTGAAGCCCGCATTGGCCGCCCTGGATGCGGAGATCGAGCGCTTCACCAGGCCGGGATACATCTCGAAGGAGGAGCTGGAGGCGGTGAAGGCGCAGCGCGCCGTGAGTTCGGCGTTCGGACGGGAGCGCGCCTCGAGCTTCAGCCAGACGATCGGCTTCTGGTGGAGCGTGGCGAGCCTCGAGTACTACATGGGCTACGTCGACAACATGGCGAAGCAGAGCCTCGCCGACCTCCGGGGCTACGCCGCGAAGTACATCGTCGGGAAACCGCGCGTGACCGGTGTCGTCATCCCATCGGAGGCCCGGCAGTCGATCGCGTTGACGACCGCCGACTTGTTGCCGCGAGGAGTCTCCCAGTGATCGCCGCGCGGAAGGGGGCGACCCTCGCGCGACTGGCGGCGCACGTCACGGTGTTGGCGCTCGCCGCAGTCGTGGCGGGCGCTCAGGTGTCGGGCAGCGCGCTCCCCGCCCCATCGAGAAGCAAGGTGGCGCTTCATGACAGTCTCACGACCAGCTACGAGGTCGGTGGGGTACGGGTCATCCAGCGGCTGACTCCGGCGAACGACATCGTGGCCGCTAACGTGTACCTGCTCGGTGGCGTGCGCCAGACGACCGACGACAACGCGGGGATCGAGCCGCTCTTGCTCGAGGCCTCCGACCGGGGCACGAGAGAGTACGCGAGCGCACGCGTGCGAACGGCGCTATCGAGACTGGGGAGTACCATCGTCGTCGACCCCGAGACCGACTGGACCATGTTCGGACTTCGCTCCACGCGTGAGGGGTTCGACTCGACGTGGTCGGTGCTGGCGAGCCGGCTGATGCACCCCACGCTCGAATCGGGACAGGTGGAGCTGGTGCGCGAGCAACTGCTGGCGGGGGTGCGTCAGCGCGGCGACAACCCCGACGCGCTCGTGTCGTTCATCGCCGACAGCTTTGCCTTCTCGGGGCATCCGTACGCGCGGTCCACCCTCGGCACCGAGCGGTCGCTGTCGCGCCTCTCCGTGGGCGATCTCAAACGGTATCAGACCGAACAGGTCGTGACGTCGCGGATGCTGGTGGTGATCGTCGGCAACGTACCACGCGCGCGCGTCGAACGACTGATCGCACGCACGCTCGCCACGCTGCCCGCTGGGAACTATCGATGGACCTTACCCGACACCGTCCCGACGCGGACACCCGGGTTCGCAATCGAGTCGCGCTCGCTTCCGACCAACTACATCCTCGGCTATTACGTCGGGCCCCCCGCCGGGAGCAAGGATTACCAAGCTCTCCGGGTCGCGGCGGCCGTCCTGTCGGGGCAGCTATTTGCGGAGATTCGGTCGCGGCGCAACCTGACCTATGCGGTCGACGCGCCGTTCGTGGAACGCGCCGTCGCGGCTGGAGGACTGTACGTCACCACCGTATCGCCGGACACGACGTTGGCGTTGATGCGCCAGCAGATCGCGGCGCTGCAGCAAGGCACGATCGACCGCGAGGCACTCGAGCGGCTCGTGCAGCAGTTCATTACCGAGTACTTTCTGAACAACGAGACCAACGCCGAACAGGCGAACTTTCTGGCCCGCGCCCAGCTCTATCGTGGCGACTTCCGCACGGCCGACCTGTTCGTCGATGAGCTGCGCGAGGTGAGTCCCGAGGCGGTGCAGCGCGTCGCGCGCCAGTACATGCGCAACATCCGCTTCGCCTACGTCGGCGACTCGTTGCGGCTGTCGACGCGTGCGGTCCGCGGGTTCTGAGGGTACTACGCGCGCCCGGTCAGCGCTGACCGCCCGCGCGGCGTGACGCGATCGCCTGGCGGACGTCGCCGAGCGTCACGCCGACCGACCGCAGCGCGACGAGCATGTGGTACAGCAGGTCCGCGCCTTCCTCGGTCGCGCGAGCGCGATCATCGTCGGCGCACGCGACGATGAGCTCTGCACACTCCTCGCCCAACTTCTTGAGCCGGAGGTTGCGATCGCCGGCGAGCCGGCGCGTGTAGCTCGATCGCGCGGCCGGGCCCGTGGGAGTGTCGGCCGGCTCGCCCAGGCGTTCGGCGATGGTGGCCGCGAGCTCGCCTAACGCATCGCCCGCCGCTGACGTGGCCGGGAAACACGACGGCGCGCCCGTGTGGCAGGCCGGCCCCGACGGCACGACGCGCGCGAGTACGGCGTCTCCGTCACAGTCGGGCTCGAGCGACAGCACGCGCTGCGTGTTGCCGCTCGTCGCCCCCTTGTGCCAGAGCCCACGCGACCGCGACCGATAATGCATCTCCCCGGTCGCGACGGTCCGTTCGAGGGCCTCACGGTCCGCGTACGCGGTCATCAGCACGGCGCCCGAGATGGCGTCCTGCGTCACCACGGCGACGACGCCACCGCCCTTGTCGAAGTCGAGCGCATCGAGGTCGAGCGAAAGCTCGTTAGGCATGTGACCTCCCGGTGGCCGCGCCGCCGGCACCGCCACCGCCCGGCCACGGGACGCCCAGGCGTGACCGGACCGTGCCGGCCAGCGCGCCGTTCGTGGCGATCGCCCCGTTGCCGAACGCGGTAACACGCCCGTCCCAGTCGCTGAACGCGCCGCCGGCCTCGAGCACCACCGGCACCAGCGCCGCCGCATCCCATGGCGACATGAGGTCGTCCGCCATCACCTCGGCGCGTCCGGTGGCCACGAGCAGGTACCCGTAGCAGTCCCCCCATGTGCGCGCGACCGCCGCACCGGTCGCCAGCTCGGTCCAGCATCGCGCGCGCTCCGGTCGGTTCGGGAACCGGTCATCGGTGATGAGCACGGTGGCGGCGCCGACGTCGGCCACGGCGGACACCCGTGACCGCGCTCCATTCCACCAGCATCCCTCGCCCATCGCGGCCGCCACCATCTCGTCCACGGCGGGGCAGAAGACGGCACCGGCGAGGACGTCGTCCCCCCGCGCGACCGCGATCAGCGTTCCCCAAAGCGGCACGCCACGAATGAAGCTCTTCGTGCCGTCGATCGGATCGATGAGCCACCGGCGCCGCGTATCGTCGCCGACGGCGCCGAATTCCTCACCGAGTACCGAGTCGTCGGGAAACCGTGCGGCGATCCACTCGCGTGCCGCCGCCTCCGCCGCGCGGTCGGCGACGGTAACCGGGCTGCCGTCCCGCTTGGTCTCGACATCGAGCCGAGTGCGAAAGCGGGAGAGCGCCACCTGCCCCGCCCGCCGTGCGACTTCGGCGACCGCCTGCAGCAGAGATTCTGAACGGTCTTGGCTCATGCGATGCGGACAGGGATGTGGTGGTGCAGCAGAGCGTCCTTGATCGCCCCGACGCTCACGATCCCGTCGTGGACGATGCCGGCGACGAGTGCGGCATCAGCGCCCCCGAGTGCGATCGCGTCGCAAACGTGTGCGGCCGACCCGGCACCACCCGACGCGATCACCGGCACATCGACGGCGTCGGCGACGGCCGACGTCAGCGCGAGGTCATATCCGCGACCGCTCCCGTCGCGGTCGATGCTCGTGACGAGCAACTCGCCCGCGCCACGGCGCACGCACTCGCGCGCCCATTCGATCGCATCGAGCCCGGTCGCCCGGCGACCACCGTGCGTGTAGACGCGCCAGGTCGGATCCTCCCGCTTCGCATCGATGCTGGCCACCACGCACTGCGAACCGAATCGCGCGGCACACGCCGACATGATCTCCGGGGTCTCGACCGCAGCGGTGTTCACGCCGACCTTGTCTGCTCCCGCGCGCAGTGCTCGCGCGACATCGTCCGACGATCGGACTCCGCCGCCGATGGTCAACGGGATGAACAGTCGCTCCGCGGTTCGCCGGGCCAAATCGAGCGTCGTCGCGCGCGCCTCGGCGCTCGCCGAGATGTCGAGGTAGACGATCTCGTCGGCGCCCTCGACTTCGTAGCGGGACGCGAGCTCCACCGGGTCGCCGATGTCCCGCAACCCTCGGAACTGTGTCCCCTTCACCACCCGGCCGCCGTGGACATCGAGACACACGATCACGCGCCGGGTTACCATCGCACCGCGCCCTTGGTACTGAACACCGTACCCGAATCGGCGAGCGCGTCGCCGAGCGACAGGCCAAGCGCCTTGAACGACGCTTCGACGACATGATGGCGGTCGGTGCCGCGCAACACGCGCACGTGCACGGTACTCTTGGCGTGGTCGGCGAACGATCGCAACCAGTGATCATAGAGCGAGCTCGGAATCGGGCCGCGATAATACGGACGTCCGCCGAGGTCGACCGCGACTTCCACGAGCGCATCGTCCATCGGCACCACGCGATGACCGTAGCGAGCACACGTCGGCGGCGTGAGATCCGCCACCGCCGCGCCAAACGCAATGCCGACGTCCTCGATGAGGTGATGCTTGAGATCGCCGCTCGCCTCGACCGACAGATCGAGCCGCGCGTAGCGTGCGAGCGTCACCATCATGTGATCGAGGAATCGAAACCCTGTCGAGACCGAGGCCCGTCCAACACCGGGCGTGATCTCGAGGCGAACGCGCGTCTCCGACGTCTCGCGCACGATGCGGCTCATTCTGCGAATTCCTCGGCGACGTGCCACGGGTCGAGGGCACCGGTATAGAGTGCCATGCCGACGATAGCGGCAGCGACTCCACGATCGGCGAGTGCCCGCAAGTCGGCCAGCGATGCGATGCCGCCCGACGCGTACACGGGAAACGACGCGGCCTCGACAACGTCCTCGATCAGGAAGAGGTCGGTGCCTTGCATGCGTCCTTCGCGATGGACTGCGGTCACGAGCATGCCGGCGAGCGGCAGGGCGCTCAGCTCTTCGGCAACATCCGTGACGTCGCGCGGGAGCGTACGAGCCCACCCGCGCGTGACGACGCGGCGGTCGCGGACGTCGGCCGCCACCAGAATCTCGTTCGGGTAGGCGTTCGCGATCTGCGCCAGCCAGTCCGCGTCCTCCAGCGCGCGCGTCCCGACGACGACAGCGCACGCCCCCCTGCCAAGCAGCTCCTCGACCTGCGCCTCACTCCGAACGCCGCCGCCGATCTGAATCGCCGCCGGGGTCTCGTTCAGGATGTCGGCCACGAGCTGCTGATTCGACCCCCGCCCGGTCGCGGCATCCAGGTCGACCACGTGCAGCCGGCGGAAGCCGTAGCGTGTCCACTCCCGAGCGACCGCCACGGGATCCTCGAGGCGCACTCGCTCCTGCGCGTACTCCCCGCCCACGAGCTGGACGCACGCGCCCTCGCGCAGGTCTACCGCGGGGATGGCGATCATGACCGGCTGCCGTCGAGGAACGCGTGGATGAACCGCAATCCGGGCATCGAGCTCTTCTCGGGGTGAAACTGCACGCCGACCGTGCGGCCGGCCCTAACGATGGCCGGGAAGCGATCACCGTCGTGGGTGCTCCACGCGCGCGCGACGGACGGCGCGTCGTCCGGCCGGCATACGTACCCGTTGGCATAGTACGCGTAGGCCAGCGGTGCGGCATCCAGCAACGGGTCGCCGGCGTCATCGATGGTGTTCCAGCCGATTTGCGGCACGCGCCGAGACCGCAGGCGCGTGACGTGGCCGGCGATGAGCCCCAGGCCCGCCGCACTACCGTCGTTCTCTTCGCTGTCATCGAACAGGAGTTGCATGCCCAGGCAGATGCCGAGACACGGGAGCCCGTCCCGGAGCGCGGATCGCATCGATTCGCGACCGGGCGCCAGCTGCCGTGCGGCAGCGCCGAACGCCCCCACGCCCGGCAACACGAGCACGTCGGTGTCGGCCGCGCGCGCAGGGTCGGGCTCGACCGACACGGTCACGCCGGCCGTGCCGATCGCCTTCGCGAGCGAGTGCATGTTGCCCGCCCCGTAGTCGAAGATGGTCACCCTCATCGCCGTTGCCCGCCGGCGTCGGCGTCCGCTCCGGGGCGCGCGCCCTCGCGTGCCGCGATCAGTGCCTCGAGTGCCCGTTCCATGAGCGGCCACGGGCCCACGGTGATGCGCACCGCGTCCCCGATCCCGCGGAGTGCCGGATAGGGGCGCACGGCGATCCCGCGCGCGCGCATCGCCCTGGCCATCGTCGTGGCCGACGGCACGGGGACGAGGACGAAGTTCGCGGTGGACGGCAGCGGGTCGAAGCCGTTCGCGCGCAGCGCGGCGGCGAACTTATCTCGCGACTCGACGGCGCGCGCCGCGCACCGTCGCATCCACTCCACGTCCTCGCGCAGCGCGCACGCCGCGGCGCGCTCGCCGGGGGCGTTCTCCTTGTAGGGACCGCGCACCTTCTCGATTTCCCGCACGAGCGCCGCGGTCCCGGTGCCGTAGCCGATGCGAAGCCCGGCCATCCCGAACGCCTTCGAGAGCGTCCGCGTCACGAGCAACCGCTCGTGCCTCGGGCCGTCGGCCACGCGGCCCGCCCCACTGAACTCGGCGTAGGCCTCGTCGAGAATGACGATACCGGGCGCGCGCTCGAGGACGCGATCGACCGCGCGGCGACTGGCCGGTGCGCCGGTGGGGTTGTTAGGCGAGCAGATGTAGATGATGCGCGCCCCGGTGGCGAGCAGCGCGTCCGCATCGATGTCCATGTCCTTCGTGAAGGCGACCGGCACGGGGACGAGCCCGTTGACCCTCGCGAACACGGGGATCATGCTGAACGTCGGGTCGGAGAACGCCAGCGACTCCCCCGGCTCCGCGAACGCGCGTACCGCCGAGTCGATCACGTCATCCGAGCCGCACCCGGTCACGACCTGCTCGCTGCCGACGCCGGCGTAATCCGCCAGCGCCTCGCGCAGGCGACGCGTGAAGAGACCGGGATACCGTGCGACGTCCTCGTGCCCAACCGTCGCAAGCTCGCGCAGCGCCGCGGGCGGCGCCCCGAACAGGTTCGTATTGTCACTCAGGTCGGCGTCGCACGGCGCGCGTTCGGTGGCATACGGCACGACGTCGCGAATCGTCGCGCGCCCGAGGGGCGGCGACGTGCCGATCGGCAAGGCTGCGCCGTGATCGGTCACTGTGCTCGCCCCCAGGCGCGGGCGGCTTCGGCGTGCGCCGGAAGCTGCTCCGCGTCGGCCAACGCGGCGACGTCCCGCGCCAGACGAGCTGCGGCGTCGCGGTCGACACGCTGGTAGGTGGTCCATCGTACGAAGTCGAACGTACTGAGCCCGGAGTATGACCGGGCCAGGCCACCGGTCGGCAGCACGTGATTCGCCCCTGTCGCGTAGTCGCCGAACGCGACGGAGCTCGTCTGCCCGACGAACACCGTCCCCGCGGACCGAACGCGCGCCAGTAGCGCATCAGCATCGTTCGTCGCCAGCAGAAGATGCTCGGGGGCGAACTCGTTCGCGAACGCGATGGCCTCGCCGATGGTCGCGGCCTCGAGCACCGCGCCGTGGCTCGCCAGCGCGCGTTCGATGATCGCCCGGCGCGCCTGCACCGGCAGCAGGCGTTGGATCTCGTTCCACACGCGGTCGGCGACGGCGTCGCCGACCGCCAGCACGACGACGACGGCATCCGGATCGTGTTCGGCCTGCGCCAACACCTCGCGCGCGACGTGCGCGGCATCGGCCGCCCCGTCCGCGATGACGAGCAGCTCGCTCGGCCCCGCCGGGGCATCGATGGCGACGGCGCCGGCGACCAGCAGCTTCGCCTGAGCGACGTAGGTGTTCCCCGGCCCGACGATCAGGTCGACACGGGGAACGGTCGCCGTGCCATAGGCCATGGCGGCGATCGCGCCCGCCCCGCCGATGGCGAACACGCGATCAGCCCCGGCGAGCTCGGCCGCGGCGAGCGTGACGCTGGGTGGCACGCCGGACGTCCCCGGTGGCGAACACACGATCACCTCACCGACCCCGGCGACGCGCGCCGGGATGACGCCCATGAGCACGCTACTCGGGTAGGCGGCGCGGCCGCCGGGAACGTAGACGCCCACGCGAGCGAGCGCGTCGGGGCGGCGCCCCACGAGCACGCCCGGTTCGGTGCACGTCTCGGTGGCGAGCGGGACGAGCGCCGAATGCGCCGCGCGGATGTTGGTGGCGGCCCGCTCCATCGCGGCGCGGAGCGCCGGGTCGAGCGCGGCGAGCGCCTCGCGCCATACGGATCGCGGCACTTCGAGCGACGTGAGTCGCGCGTGGTCGTACTCCCGGGCGAGCGCGACCAACGCGGCATCGCCGTCACGGCGCACGACCTCGATGATCGCGTCGCTCGTGGTCCGGACGATGTCGTCCGCCGGCACCGCCCGCTCGAGGAGCCGTGTCCGGTCAGCGGGGCCTAACGTGGCAAGTGGCCCCCGGAACCGCAGGCGGGGCGTGCTCATGGCATGAGCCTCTCGATCCGCGTGACGAGGATCCCTGCTCCGCCTAACGCCTTGAGCGCGGCCACGGTGCGGTACACCGTGGCGGCCGGCACCACGGCGTGGACGGCGACGTGCAGGCCCCCGTCGAGGATGTCGATGACCGTCGGGCCGTTGAGGCCGGGCAGCACTTCCTTGACGCGGCCGAGCGCCGCGCGCGGCACGTTGGCCATCAGGTACCGCTGTCCACGCGCGTGGAGCACGCTCTCGAGCGCGGTGGCCAGTTCGTCGAGCGCGTGCCGCTTCGCCGGGGCGGCGGCCGCCGCACTCCCCGGCGCGGTGATGAGACGAGCCGAGGACTCGAGCACCGTCGCGATCTCGCGGAGGCCGTTCACCTTCAGCGTGGAGCCGGTGGAGGTCAGGTCGACGACGATGTCGGCAATGCCCAGGTGAGGGGCGATCTCGGCGGCCCCGGAGACCGGCACGATCTCCACCCGGCAGCCCGGGCGTTCGAACACACGCCGCGTGATGCGCGGGAACACGGTGGCGATGCGCCCCGCGACGATCTCGTCGAGGCGACTGATCCGACTGTCATCGCGGGCCGCCACGACGAGCCGGCAGCGGCCGAACTCGAGATCGAGCCGCATGTCGAGGTCTCGCTCCGACTCGCACACGAGGTCCCATCCGGTGATCCCGGCGTCGGCGACGCCGTCAGCCACGAACTCGGGGATGTCCTGCGCCCGAACGAAGATCGCTTCGAACTCACCTCCCAGGGAGGCCGTGAGCGCTCGCTCGCCGCGAGCGCGGATGGGGAGTCCAGCGTCTTCGAGCAGCTCGCGCGTGTCATCGGCGAGCCGTCCTTTGTTCGGGAGAGCGATCTTCAGCATGGCCAGCGAGGTCGAGTGGCAGGTACGCATAAGCAAAACGGCCCGTCGTCGAGACGGGCCGTGGCGTTCGGCAGACGGATGGGAGTACTCGATCACTCATCCGGTCACACGCGAGCTGCCCCGGCCCATGCGACGTGGCCGTGGTGCGCGTGATGATGGCGGCGGGAGATGGAGTGCATCAGCGCAACGTAACGGTCCGGGGAACGCGTCGTCAATACGCGCCCGGTATGAAAGCTGCGCGCGTGTGACACACCCGGCGGGTCCGGTGCCGAGCTCAGATTGCATTCTCATCCGCATGTGAATAAATTCACAATGCTCTGAGACCACCCCGGAGGTCTCGGCTTCATTCACACGTAGCTCTTCGTACGGCTCTGGAGGCCTTAGGAAAATGCGGTTTCTCGGATTTGCGGTCGTGACCAGTGCGATCGTCCTTGGTGCATGCAGCGGCGGCGAGAACAAGGCGGATACCGCCGCGACCGCCACTCCGGCTGCGACGGACACCGCGGCTGCCCCAGCCGCTACGACGCCGACCGGCGCGATGGCGCCGATCACCGGTGTGACCCACGAAGTCAAGATGGTCGGGGACGACAAGGGCTATCGGTTCGAGCCCGCCGACATCACGATCAAGCAGGGTGATGGCATCAAGTGGGTGATGGTGTCGGGCGGCCCGCACAACGTCGCCTTCGATCCTGCCACCATCCCGGCCGACGTCAAGGCGCAGCTCTCCGCCAACATGCCGAACCAGCAGGGTGAGCTTTCCAGCCCCCTGTTCATGAACCCCGACGAGACGTACACCATCTCGTTCGCGAACATCAAGCCGGGGACGTACCCCTATCACTGCACCCCGCACCTCGCGCTGGGCATGAAGGGGACGATCACCGTTCAGTAGGCTGCGGAGAGTGCGCGGAGCACGAATGCCGCGCACGACAGGTCATCACGTGTGCGAGGGCGGAGACGCAACAGCGTGTCCGCCCTCTTCGCTTGCGGCACGAGGACGCACGCGCACCCGCCAGAACGCCTGGCACAATGGTGCGCCATTGCGCACCGCCGTGCCGCGCACCTGACCGGCTTGCGCCCTTCGCGCGCCGCTCCGATTATCGCCAGCACATGGTCGACACGATCACCGGAGCCGCCCCGCGATACACGCGACGACGTCGCGCCGAGATGCGTGCGGCATGGATCGCGGCGCGAACGCGGAACACGTTGCGCCATCCGGTGCGACTGGCGGCGATCTGCGGCACCGTATTCATCGGCGCGCTCGTCCTGCTCATTCTCGCCCCCCGCGACGCGCGGCGGGCGTCGCAACAGATCCTGCCACTCTCGACGCAGTGGCGGGACACCGTGCCGCTGTTGCAGGCGGTCGATTCGGCGAGCCGCGAGGTCGCGACGGCGGAATCCACTGTCGTCGCGCGTCGGGCGTTGGCCGCACGGCCGGTCTCCGTGCCACCACCGGACACGCTCTCGGTCGCAGCCAGCGCACGACGCGACTCGCTCACTAGACTCAGCGACGAACTCACGCGCCTCCTGGCACGCGTCGAGAACTCACCACTGCCGCAGTCGTACCGCGCTCTCGGCGAGACCCCGGTCCTCGGCGACGACCCGCGCGTGCGCGCGCTGCTCGACTCGCTGGCGGACGTGGAGCGCGAGCGCGAGGACTTCGGTGCCGGCGGCGGCGTCGACCCCATTTTCGTGGCGCTCACGGCGCGCGCGACGGCCATCGGCAGATCGATCCAGGCCATCGCCGAGCAACGGCGCGCCGCGCTGCGGGACTCACTGGCGCAACTGCGACCGGCGCCCGTGGTCGTTCCCGTGCGGGTCGTGGTCGACACGGGTGGTCCTCTGCGGCAGCGCGATGCGGCTCGAGCGACGCACGACTCGGCCGTGGTGGCGCTGGAGGGCGCGCGCCGCGCAAACGCGGTCACCGACCAGCGGCTGCGCGAGGCGCGCGCCGAAGCGAACGTGGTCGCACCGCCAGTCGCCATTCTCGCCGCCGCAATCGTGCTCGGCGCGATGGTCGGATTCGCCATCGCGCTCATGATCGAAGTCAGCCGGCCGAGAGTGTCCGACCTGCAAGAAGCGGAACGCGTGACGGGTGCGCGTGTGTTGGCCGTCGTTCGCCCTCGCGTGATTCCGCCAGAGCGCGCGCGCCGGAAGGCCGATCGTCGGCTCCCGCCGCTGATCGATCCCACGTCGGACGCCTATAGACTGCTCGCGTCGCACGCGAGCGTCGCGGGCGCCGCGCGCGCGGCGGTGACGGTCACCGGCGATGTCGCGGCGGTCACCGCCACGATCGCCGCCAACATCGCAGCCGTCTCGGCGACCGACATGCGAAGCACACTGCTCGTCGACGCCGACCTCGCGGAACGACCGGTGAACTCTGTCCTTCGGATGCGGCCCGCGGACGGCCTGGCAGCGGTGCTGGGCGGAGCGGGCGAACTGTCCTCCGCGGCGGCGCAAGTACCGGTTGGGCGGGATCGCTGGCTGGATGTGGTCCCGGGTGGCGGACACCGGCGTGGCCCGATCACGAGGGGCGAAGCCGAGGTCCTGGGCCGGGCGGTGGGGCATGCCACGCGACACTACGAGCTCACGGTCGTCGTCGCCCCGTTCGACCGCGCGAACGACGTTCGCGTCGCCCCCGCCGTGCTGGTCTGCGCCCACGTCGCCCATTCGCTCGTGGCGACGCTCAGAAGCGCAGTAGCGGCGTTGCGCGACGGTGGCGCCGAAATCATCGGTATCGTTCTGTGGGCGGCGGAAGCGCCGAATCTCGACCCACCCTGGACGATCGAGGGCTGGTTCAGCAGCGCCGACCGTCACAGCGCTGACGAGCAGTTCGCGGGCAGCGATCGCTAGCCGCTCGCGCGATGTGGTCCGACACCCTGCTCGCCGCGGAGCGCGGCCACCTGATCCGGCTCGCGATCTGGGGCGCCACGTGCGCGATGATCGGCACCGCGCTGGTCGTCGCGATTACGCTCCGTCGCATCGCCGCGCCGATCATCACCCACTTCGCCATCCAGACGCTCGCGTGGGGATCGGTCAACCTTGTACTTGCCGCCGTGGCGTGGCGCGCGCTCGCGATGCGAGACGTGTCGGCCGCGACGCGCCTCGATCGGGTGGCGTGGCTCAGCGCGGGACTCGACGTGGGGCTGGTGGGCATCGGCCTCACGCTCGCGTCCGCCGGATGGATGCTCGGACGACGGCTGTCCGTCATCGGCGCAGGGCTGGGCGTCATCGTCCAGGGCCTCGGGCTGCTGATCCTCCACCTGACGTTCATCTCCGTCCTCGCTCGCCTCGTCTAGCGATCTGATCCAGCCCGCGATGCGGGCCCGCACCGCGGGCACTGGCAGCGGCCGACGATCGCTGGGCGGCGAGTTCAACGCAGCGGTGGGACGAGCGTCCAGCGTCTGCCCAACCCGGTCCGCGCGCGCTATGTTAACCATCCGCGCGTTCGACGTTCTTCCCGCTCCGGGGCGCCGCCATGACGATCACCGGCTACTCCGACCGCATCAATCACGCGCTCGCGTTCGCGGCCAAGCATCACGACCAGCAGGTGCGTAAGGGCACTCGCCTTCCTTACGTCACGCACCCAGCCAACGTCGCGATCATTCTCACACGATACGGTCAGGACGATGACACCGTCGTCGCCGGGATCCTCCACGATGTGATCGAGGATTGCGTTCGCGATGGGTTCACGCGCGACATGCTCGAGAGCCGCATTGCGGACAAGTTCGGCCGGGAGGTGCTGGAGACCGTCCTCGCCGTCACGAACCGAAAGTTCGATGATGACGGCATCGAGTTGTCGTCCGAAGAGCGGAAGGACGACTACCTCGCGCGCCTGGCTCACGCACCGGTTCGGGCACGCTGGGTGTGCGCTGCCGACAAGGTGCACAACGCCGGGACCATCCTCGCCGATCTGCAGCGGACCGACTATCCGGAAACCGTGTGGGGACGGTTCAACGTCGGCCGCGACGGCACGGTCCGCTGGTACCGCCGCGTGTACGATCGTCTACACGAACTCGGTTTCGATGCGCCGATCATGCGCGAGCTCGATGAGTTGGCGCGAGCCCTGGCCGCGTGGACGCCGAACGCCGGCGCGTCGGAAACCCGGCGAGGCGAGCCGACGGGGAATTCGGTGATCGAGCGTGCGACGAACCCGGCCGATCACCCGCGGTCGGCGAGCTATTGAGACTCGGGGACTTCGGTCGGGCTACACGCCCACCGGTTCACGCGCTGGATACCGCCGGCTGACATACTGCTCGAGGATGTGTAGGAACTCCGGGACGATCCCCTGCCCTTTGAGCGTCGTCGCCAGCTTGCCGTCGATGTAGACCGGCGCCTTCGGCTCCTCGAACGTCCCCGGAAGGGAGATGCCGATGTTGGCGTGCTTCGACTCTCCGGGGCCGTTGACCACGCATCCCATCACGGCCACGCGCAACTCCTCCACGCCCGGATGGCGCTCGCGCCAGAGCGGCATCTGCTCGCGGAGATACGTCTGAATGTCTTCAGCCATCTGCTGGAAGAACGTGGACGTGGTGCGTCCGCAACCAGGGCACGCGGTAACCTGAGGGGTGAAGCTGCGCAGTCCGAGCGACTGCAGGATCTGCTGCGCGACCTGAACCTCCTCGGTGCGATCGCCGTTCGGGCGCGGCGTGAGCGACACGCGGATCGTGTCACCAATCCCATCCGCGAGCAGGATTGCCAACGCCGCCGAACTGGCGACGATCCCCTTCACCCCCAGCCCTGCCTCGGTCAGCCCGAGGTGCAACGGGAAGTCACAGCGCGCGGCCAGGCGACGGTACACCGTGACGAGGTCGTGCACCGCGGACACCTTCGCCGAGATCAGGATTCGATGGTGTCCGAGTCCTGCTTCCTCGGCCAACGCCGCTGAGCGCAGCGCGCTCTCGATCATGGCATCGATGTAGACATCCTTTGCGTCGCGCGGCTCGGCACGCGCGGCGTTCTCGTCCATCATCGAGGTCAGAAGGTCCTGATCGAGCGAACCCCAGTTCACGCCGATGCGCAGCGGTTTGTCGTGCTCGAGCGCCACGCCGACGATCGCTCGGAAGTTCTCATCCCGACGCTTGCCGCCGACGTTGCCAGGGTTGATCCGATACTTGGCCAGCGCCCGCGCACACGCGGGGAACTTCGTCAGCAGCAGGTGCCCGTTGTAGTGGAAATCTCCGATGATCGGTGTGTCCAGCCCGAGGTCCGACAACCGCGCGACGATCTCCGGGATCGCGGCGGCGGCCTCCTCGTTGTTGACCGTTACCCGGACGAGTTGCGAGCCCGCGCGCGCCAGGGCCGCGATCTGATCCGTTGTTGCCGCGGCGTTCGCCGTGTCGGTGTTGGTCATCGATTGCACGACAATCGGATGGCCCGACCCGATTTGCACGCCACCGACCGACACTGTTACCGTATGCCTGCGGTTCTCGAACGCCACGCCGTCTCCCGTCGAATGATTCGATCGAAATCTACCGGCTAAACACACAGAGTCCCCATGAGTCAGGACGAAGGCTATCCCGAGCGGGGCTACAACACGCAGGACGTCGAGGCGCTGCGCGCGTCACCGCCGCCAAGACAGAGCTTCCTCCGCCGCCACTGGGGGAAGCTCCTCCTCGCCGCCATCGTGGTCGTGCCGGTGGCCGTGATCACGCTCTGGTCCGTGATTGCGATGTCCTTTTCGTACTCCTCGGGAGAGCGCGCCGGGTACCTCCAGAAGTTCTCGAAGAAGGGCTGGCTCTGTAAGACGTACGAGGGGGAGATCGCGATGGTCAATCTTCCGGGCCAGATCGCGAACACGTTCCAGTTCACCGTTCGCGACGACAGCGTCGCGGCCCTGGTCAACTCGGCGCAGGGGCAGCGGGTGTCGCTCACGTACGAGCAGCACAAGGGCCTCCCGACCTCGTGTTTCGGAGAGACCGAGTACTTCGTCACAGGGGTGAAAGTGCTCGGACCCTAGGTCGACCCCGCCACACGCGACCGAGTTCTCGTGGGCGGCAGCTCGGGTTCGGACGCCCGGTCGAGCCAGCTCGTATTGTTCAGCTGGCCGGCCCCGTTTATAATGTGCCGCTCTTACCGACGTGGTCGGGGCGAGAGCGAGACCTAGCGCGGGGGGTCTGAGTGGTCCCGCGCCGTATCACTATTGTCAGGGCTCGGCGCGTTCCGCTCCCTCGACAAGTGTTCTTTCCCGGAGTCTGGAATGCGTACGACCGGTAAGGTGAAGTGGTTCAACGATGCGAAGGGTTTCGGCTTCATCACTCCTGACAATGGCACGAAGGACTGCTTCGTGCACTACAGCGCCATTCAGGGGAGCGGATTCAAGACCCTCGCGGAAGGCGACTCGGTGGAGTTCGACATCGTCCAGGGCCCCAAAGGGCCGGCTGCCGAGAACGTGAGCAAGGCCGAGGCGCGCTAGTCGCGCTTCGAGCAACGGGAACGGAAAGGCAGAACGCGGGCGTCCGAACGGACGCCCGCGTTCTGCGTGTTGGGCGGTCACCCCCTGCACTAGCGTGCCGGTCGCCCCGGGGGTCGGCCTCGTCGCCGCCGACCGACCGATTCCACAGCGGCATCGAGGCGCGATGACGTCATGGCTCGGAGCGCGGCGAGGTCGATCGAGAGCGTCGCGTATTTGCTCAACTGGATGGTGGCTGCGTTCCGTTGCTCCACGTCCAGCGCGACGCGTAGCGCGCGCGAGATCGGAAGTCCGAGCGCGTCGGCCAGCTCGCAGGCCAACCGAAGCACGACGATGGCGTTGGACGAAAGCCGCCGGGTGACTCCGCGGCGTGCGCGGTCCACGCCGGGAATCGCATGCCGGCAAATGATGTTATCGAGCTGCTTCGGCGTGAGGTCGAGCGCTTCCGCTGCCGCGGACACGTCGTAGATCGGCAATGTTCCTCCTCGATGAGGAACACAATAGCCAACCCGCCGCGTTCGAGCCATGCGTCGAAGCAGCGAGCGCAGTCGCTATCGCGATCCTTGCGCGCTTGGCCGCGCCACCCCCTGGCACGGCTGGTGCCTTCAACACGCCCGATCGATGCTTCAGGCAGGGACCAACTCGCGGTACAGGAGAACCACCGAATGAGACGCACCCATGTAGTTGTATGCGCCGTGTTGCTCGTCGCTTCCGTGGCGCTGACCGGACCGGCCCACGCGCAACGGAGAACGTCGGTTGGAGTCGCGGCCGGGGCCTCAGTCCCGATCGGCGACCTTGGCGACGGAACGTCGACGGGGTTTCACGTGCTCGGAACGCTGGCCGTATCGGGCACCGCGAGCTCACCGCTCGGGTTCCGGGTCGACGGGATGTACAACAGCCTGTCGGGAAAGAGCTCGGGTCCCGACGTCAACGTGTGGACGGTGAATGGAAACCTCGCCTACGCCTTCCCCGGCGGCATGACGGCGACGCCATACCTGATCGCCGGCGCGGGCTGGTACAACATGAAGGCGGACGGGTCCGAGTCGACCAACGACCTGGGGATCAACGCCGGCATCGGCGCGCGGTTCGCGCTCAGCGGGTTCAGCACGTTCGCCGAAGTCCGATTCCACAACATCTTCTCGGATGGGAACTCGGCGCGGGTCATTCCGCTCTCGTTCGGCATCCTGTTCTAGCGCCGCGCCGGCGGCGCGCTCCGCGTCGCTCGCAGCGACCCGTTCTGGGCCGCCTAACGCGAATCCCCCGCGGGGACGTCCCCGCGGGGGATTCGCGTTAGGCGGCCCCGGTCAGTCGGCGCGCAGACTCAACTCGTTGCCGCGTACCGGTTCCCCGCCCGGCGACAGCGAGGCGATCGCGGCCTCGAGCTGTGCGCGCACCGCCCGCGGGCCCGTACCTCCCTCGACCTCGCGTCGCTCCACCGAGGCCTGGGCCGACAGGGCGCCAACGACGTCATCGCCGAAGAGCGGGTGCGCGGCGGCGAACGCCGACGAGGGCAGTGCGTGCAGCTCCACCCCGAGCTGCTCACTCTGACGCACCAGCTGCCCGACACTCGCGTGCGCCTCGCGAAAGGCGACGCCCTTCCCCACCAGATAATCGGCCAGGTCGGTCGCCATCATCGTGCTCGACACGGCAGCCGCCATCCGCGTCGTATCGAACGTCAGCTCATCCAGCGTCCCGGCAACGGCCGGCAGTACCAGCAGGATGCCGTCGACGGCATCGAACAGCGCGCGTTTGTCCTCCTGCAGATCCTTGTTGTAGCCACTCGGCAGCCCTTTGAGCGTCGCGAGCAGCGCCGTGAGATCACCGAGCACGCGGGCGCCTGACGCTCGGGCGAGCTCCAGCGCGTCGGGGTTCCGCTTCTGCGGCATCATGCTCGAGCCGGTGGTGTACGCGTCGCCGAAGCGCACGAACCCGAACTCGCTCGACCCGTAGAGGATGAGATCCTCGGCGAGGCGGGAGAGGTGGGCGCCGAGCAAGGAGAGCGAGAACAGGAGTTCCGCGATGAAATCGCGGTCGGCCACGGCGTCGATGCTGTTCCGGGAAATGGCCGCAAACCCGAGGCTCCCCTTGAGCAGCACCCGCGAGATCGGGAACGCGCACCCGGCCACGGCGCCGGAGCCGAGCGGAAGCACGGCCGCGGACCGCGCGGCTGCGCCGAGCCGCGCGCGGTCGCGATCCAGCGGCCAGAAATGCGAGAGCACCCAGTGTGCCACGGCCACCGGCTGCGCGCGCTGCATGTGCGTGTAGGACGGCATGAGCACGTGCTGGTGGTTCGATGCGTGCCGAACCATCACCTGCTGCAGTTCGCGCACGGCGGCGTCCGCCCGGTCACAGGCGTCGATGCACCACAGGCGTGTGGCCGTCGACACCTGATCGTTTCGGCTGCGTCCCGTATGCAGCTTGGACGCGACATCGCCGACCTCCTGGTGCAGGAGCCGGTCGATCATCGTGTGCACGTCCTCGTCCGTGGCGATCGGCGTCTCGCCCGCGGCGAACCGACCGGCGACCGCGTCCAGACCCGACTCGATGCGCCGGCTCTCGTCGAGCGTCAGGATGCCGGCGTTCCAGAGGGCGACCGCCCACGCCTTCGACAGGCGGATGTCGAACGGCCAGAGGCGGAAGTCCGTTCCGATCGACCGGTTGACCGCCTCGAGCGCCGGCGCCGGCCCCGCGCTGAACCGCCCGCCCCACAACTTGTGTGGTGCCGCGCCTAACGTGCGGGGCGGGGAAGCCGGGGTGTCGGAATCGCCGGCGCGAGCCGCGTCGACGACGCCCGCCGGCTCATCCGTCACCCTGTCGGTGACCCCCGCGCTATCGCGCATCTCGCCGCTCACGGCGGTCAGGCGCCGACGAGCGCCGGCTCCGACGCTCGCTCGGGGCCGGCGGGCGCGCGACCACCGGCCATCTCCTGATCCTTGACCGCGCGCACGCGCATCGGCAACCCGTACAGGCGAATGAACCCGGCGGCGTCGCTCTGCTGGTAGACGTCGTCCTCGCCGAACGTCACGAACCGCTCGTCGTACAGGGCGTGCTCGCTCTGGCGCCCAACGACCGCGGCCGAGCCCTTGTACAGGCGCAGCGTGACCGAGCCGGTCACGCGCTGCTGCGTGACGTCGACGAACGCGTCATACGCTTCGCGCTCAGTCGTCCACCACCGGCCTTCGTAGACGATGTCGGCGTACCGCGGCGCAATGAGATCCTTGGCCGACAGCGAGCGACGATCGAGTACCAGTTGCTCGAGCTCACTGTGGGCGGAGTAGAGCAGGGTACCGCCGGGGGTCTCGTAGACGCCGCGCGACTTCATGCCGACCATGCGATCCTCGACGAGGTCGATCCGCCCCACGCCGTGGCGTCCGCCGATCGCGTTCAGCGTCGCGATCAGCTCGACGGGTCCGAGCTCGCGTCCGTTCACGGAGACGGGCGTCCCCGAGGCGAAGCCGATCACGACGTCCTCGGGCGCGTCAGGCGCATCCTGAGGGTCCGCACTGAGCATGAAGACGTCCTTCGGCGGGGCCTGCGCGGGGTCCTCGAGAATGCCACCCTCGTGCGAGATGTGCCACAGGTTGCGGTCGCGCGAGTAGATCTTCTCCTTCGTCGCGGCAACGGGAATGTTCCGCGCCGCGGCGTACGCGATGGCGTCCTCGCGGCTCCGAATGTCCCACTCCCTCCACGGGGCAATGACCGGCAGGTCGGGGGCGAACGCCATGTAGGTCAGCTCGAAGCGGACCTGATCGTTGCCTTTCCCCGTGCACCCGTGCGCCAGCGCGTCGGCGCCGATGGCGCGGGCGAGCTCGACCTGGCGTTTGGCGATCAGCGGCCGAGCCATGGAGGTGCCGAGCAGATACTTGCGGTTGTAGATCGCACCGGCGCGGAGCGTCGGGAAGATGAAGTCGCGGACGAATTCCTCGCGGAGGTCCTCGACGTAGCACTCCTCGGCGCCAGAGGCCAGCGCCTTGGCCCGCACGCCGGCCAGTTCCTCCGGACCCTGTCCAATGTCGGCCGCGACGCAGATCACGCGAGCGTCGTACTTCTCGCGCAACCACGGTACGATGATCGAAGTGTCCAGCCCGCCGGAGTAGGCGAGCACGATGGTCTGCATGGGCGCTCCAGAGGGAAGACAACTAACTATTCAGTCGAGCTGCATAAATAAACAACGGCGCGTGCCCCGTCAATGCTCCGGGCGCCGAGCGCCGCTAGGCTTCGGAGAGCTTCCGAAGCCGGCGCTCGAGCCGCTCACGCGCGCTCGACGAACGACACACGACCAGGATCGTGTCATCGCCGCCGACGGTCCCGAGCACATCCGGCCACGACTCGCCGTCGAGTGCCGAGGCGACCGGCTGCGCGCCCCCGGGCACGGTCCGCAACACGATGATCTCGCCGACCCCATCGACTCGCGTGAGCAACTGGGGAAGCAAGGCGTCGAGCGCGGGGCGCGCGGCACCGCCGAGCGTGCCGTCCGCCACGGCATACCGAACGCCATCGGGCGTCGGCACGCGCGCGAGGCGCAGCTCGCGGAGGTCGCGTGACAACGTCGATTGGGTCACGTCCCACCCACGCTCCCGGAGCAACACCCGCAATTCCTCCTGGCTGCCCACGGGGCGTTGTTCGACCAGCTCGAGAATGGCTGCGTGTCGCTTCCGCTTGTCCAAGACGTCTCCTTACGCGAGGTCGAGCAGACGATAGCACCGCGAGCGCGCGAGCGGCAGGACGTGGCCCCGGTCACCGCTGCCGGTGCGCCCGCGATCGCCAGGCGGTTGACTTCCGGGGATTGCAATAATATGCATACTGTGTGCATAGAATCCCCGTCGGAGTACTCGGTGCGAGCGGCTACGCGGGCCGCGAGCTGTGCGCCCTCATCGCGCGCCACCCGTCCATGCGCCTCGCCTTCGCGACGGCGAACGAACGGCGCGGAGAGCGCGCGCGGCTCGGCGGCGCCGACGTGCGGTTCATCGCGCACGATGACGCGCCGCTCGCGGACGCCGAGTTGGTCTTCTCGGCGTTGCCACACGGCGCTTCGGCGGCGTGGGTGGACCGGGCGCAGGGCGCCGGTGTGCGCGCGGTCGATCTGTCATCGGACCTGCGCCCGGGGAACGGCGCCCGCCCCGTCCCGTACGGGCTCACCGAACTCACGCGCGACCAGGTGCGCCTCGCCGAGGTCGTCGCCAACCCCGGATGCTACCCGACCGCCATTCTGATGGCGCTCACGCCGCTCGCGACCCGAGGATTGATCGCCCCCGGCAGCACGATCAACGTGACCGCCGCGAGCGGCGTGACCGGGGCCGGCTTCACCCCGCGCCCTGATCTGCTGTTCGCCGAGGTGGCCGAGGACTTCAAGGCTTACGGGGTGGGGAACAATCACCGGCACCTCGCGGAGATGCGCGCCGTGCTCGGCGCGCAGGGGACCGACGCGGATCTCATCTTCACGCCGCACCTGCTGCCGGTCGCGCGCGGGATCCTCGCGACGATCGTCGTGACGCTCACCCAGCCGCTCGCCGACCCGCTTGCGCCGTGGCGCGACGACTTCGCCGGCGAGCCGTTCGTCGAGATCGATGCCGAGCCGCCAACGCTTCGCGACGTGGTGCGCCGAAACGTGGTGCGCATCTCGGCACGGTCGGTGGCGAACGTGCGCCACCCGACGCTGATCGTCATCTCGGCGATCGACAACCTCGTCAAGGGCGCCGCCGGCCAGGCGGTGCAGAACGCGAACCTCGTCCTCGGGCTCGACGAGCCGCTGGGGCTCCCGGCGTGACCCGCGTCATCAAGATCGGCGGCCGCGCCCAGGCGGATCCGGGGCTCGCGGTCGCGATCGCGGACGCGGCCGCCGATGATCGGCTGGTCGTCGTGCACGGCGGCGGCGACGAGGTCACCGCGGTGCAGCGGCGGCTCGGGCTGAGCCCGAAGTTCCACGGCGGGCGCCGGATCACCACCACCGAGGACCTGGAGATCGTGCGGATGGTGCTGTCCGGGACCGTGAACAAGCGGCTCGTCGCGGCGCTCGTCGGCGCGGGCGTGCGCGCCGTCGGGCTGTCGGGGGAGGACGACGGGTTGTTGCGCGCCCGCGCCACGGCCCGCGAGACGTTAGGCGAGGTGGGCGCGCCATCGCGCGTCGACGCGCGAGTGCTCGAGCTGCTCACGGAGGCTGGGCTCGTGCCCGTCGTGTCGCCGCTGGCCCGCGACGAAGACACCGGTGACCCGCTCAACGTCAACGGCGACGACGCGGCCGCGGCGATCGCGGTCAGCCTCGGCGCCGATGAGCTGGCACTGATCGCCGACGTGCCGGGCGTCATCGCCAACGGGGTCGTCGTGCCGGAGCTCGGCCTCGATCGGGTCGCCGCGCTGGTGGAAGACGGAACGGCGCGGGACGGCATGGTGGCGAAGCTGGAGGCGGCTCGCCGGGCCGTCGAATCCGGCGTCGCTCGCGTGCGGATCGGGAATCTCGCGGCGATCCGTTCCGCGGCGGCGGGTACGGTCATCACTCTTTCCTCAACTGCGGTTTGACAATGGCCACATTCACCACGGCGGCGCCCACCGGCGCGGAAGCGCTCCTCGGCCTCTACAAGCGCGCCCCGATCGAGCTGGTGCGCGGCGCGGGCGTCGAGCTGTTCGACGCCGACGGACGGGCGTACCTCGACTTCACGAGCGGCATCGCGGTCAACGCGTTGGGATACGCGGACGACGGGCTGCGTGAAGCGATGCACACGGCGGTCGACGGTCTGATCCACGTGTCGAACCTGTTCCGCACGGCGCCCGGTGAACAGCTCGCGGCGCGGCTGACCGAGCTGTCGTTCGCCGACAAGGTGTTCTTCTGCAACTCCGGCGCAGAGGCGAACGAAGGGGCGTTCAAGTTCGCGCGGAAGTGGGCCCGGACCAGAGTGGGAGCGGCGAAGACCGACATCATCGCGCTCCGGGGAGCGTTTCACGGACGACTGTTCGCGTCGCTGGCTGCCACGGATCGTCCGAGTTATCGCGCCCCGTTCCGCCCACTGGCCGGCGGCGTCTCGATCGTCGAGCGAGACATCGACGATCTCGCGATCGTGCTCGATCAGGAAACGGTCGCCGCCGTGATCCTCGAGCCGGTGCAGGGCGAGGGGGGGGTGCGGGTGCTGGACGCCGGGTTCGTGCGCGAGCTGCGCGCCCTGACGCGCGAGCGCGAGGTGGCGCTCATCTTCGATGAGATTCAGTGCGGGCTGGGGCGGACGGGTTCACTCTTCGCGTACGAGCAGCTCGGGGTCGAGCCCGACATGCTGACGCTGGCGAAGCCGATCGCGGGGGGACTCCCCATGGGTGCGGTGTTACTCAGCGACCGCATCGCGGGCGCGATGCTGCCGGGCGAGCACGGGACGACGTTCGGGGGCGGCCCGTTCGTCGCTTCCGTCGCGCTCCATGTGCTCGAGCGCGTCGCGGATCCGTCGCTGCTGGCCCACGTGCGCGAAGCAGGGCGGTGGATCAGCGAGCAGCTGCGCCTCATCGGCGAGCGGACCGGCCGTGTGCGCGCGGTGCGCGGCACCGGCTTCATCTGGGGCATCGATGTCGGCGAGCCCGCGGGCGACGTGGTGGCCCGCGCGCGCGACGCGGGGCTACTGATCCTCACAGCAGGCGACTACACGCTGCGCCTCCTGCCACCACTCGTCACGCCGCAACCGGAGCTCGCCCGCGGGCTGTCGATCCTGGAGCAAGTGTTGTGAGGGGTCTCGCATCGCGCCATGGCCGCGGGTCGACCTGCGCCTCCATGGATCGACCCTAACGACTCGCACCGCGCGGCGCCGGCAGTCCTCCTGCCGGCGCCGCGCGGTGCGAGCAGTCGAGCCCCCAGCCGACTCCCGCGCCGTCGTACCCCTAGAAGACGAAGCCGAACGTGACCGGAATGAACTGCAAGTCCTTCAGCTCCGTGTTGCTGATGAACTTCTTGTCGGTGTAGACGTTGTTCAGCTTGGCCTCGATGAACGCCGATGCGCCGAAGAGACGAAGCGACAAGCCGGCCCCCCCGTTGACGGCGAACTTCGTGTCACTCTGATCCTCGACTCCCGCCGCATCACCCAGCTTCGTCTTGATGTTGAATCCCGCGAGCCCCGCGGTGAGGTACGGCGTGATCGCACCCATGTGGAATGGGATCGTGATGTTCGCCAGCCCACCCAGGATCTGCTGCGTGACGTCGTTCGTGGTGAGCGCGGTGCCGCCCGAACCACTCGGCACCAACGGCACGTCCTTCTTGAACGTGAACCGGTTGTAGTTCAGGTCGGCTCGGAGAGCGAGCGGAAGGCCGGCGAAGTTGAAGATCAGTGAGCCCTGGCCATTCCACCCCGCCTTGAGCGCGTCTTTGTAGCTCCCGACGGGAACACTCGCTCCACCGCCGAACGCGATGGAGATTGGTCGCGTGGACCCCTGCTGGTTCATTCGCACCTGAGCTGCCAGCGGGGAACTCGACAGCGCCGCGAACAGCGCAAGCGCCGGCATCGTTGCACGTCGCATTCGATTCACTCCTCCGGGAGGCGCCACGCGCACTCGGACGTGGAAGGCGCGCGGCCGGCGCGCCGGGTGCCCACAGCGAGGCACCAGACAGGAGAACGCTGCGACCGCGCCGTTTCTCTCACGAGCGCTGCGGGGGGGTGTGCGACCGTTCGGCGAGTGTATGACGCTGAAACACGTCGCCGACCCGTTCGCGGTGCTCGCGTGACGGCACCATCGGACGCGTGGTAGATTGCGCTACCTCAACACACCGACCCGCATGCGTCGCCTCCTCTGCTTCGCGTTCCTCCTCGCCGCGCTCCCGGCTGCGGCCTGCGCGCAGGCCGCCCCGGCACGAACGGCCGACACCACGCCGTCGTTACTGGTGTTCATCACCGTCGACCAGATGCGGCCGGACTACTTCTCGCGATTCGCGTCCCAGTTGACGGGCGGCCTGGCTCGGCTCTACCGGGGCGGGGCGTTCTACACGAACGCGTTCCACGACCATGCGATCACCGAGACCGCGCCGGGACATTCGGTGACGATGGCCGGGCGCTTTCCCCGGAGCACCGGCATCGTACAGAACTCGGCCGGCGTGGAAGACCCGCAGGCACCGGTGATCGGCGGTGGTGGTCCCGGAGCGTCGCCGTTCCGGTTTCGCGGCACCACGCTGACCGACTGGCTGCGCTACAAAGACCCGCGCAGCCGAGCCCTGTCGGTTTCGCGGAAGGATCGCGGCGCCATTCTTCCGCTTGGCCGCGCGAAGCAGAGCGTGTTCTGGTACGCGACGACAGGCAACTTCACGACGAGCACGTACTACGCCGATACGCTGCCGACCTGGGTGCAGCGCTTCAACGCACGGGGCTTGCCCGCGCAGTACGCCGGACAGCAGTGGACGCCGCTGCTCGACGCGGGGCAGTACCCCGAGCCGGATAGCGTTCCGCAGGAGAATGCAGGGCGGGGCGGCACGACCTTCCCACACGTCGCGCCCGCGGACCCCGCTCGCGCTGCGAGCGTGCTTGCGGCGTTCCCCTGGATGGATGAGCTGACCCTCCGGTTCGCGCTCGAGGGGCTCGACGCGATGAAGCTGGGCACGGGCCCGCAGACCGACATCCTCGCCATCTCGCTGTCGACGACCGACGCGGTGGGACACGCCTATGGCCCCGACTCGCGGGAGCTGCACGATCAGATTCTGCGGCTGGACCGATATCTGGGCGCGTTTTTCGACTCCCTGTACAAGGTCCGGGACTCGACGCGGGTCGTCGTGGCGCTGACCGCCGATCACGGCGTGGCACCGTACCCGGGCGTCAGGTCGCGCGACCCGAACAAGGGCGCCGAATACGTGCGAACCGCGCTCGATACGGCCTGGGCGACGGAGGCCCGCGTCGCCGCCGCGCTGCGCGACAGCACGCAGTTCGTGTGGGACACGCCGTTCCTGGTCGTGAATCGCGCGGCGCTGACGGCGGCGCGCCTGTCACCCGACTCGGTGCTCGCCGCGTTCGTCGCGGCCGAGCGGAAAGTTCCCGGGGTTCTCCGCGTCGATCTCGTTCGCGATCTCGCGCGCGCCGACACGACCCGTGATGCGATCGCGCGCCGGTGGCTGCACATGCTGCCGCCGGAGTTGCCCGTGGAGGTCGTGGTCACCCTGCGACCGTACAACTATTGGGCGCCGGGTAGCGCCACGCACGGGACACCCCACGACTACGATGCCCACGTCCCGATGGTCTTCTACGGTCCGCCGTTCAAACCGGGGAAGTACGACGAATTCGCGCGCGTCGTCGACATGGCCCCGACCCTCGCTGCCGCGCTGAACACCTCGCCGCTGGAGCGACTCGACGGCCACGTGCTCCGTTCAGCGTTCCGTTGACGCGCGTGGTCCGACGGCCCTTGCAGCACGCGCTGGACGAACTGCGTTTCGGACCGACCGGCACGCTGAATCTGCGCGCGTCGCTCCCGTCGGCAGGCGTGGCCGTGAAGCGCACCGAGAGTTGGTTGCGCATGAAGCAGGCGGAGGGGGCGCGCGACGTACTGGTGATCACCGGCCGCGGCAATCAGAGCTACGGTCGCGTGCCCGTGGTGCGCGAGGCGGTGCGTCGCCTGCTGGCCTTGCTGTCCACGCGCGGCGTCGTGGCCGACCACCGTGAGCATTCGCCGGGTTCCTTCGCGGTTCGCCTCGCGCCGCTGTCGGCGGCGGGCGCGCCACGGGCGGCCTCCGGCGCTCCGCCGGTCGACGCGCCGACGGATCCGCCGAACCTCGATGGGCTGACGGGAGAAACGCGCGAGCGGCTGCGAGTGCTCGCCGTCGACACGTTGCACGCACTCGGGGTGCGCGAACCGCCGCCGGCGTTCGTTCGCGACGAGATGATCCGGCAGTGCGCGATACTGGCGGCAGCGCTTCCGCCCGGCGCGACCACGGCCGACGAGCGAGAGCACCTGCTTCGAATCGCGATCGCACGAGCGCTCGAGCGGCTCGACGACGACCAGCGCTGACGAAGATCCGCGCTTCCTCCCGCCGGCCCGCACCCACCTACTGTCGACCCGACCTGCCCATGGCCGCTCAGATCCGCTTGACCGCCCTCACGCGGCGCATCGCCGCCGCGTCGCTCGTGCTCGCTGGTGCGCCGTCCGTCGCGCGCGCGCAGGGGGCGGCAATGCCCGGCTACAGCCCCGCCGGCGCGGCGATGCAACGGCGTCTCGAAGCCGACGCCGTGGCATTGCCGTCCCCGACGAGCGCGGCCGCGCACGCGCGCGCGCTGTCGCGAGAGCCGCACGTGTCGGGGACGCCGGCCCAGGCGCGCACGCGGGACTACGTGATCGACCGGATGCGGTCGTGGGGGCTGGAGACGGAGGTGCGGGCGTACGAGGTCTGGATGCCGCACCCGACCAGCATCCGCGTATGGCGTGTCTCGCCCGACGCGCGCGAACTGAGCCTGGCCGAGGGGCCGGTGCCCGGCGACTCGAGCTCCTCGTTGCCGGAAGTCCCGCCGATCAACGGCTACGGAGGCACCGGCGATGTGACGGCGGAGGTGGTGTACGTCAACTACGGGTTGATCGAGGACTACGCGACGCTCGACTCGTTAGGCGTGTCGGTGCGCGGCAAGGTCGCGGTCGCCCGGTACGGCCGGTCCTTCCGCGGCATCAAGGCCCGCGAGGCGGAGCGCCACGGCGCCGTCGCCCTCCTGATCTACAGCGATCCGCAGGATGATGGCTACGTTCGCGGGGACGTCTATCCGGCTGGGCCGATGCGCCCACCGCACGGCATACAACGCGGGAGCGTGTTCAACGGCGCGGGCGATCCGACGACGCCCGGCACCCCGAGCCACCGGGGCGCGACGCGCACCACTCCCGCCGAGGCCGGGGTGTCGCGGATTCCGGTCGTGCCGATCTCGTACGGGAACGCGGCTGAGCTCCTGCGCGAGGCGCGCGGCACGCGCATTCCCCAGTCGTGGCAAGGCGGGTTGCCGTTTCGCTACCACATCGGTCCCGGGCCGGTCACGGCGCGAGTCTCGGTCACGACCGATACCGCGACCGCCCCGTACAAGACGATCTGGGACACCTTCGGCGTCGTGCGCGGGAGCGAGTTTCCCGACGAGATGGTGATCATCGGCGGGCACCGTGACGCCTGGGGCCCTGGCGCCGCGGACAACGTCAGCGGAACGAGCAGCGTGCTCGAAACCGCGCGAGCCATCGCCGAGCTGGTGAAGCGAGGCATGCGGCCCAGGCGCACGATCGTGTTCGCCACCTGGGATGCCGAGGAGTGGGGACTCGTCGGGTCGACGGAGTATGTCGAGGACGACTCGCTCCGGCTGCAGCGCGGCGCCGTCGCCTACCTGAATCAGGATGTCGCGGCCCAGGGGCCGAGCTTTGGCGGCGGCGGCTCCCCGTCACTGCGGGCCACCCTGCGCGCGGTCGCACGGCTGGTCGATGACCCGAGCGGAAAGGGAAGCGTGTACGACGTCTGGCGACGCGGCGCGAACGTGGCCGACTCCGTCGAGCCACCGATGGGCGATCCCGGTGGCGGGTCCGACTTCGCCGGCTTCTACAATCATCTCGGTATCCCGCACGCCGACTGGGGGTTCGGCGGGCCGGGCGGAGTCTATCACTCCGCGTACGACAGCCGGCACTGGATGGAAACGTTCGGCGACCCGGGCTACCAGTACCATGCCGCCGCGGCCCGGCTCGGGGCGGCGCTGGTGCTTCGGCTCGCGAACGCGGAGATCCTCCCGTACGACTACGTGGAATACGCGCGAACGATGCGCCGCTACGTTCCGCCCGTCGAGCAGGCCATCGCAGCGCGGCGGTGGCGGACGTCGACGGCTGCGCTGGTCGCCGCGGTCGATCGCATGGAGCGCAGCGCGGCGGCGTTCGCGGTCGCGCGCGATTCCGCCCTCGCCCGGGGCCTGCAGACTCCAGCCCGTCGAGCGGCCAATGCCGCCCTGCTTCGCGTCGAGCGCGCGCTGACACGCCCCGAGGGATTGAGAACGCGTCCGTGGTACCGGAACCTCATCTACGCGGCCGACGAGAACAACGGCTACGCGAACATCGTCTTCCCGTCGGTCAACGAGGCAATCCGCGCCGGGGACCCTGCGCTCACCCAACGGGAGATCGACGATCTGGCGCGCCGGTTCGATGCGGCGGCGAGCGCACTCGACACGGCGGGCCGGAGCCTCCGACGTTAGGCGTCAGGCGGCGCGTGGGGTGTGCCGCTGCCGCGTGACCGCACCGGCCGGCGCGCTACCGGCGAAGGGCCGACAGCACGTACACCCCGAGCGCCAGTAGCGCGCCGGCGAGCAGAAACACGAGCGCGCCGTGGTCGCCGACAGATCGCGCGAGCGATCCACCGCGCGACTCGGCGTCGGCGACCGGCGCCCGAACGGCCGGGGGCGTGACCGCCGCGCGCGGTGGCGCCGGCGACGGCGCTGCCGTGCCACCAGCGGCCGACGGGGGTACCGGTGCGCCGGGTGGCTGGCTCGAGGCATCAGCCTCGGCCCTCGGTGCAGCGGCAGCGGGCGGCGTGGTTGGTCGTGGCGCTTCGGGAACCCGCGGCGCCCCCGCCGCCGGCGTTCGACGTTTGCCGATGTACGCGCGCGGGAGCGACCGTCCGTCGCCCCCCGCTGCTCTCGGGATGCTTCCCGCAACGGGCCGCGCCGGCATTGCCTGGGGTGTTCGTCGCCGTACAGGGCTCGTGTCGAGCGGCTCCGCGGCCGGTGCCGTAGGGGCGGTGTCGGGCTGAGCCGCACTGGCCCGGGCAGACTCAGCCGGTGCCTCGAGCACACCTCCCTCGGCTGCACCGTGGCGGTGCTCGAGAGCAACCCGTGTTTCCTCTGACGATGCGTCGGGCGTCTCGCTCGTGGGCGAGTGGACGGCCGGTTCGATGACCGGCTCCAGCATCGGCCCGGCGTGGGCTTCGACCCTCTGCTCGCTGGCTGCGCTCGTCCGGATCGCCGCCACCTCCGGTTCCACGCGCTGCGCAGGCGCGACCGTGTCCACCGCCGGCGGAGCAGCGACCGCCGGCAACGACTCGGCGGACGGAGGGCCACCAACGTCGACGGGGCTCTCGGCGGGCGGGGCGGCGTCGCGGGGCGACATCGCGCCGGGCCGAACGGTCGATGCCGCCACGCCGACCGGGGCGTCAAGTGACACCACGACGGCCGGGTCGACGACGGGTGCGAGGGCCCGCGGCGGCTCGATCGCGGTGACCGCGACCCTCGCGCTGCGTGCCGGCATCGACGCGATGGCCCCGCTGCATGCGCACCCCAGCCCCGGCGCGAGATCGAGGAGAACGTGTTCGTGCGTGATGATGTGTTGCGCCAGATCGGTGGACGCGTCGTCAGGGTCGATCTCGATCAGCGTGCGCGTGTCGCTCTCGCTCCAGAGGACTTCGGCGCTCGGCACGCCGCCCGGGAGCGAACACCAGCGCCGTCGATCGGGCGGGACGATCGAATCGAACACCAAGGGCTGCTCCGAAAGGGAGATGCCGTACTCCGCGATGTCGGCGAGAAACGCGGCCGGCGTTAGGCGCGTATCGATCGCCGGGTCGTCGGCCCCCGGACAGCCGCCGATGTAGGTGATCCGCACGCCGCGCTCACCATACAGGGTGCGCAGGTACCGCGCGGCGGCCACCGGCGGCGGCAGCAGCGAGACGAGAAACGGTGCGAGATCGGGCCCCGGTGCGAGCAATCGGGAGCGTACGTACGGGCAGACGCACATGACCGCCGGGCCCTTCTCGCGCGCGGCCAGCCGCCGGACGGCCTCGGCGGCGATCAGCTCATCGCCCCAGCTCGCGGGAACGGCCACCGCGAATCCGCGGCGCAGACACGCGTGCGCGAGCTGCACCGGTGTGGCCGGCGCGGCCGCGAGCACAGCATCGTTGCCGATGATCGCCACCGTCGGCACGGGGCGTTGGTCGGTCGGAAGAGAGGCAGACATGTCGGAGGCGGTTGCTGTTCAAAGCAAGCGCCGAACACGCGATGTGTCTAGACGGAACGGACATTGCAGACACACGGTGTTCGTCTGCTGCTCGCGAGTTACGAAGTTGCTGGAAGCAGGAGTGAAGCAGCGGGACAAGCGATTGCCGAGCGACGTGGCCGAAGCCGTGGCCGCGTACGCCGCCAAGGCGACCTGGCCCGCCGGATTCGTGGTGTATCAGCGCGGCGCGTATGCCGATGGGATGTTCATCGTGCTGCGCGGCCGCATCGTTCTCCGTAGCCGAGTGAAGGCCGGCCGCGCGTTCGTCCCTGCACTCGCGCGCGAGGGCGAGACGTTCGGGTGGGAGGGGCTCGGGGTCAACGCCAGGTACGCGACCGATGCGCGTGCCGACGAGGAATCCGAAACGCTCCATCTCAGTAGCTCCCGCTTCCGGGAGTTCCTGCGCGAACAGCCACAACACGCCCTCGCGCTCGTAGGGCAGATGGTCACCGAGCGAACGGCCCTCCTGGAGAAGCTTCGTGAGCTGGCCACGCTCAGCGTCGAGCAACGTCTGATCTCATCGCTGGTGCGATTGGCACGGGCCCGCATGTTCACGACGGACGATGGGCGAATCGCGCTCGGGGCCGCGCAGTACAAGTTGCTATGCGAGCTGGTGGGCGCGACTCGAGAGTCGGTGTCGCTGGTCCTCACGCGTCTCGTTGCCGAAGGCCTCGCGGAGCGCAACGGCACGACGATCTACGTGGCGCCGGTCACGGCCCTTGCGGAGCGCCTGGACAGTAGCCGTACCGATGGTGAGGTCCCCCTCGCGCTGACGAGCGAGATACCCCTCGACGCGCGCGAATAGCGTCGTGCGGGGCTCCCCGCGCCAGGTGACACGGCGGGCGGCGGAACGCAGCCATCGCGGAGGGGGCGCCGAGTATATTGGGGGAACCGCGTCCTCATCCGCCATCCGCATCGGCGTCATGCCCCCCGCAGATCCAGTCTCCTCACTCGCCGGTGCCCGCGCAGGAGCGGGCACCGATCTCGAGCCCGACGAGATCGCCCGGTACAGTCGCCATCTCGGACTGGCCGAGGTCGGCGAGGAAGGGCAACTCCGGCTCAAGCGGGGACGGGTCCTCATCGTCGGGGCGGGAGGGCTGGGATCGCCCGCCGCTCTCTATCTCGCCGCAGCGGGCGTCGGCCAGATTGGCATCGTCGACTTCGATGCCGTCGACGTGAGTAACCTCCAGCGGCAAATCCTGCACGACACCGCCGCCGTGGGATCGCGGAAAACCGACTCGGCGCGCTCACGTCTCGAGGGGATCAACCCCCTCGTGCACATCGAGACGATTGATGAGGAGCTGACGGCCGCCAACGCGCTGGAGATCATCCGCGCGTACGATCTGGTGGTCGACGGTACCGACAACTTCAAGACGCGGTATCTGACGAACGACGCCTGCGTGCTGCTCGGCAAGCCCAATGTCTACGGCAGCGTGCTGCGTTTCGAAGGGCAGGCGTCGGTGTTCGCCACCGCCAGCGGGCCCTGCTACCGCTGCCTCTTTCGCGAGCCTCCGCCCCCGGGGCTGGTTCCGAGCTGCGCCGAGGCAGGTGTGCTCGGGGTTCTGCCGGGGCTCGTCGGGACGATCCAGGCGACCGAAGCGATCAAACTGATTCTGGGAACGGGGGAATCACTCGTTGGGCGGTTGCTGCTCGTGGACGCACTGCGGATGAGATTTCGTGCCGTTGGTGTGCGCCGAGACCCGGAATGTCCGGCGTGTGGGACGCGGGAGATCCGGCATCTCATCGACTACGATGAGTTCTGTGGTGTTCGCCCCGTGGCGCACGCGGCGCGGGCCGCCGACGTCGTCCGCGAGATGGCCCCGCGCGAGCTTGCCGACCGGCTGCGGGACCGCGACCCCATCGACGTGATCGACGTGCGCGAGCCGTACGAATGGCGAATAGCACGCATCGACGGCGCGCGCTTGATCCCGCTCGCCCACGTCGCCGGTTCGGTAGCGGAGCTCGCGCGAGATCGTGAGATCGTCCTGTACTGCCATCACGGCCAGCGAAGCCGGGCCGCGGCCGAGATCCTGAAGGCCGAGGGGTTCGAACGCGTCTGGAATTTGTCGGGTGGCATCGCGCGGTGGAGCGCCGAGGTCGACCCATCCGTCCCGACATACTGATCCGCGTGCCTTCGCGTCGTGTGCACGCGCCGTGACGGCGGTCGTCGCACTGCTGCTGCTCGCGACGACGGTCGTGGGCGTACGCTCACGCACCGCGGCCCGCGCGCGCCGCGGGGTGGCGGCGCGTCTTCGAGTAGGGGAAGATGGCATCGTCGCCGGCGCGGCGACGATCGACCTGCGGGGCGACGGCAAACGTGCGGTTCTGCTGCTGCACGGATTCGGCGATACCCCGCAGACGTTGGCGTATCTCGCGACCTACATTCATTCCTACGGCTGGACGGTTCGCGCCCCGCTCCTGCCGGGTCACGGTCGTACGCTGCCGACGTTCGCGGCGAGTCGAGCCGACGATTGGATCGACTTCGCGCGCCGTGAACTCGACGCACTCCTTGAACAGCACGACGTCGTGTCGGTCGTGGGCCTCTCGATGGGCGGGTCGCTCGCCACCATCCTCGCGGCCGAGCGAAACGAGATCCGAGCGCAGGCGCTGCTCGCTCCGTACCTCAGCATGCCCACGCGGCTCAGACGAGCGGCCGGTGCCCATCACGTGCTCGGAGCCGTGCTGCCCTACCTGCGCGGCGGCGGCGAACACTCCATTCGCGATCCCGCCGAGGCCGCGCGCAACCTCGCCTATGGATTCACGACGCCGCGTCTGGTGTTCGAGCTCGCGCGCGTCGTCGATCGCGCGCGAGCCGCTGCCTCCCGAGTCGAGACACCGACGCTGGTGATTCAGTCGCGCCAGGACAACCGGATCCCGCCCGAGGCGGCGGAGCGCGCCTTCTCGCTGTTTGCCGCAGGCGATCGACGACTCATGTGGACCGAAGGAAATGGCCACATCATCACCGTCGACTACGGGCGGCAGGCAATATTCGCGGCCGTGGTCGAGTGGATCGAGCGGCACGCACCGCGAGAGGAGAGCGAAACCCCAGGCGGCGGACAGGCGACCGACCAGCCACGAACGATGTGACGGCGGGACGGGGCGGCGTGCAGCCCCGTCCCGCGATCCCCGCCACGTGCACGCGTCAGGTGGTGACGCGATCCTTCACTTCACCGACGAACCGCTCGACCGCTTCGACTCCTGACTTCGCGGCCGCCGCGCCCTGCTGGAGCACCTTGCCGGTGACGCGTTTGATCCGACTGGCCGGCGATTGCTTCCTGGCGGCAGCCGACCTCTTGCGCTTCGACGTCGCCGACGATGAGCCCGACCGTCGCGACCCGGTTTTCTTCGTTGCGCTCGAGCGGCGTGCTCCCGTCGACCCGCTCTGCCTCGGCCCGCCGGCGCTCGCGCCCGACTTCGCCGCGGACTTGCCGCGGGAGGTCGAACGCGCGGACGTACCCGATGATTTGCCGCGTGTCTTCCGGCCTGACGACTTCGATCCTGTCGCCATGATCGTTTCCTCGTAGAAGTTACTGCACGACGCTGCGCAAGATTCGCGCGCAGCGCTGAGCTCGATGGTGCTGGCGCACGAGCGGGTGCGTTGCGACTCATCCGAGGTGATGGCGCTGGTGCCTCTCACGGACGCCGCAGAATCAACCGCTCGTTGCGGATTGCAACCGCGCGCCGAGCGACGGCCGGCAACTCCATCCGAGCGCTACTCCCGCCAACGCGCTCGCCACGCGGCCTGGAAACGACTCGCTGCATCGGCTCCCCGCCGGCGGCGCGCCAGGCTCGGCGAGTCGCTCCCGGTCGACCCGCGCGCGGGAAAAACCAGTGAGTCTCGGCATCTCGGCCGAGGGACTCAAGTGTATCGCGCCGTTGGAGTTTTGCCCGTTTGAAGACCGCTCTCTGGTGGTGTCCGGAATTCCGACACCGTGCATCGGAAGTCCCGCTGCGATCGCGACGACGCCGAACGGCGAGGCCATCTTAGCCATCGTCGGCGAGCTGATGTCGCGGAACGTGACAGTGTCGTGCTCGGTGACGGTGGCATGGATCGTTCGTCAAGCGCGCGGGTGGAGCAACGGATCAGTCCGGTTGGTGAGCTCCGGCACATCTCGATCGGCGTCCTGCGCGGTACGTCCCAGTCACCTTCTCCGAGGTAGCGGCTGAATGATTCGACTTCGCACTCTCACCGTAGCCGTTGCGGCACTCGCGGTCATCACAACGACCGGGTCGGCGCAGGCCGGTCTCACATCGAACATCGAAAGCGTCTCGCTCAGTGCGGTCAAATCGGCCTCGCTGACGGTCGCCGTGAACTCGGGGGCGACACAGAGCATCGCGACGCTCAACGACAACGCGGTGAACAGCTTTCCCTCGGCGGTGAACATCACGACGAGCTGGGACATCAATCCGTCGGCGTCGTCGGTGACGTTGGTCGGCTATTTCGCGAACGCGGCGTCGGCGCTGAGCAACGGCGGCTTCGGGATCGCGAGCAGCCTGGTCATGGGACGCGTCACGACCGCCGGTGCGCCTGGCGCCCCGGCCTCGTTCACCGCCTTCACGCAGAACGCCGTCGGAGGCGTCGGGACCGCCGGCGGGAGCCTAACGCTGTTCAGCGAGACGATCACCGCGGCCAACAAGAAGTCGACTCGCACGATCGATCTCGAGCTGCAGGTGGACCTGACCGGTCAAACGATGGCGCCGGGCACGTACACCGGGACGCTCAACCTTCGCGCCGTCACGCAATAATCGATGGCCCGTCGCGACCGGGTGCGAATCGCTTCGCTGCTACTGGTCTTCGGCGTCGCTCGACCGCCGGGCGCGCAGACCGTGCGCCCGGCGGTCGTCGAGTATCCGGACCAGGCTCGCGGCAAGTTCGAGCTGGTCAACGAGACGCTGTTTCCCTTGACCGTCGTCATCGAGCCACGCGGCTTCCACGTCGAGCCCTCGGGTGAACTGATCGAGGAAACGCTCGACACGGCTCGTATTCGGGTGAAGACATCGGCGATGAGCTTTCGGATTCCGCCGCGCGAGACGTACACGGTGTTCTACGAGGCGACCGCCAAGAGCTTCCCGGCGTGGTTCCTCATCAGCAGCACGCTGACGGGCGCACGGACGCAAGCCGGGCTCAATGTGCGCATCGAGCTCCCACACGTCGTGTACATGCTCCAGCGGCAACCGTTGCGGCAAGCGGACGTCATCGTGCGGAGGTTCGACTTCGATTCGACGACGAAGCGCGTGCGGGTGGAACTCGAGAACACGGGCCCGGCGCTCGGTCGCGTGTTGAGCAGCGAGGTGAGCGTCAGCGGGCGAAAGTCGGCTCCTGGCGGTGCGTTCCCGCTCTTCCCGTTCAGCCGGCGCACGCTCGAGATCCCCTGGGGCGAAGACCTCACCCCCGACAAGCTCGTACTCCGTTTCGCGAACTTCACCATGGAGGAGCGACGGAAACGCGCCGAGTAATCGTCGCGCGGATGCTCGCACCGCCGGTAACGCTCTCGAGTCTCTCCCATCATGTGGTTCCTGCGGTTGTGCGTCGTCGCATGCGCGGGCTCGGCACCCCTCTCCGGGGTAGCGAGCGCGCAGGGCGGCGTGCAGTCGACCGTCGTGGGAGTGCCGACGAGCGCCGTGATGGCGAGCTCGATTGCGGTGGGTGTCAGCTCGGGAGCGATCCAGACGCTCTCCAGCGTCATTGATAACGCCGCCAACAACTTCCCGTCGCCTGTCACCATCACGCTCACGTGGGACCTGCAACCATCGACCGGCGCGGTCCAGGTGCTGGCGTATTTCGCCAATCCCGTGGCCGCGATGACGAGCGGACCGGTCGCGATTCCGTCCAGCTGGCTGCAGGGGCGCGTAATGACCTCCGGCACGCCGGGCGCACCGACGACGTTCACGCCGTTCACGCAGAACGCGGTCGCCGGTGTAGGTGCCGCGGGCGGCAGCCTCGCGCTGATGTCGCAACAGGTCCTCGGGAACAGTCGCACCGGCACGCGCACGATCGATCTGGAGCTGCGGCTCGACCTCACCGGTCGTGTGTTGACGCCAGGTACGTACACCGGCACGCTGAACATCCGCGCGGTCACGCAGTGAGATGAGACCGCGCGTGATTCGAGCGCCCGCGAGGCGACTCACCCGGGGCGCGATCACGCTGGCGGCGGTGGCCCTCGCTGCCGGAGCGCCGCGGGCCGCGCGCGCGCAGGTGTTCGAGCTGCGAGGCGGCGGGTCGTCGCTGTACCAGGGGTATGGCGGCGCGCTCAACGTCTGGGGGGACGGGTTCGAGGGCAACGTCGGCGTCGGCTACCTGGACGGACTGCGCTTCAGCATCTTCCTCAAACACCTCCTTGGCCGCGATACGTTGCGCGTCGGGAACGATGTGATTCCCGTGCGTTTCACAACCGACGTGTTCGGCGGCTCGCATACGATTCTCGCGCAGGGAGTCGGCATCCGTCGCGCGTCGAAGCGTTCGTCGCTCTCCGCGTTCGCGGGCGCGAGCGCGAGCGCCACGCCGGCGCCGTTCGTGAACGCGATGCGCCAGGACCAGGTGATCGGTGTCATCCAGGCGGAACGCGCGTTGACTCCGGCGGTTCGATTGGCGACCCATGTGCTGCTCTCGTCGCGTCAGACGATCCTGCAGGGCATCAGATGGGAGTCGTCACGCGGCTTCGAGGCGGGCGCGACCGGCGGCATCGGTGGCAACCAACCATACGGGTCGGCGAGCTTTGCCGTGAAGCGTGAGATGCTCGATGTCCGCGCGTCCTACGTCGGCATGGGCAGTCGATTCCGCCGCACCGGAGTGCCGACGCCGGCGCAGAGTGAAGCTGATCGCGACAACCTGATGATCACGCTTCGACCCGCGCCCGGCTTCTCTCTCGGTATCGGACGCCAGCATTTTCGCCAGGACTCCACGCTGCCTGGTGCGCCGGATCGGGCGGCGCTGAGCCAGGTGTACGCATCGGCGCGTGTCGCCGGAGCCAATCTGGCAGCGGGCGTGTTCGATTCACGCACCCCCGGGATGCGCAATCTGAGCTCGTACGTCAGTGCCTCACGCGATGTCACCCGCTGGCTGCAGACGGAGCTCTATCTTCTCCGCGTCTGGTCGCCGGAGCCGGCGCGGTCGACGACGCCCGTACTCCACCTGCGGGAGTTCGTCTCTCCGCGCGTGTCGCTGCTGCAAGTGCTGACGAGAGCGAACGGGCGGACGACGATGTCATTCGGCGGCGCACTGGCCTCCGGGCTGACATCGCTCGGCCTCGACTATCAGATCGTCCACACGCCGTACCGCCCAACGCAACCATTCGTCCAGACGGTCGCGCTCAACGTCCGGCTGCCGCTCGGGAACTATCGCGTCAGTGCGGCGAGCTTCGTCGCCCCCGATGGCCGGGTCGATTACGCGGGCTCGGCGAGCACGTTCTTCTATGCCGGTGACGCCCTCTCCGGAGGGGCTCGCCCGGTGGAGATCCGCTTCGAGCGCTACATCGTGGAGGGGCGGGTGGTCGACGAGTCCGGTGCGCCGATCGATGGCGCGGCCGTCGCCATCGGGAGCTCCACCGTGTTCACCGACTCGCGCGGGCGTTTCTTCGTGCGACTCTCGACCAGTCGTGCCGTCGGCGTTCGCGTGCTCGTGGAGGAGTTCCTCACCGGCGGGCGGTACGAACTCGTGAACGCCCCACCGTCCGCCACGCCCAGGACCGAGCGGGAGAGTGCGCCGCTCCGGATCGTCGTGCGGCGGCTGCCGCCGGAACCGGCGGCATCGGCGCCCGGCGGTGCCGCCCCGCGGGCGCCGCTGCCTAACGGGTGATGCGCTGGCGGCGGGTGCCGGTGCGAGGCCGTCAGTGTGCCGTCCCGGGCCGCACCCGCGACGTGAAGCTCCACACGGCCGTGCGGTCGCCGGTGCCCACGCGCAGCCGGTACTCGACGGGGATCGTGACCGACGAGGGAGCGCGTGGTCGGTCGGGTTCGATCCGAAACATCACCGCGGCACTTGGCACCGCGCGGTCCATCGGTACATCGATCGCGATGACCGCCGTCCCGGCGCCGAGGCGCTCGAACGTTCCACTGCTGTTGCGGACCCAGACACGAGTCGAGTCCGCCGCCGGCACCCGGTCCAGTCGGACCTCGACCCGTGACATGGGCCGATCGCCCACGCCGACCGTGGTCTCGAAATCGACAACGTTTCCGGCGCGCCGGACGATCCGCGCATCGGTGCCGGCGGCGAATGCATCTCCCGACCACGTGCGTGGAGGGACGATCACCGTGAGCGCAACCGCAGCAGGGCGCGAGCTCAGCGTTTGCCCACGAGCTGCATGCGGTACCGTCATCACGACGACCATCGCCGCCGACGCACCGGCGAGCGTCTTCCGGCTCGAGCTCTTCATGCCTGGTCGTATCGGCAGCATGGGGCATCAAGGTTGAGTGGACGTCCGACGTATTGCGAGAATCGATACAATCGGCAACTTTCTTCTCGGCTCGGGCAGTCACCACCAGTCAGCGCTGCCTGAGGCGAGTGGAGAATGGCCTTCTCACCGCGAGCGCCATCCGGGGGCATCCGGTGAAAGGCCTCTCCCTCGCCGATCGATCAGCCGCTTGGCGCGCGCGATGACGCGCGGAGAGCTGCTATGCTCGCGCCGCGCCGAGGTTCTCGGCGACGTGTTCCGGTGTGCGCATTCCGACCAGCGCACAGCGCACCGCCGGCAGCGAACGCACGAACGCGATGGCGCGTTGCGCATCGCTGGAGAGCGCGGGGAACGCGTCGCGCAGCTCCGGTGGCAATCCGGTCGTCAGGCGCGACTGCATCAGTGTCGCGCTGGCCACGATCGAGATGCCAAGCTCCGCGGCCGCCTGAAGGACGGGCACGATGCGACGTCCACCCAACCGCTGCGTCGGGACACGCACGGCCTCGGACATCGCCAGATTCACCGGAAGCTGCGCGACACGGAAGTGGTGCTCGTCGCCGCCGACGTCGCGAGCAATGCCCACGAGCTCGTTCAGGTCGAGATGCCCGCGGGTGTCGGGCGGCGTGCGAAGGCCGTTCCACGTCGCACACCCGTAGCAGCCGATGTCGCCGGCCGCGACACGTTCTTCGAGCAACGCGAACGCGCGGCGGAGGATCGTGCGCAGGCGCGCCGGCTGCACCGCATCGAGCTGCTGCTCCGGATTGTGCAGGTAGTACACATCCAGCGTCCGAACGCCGAGGTTGGCTCGACTCAGATCGATCTGATGTGCGAGGAAGGATGGCGCGAGCGAATGACCGCCCCCGACGACATCGTCCGGCGATACGATACCGGGGTCGACGAACGTGCGCTGTACATAGGCCAGGTAGTCGTCGCGCGTCGCGGGCGCGGTATCATCCAGCGGGATGTATCCGCCCTTCGTGCAAACGATGACTTCGTCGCGAGCGACGACGCCGGCGTCGATTGCGTCGCGGAGCGCGGCGCCGACGACGCGCTCGGATCGCTGACACCGATAGTTGATCGATGAGTCGATGACATTGATGCCGCGCCGGAGCGCGACAGCGATGGCGCTCGCATAGCCGGCGTCATCGCTGTCGGTGCACTCGCCCAGATACGTACCGATCCCGAGCGATGCGGCGGTGAGTCCTGCGCCCAACGGTCGAAAGAAGTCCTCGGCGAACTGGTCGGCAAACCGCTGCCGGTATCGCTCAGTGCCGGCGGCGGTCGCCCGATCTCTCGTGCCGCCGGACGTAGTGCCTCGTCTGATCATGGGCGCAGACGCTACCCGCGCGCCCGACGGCGAGCAAGATCCCGTGCCCCGCGTGGCCGCTCGATTGTCAAGACTGCAAGGGCGTGTGTACATTGAGGGCTCGTCGCCCGGCAGGTCCACGCACGCCGGGCCGCTTCGTTCGGTACGTGCCGCGACGGGGCCGATCGGAACCAGGATGGAGATACGACGCGATGCCAGATTTCGGGAGTTGGGGGACGGCGTGGTGGAAGCCACTCTTGTTCATCATCGTGGCCGGTCACGTTACCAACGTGTGTGTGACGCTGTTCCTGCATCGGTCTCAGACGCATCGGAGCGTGAAGCTGCACTACCTCGCCGCGCTTCCAATGCGCATCTGGCTGTGGCTCTCCACGGCGATCGTCACCAAGGAGTGGGTCGCGTGTCATCGCAAGCACCATGCGTTTGCCGACCGCGAAGGCGATCCGCACAGCCCGCTCCTCGAAGGATTGCGGAACATCGTACTGAAGGGTGCCTTCTACTATCGCGCGGCGGTCCGGCAGCCCGGGGTTCTCGAGAAATACGGTAAGGGCACGCCGAACGACTGGATCGAGCGGGCGCTGTTGAGCCGCCTCAACTGGCTCGGCATCGTGCTCATGCTCGGCGTCGATCTGTACCTGTTCGGCTTCTTCGTCGGGCCGATCGTGTGGGTTGTACAGATGGTCTGGATTCCGTTCTGGGCGGCCGGGATCATCAATGGTGTCGGGCATGCGCTGGGGTATCGCAACTTCGAGGTCAAGGACGAGAGCCGCAACATCTCGCCGATCGCGATCTGGCTCGGTGGTGAGGAACTGCACAACAACCATCACGCCGACCCGCACTCCGCGAAATTCAAGGCGAAATGGTACGAGTTCGACATCGGCTGGTTCTACATCCGCTTGTTGTCGCTCCTTGGGCTGGCGAAGGTTCAATACGCGCGCGGAGCAAGCCAAAGCTGATGGCGCGACGGCGCGGAGCGTGTACCTCACGTCTCTGGTGATGACGCCGATGGAGGACTGATCGAAGTGCCGGGCGCTCGACACCACTGGGTGCGAGTTGCGCGGCACTGTACGTTTCGGGCAACGCGTTTACCGACGCCAGCGGCTCACCGCGGCCGGCCGAGCCCCAGCGTCCCGATTCCCGACAGCATGCCCGATGTGACTTGCACCCGTTGCGGCCAGACGCGCAATGGCTTCGATCGACCTCCTTTCCCCGGGGCGATCGGAGCACGGGTCGTTCAGGAAATCTGCCAGCCGTGCTGGGGCGAATGGCTGAGACAGCAGACGATGCTGATCAATCATTACGGCCTGAACGTGATGGACCCGCAAGCGCGCGCATTCCTCACGAACAACATGACCGCGTTCCTCTTCAAGAGCGGCATGGGCGAGGACGTGGACACCACGAAAAAAGGTACGATCCAGTGGTGACGCGTAGCGCCGGGCCGTTCGTGCGTGCCGCACGCGCGACGGTAACGGCGCTACTCGTCACGGTTGCTGCGTGTACGTCGCCGCGTGGGTCGACCACGGCCCCCGGGACGCCAGCGTCGCCGAAGGTCGCTGCGACGTCGAGTGCATGGACCGATTCGGTTCTGGCGACGATGACGTTGCGGCAGAAGGTGGCCCAGATGGTCTGGCCGTTCATGCTCGGCGACTACGTGTCGACGGACGCCCCCGGCTGGACGCAGCTCGAGGACCTCGTCACGCACGAGGAAGTCGGCGGCTTCATCGTTTCGGTCGGCTCGCCGCTCGACGTCGCCACGAAGGTGAACGCGTTGCAGCGGGCGTCGCGCGCCCCGCTCCTCTTCAGTGCCGACTTCGAGACGGGCGTGGGTTTTCGGGTGCGCGCGGGCTACTTCGTGCCCAACGCCATCGACCTGGGCGGCGCGACGGTGTTTCCGTTGCAGATGGCGCTCGGAGCCGCGCGGGATACGGCGCTCGCCTATGAGGTCGGACGCGTGACCGCCGTCGAGGGACGCGCACTCGGGATCCACGTGAGCTTCGGGCCGGTACTGGACGTGAACAACAATCCGGCCAATCCGGTCATCGGTGCACGCTCCTTCAGTGAGGACGCCCATCTCACGGCGCGCTTGGGCGCTGCGCTCGTACGCGGCGTTCAGCAGCATGGAATGTTGGCGACCGGAAAGCACTTTCCGGGACACGGTGACACCGAGACGAACTCACATCTCTCGCTCTCGATG